>Ga0306924_10006136_pt1 | contig 11953 bp, 8 predicted proteins | sample sta12Can44000111_FD_203756 | JGI IMG/M metagenome (GOLD analysis project Ga0306924, IMG submission 203756) | Lab enrichment of tropical soil microbial communities from Luquillo Experimental Forest, Puerto Rico - statanox.12C.anox.44.000.111 (v2)... | ecosystem: Environmental > Terrestrial > Soil... | reverse complement strand
CCGGCGTCTTGCCGGCACCGCCGACCGCGACGTTGCCGATCGAGATGGTGGGCGCGGGGGCGCGCGCGGCCGCGAGGACGCCGGCGTCGTAGAGCGCCCCGCGGAGCGCGGCGGCGGCCCGGAAGGCGGCCTCGGCCGGCGCGAGCGGCGCGGTCGAGAGGCCGGCGCGGGGGTCCCACCACCGGTCCTCGAGCCAGCTCACCGCGCGCCCCTGCGCCGGGGCGCGTCGAGCAGCTCGCGCGCGGCGGAGATCACCACCGGCGGCTGCAGATCGCCCATGCAGCGGTGGCCGTTCTGGTTGGGACAGGCGGGATCGCCGTGGTTCGTGCAGGGCGAGCACGGCGGGCCGCTGCGGACGACGCGCGCCGCGGGCCCGCTGGGACCCCAGCGCACCGGCGACGTGGGGCCGAAGACGGCGACGACGGGCGTCCCGAGCGCGGAGGCGAGGTGCACGGGCCCGGAGTCGCAGGAGACGAGGAGGTCGACGCGGGCGATGGCCGCCGCGAGCCCCTCGACGGAGAGGTCCGAGAGGTCGGCGGCGACCGGGGCCTTCGCGGCCGCGCGGAACGCGGCGAACGCCTCGCGGTCGCCCGGGCCGCCGGCCAGCACGATCGAGGCCCCGTGCGCGGCGAGCGCGTCGGCCGTGGCGGCGAACCGCTCGGGCGCCCAGCGCTTCGTCGCCCAGGCGGCGCCTGGCGCGACGGCGACCACCGGGCCGCGCACGGCGCCGAGGGCCGCCTCGGCCTCGGCCCGCCCGCGCTCGGAGAGCGAGACGTGCGTGGCGCCGGCCGCGGTGACGCCGAGGGGCGCGAGCACCTCGGTGTAGAGCTGCGTCTGGTGCGCGCGGACGAGCGGCGGGTCGTCTCCGAAGAGCGCGCCGACGGCCTGGCCGATCGACCGGCGCTGGAAGGTGAGCCGGCGCGGCGCGGCGGCGCGGGCGACGAGACCGCTGCGGACCTTGTTCTGGAGATCGACGGCGACGTCGAACTTGCCCGCGAGCGCGCGGCGGAGCGCGAGCGTCGCGCCGGTGCCCTTCGGGAGTGCGTGGACCGCGGCGAGCTGCGGGAGCCCCGCGAGGAGCGGCGCGTAGGCGGGCGAGGTGACCCACTCGACGTGCGCGCCGGGGTGGGCGGCGAGGAGCGGGTCGAGGATGCTCGTGGCGAGGACCACGTCGCCGAGCGCGCTGTAGCGGACGACGAGGACCCTCACGCCGCGGCCCTCCCGCGCGGGATCACCCGCAGCATGTGGTCCACGTTCCGCGCGCTCGCGCCGCGGATCGCCGACACGGCGCCGCGCGCGAGGTCGCCGAGCTCGGCGATCTTGTCGGGGCGCGCGAGCAGCTCCTGCGCGACCCGCTGGAGCGCCTCGGGCGACTGCACCTGGATGCCGCCTCGGCCGACGAGCACCTGCACCGAGTCCTTGAAGTTCTCCATGTGCGGCCCGAAGAGGACGGGCTTCCCCTGCCCCGCCGGCTCGAGCACGTTCTGCCCGCCGCGCGTGACGAAGCTCCCGCCGACGAAGACGAGCGTGGCGAGCCGGTAGGCGGCGGCGAGCTCGCCGATCGTGTCGAGCACGACGACGTCGGCGTCGCCGGCCGCGGCGCCCCCGCTCCGGAGGCGCACCGAGAGGCCGCGCTCGGCGGCCATCGCCATGATCTTCCCGGAGCGCTCGACGTAGCGCGGCGCGATCACGAGCTGCAGCCCGGGCCGGCGCTGCGCGAGATCCTGGAACACGCGGAGGATCTGCTCCTCCTCCCCCTCGTGCGTGGAGCCCGCCATGAACACCGGCGCGCCGTCGCGGAGCCCCATGTCGGCGCGCAGCGCGGCGTCCCGCTCCGGCGACCCCTCGAGCACGAGCGCGTCGAACTTCGTGTTGCCGGTGACCCACACGCGGTCGGGCGCGGCGCCCAACGCGAGCGCGCGCTCGGCCTCCTCGTCGGAGCGCATGAGGAAGAGGTCGATCGCGCGCAGCGGGTTCCCGATCGCGCGGAAGAGCGCGCGGTACTTCGAGAGCTTCTCCGGGTTGAAGCGGCCATTCGTGAGCGCGATGCGGGCGCCCGCGCGGGAGGCGGCGCGGATGAGGTTGGGCCAGATCTCGGTGTACTCGAGGACGAGGAGGTCGGGCTTGAGCTGGCGCACCGCGCGCCGGGTGGCGAGCGGCAGGTCGTACGGAGCGTAGAGGACCACGTCGGCCTCGGCGAGCTTCTTACGCGCCATGGCGAGGCCGCTGTTCGTCACGGTGGTGACGATGATGCAGCAGCCGGGCATCCGGTCCTTCAGCTCCTTCATCATCGGCTGGAGCGACAGGAGGTCGCCCGCCGAGGCGCCGTGCAGCCAGACGCGCGGGCTCCCCTTCCCGAGGTCGAACGAGCGCCGGTACCAGCCGAGCCGGAACGGGATCCCGTGGCGCAGCTTGGGGTGCGTGAGGAGCACCGGGAGGAACGTGAGGAAGAGCGCGTAGCTCGCGAGGACGTAGAGGAGGTGCAAGGCCGGTCCTTCCTACTCGATGACGACCGGGTTCGTGAAGATCCAGGGCCGAGGGCCGATGTGGGCCTCTGCACGCCAGATGCCGGGCTCGCAAGCCGGACCGCCGGCTCCGCACAGCGCCGTGGCGCCGGCGGGGGCCTGCGGCGTCGAGCGGACGAGCCGGCCGTCGCGGAAGATGCGGACCTCGGCGCCCGCGTAAGGAGCCTGGAGCGTGAGCTCGCGGGCGCCCGGCGAACCGTCCAGCCGGAGGGTCGACTGCCAGCCGGCGTGCACGCCGTCGAACACGCAGATGGCCTGCCGCTCGAGGAGGGCGTCCAGCACCGCCCCCGCGTCGCGGGCGGCGTCGCCGGTGAGCGTCACCGGCACGTGCATGGAGAAGGCGAGGAACGCTGCGCGGTAGGACGGCCAGCCGTGCGCGTCGGCGGAGCAGAGGAACGCCGGCGGGGCGCGCCCGGCGCCGCGCGTGGCGGCGGTGAGCGCGTCGAAGCGGTGGAGCTCCTCGTCCGGGTCGGCGTAGAGCTCGAGGACGGTTCGCGCGCCGTCCCAGGGCGCCGCGAGCGCGGCGAGGGCGAACGCGCGGGTGCGGCGGCCGGCGAGCGTCTTCCCCCAGAAGCTGTCGTTCGACACCGGCTCGACCCCGGCGATGCGGGGATCGGCCCAGTCGCCGCGGAAGGGGCGCCGCGGCTGGAACGGGTGGGCGACCACCGCGCGACCGCCCAGCGCGGCCACGGCGTCGAACGGGTTCCCGGCCTTCTCGGCGGGCGTGAGCGCCCGGGGCACGCCGACGGCGACGATGTGGCCCACCGGCGACGAGATCTCGGTGCCCGGGATCACGAGGACGCCGTGCATGTACGTAGGCGCGGCGGGATCGCGGACGTTGTGGTCGGTGACGACGAGGAACTGGAGCCCGGCCTCGCGCGCCGCGCGGACCACCGTGTCGAGCGGCGCGCGGCCGTCGCTCGCGGTGGTGTGGACGTGCCACGCGCCGCGGAGCTCGCCGGGCGGCGGGGTCGCGGCGGCGTCGTGCTCGGCGCCCGCGTGGAGCGTGAGCCCCCAGCCGACCCAGAGGACCGCGGCGGCGAGGAGTGTGATGAGGAGGAGGCGCTTCACCGGTCAGGCGGGTGCGACGCTGGGGGCGAACGGGACGGGGGCGTTCGCCGCCTGATCGCGCCCTTCGTGGATGCGGTAGAGCCGCGCGTACTCGCCGCCGGAGGCGAGGAGCTCCTCGTGCCGGCCGACCTCGGCGATGCGCCCCTGGGACAGGACGACGATCCGGTCGGCGCCGCGGATGGTGGAGAGCCGGTGCGCGATGACGAGCGTGGTGCGCGGGCCGGCCGGACCCGAGCCGCCGATCCCCATGAGCCCGTCGAGCGCGCGCTGCACCTCGCGCTCGCTCTCGGCGTCGAGCGCGCTCGTCGCCTCGTCGAGCACGAGGATGGGCGCGTCCTTCAGGAAGGCGCGCGCGATGGCGATGCGCTGCCGCTGGCCGCCGGAGAGGAGCACGCCGCGCTCGCCGATCCGCGTGTCGTACCCCTTGGGCAGCGCGGCGATGAAGTCGTGCGCGTAGGCCATCCGCGCCGCGCGCTCCACGTCGGCCTGCGAGAGGCCGGGCCGGCCGTAGGCGATGTTCGCGCGGATGGTGTCGTTGAAGAGGACCGTGTCCTGCGCCACCACCGCGAGCTGCGCGCGCAGGGACGCGAGCGTGGCGTCGCGGAGGTCCACGCCGTCCACGGTGATGCGGCCGGCGGTGGGGTCGTAGAAGCGGGCGAGGAGCGACGCGAGCGTGGACTTGCCGCTGCCCGAGGCGCCCACGAGCGCGATCACCTCGCCCTTCCGCACGGCGAGCTCCACGCCCTCGAGCACCGGCCGCTCCCCGTACGCGAAGGTGACCTGCTCGAAGCGGATCTCGCGCGAGAACGGCGCGAGCGTCGCGGTGCCCGTGTCGGGGACCTCGCTCGGCGCGTCGAGCACCTCGAAGATCCGCTCGGCGGCGGCGCCGCCCTGGAGCGCGAGCTGCCCCACGCGGCCGAGCTGCTTCACCGGCTGGTAGAGCAGCATCACGGCGGCGATGAACGAGAGGAAGTGCTGCGCGTCGAGCGCGCCGGCGAGGATCCGGCCGCCGACCCAGCCGATCGCGAGCGCGATGCCGGCCGCGCCCATCACCTCCATGAGCGGTGAGGAGAAGGCGCGGACGATGATCCCCTTGCGCACGATCCGGATCCAGTCGCGGTTCGCGGCGCGGAAGCGGTCGGACTCGTAGCGCTCCATCCCGAACGCCTGGACGACGCGCATGCCGCTGATCCCCTCCTGCACGAGCTCGCTGATCCGTCCCAGCGACGACTGCGCGTCCACCGTGACGCGCTTCAGCCGCTTCGCGAGGCGGATCACCGGCACGAGGGTCGCCGGCACGGCGACGAAGGTCATGAGCGAGAGCTTCCAGTCGAGGAGGAAGCAGTAGGCGAGCATCACGACGACGGTGAGGCCGTCGCGGATGTAGGTGGTGACCGCGTGCGAGACGGCGGTCTCGACCGCCTGGACGTCGGCCGAGAAGCGGCTCATGAGGTCGCCGGAGTGGCGCCGCGAGAAGAAGCCGGGGGACAGCGTGAGGAGGTGATCGAAGAGCGTGGTCCGCAGGTCGCTGATCACCCGCTGGCCCAGCATGTTCATGAGGTAGTACTGGCCGAAGAAGGCGACGCCCTTCACGAGCGCGACCGCGGTGATGATCACCGGGAGCATCGTGATCGCGCGCTCGCGGCCGACGCTGGAGAGCCAGCCGGAGACGTCGGTCCAGGCCGGCAGGAGCGAGTCGAGGCGGCCGGCGCCGCGCGCGGCCACGCGCCCGCCCGAGAACAGCCACTCGAGCACCGGCCCGAGGAGGTGGACGTACGCCGCGGTGGCGACCGCGAGCACGATCATGCAGGCGATCGCGCCCAGGAACCGGCCGCGGTACGGCCGGACGAAGCGGAGGAGACGGAAGTAGGCGGTCAAGTCCGCGGCATCCTAGACCTTCGGGGGCCGATGCCCAACCCCCTGGGGAGCCTGGAATAGCCAGCGAGGCGCGGCCGGGCACGGTTCGCTCGCGAACGGGGGCCCCGGCCGCTCGGCTGGATGTTCGATGCTTCGCCAGCGCCTCCGCTGCCCGGCCGGAGCCGGGCAGCTCCGCGGAGGCTCGGCTACTCCTCGACGCCCTTCACCTTCCCCTCGGCGCGGCGCTTCTCGATGATCTTCTGCGCGAGGTGCGGCGGCACCGGGTCGTAGTGCGAGTGCGCCATGGTGAAGTAGCCCGCGCCCTGGGTGAGCGAGCGCAGGTCGGCGTCGTAGCTCATGGCCTCGGCGTGCGGGCAGAGCGCCCGGACGAGCACGCCGCGGGCGACCGGCTCCATGCCCTGCACCTTCGCGCGGCGGCTGTTCAGGTCGCCCATCACCGCGCCGACGTACTCCTCCGGCACACGGACCTCGAGCTGCATCACCGGCTCGAGGAGGATGGGTCGCGCCTCGAGCACCGCCTTCTTGAACGCGAGCGAGCCGGCGACCTGGAACGCGTTGTCCGAGCTGTCGACGTCGTGGAAGGTGCCGAACACGAGCTTGGCGCGGAAGTCGACGACCGGGTAGCCGGCGAGTGGGCCGGAGCCCAACGAGCCGCGGATGCCCTTCTCCACCGACGGGATGAACTGGCGGGGGATCGCGCCGCCCACGATCGCGTCCTCGAACTCGAAGCCCGCGCCGCGCGTGAGCGGCTGGAGCTCGAGGTGGGCGTCGCCGTACTGGCCGTGGCCTCCCGTCTGGCGCTTGAACTTGCCCTGCGCCTTGGCCGGGATCGTGATGGTCTCGAGGTACGAGGGCGTGGGCAGCGTGAGGGTGATGTCCACCCCGTGCTTCCGCTTCGCGCGCTCGACGGTCACCTCGACGTGGGCCTGCCCCATGCCCTGGAGCAGCATCTCGCCCGACTCGGAGCGGCCCAGCTCGAGGGAGGGATCCTCCTCGATGAGCTTGTGGAGCGCGGCGGCGGCCTTGTCGTCCTGGCCCTTCGTGTGGACGGCGTAGGCGACCGGCCGGTTCGGTGGCCGGAAGTCGGGCAGCAGGATGGGCGCGTCGGGCGAGCAGAGCGTGTCGCCGGTGTGCGCGTCCTTCAGCTTCATGAGCACCGCGATGTCGCCGGGCCCGGCCTCCTTCACCTCGGCGGTCTGCGCGCCGTCGGTCCGGTAGAAGTGCGCCACGCGCTCCTGGGTGCGCGTGCGCGGGTTCATCACCGTGGCGTCGGGCTCGAGCGTGCCCGAGAGGACGCGCACGTAGTCGATGCGTCCGGCGAAGTGGTCGATGGTGGTCTTGAACACCTGGCCGCAGAACGGCGCCTTCACGTCGGGCCTGCGCGTGGTCTCCGCGCCGTGGAGGTCGAGGCCCTTCACCTGGCGCTTCTCGGGCCCGGGCAGGAGCTGCTCCACGGCGTCGAGCAGCTCTCGGACGCCGATGCCGGGCTTCGGCGCCACGAGGACGAGCGGGAGGAACCGCTGGCGCTCGATGCCGGCCGCAATCCCGCGCCGGATCTCGTCCTCGCTGAGCGCGCCGCCCTCCAGGTACTTCCCGAGCAGCTCATCGTCGTTCTCGGCGGCGGCCTCGACGAGGGCGGTGCGCGCGGCCTCCGCCTCGGCCTTCAGCTCCGCAGGGATCTCGCGTTCCTCGTACTTGCCGAACCCCTTGCCGTACACGTGCGCCTTCATCGTGACGAGATCGACGAGGCCGGTGAGCTTGGGACCCGCGCCGATGGGGAGCTGGAGCGGCACGGGCTTCACCTTCAGCGACGCCTCGATGTCGTCGACCGTGCGCTGCCAGTCGGCCTGCTCGTGGTCCATCCGCCCGATCACGCCGAGGGCCGGGCGGCCGGACTCCGCGACGACGTCGTACGGGCGCTCGGCACGGTTGTGCGCGCCGTCGGCGGCCGAGACGACGAGGAGCGCGCCGTCGCCGACCTGCAGCGCCCACTCGACCTCGGTGAGAAAGCCGGCGAAGCCCGGGCAGTCGAGGGCGTTGAACGTCCGGCCGCCCTCCTCGAAGGTCTCGGGGTGGATGGAGAGCGTGAAGTTGCGTTTCTTCTCCTCGGGCTCCGCGTCGAGGCGCGAGGTCGATCCGTCGGGCGTTGCGTGCTTCGGGTCTGCGAGGTGGAGGAACGCCTCGACGAGCGCGGTCTTGCCGGAGCCGTCGGCGCCGGCGATGGCGAAGGTGCGGATGACCCGGGATGGCATGCTGGCGACTCCCTCGGAGTAGAGGTGCACCGCTCAGGAGGCGCCGGCGACCGGCGCCAGACGAGAATTCCTTATCACTAAGGGACGAGATCGGGGACGCCCAAGAAAGAGCGACCGATCAGCGCAGCTCGGGGAAGTCCTCCTCCCAGAGCTCCATCGGCGCGCGTCCCTGGTCCTTGCGCGCCGCCTCCTTGGCCCGCAGCTCGACGCGCCGGATCTTCCCGGAGATGGTCTTCGGGAGGTCGGAGAACTCGATGCGGCGCACGCGCTTGTAGGGCGCGAGGCGCCGGCGGACGAACTGGAAGATGGTCAGGCCGAGCTCGCGGGAGCCCTGGTGCCCCGGCTTCAGGATGAGGAACGCCTTCGGCACCACGCCGCGCACCGGGTCGGGGCTGGGGACCACCGCCGCCTCGGCCACTGCCTCGTGCTCGATGAGCGCGCTCTCGAGCTCGAAGGGCGAGATGCGGTAGTCGGCCGACTTGAACACGTCGTCGGCCCGGCCGACGTAGGTGATGTAGCCGTTCGCGTCGCGCCGGGCGACGTCACCGGTGCGGTAGTAGCCGCCGCGCGTGACGAACTCGTTCAGCGTGGGGTCGTCGAGGTAGCCGGCCATGAGGCCGGTGGGACGCGGCGCGATGGAGAGCGCGATCTCGCCCTCGTCGGACTCGCGGCCGTCGGCGTCGAGGAGCGCCACCCGGTAGCCGGGCATCGGGCGGCCCATCGAGCCCTCCTGGACGGGCTGACCGGGGGAGTTGCCGATCAGGCACGTGGTCTCGGTCTGGCCGTAGCCGTCGCGGATGGTGATCCCCCACGCCTTCTTCACCCGCTCGATCACCTCGGGGTTCAGCGGCTCGCCCGCGCTGATCGCCTCGCGCAGCTTCACGCGGTGCGCGGCGAGGTCCTCCAGGATCAGCATGCGCCACACGGTGGGCGGGGCGCAGAGCGTCGTGATCTCGTGCTTCGCGAGCACCTCCAGCGCGCGCTTCGGCACGAAGCGCGCGTAGTCGTGCACGAAGACGGTGGCGCCCGCGTTGAACGGCGCGAAGAAGTTGGACCACGCGTGCTTTCCCCAGCCGGGCGAGCTGATGTTCCAGTGGACGTCGCCCTCCTTCAGGCCGAGCCAGTACATCGTGGAGAGGTGGCCCACGGGGTAGCTGGTGTGCGTGTGGAGCACGAGCTTCGGCTTCGCGGTGGTGCCGGAGGTGAAGTAGAGCAGGAGCGGATCGTTGGAGTTCGTGTCGCCGTGCGGGATGAAGATCGGCTGCTCGTCGTAGCCGTGCGCGTAGTGGATCCAGCCCGCCATGCGCTCGCCCACGCAGAACTTCGAGTAGCTGCCCGGCACGGCGCGCAGCTTCTCCGCGCCGGCGGCGTCGGTGACCACGTGCCGCACGTTGCCCCGCTCGATCCGGTCGCGGAGGTCGTCGGCGGTGAGGAGCGTGGTGGCGGGGATGATCACCGCGCCGAGCTTCATCGCGGCGAGCATCACCTCCCAGATCGGCACCGAGTTCGGCAGCAGCATGAGCACGCGGTGGCCGCGCTCGACGCCGTGCCTGCGGAAGAAGACGGCGATCCGGTTCGAGCGCTCCGCGAGCTCGCGGTACGAGAGCTTCGTCTCGGTGCCGTCGTCGGAGAAGATGTGGAGCGCCGTGCGGTCGTTCCCCTCGGCGACGACGTCGAACCAGTCGAGCGCCCAGTTGAAGCGGTCGAGGGTGGGCCACACGAACGCGCCGTACGCGGCGTCGTAGTCGGTGCGGTCCGCCTGGAGGAAGTCACGGGCCCGGCGGAAGATCTCCGTCGCGTTCGGCATGGCGTACCCCTCGGATGTCGTTGGTGACGACATCTTCGCAGCCCGCAGGGCGGGTCGCGTGCGTTAGACCCTTCTGAGGATACCGGGCAGGAAGTCGGCGGTGCCGTCGATCAGGAACTGGAAGGCGATAGCGGCGAGGAGGAGCCCGGCGACGCGCTCCAGGATGCTGAGGCCGGTGCGCCCGAGCATGCGGTCGATCTGCGTGGCGAACCGGAAGAAGACGTAGGCCGCGGCGGCGGTGATTGCGATCGAGGCGAGCACCGGGACCACCTGCCACCAGCGCTCCCCGGCCCGCGCGCGGCCCATGAGCACCACCACCGTGGCGACGGAGCCGGGGCCCGCGAGGAGCGGCATCGCGAGCGGGACGATGGCCACGTCCTCGCGGGGAGCCTGCACCTCGCTCGCGGTGATGCGCGACTCGGGGGCGCGGGAGCGGAGCATGTCGATGGCGGTGATGAGGAGGAGCACGCCGCCCGCCATCTTGAACGCGGCGAGGGTGATGCCGAGGAGCTTGAAGACGATCGCGCCGGCGAGCGCGAAGAAGGTGAGGACGAAGTAGGCGGCGAGGGCGGCGCGGCGCGCGGTGCGGGCCTTGCGGACCGGGTCTTCCCCCGCGGTGAGCGAGAGGAAGAAGGGCACCGCGGCGATCGGGTCGACGACCACGAACACCGCGGAGAGCGAGACGAGGCTGAACGAGACGACGTCTGACATCGAACTGGGGGTCCCTGCGGCCCCCCCAAACCCCGAGGTTCAGAAGGTGCTTCCCCGAATCGACCACACCTTGCGGATGGCTTCCAGCACGATCCGCCGGGACATCTTGGATTTCCCGACGCGCCGGTCCTCGAACACGATCGGCACCTCGGCGACACGGAACCCGCGCCGGTGCGCCCGGTAGGTGAGCTCGATCTGGAAGGCGTAGCCGGTGCACTGCACGGTGGGGAGGTCGATGCCCTCGAGCACCTCGCGGCGGAAGCACTTGAAGCCGCCGGTGAGATCCCGGTAGGGCACACCCAGGATCGTCCGCGCGTAGAGGCTGCCGCCCTTCGAGAGGATCCGCCGCCCGAGGCCCCAGTTCACCGTGCCGCCGCCCTCCACGTAGCGGGAGCCGAGCACCAGGTCGGCCTCGCGGGCGCGCGCGAGCATCGGCGCGAGGTACCGCGGGTGGTGCGAGAAGTCGGCGTCCATCTCGAGGACCAGGTCGTACGGCCGCGCGAGCGCCCAGGCGAAGGCGGCGAGGTAGGCCCTCCCGAGGCCCTCCTTCTTCTCGCGGTGCAGCACGTGGACGCGCGGCTCGCGCGCCGCGATCGCGTCGGCGAGCTGGCCGGTGCCGTCGGGCGAGCCGTCGTCGACGACGAGGACCTCGACCGGCGCCGCGGCGAGGATCGCCTCGACGATGGGGACGACGTTCTCTGCCTCGTTGTAGGTGGGGACGCACACCAGCGCGCGCGGCGCTGCTCCGTTCTCGCTCATTCTCCGACGTACCTCGCGATCTCCTCGGCCACCCTGCGCGGCGCCCCCGGCTCCCCGAGCGACGCCCGCACCTCGCGCAGCCCCGTGAGCTGCGCCTCCCGCGCGGCGGGATCCGCGAGGAGCCGCTCGACCTCGGCGGCCATCCGCTCCCCGCGCGCCTCGCCCTGCAGGAGCTCCGGCACGAGCCGGCGGCCGGCGAGCAGGTTCACGAGCGCGACGTGCGCCACCTTCAGCATCCAGCGGGCGACGAGCGCGGAGAGCCACGACACCCGGTACACCACCACCATCGGCCGCAGCATGAGCGCGGCCTCGAGCGTGGACGTGCCGCTCTTCACCAGCGCGGCGTCGCTCGCACCCACCACCTCGTCCGCGCGCCCCGCGACGAGCTTCACGTCGAGCGTCTGGTGGCGCGCGAGGTGCGGCGCGAGCGCCTCCTCACGCAGGGTGGGCGCCACCGGCAGCACGAACTGTGCGTCCGGGTGCCGCTCGCGCACGCGGTCGGCGGCGTCGAGCATGGCAGGGAGGATCCGCTCGATCTCGGCGTGCCGGCTGCCGGGGACGAGCGCCACCGTGGTGCGGCCCGCCTCGAGCCCGAGCGCGGCGCGATATCGCTCCGGCGGCTCGGGCGTGGGCCGCTCGGCGAGCGGATGGCCCACGAAGCGGGCCGACACGCCCGTGCCCTCGTAGAACCGCTCCTCGAACGGGAGGATGCAGAGCATCCGGTCCACGACCTGCCGGATGGTCTTCACCCGCCCCTGCCGCCACGCCCACACGCTCGGCGACACGTAGTAGACCACCGGAATCCCTAGCTTCTTCAACCTCTTGGCGAGCCGCAGGTTGAAGTCGGGTGAGTCGACGAGGAGCGCCGCGGCGGGGCGCCGCTCCGCGGCCGCCCGGGCGAGGTCGCCCAGGATCCCGAGGATGCGCGGGATCGCGGGCAGGACCTCGGC
>Ga0306924_10006133_pt1 | contig 11957 bp, 16 predicted proteins | sample sta12Can44000111_FD_203756 | JGI IMG/M metagenome (GOLD analysis project Ga0306924, IMG submission 203756) | Lab enrichment of tropical soil microbial communities from Luquillo Experimental Forest, Puerto Rico - statanox.12C.anox.44.000.111 (v2)... | ecosystem: Environmental > Terrestrial >... | reverse complement strand
GGTTCGGTCAAGCGCCAGCGGGCCATGGGACCCTCCTAGAACTGGTTGTAGTAAACGAGCACGCCGGTGCCTGTAGTGCCAGTACCAGTAACGACACAAAGAGAGTTTCCAGGCAGGAGCGAGACGGTGGCGTAGTCGATATGGTCGGCAGACGGAGCAGTAGAGGTTACGTTCAGCGGCGGAGAGATAATCGACGAAGTACCCCCCGCACAGGTCCCACCAGTGCCTTGAGTGAACTGGAAGGTCGTTGAAGTCGAGAGAATTGATGTGACATGCCAACCACAGATGAAGATAGATTGAGTAGTGCTGGTATTGTTGATTAGCTGAGTGGTGGTAGCTGAGACCGCATTGATCGCCGCAACTTTAATGCAGAGAACCTGCTGCCCAGGACCAATGATGGTGCCTTGCGCTGACGCTGGAGAGGCCGACGTCAGCGCAACCAAAAGTACGTAGAGAAAGTGCTTCATTGCACCTGGCCCCATGTGTTGGTGGCCAAGACATAGAACAGCTTGACGCACGTTCGTGCGGCAAGGGTAGTTAGAGTCGTGGTCACACCTGCGGTAATTGTTGCTGGTGCAATTGCCGCGATAGTGACGGTTTGGCCGATGAGCGCCGCGTTGGTGATATTGCAGAAAGTCTCTACCGCACCATCAGTCACGCCAGTGGTTGGCAGATTGAGCGTTGTAGTGGCGCCAGGCTGACCTGTGAACATGACAGCATTCTGCTGAGCGGTCAGATTGATGGTGCCGGTTGGGGTTGTGCTGATGTTCAGGTAACCAAGGCTGGCTCGCGTTTGGAATGAACAGACAAAGCCGGTGGACGGACCACCAGGGCCTTGACCTGCGTTCCAGCATTCGTTGCCGGAGAGTTGGTTCGGAACTACTGGCTGCGCCCAGAGCCAGCTTGTAGCCAGGGCTGCGCATGCAACCCCAGCCACAAGTCCGTATTTCCAGCGTTTCATCAGTTCGGCACCACGATGCCCGCCGGATAGCCACCGAGCAGGGAGTTCACGCCTGCGTTGTTGTAGATCTGGTCATGGCGATCGAGGACCAGAGTAGCGAGGATTGCACCAGCAGTGAAAGTGCCACCGGTGGTGTTGTAGTTGAGCTGAAGGAAGCGCGGGATAGGCTGGCCCAATGGTGGGCGGGGCATATCCATGTCCATCAACCGAGAGCCTTGGATGAGAGAGGCTACGGCGTAGCCCGGTGAGGACCACCAAGTAGCGAAGCCAGATGGAGCGCCAGAGCCGTTGTCTGGCGCTCCCTGGATAGAGATGATCGTTGAGGCACCAGCACCGACGAAGGTAGTCGTTACCACGACCAGGATCTTCAATGCCGGATCGTCACCAATACCGAGATCCCGGATCGGTTGGGCAGTAGTTGGCGGTGGGCCGGCAGACTGCACTTGCGATGGCGGGAGGGCTGGGTTGGTAGCGGTGCCCTGTGCGAGATCAAGGATGTTGCTCGAACTTTGCGAGCCCGTCGTTGGACGGTCGTGCAGAGAATCGAGCGCCGGGACGCCACTCGCACCGTTGCTGGTCCCAGTGAACAAGAGGAGGTTGTCGAGGATCATGGGTTGCTCCTAGGTGACCTGAGCTTCGTTAGAGAGGATGGCGTCGCAGGTTCTTACCGGGATGCCACGGAAGGTTGTGATCGGCTTGCCGTCGAACTCTTCGATTCGAAGCAAGACGTTCGTCTTGTTCATCGCCTGAAGGTCCAGATACGTGCGAACGACGCGGTTGGCGTAGATCACCGTCCGCCCCATGTTGGCCCGGACCTCTGGAGTGTCGGAGGTCTGAACCGTAGCGGCGGAAACCGGGGCAGTGGGCAGGCGATAGAGACCTCGAACTAAGAGGTTGATCAGATTGGCCGCGCTGACGCCGGTCAGTTGTGTTACGTCAATGTTCGCAATTCTAACGACGTAGCGCCAATCTCGTAGAACAAGTCCAATCTCCCATTTAAAGTGATCACGGTAAGCTTGGTAGGTGTTTGAGCTCGTGTCCAACACTGGCCATTCACCCATATCTCGATGTTGCAGGCCTGTGATCTTTCCTTTGGGGAAAGTGGCGTGGAGGGTGTCGTCTCCCCACACTGTGGTCCAGATAGAGGTGTTGGTTGAGGCGGCGCCTCCTCCATCGAGGACGTTGTAGGCGGTGTTGGAGTTCTGGGTGGTTTTGGTGCTGTACCTCGCAGCGAGTCCGGTGAACCGTTCGGGGTTGATGAACTGGTTCCCGTAGATGAGCGTGGCTGCGACCTGCTGAGACATTCCCTCAAGGAAGGCTTTGACTTCGGAAAGTCGAAACTCAGCTGTGTTTCCATTGAGATCCGCGATGTCCTTATCGATCACGCTGTAGGTTTCCAAGTTACCACAGGTATCGGTAATTTGAGCGGTGGTTGACTTGGCGCTTGGGACTCCTAAGTTCAACAGGCGCCACGTAGCTTGTGGGAGGCCTGTTCTGATGGTTGTCTTGTGACCGGTGGGCAAGTTCCCTTCGACGACCAACATATCCTCAAGGATTTCGTTGGTTTGAGAAAGGAGTTCGATGATCCGAGCGACTTTGTAGCCGTCGTCCATGCGCTTGGCCCAGTCGGCGTAGGTCAGCGCAGTTGCGCCAATCGTTGCCTGTGCCATTGGTTATCCTCTTGATGGAAGGTTGGGATAGATAGCTTGCGCTGCGCTAGGCGCTCCTTCACCGGGACGGCGCATGCCGTCCAGACTTGGACCACCACCACGAACTGGGCCACCTTCGGTTAACCGTTGGGCGACGCGAGCAAGGAATTTCACTACCGCAGGATGATTGCCTGCGCCGGTGTAGTCCATAGCTTCGCGGAACCCATCGGTCAAGTTAGCATCACCAAGTGAGTCGAATAGTCTTCCTATCGAAGCCCTGGTGCCGTTCCACTTCGAACCGCCGATTTCGGGGTCGGAGTTGATCTGAGATTTCCATTCGTTCTGCTTTGTCTCGTAGAACTCGGCCGGAGCGTTGTTCATTTGCTGTTGTAATTTGACGTAGAAGTCGACTAGCTCTTGAGCATAGGATTGACTGAGACCACCCTTCTTGGCGAGAGCACTGAATTCACCCGTAACTTCTTGGTCGAGGACAAAGCCTTCAGGGGCCTTAAAGTCCTCGTACTTCTCGGGGGCGCCCTGTGTCGGACTTTCTTCATTAATGAGGGATTTGGGAGGCTTCGCAGACGCCGGCGCATCAGTCTTCGTCTCGCTCGATGGGACTATAGTCGCCGGGGTTGGTGGTGGGCGAACTATCGTCTCTGTAGCCGGGGTGGACGTAGATGGGGATGATATCTCCCCCGTTGGCGTCCTTGTCACTCCTGCTACGTCTGGCGTCGTCGGTTGCGGATCGGGCATTTGCTTCCCTCATCATTTGGATGTATTCGTCGGGGCAGATTGCGTGGATTTTTCGGAAGATAAGCTGTCCGACGTCGAGCTGCCCACATCCGAAGGCAGTGAGATGCGGATCAGGTGAAAATGGTTGGTCAAACACGTGACAATAAAGGAGGAGGTCGTATACATAAGCCCGACCATCAGCCACGCCCATAATGGAGTGAATGACGGTGTCGTGGGCCTCGTCGAGCGCCTTAGCGACACGACGTTGGATGGCGATGTGACGTTCGTTCGAAGCGTCATATTCTGTCACTGAGCAGTCCCACCAAGAGGAGATACCCCTGCGCCGGGGGACATTGCAGGCTGTGCGGCAGGCTGCTGTTGTGGTTGAGCGCCCTTCAACGCAGAGAGTATCTCCTCAATCTTGTCGAGAGATTGACCGGTCTGGGCGTGGGATTGACGGGCCTTTGCGATATGGGCTTTGAGTGCGGCGTGCTTATCGGCCATAGAATGTCTCCGTCATTTCGTAGCCGGGGAGGTTCAGTCGGAGCTCTTTGTTGGTCGCTCGACGCGCTTCAACAACGTCCCAACCAGGGTGGTCAACAGCATGTAGGCGCCATGCCCTCATCGCGGAAGTGGCAAGGTAGCCCATCGTGCTAATATAGCCACCTTCCTTGCAAGCAACTACTGAATACCAACGTCGTTTAGCCACCCAAACCTCCTGCCATTCGTTGAAGTGCGTTCTGACCCCCACCGACGTCCGTCTCGGAGAGGTTCTTTGCGCCCTGAGAGAGTTTCTGAGCTTGGTCGGCGGCGGCTGCTTGCTGCGCTGCCTGTTGCTGTTGGGCGCGCTGCTGTCGGATCTGTTGGAGTTCGGCTGGCGAGCGGATCAGCTTGGGATCATTGTTGAGCAGGTGGGATGCTTTCATGATCCCATAGTCGGTGTCCACGACGTCGATGGCCTCTGGCCGTACACCCTCTAGTTGGCCAACCATCTGCATGATCCGCTCTATTCCAGCCATCTGCGCAGCATCCTGCGCAAGCTCAAGCATCGAGACGAAGTCGATTTCTATGTTTTTTCCTCGGATTTCTTGGGGAGCGGGAGGGAAGATGCCCGCTCTGGATGCGATTGCAAAAGTGCGTTCAACAGCCGGTTTGAGCCCCTCGAAGCAGAGTCTCTCGAGAACTGGTCCCAGCATAACCATTGATTCGGATCGGCGTGCATCAATCTCCGCTGCCGTAACGTTGCTTCTCGTTTCATACTGGCTAATTGTTTGGAAGAGATTGTTGTAGAATGTCTCTTTGATTCGCTCTCGGACTTCAATGAGATCCTCCTTCATATCGGAAAGGTTGGGATTGACTTGATATACTGGTGCAAATCCAACCCGGCCTTGAGACACCATGCCACTAATATAAGTGATGCCTCCCGGCAGGAGAGAAGCAGGTTGGTTCTTGAGCTGGATATCCGCCACCATCGGCGGGTTGACTTGTTTGTCAATGCCTTGGCCTTTGCGTTTTACTTCGAGTTGGAGCTGCTTGACATCTGGGAGAGCATCCATCCCGGGGCTTCGTCCATAGGGATCATTAGAAACGAGGTCCCATCGAACAGCGAGATATGGCTGTTCATGGAACCCACGCTTGCGTAGGATGCCAGGAGGGGACGAGGCTCCCCCTTGAGGTGAAGCGGTACCCATCCATTCCCAATAAACTTCTCGATATTTGAAGTGTTCGGGGATACCGAACTTTCTGGCGTCGTCATTTGGTTCGACTCCGTGGGCTACGACGAGTTCGCGGGTGAGACTAGCACCACCTTCTTTATAAAGCCTTGCAGTGGAAGGTGATACGGCGTCAATGCCAAACTCCCTAACACATTGGTCGATTGTAAGCGTAAACTCCCGATACATAACCGCAGGCCAAAAACTCTGGTCATTGTCGAGATAGAATTCACCAAGACAGGGGTTATAACACCTAATAACATTATCGTAGTCCTCGTAGATGATCATCACTCCGGTGCCGAAGATGACAAGGTCGAAGTAGAGGACGGCCATTGCCGGATAGAAGTTGGACTCTTGAAAAATCAGGTTGAGGATGCGCTCACACTCAGAGAGCCACAAGGACGTGGGCGAGGTCATCGTGGAGTCTTCTCGGCCAACCCTCAACCTGAACCAACGCTTGGTTGGATCTGTACAGCCAGTCATCATTCCCGCAGCAAGATTACGAGCAGCAAGACTACCAGTAGAATCAAGGATATGCTGGTTAATAGGGGAACCTCGAGACATCTGGTTCGGGGTAATGATCCACTTGTAACGGCGAGGTAGCATGTAGTCGGCGCACTCGCGCCAGTGAACCCACCAAGAATAACGGTTGACACGTAGACCTATCAATCTCCCCTCAGCCTGCTTGCGCAGGTCCATATCCTCTTTCGGCGGAAGACGGTAGATCTCAGCGCCGCGATCGTCCTGCGCTGAGATGTTTCGGCCGCGACCTGGACCGTATTGGGCGGTGGCCATTACCTAATGTCCCTCTCCCAATGATAATTTCCTGCCGGGTCGATCAACTGATGCTCCATTCGACCTCGGCCAAATCGGATGTCCCAACCAGTCGGCGTCATGACCTTTCGAACCCCCGCTGCGTTTAGCTGGCCTTTATCGTAGCTGGTCAGAGCATCTTCAATAGAGGCCGGTAAGGGAGTCGCGGCAGCCAGTTTCTGAGGCCCCTTCGACGAATCTGTTTCTACTTGGCTCTCGGCTGCTTGCTGCCGCCCATATACAATTGAAGCAGCCTGAAGTATATCCGCATCAGTGGGCCGGAATGCCGGGTGGAGGGTGGTAATGTTGTCGGGCGTGCCGGGGACGGTGGCCATTATCTTCCTAGGGGCGTTGGTGCTCCACCGATCAGGGATCGGGTGCCAGTCTCAGCCTGACCTGGGGTAAGGGCTTCGCCGATGAAGGATGCCGCGGAAGGTTTCTTTTGGGGCTTAGCAGAGGTTGGTTGCGTCATCTGCATTGGCGGCGCAGGGGTGGGTGGGGCCATCATCGCTGGGGGAGGGCCGCCTCCGAAGCTCATCACGCGTTCTCCTTCATGTTTGCTCTCCGTTTGCTCTGACCTTTCCTTCGAACCAGCTCACGCTGCCTCCACGTTCGCATAGGGGTTATATGGCCGCTGGTGCCCGATCTCCTTCTCAAACATCGCGATCGGATCATACTCCGTCTCGACCTTCGGGTTCGTAAAGTGGCCACCGGCACCGAGGTGCATTGCGATTGGATAGGCGAAGGTCAGAGCCAACGCATCGGCCAGATCTGGGGAGTCGAGCCCGCGCTTTCGCATGTCCTCTTTCTTTTCGAGAACGATTTCGTTCCTTAAGTTAAATGTGTATGTGGGGCCGACGAGTTGAGCGCGAAGATCGGGGTCGTTGATAATAGCACCGGTCTTCAGCCACTCCTTCATCGCGCCCCACATTTCGGCGCGCTTGTTCGCAAACATCATTCCCTGAGTTTCGGTGGAGATGTGAGTGCCGTCGGACTTAGCGCCGAAATTAATATCAAAGCAATGTATACTAAGATTGCGAAGGCAATCAACGACACCACCACCCACGCCTCCCCCGTCAACGAAGATCGCGTCAGCATTGTATTGCGTTGAGACCTCTGAAACCTTACTCGCCACTTTGATAACATCTGCGCCACGTAGGCGCACAGGTGGGTAAGTTTGGCCATCTCTTCCCTTGCGAACGTAGATTACTGTTTCGTTGTCTCCATAGCGAGCAACGTCGACTCCGATAACGAGCGGCTCGTGATCGTGGGAGATGGCTTCCCTTGCAACTGCCTCCATCACCACCTCGGCAGAGATGAACTCCATCTCGCCAGTGCGTGGGAAGACGCCACGGACACGTACGCGGACAAAGTCGGAATCCTCGCCGTAGGCGTTGATCCACTCCGTTACTTGTTGGTGATTGGTGAAGGAGATGGATCTGGAGTCGACTTGGTAGGTGCGCCAAGCGCGAGAGTGCAAACCTCCAGGGAAGCATTCTTTAAATCTTCCGGTGTTTCGAGTTGGGTTTCCAAAGACACACCAAATAATCTCTGTATTGGCGTCGGTAAGCGCACCTTCAGTCGTCTCCCAAATAATGTCAGGTATAGCTGAAGCCTCATCGAATATAACAACGATCCGTCGTCCCTGATTATGTAATCCCGCGAAGGCCTCAGTATTACGTTCGGACCAAGGCACCAAATCAATTCGCCAGGTTCGCTCATGAGTTTCATCGTTCGCAAAGAGGGCGGTTGCGGTAAGCTTGAAGTGTTCCCTTCCAAGGAACATATGGAACCACTTACCCAGCTCGGCCCAGGTCTTCGTCTTCAATTGGGTTTCGGTGTTTGCTGTCACCACGCCTCGGGTATCGGGCTTGGTGGCCATCGCCCAGATCAAGATCCAGGAGACGAGCGCGCTTTTGCCGACCCCGTGGCCGGAGGCGGTGGCTAATTGGATCGCAGAGGAAAGTGGAAGGCCGTCGCGAATCCGACTGAGGATTTCTGCTTGCCAAGGCTCTGGTCCCTTGAACGCTGCAAGTCGAGTACCACTCTCACCCCAGGGGAAGGCGCCTAGGACGAAAGCCAAGGGATCCTTAGCACATGACGCGAGCCATGCAATCAGCTCAGGACTCAAGCGACGGCCTCCTAACTAGCGCGTCGATAGGCTCGAGGGGCAGGTGAGTTTGGCCTCTCTACACGCTCACCGGTTGGCGGTAGCCCAATAGGGGTCACCTGACCCTCGACTAGCTTGAGCTCATGAGCCTTCCCGCTGCGTTCGATCGCGCGGTCAAGAGCTGTCGCAAAGTCTACGTTGAGAACGGTTTTGATTGTGTGTTTGGACAGGCCGATACGGTCGGCCATTTCGCTGTGGATTTTGATGAGGATTTGAAGCGGAATTAGCTCCCCGGTCTCGTCGGCGTCTTCCAACTGGTCGATGATCTGACGAAGGGAGCTGGTCTGAGCGAAGCCCATGTCCACTATGGCGTCGCCGATAGCGTTGTGGAGATTTTCGACATATGGCTTGCGGTAATGCTCGATTAACTCAATAAAAGTTGGATCGTCGATTAACATGGAAAGCCGACGAGGAGTGAATCCAGTGCGACGGGAAACCTCTTGTATCGTCAGGCCAGCAGCAAACAACATCGCAATGTTATGGTGCGAATGCCGAAATCTCTCGATAATGTTAAGCTGCGACACGACGGTAGTCCCGCCTTACCTTTGGCTCGTAGGTTCGATTAAAGTTCCGCTTCCATTGACCGAGTTCTTTTTCAGTGACATTGGCTCTGGCCGCAAGCGCGGCGATGTCAATGACCCTTGCCCGCGGTACTTGCACGTTCCAATGTGGACGGTAGAGCAAAATCAACTCCCGCTCCAGTTGGTCCAATTCTCTCATTGGACAAGGGTAAATGCGCACTGATTCGAATTGCAAAAAGCCCTTCGACTGGTCACCGTAGTCCGACCTCCCTGACAACAGCCTTCTCTGTCGGTTTCGGTGCACGCTCAACCGATTCAGTACGTTAATACTCTTTCCGACATACACGACGTGCCCATCCTTCAACAGCGCATAGCAACCACTGAACTCCGGATACGTCAACTCGATACACGGGCGCATTCGCAGGATCTCCCATCCTACCCGACTATTATCGCACATTTTTTGTGATTTGTCAACCACTTTATTTCCGCCGAACCCCCGCGAAAGCATGCTTCTTCGCACATGTAGGGGCCCCACTAGGCTTAGAAGCAAACAAATCCCAGGTAAAGGTATGGCTCTCTCAATTTCTTACAAAATTTGCGCGGGGGTATTCGGCCGCCCGGGCGCGCGAGTTTTGGGGGCCGGGGTGGGGTCGGCAAGGTCCAAGTGTGGCATTTCTGCCACACTGTTGCACTCAGGCCACAGTGTTGCACAAACACAACAGACGCAAGATTTGTGCCAGAAAGGTATGCACGAAATGCAAAGCTGAGATGCCAGAACTGCATAACAAACGTCATACTTTCGCCGTAATCCAGGCACAGATTGGCGTGGTCGGCAATGGCGCCGACTAAAGCGGGAGTGTCAAATGGCACGCGAGCAGGTGATGTTTTCGGAAGTCGATATGTCGACGTTGACTAATTCGCAGCAAGAGGCGTGGGATTATTACATGGAGGCAAAGCAGGCGTTGGGCGTGGCGTTGAACGCTAGTGCGCCACAGGGGAAGAAGATTGTGTTCACGACTAAGTATAATGTGTTGAAGGTTGCGCTGGTAAATCGGGCGCAGGCAAAAGACAACAAGCCAAAGATTAGCTTGGGTCAATGGCAGGACGGACAGGATCAGGACGGACTGAGACGGTAGTCGAGAGCGAAAGCTAGGGGCGTTTGCGCCCTTAGCTGCTTTGCAGAACAAATCGGGAATCGGCCAGAAATGGCCGCTGGTGAGCCCGCAAGCGGGCAGGTACGGGGGTAGCGGCTTGAGCGAAACAACGAACCAGCGACGATTTGTGGGCGATTGCGGGCCATCCGGCAAGCAACGGACCACGGGAGGGCGGAAGATGGAAAGCGAATTCATGATAATGGCGTATGGAATAGCGTTGGTGTTCTGTGCGGTGGTGAGTATGATGGCGGTGATAGGAGAATAGCTATGAAGCACGAACAAGTGAGACATGCAAAAAACGCATAGCAGGTATGCACTGGGCGCATAATCACGAAAACGTGATCGATTATCACGAAGTCGTGATCGACCGGCCATATTTTGGACACAATTCTATGATCTAATCGTGAGCATAGCATCGCTGACGCATGACGTCGGGTGCTATGCTCACAGCCTAAGAGCCAAGGGCTTAGTGATTGGCTCGTTAAGAGGACAATCAGCGATGATTGAAGTCCATATACCTGAGCCTTTGGAAGGCACAGAGAGCAAACGCATGGTGATTAAGATCACCAAGGCGAAGGACACCGTCGAGGTTGAGACCAGTGCTTTTCCTATCGAGGTGTACGATGAGGCACTTGCACTGGGGCTTGCTGTTTTAGCAAACAGAGGACAGAGTAAGCTAACAGGGACGAGCATTCCTGATGATGATGAACGAGCAGCAGAGTCGGCCGCGATTGCAATTAAGACTCTTGCTGATATGTATGCTGGTAAAATCCGGCGTACGAGTGGCGTTAAGAGCGCTAAGGGTGCCCGTGGCGAAATCGCTGTGGAAGCTCGAAGATTGGCTAAGTTCTATGTGAAAGAGCAACTGAAAGAGGAGGGATTGAGAGTAAGCTTAATCAAACCTGCGATTATCACAAGGTTAGCGCAGGAGTTAATCGAGAGTGATCCAGAGGTTACGAAAGAGGCCGAGGCTAACGTCGCGGCTAGAAAAGGGAAGACTAAGACTAAGCGGAAGATCGACCTGTCTTCGATCAAAGAGGACGATACGTTAGTGAGCAAGGCTACTGCTCGTGGCCGCGGAAGGAAGAAACCTGCTGAGGAAGAGGAGGCTCCTCCGCCACGTAAGGGCGGGTTTCAGCGTAAGGAACTTAATGCGTAAGTAAGGCAACCGGGAGGGCGCAAATGCCCTTCCAACAACAGAAGGAATTGGAATCATGGACGGACAAGCAACGACAAAAGAGGAGATCGACGCCATGTTTTCGAAAGTAACTGCGGTGTTCGATCATATTCGCAATGTGTTCCTGAACGAAAGTGAGTTGAGTAAGCGTGTTGAGCAAATGCAACAGCAAATCAACGAACTGTCGGCACAGGTGCATCAGGTCACGGCCAATAACAGCGCGCTGCAAGAGGCTGTGAATGTGTTGACGCAGGAAAGGGATACTGCACGAAGGGAGAGCAATGATTGGCAGCAAAAGGCCAATGCTTCGGAGAGTGCAAGAGTACAAGCACAAAACGACGCGGATCATTGGTACAGTGAGCATCAGACGATTACTGTTGTACTAGAAAAGGTAAAGAGCGAACGTAGTGCGCTAGAGCAAGATCACCTCAAACTCTTGGAAGAGCACGAAAAGACGAAGGCGGAGTTGGAAAGAGTAACTGCACAGATCAATCAGATCTACTTGGGTTTGCAGCCTAAGCCTGAGCCTGTGCCGACTTATGAAACTCAACAGCCGAGAGATCCAGTTACGCAGCGTTGGCAGGGTTGGCCAGAGGCCCAGTCAGCATAATACAGTGGGGCGCTAGGAGCTGAGCCTAGCGCCCTTTTTTTGTCTGAAATCGCCTTGCTCCCCTTCGGCAACCGACTCGTTTACTGATTTATCGATTTATCGATTTAGGACCCCCTAGACAAACCGTGAACGTCTACTTCTTGTTATTTTTTTTTTTTTTTTTTATTATAAGAAGGGAAAGCTCCGCGCACCTCCAGGGTGGGGGGTCCTAAATCGCTAAATCACTAAATCAGTAAATCGGTAAACGTCGTGTCGGAGAAAACAAATCCCAGACGACGCACGGAGGATGGGGCTTTCGGGAGCACTCCGAAAGAACAAAATGGTTGACTTTTGCGAAATTTTATGCGATAATAGGAGATATAATGGATAGTTGTGTCATGAAAGATGAGTTTACGGCTGCTTTTGCAAAGCGTAGAGCGTTGCGACGCTTCGACGTTGCAAATGGGCCACTAGAC
>Ga0306924_10006128_pt1 | contig 11960 bp, 10 predicted proteins | sample sta12Can44000111_FD_203756 | JGI IMG/M metagenome (GOLD analysis project Ga0306924, IMG submission 203756) | Lab enrichment of tropical soil microbial communities from Luquillo Experimental Forest, Puerto Rico - statanox.12C.anox.44.000.111 (v2)... | ecosystem: Environmental > Terrestrial >... | reverse complement strand
CATCGCCTGGGTACCGCAGGAAGCCTTCCTGTTTTCGGCTTCGGTTGCCGACAACATCGCGCTGGCCAAACCGGACGCGACGCGCGATGACGTGATCGCCGCGGCCAGGCTGGCGGCGGTGCACGACGATATCCTGCGCCTGCCTCAGGGCTACGACACCCCGGTGGGCGAGCGTGGCGTCACCCTGTCGGGCGGGCAGCGCCAGCGGGTGGCGATCGCACGCGCATTGCTGATGGATGCATCGCTGCTGTTGCTGGACGACGCGCTGTCGGCGGTGGACACCGACACCGAAGCGCGCATCCTCGCGCACCTGCGCGAAGCGCGCGTCGGCCGCACTGTGATCATCGTGAGCCATCGCCTGAGCACCGTGGCCGACGCCGACCGCACACTGGTCCTGCACGGCGGCCACCTGATCGAGCAGGGCGACCATGCGCAGCTGCTGGCCCAAGACGGCTGGTACGCGCGGCAGTGGCGCTACCAACAACTGGAGGCCAGTCTCGATGCCGAGTGACACCGTGGTGGTTCCGGGCTTGCCCTCCGAACCGAAAGCACGCCGCCGCACCATCGGCGATGCCGCTGCGCTGCTGCTGCGCGCCGCCGCGCCGGATCGCGCGCATCTCGTGCACGGTCTGGTGTGGCTCATGGTCGCGGCCGGGCTCGAAGCGCTGGGCCCGCTGATCGGCAAGACCTTCATCGACAAGTTCCTGCTGCCGCATCGCGCCGATCTGCCACCGATCGCCGCGCTGCTGCTGGGGGCGTTGCTGGCCGGCATGGTCGCGAGCTGGTTGCGCTACCTGCAGCTCACGCGCCTGGCCGGCCTGGCGATGCGCTCGGTGCAGCGCATCCGCGAGAACGTGTACGGGCACGTGCTGCGCCTGCCGATGAGCTTTTTCGACCGGGCGATCACCGGCCAGCTGGTCAGCCGCGTGACCAACGACACCGAGGCCGTCAAGACGCTATACGTGCAGGTGCTGTTCGTCATGCTCGACAGCGTGATCGTGCTGGTCGGCGCGATGCTGGCGATGCTGTGGCTGGACTGGCGGCTGATGCTGATCGTCGCCTTGCTGGTGCCGGCGGTGGTCATCATCGTCGCGCTGTACCAGCGGCTGTCGGCGCCGGCGGTGACGCGCACACGCGAGCTGCGCAGCGAGCTCAACGCGCAGGTGGCCGAGTCGATCGGCGGCATGGGCGTGTTGCAGGCGAGCAATGCGACGGCGCGCTTCGGCGAGCGTTTTTCGGCCATCAACGAATCGCACTACCGTTCGCGGCAACGCGAGCTGCGCGCCAATGCCTGGCTGCTGCGCCCGGTGCTGGATCTGCTCAACGTGCTGCTGCTGGCGACCGTGATCGGTGTGTTCGGCCTGCAGAACGGCTCGGGCATGACGGCGCTGCAGGTGGGCGTGCTGTATGCCTTCATCAGCTACATCGCGCGCGTGGTCGAGCCGTTGATCCAGATCACCATGCAGTTCGCGCAACTGCAGCAGGCGATGGTCGGCGCGGCGCGCGTGCATGCGCTGCTCAAGGAGGCCGAGACGCCGGTCGCCGCGTCACAGGGACGCGTGACCGAGGGCGCCATCGCGATCGAGCATCTGGATTTTGGCTACCTGCCCGGGCGGACCGTGCTGCACAACCTGAATTTGCGCATCGAGGCCGGCAGCTTCCACGGCATTGTCGGCCACACCGGCAGCGGCAAGAGCACGCTGCTGTCGCTGCTGCTGCGCTTCTATCCGGCGCCGGCCGGCAGCATCCGTATTGATGGCACGCCGGTCGATGCGATCGGCGAGGACCTCTTCCGCGACGCGGTCGGACTGGTGCCGCAAGAGCCCTTCCTGCTGGCGGCGAGCGCGCGCGAGAACATCGCCATGGGCCGGCCGCTGAGCGATACGCAGGTCGAGGCCGCGGCCCGCGCCGCGCACGCACACGACTTCATCCTGGGCCTGGAGCAAGGCTACGACACACCGCTGGGCGAGGGCGGCGCGCGCCTGTCGGTGGGGCAGAAGCAATTGATCGCGATCGCGCGGGCACTGGCGGGCCATCCGCGCATCCTGTTCCTCGACGAGGCGACCTCGCATATCGACTCGGAGACCGAGCAGATCGTGCAGCGCGCGCTGGCGCAACTGCGCGGGCGCGTGACCATCGTCGCCATCGCGCATCGGCTATCGACCATCCGCGACGCCGATCGCATCGTGGTGCTCAATCATGGCCGCATCGCCGAGCTGGGCACGCATGGCGAGCTGATGGGCATCGAGGGCGGGCTGTACCAGCGGCTGTATCTGCTGCAGCAGCTGGAAGAGCAAGAAGAAGCCTGACGATCTGGTGGTTTCTCCCTCTCCCCTGCGCGGGAGAGGGAGTGGAGAGACGCGGTGATCAGTCGAGCGCGTCGACCGTGTCCGGGTCCGGCACCTCGCCAATCGCCTCGCGCGTGGTCTTGCCCTGGCGCATCAGCCAGTCGCAGAAGCCCTTGATCTCCGGCCGTTGCGCGCTGCGCGGGCCGATGATCAGCCAGTAGGCCATCGGGGAGTCCATACGCGCCTTGGGCAGCGGTTCGACCAGATCACCGTTGGCCAGCGCCTCGGCCACCATCGGCAGGCGTGCGAGCACCACACCCTGGCCTGTGAGCGCCGCTTGCACCATCTGGTAGGCGTAGTTGAAATACAGCCAGCGCTTCGGTTGCAGCTTGGGCAGGCCCTGCTCACCGAACCAGCGCCGCCAGGTGAGCCACTCCAGGTGCGTGGCGTGCGCGTCGCCGGCTTCGATCAGCGTGAAGTTCGCCAGGTCGGCCGCCTTCTTCAGATGGGTGCCGTTCTTCAGCAGCCAGGGGCTGGCCACCGGCGTCAGTTGCTCGCCGAACAGGCGGATGGCATCCCCCGGCATGGTCGCGCGCGGGCCGTAGCGCAGTGCCAGGTCGATGTCGGCCACGTCGAGATCGAGCAGGTTGTCGGTGGCATCGATGCGGATATCGATCTCGGGGTTGTCGCGCTGGAACTGCTCCAGCCGTGGGATCAGCCACATGGAGGCGAACGACGCGAAGGTGGTGATCGCCACGGTGCGGCGCCCCGCGCTCTGGCGGATCTGGCGTACCACGCTGTCGATGCGCGGCAGCGCGTTGCTCACCGCGGCCAGCAGCAGCGCGCCGGCGCTGGTGAGTTCCACCGCGCGCGTGTGGCGCAGGAACAGGCTCACGCCGACCTCTTCCTCCAGTGCCTGGATCTGGCGGCTGACCGCCGATTGCGTGAGCGCCATTTCTTCGGACGCCGCACGGAAATTGAGGTGCCGGGCCACGGCTTCGAAGGCGCGCAGGTGGCCGGCCGAGATGGGCCGGGTGCGAAGGTGCGTTTGCGAATGCTGCATGGATGTTTTTCTAGGCGACGGCACACTTCCTGACCGTGTCCAGCGTGCGCGTGGTGACCTCGGTGCCGAAGGTCCGCTCCAGCAAGGTCATGAATACCGGGCCCTTGTCACCGGGGACGTAAGCAGAAAACACCTCGGTACCCGCCAACTTCAGAATGGTGGCATCGTCACGCTGTATCGGGAGTTCGACCTGTCCTTCATAGGGTCGCCGCAGGAACGTGACGATGCGCTTGGCGTTTGGCGGCAGCTCGAAGGCGGCGAAGGGATCCGGCTCGACCAGCGCCTGAAGGAATGCGGCGGGCCGCACGATCGTCGGGAACATCCGGCCCAGGTGATTCGCCATGGCGTCTTCGGCCTGCTTCTCCAGCACCGGAACGACCGCGGGCCTGGCAGAAAACGCCACGTTGCCGCTCGACAGGAGCGTCTTGACTTCGCCGAACCCGGCGGCCTCGAAGCTGCGCTTCAACGCCGGCATCTTGCAGTTCATCGGACTCACGCCGCGCAGGAAGGCCACGTAGCGCGTCATGGCTCGCCGTCCCAGTAGTCCAGGCCCTGCCGGCGGCGCTCGATGATCTCGAACGGCTTGCCGCTGCCCGGGCTGCCCTCGGCGAGGAACTTGCCGGAGTCCGGGTACTCGCAAATCTCCGGCTGCTCCATCGTGCTGATCGACAGGTACTTCAGCGGCTGCCCGGAGGTGTTGAGGATCTGGTGCGGGTATTCGGGTCCCGCGGGGATGAAGACAAGGTCTCCGGCCTGGATCGGAAGCATCTCGCCCGCTACGCGCAGCGTTCCGTGGCCCTCGAGGATGATGAACATCTCCTCCTGGGCGTGATGCAGATGATAGGGGCAGCCGCGTTTCCCGGGCGCGAGGATGTCTAGCGACGCGCCCAGCTTGCGCGCCGCCGTGCCCTGCGCGAGCCGGGCGCCCTGCGAGTCGTAGTGCGGCTCGCGCAGCAAGCGCTCCAGCGGAACGTCGTTGACATTGCGAATGAGCTTTGCAGCGAGGGCGAGGGCTGGCTCAGTCATGGGACACCTGGCTCTTCGTTGAGACGGGATTGATGCGGATCGCGAATCAATAGCCTAGCCGGATTTCATTGGACTGCCAAGGGAGACGCGCCGATCATTCAATGCCAAACCGGACTGATTGGAGAAGGCCATGCAAGCCCAAGTCACCACCTCTCGTTTCGAAGCACCGCACCTGCCGGGCACATGGAAGCTGCCCGCAGGCCGCGCCATCACCCTGCAGCCCCGCGAGCCCGGACGGCTGAAGGTGGCCCATGGGCAGTTGTGGGCCACCTACGATGGTCCCCACCGGGGCGCATCCAACAACCTGGGCGATCACGTGGTCGGCGCCGGTGAAGAGCTGTCGCTGCAGCTGGGTGAGCGGCTGGTGATCGAGCCTTGGGATAGCGACGTGCCGGCGTATTTCAGCTGGGAACCGGTGCCCGTCCGGCACACCGCGCGGGCACGCAGCTTCGCGGGCGTGGTGCAGCCGCTGGCGGACCTGCGGCTGGCACTGGTGCTGGGGGCGGATGCCCTGGTGCGTCTCGCCGGTGGCCTGGTGCGCCTCGGCTGGCAGCTCGCGCTCGGCAAGGATCGCGAGACGCTCGAAGAGCGCACTTGCCGCCAGCGCGGCGTCATGGGTTGAGTGCTTCTTCCGGGGCTTTGTGAACTCAAGTTCAACAATGCGTAATCCGTTTCGATAAGTAGAATCCGCGTTCTACTTTGCGACCCGCAGCCCCGAAAGAACCACGATGACCAAAGCGTTCGCCAGCCAGGCCGACCTGGACGACAAGAAGATCACGTTCGAGCAGCTCAGCGCCCATTGCTGGGCCTACACCGCCGAAGGCGACCCGAATTCGGGCGTCATCATTGGCGACAAGTTCATCATGGTGAGCGATGCCACCGCCACGCCCGCGATGGCCAAGGACCTGATCGCGCGCATCCGCACGGTGAGCGACAAGCCGATCAAGTATGTGCTGCTCACGCACTACCACGCTGTGCGCGTGCTGGGTGCGAGCGCCTTCGCAGCCGAGGGCGCGACCGAGGTCATCGCGAGCCAGGGCACCTACGAACTGATCGTCGAGCGCGGCGCGCAGGACATGCAGTCGGAGATGGAGCGCTTCCCGCGCCTGTTCCGCAACGCCGAGTCGGTGCCCGGCCTGACCTGGCCGACCCTGGTGGTCGGCGGCGGCGAACCGGCCAAGGGCGACGTGCCCGGCAAGATCACGCTCGATTTGGGCGGCGTCAAGGTGCAGGTGTGGCATCCCGGTCCGGGCCACACGCGCGGCGACACCATTGCCTGGGTCGAAGAGGAGAAGGTGCTGTTCTCAGGCGACCTGGTCGAGTATGAAGCCGGCGTCTACACCGGCGACGCGCAACTCGAAGAATGGCCAGCCACCCTGGAGGCGCTGCGCGCGCTGGGCGCCGAGGCGATCGTTCCCGGCCGCGGCGAAGCCATGAAGGGCAAGGCCGAAGTGAACAAAGCGCTGGACTACACCAAGCGCTGGGTCGAGACCCTGTTCGCGGCGGGCAAGGAAGCCGCCGCCGCCAACATGGACCTGAAGGCAGCGATGGCGCACACGCGCAAGTCGATGGATCCGATCTTCGGCCATGTGTTCATCTACGAGCACTGCCTGCCCTTCGACGTGAGCCGCGCCTACGACGAGGCCCGCGGCATCAAGAACCCGCGCATCTGGACCGCCGAGCGCGACAAGGAAATGTGGGCGTCCTTGCAGGGCTGACCGCGGAGCGGGCAGACCTACAAGGCCTTCAGGCGTTGCAGGGCCAGCGCGCAGCGGGCAGACCTACAAGGCCTGCAGGTGCTGCAGGCGTAGGCAGCCACTGACACCCCCGGCGCACAGCGGACGACAGCCGCGCTGGGGACGGACTCTTAAGCTGGCGCGCACGCACAGCTTAGGAGCCGATCATGTCATCCAGCCAGAAGCCCCGTATCCTTCAGCCGCCGCAACAGGCTGAAGAGGGCCAGCAGCAGCCGTCCGCCTCCGGGGAGGCGAAAGGCCCGACCGGCGCCAAGCAGGAGATCGGCGAAGGCAGCTACGAAGGCACGCGCGACTACAACCGGCGCACCGCGGAGTACCTGAAGAAGGGCCACGTCGAAGCCGACGCCCAGGCCGCCAAGCCCCAATCCGAGCAGGAGGCGCGCGACATGCAGCGCGCCGAGGACGAGGGCCGTTCGCACTCCAAGGGCGAGCACTGAGGCGCCACAGGCGCCCTGGCGGCCCTTCGCCCCGCGCAGCGCCCGGCGCGGATGAGCAGCGGATAATCGCTGCCATCGAAAGGGAATGCGCATGACAGTAATCGACGTGGTCATCATGGCGGCGGGCAAGGGCACGCGGATGAAGAGCGCACGGCCCAAGGTGTTGCACCGCTTAGCCGGGCGGCCGCTGCTGCAGCACGTGCTGGACACGGCCGACGCCATTCACGTGCGCCGGGTGATCGTGATCACGGGCAACGGAGCCGGCGAAGTGGAGACCGCGGTGGCGCAATGGCCGCGCACCGCCGAGGCGAGCACGCCGCAATTCGTGCGCCAGGAGCCGCAACTGGGCACCGGCCACGCCGTGCAGCAGGCCGCACCGGTCCTGCCCGACGACGGCATTGCCCTGATCCTCAATGGCGACGTGCCGCTCATCGAACCCGCCACGCTGGAGCGGCTGGTCCAGAGTTGCGGCGGCGAGCGGCTGGCGCTGCTGTCCATCGAGATGCAGGACCCCACGGGCTACGGCCGCATCCTGCGTGCGGGTGAGGCCGTGCTGGGCATCGTCGAACACAAGGATGCGAGCGAGGCGCAGCGCGCGATCCGCGAGGTCTATACCGGCTTCATGGCAGTGCCCTCGCGCCTGCTCAAGCCCTGGCTCGCGCGCCTGACCAATGACAACGTCCAGGGCGAGTACTACCTGACCGACGTGGTCGAACTGGCCGAGAAAGACGGCGTGGGCGTGGTCGCGGTGAAGGCCGGCGATGCGATCGAGGTCGAAGGCGTCAACAGCCCGGTGCAGCTGGCGCAACTGGAGCGCGCCTACCAGCGCCGTGAAGCCAATCGGCTGATGGAGCAGGGCGTTCGCCTGGCCGATCCGGCACGCTTCGATGTGCGCGGCACGCTCGAATGCGGCCGCGACGTGGAGATCGACGTCAACTGCGTGTTCGAGGGCCATGTGTCGATCGGCGACGGCGCGCGCATCGGCGCGAACTGCGTGATCGCCAACGCCACCATCGATGCCGGCGCCGTGGTCCTGCCGTTCACGCACATGGAAGGCGAGGGCAAGGGCGTGCGCATCGGTGCCGGCGCGATCGTCGGGCCCTTCGCGCGGCTGCGACCGGGCGCCGACCTGGGGCCTGAAGTGCACATCGGCAACTTCGTCGAAGTGAAGAACTCCACGCTGGCGCGCGGGGCCAAGGCCAACCACCTGGCCTACCTGGGCGACGCCACTGTGGGCCAGCGCGTGAACTACGGCGCCGGCTCCATCACCGCCAACTACGACGGTGCCAACAAGCACCGCACCGTGCTGGAGGACGACGTGCACGTGGGCAGCAACTGCGTGCTGGTGGCGCCGGTCACCATCGGCGCCGGCGGCACCGTGGGCGCGGGCTCCACCATCAGCAAGGACACGGCGGCCGGCGTGCTGTCGGTGGCGCGTGGCAAGCAGGTCAGCATCGCCAACTGGCAGCGCCCGAAGAAGGGCGAGAAGAAGTAAGGGCGTTCAGCGCCGGGGCGGCGCGAGCGGGATGCGCGGCTCGAACTTGGCGCGCTTCACCGCGAAGAAAGCCTTGACGTTGCGCACGTTGGCATCGCTGGTGAACAGGCGCTGTGCCAGCGTCAGGTAGCCGGGCATGTCCGGCGCGTGCACGACCAGCACGAAGTCGGGTCCGGGCGAGACGCGGTAGCACTGCTGCACCGCCTCGTCCTGGACCACGCGTGCCTCGAACGCCTCGCACTGCTCCTGGCCCTGGCGCTCCAGCGTGACCTCCACCACCGCCTGCAGACCGTGGCCGATCACCGGGGCCAGCCGGTCATTGCTGACGATGGCGACCTGCCGCTCGATGAAGCCGGCCTCGCGCAGCCGTTTCAGGCGCCGCAGGCAGGTGGGCGGCGAGATGTGGACCTTGGCCGCCAGATCCTGGTTGCTGAGCCAGGCATCCTGCTGGAGCAGGTCCAGCAGGGCCAGATCGGTCGGGTCTGGTGTGAATATTTCTTCCAAAATATCGATCATTAGGAAATAATAAGCCTGTCTCAGTAGACAGAGAAATCTGATTTCATCGCGGTTTCAAAATAGATCGCATATTTCTAATGTTGGGGCCTACAGTGCACCGACTCAAGAAAAGGCGTTCTCATGTGTGGCATCGTCGGCGCGGTCTCTACGCGCAACATCGTTCCGATCCTGGTCCAGGGCCTGCAGCGGCTCGAATACCGCGGCTATGACTCGTGCGGCGTCGCGGTCTACGCCGACGGCCTGAAGCGCGCGCGCAGCACGGACCGCGTCGCCAAGTTGCTCAAGCAGATCGAGGATGAGCACCTCGGCGGCATGACCGGCATCGCTCATACCCGCTGGGCCACGCACGGCGCTCCCGCGGTGCACAACGCGCACCCCCATTTCAGCCATGGCCCGGGCGAGGGCGTGGCATTGCGCGCCGGCCGCGTCGCGCTGGTGCACAACGGCATCATCGAGAACCACACCGAACTGCGCAAGGCGCTGCAGGCCAAGGGCTACCAGTTCGACAGCCAGACCGACACCGAGGTGATCTGCCACCTCGTCGACAGCCTGTACGAAGGCGACCTGTTCGATGCGGTGAAGGCCGCCGTGTCGCAACTGCGTGGTGCCTATGCCATCGCGGTGTTCTGCAAGGACGAGCCGCATCGGGTGGTCGGCGCACGCGCCGGCTCGCCGCTGATCCTGGGCGTCGGTCGCGAGGGTGGCGAGAACTTCCTGGCCAGCGACGCGATGGCGCTGGCTGGCGTTACCGACCAGATCGTCTACCTGGAAGAAGGCGACGTGGTCGACGTGCAGCTGGGCCGGTACTGGATCGTCGACAAGGCCGGCAAGCCGGTCACGCGCGAGGTGAAGACAGTGGTCGCGCACAGCGGCGCCGCCGAGCTCGGGCCGTATCGCCACTACATGCAAAAGGAAATCTTCGAGCAGCCGCGCGCCGTGGCCGACACGCTCGAGGGCGTGCAGGCGGTGGTGCCCGAGCTGTTCGGCGACGGCGCTTATCGCACCTTCAAGGAAATCGACTCGGTGCTGATCCTCGCCTGTGGCACCAGCTACTACGCCGGCTGCACCGCCAAGTACTGGCTGGAAGGCATCGCCAAGATCCCGACCCAGGTCGAGATCGCGAGCGAATACCGCTACCGCGACACGGTGCCCAGCCCCGGCACGTTGGTGGTGACCATCACCCAGTCCGGCGAGACCGCCGACACGCTGGCGGCCCTGCGCCATGCGCAGAGCCTGGGCATGACCAAGACGCTCACGGTGTGCAACGTCGCGACGTCGGCCATGGTGCGCGAATGCAAGCACGCCTACATCACGCGCGCCGGCGTGGAGATCGGCGTCGCGTCGACCAAGGCCTTCACCACGCAGCTGGCAGGCCTCTTCCTGCTGACGCTGGCGCTGGCGCAGGTGAAGGGCCGCCTCACCGACGAGGAAGAGGCGCAGCACCTCAAGGCCATGCGCCACCTGCCGGCCGCGCTGTCGGCGGTGCTCGCACTGGAGCCGCAGATCATCAACTGGGCCGAGCACTTCGCGGACAAGGAGAACGCGCTGTTCCTCGGCCGCGGGCTGCACTACCCGATCGCGCTCGAAGGCGCGCTCAAGCTCAAGGAGATCACCTACATCCACGCCGAGGCCTATGCCGCCGGTGAGCTGAAGCACGGCCCGCTGGCGCTGGTAACCAGCGAGATGCCGGTGGTCACCGTGGCCCCGAACGATGCGCTGCTTGAAAAGCTCAAGAGCAACATGCAGGAGGTGCGTGCCCGCGGCGGCGTTCTGTATGTGCTCGCCGATGCGGATTCGCACATCGAAAGCGAAGAGGGCATCCATGTGATCCGCATGCCCGAGCACTACGGACCCCTGAGCCCCTTGCTGCACGTCGTGCCGCTGCAATTGCTGGCGTACCACACGGCATGTGCGCGCGGCACCGACGTCGACAAGCCGCGCAATTTGGCCAAGAGCGTGACGGTTGAGTAACGACTATTTGCTGAGGCAGGGGGGCCTTAGCTAGCATAAGCTACGGAGAATTCTGCACAGTGGAAGCGATGGCGGATTGCAAACTGGGCGAGTTGCGGAGAATTCTTGCGCGCACAAAAGCCCAGTCAGCATCCCCAGCCCGGGCGCGTGGCTCCAAACACCCAACATCCAGATTTGCCAGCCGGAGTACCTGAAAGGGGGAAAAGTAGCGGGCCAGATCGGTGCCAAAGATGGCACGGAACACCACGAGATCAACAGCGCGCTACGGGGAAGCGGAGGCGCTGCTGGCAGGGGCAAGAAATCACAACTCCGTTGCAACCACCACCTGCCCCAGTGTGACGCGAACCTCGCGGAGCCCGTCTGCCGTGATCAACGTTTTTTGCCAGCTCGACCCGAATCTGACGCATCGCGGCGAGGAACTTCGGGCTAGTCGGAACCTTTGCTTGTCGAGCCCAGTCGACTGTGGCCAAGGGAATGCCAGATCTGACCATCCTAAGTGCAGTTTGCTTGAGGACGCGAAACGGCCTCTCTCTGTTGATTCGCTCAAACTCGGCCTTTAGAACTGGGTCGGACCTGAAGACTCGGCGCACCTGATACATGCTCAGTGTGCAATGGGACGCAAGCAAGGAATGAGTTACTCGTTCCGCAGGGGCTGAGTGCTCGAGGTTTTGCATTGTCCTAAGCAAGGAGAAGGAGCGCGCGATCTGAACCACTGCTTGCCTTTCGGCTCTATCCTCCGCGCGGTATTTGCGAGCCTGACCCTCCTGCCAATTTCGATCCCGGATTCTCGCTCGCTCGAACGCCGCGCCTTTCCGACGTTTCCGCGTGCGGTATATGTTGAGCATCTTGATGCGATCGGCTACCACGCTCGGGACCGGCCCCCTCCGCTTTCCCTTCCCAATAATGGGATAGTTTGCTTCCAACCAATCGGGATCGAGCAGCCGAAGTGCCCAATAGCCCGGGGCCTGCGATGGAATTCGAGCCGGCTCTGCAGACATTGCCGCTTGAAATTGACGCCTGAAATCCGAGAGATTTGAAGTCGGCGGCGGCGTGTCAGGTGCAAGTTGGCTGGTTGCGGAATGCACAGAGGCCATTGCCTGTGCCAGATTCATTCCGCGCATAGCGAAATACAAGCAGAACTCCCGCGTCGACGGGCACCGTCCTAAGTAGAACACCAAAGGCTGGATATTATTCTTCCAAAGGGTTTGGGCCTCGTGCAGAACGGCTTGAAAGGACAGGTCCCCGTCGGAGTTTCGAGCATAGCGTTTGTATGCAAGGGAATTGGATACGCCCGTTGGCTTCGTGCTAGAGGAGAGAGCTTCGATACTTAAGCTAACGAGATTCCAATACCACCACCACCTATCTGCCTGAACGGGCTTCCGCTGCAGCGCGAGATCCGCGCCGCAC
>Ga0306924_10006126_pt1 | contig 11960 bp, 10 predicted proteins | sample sta12Can44000111_FD_203756 | JGI IMG/M metagenome (GOLD analysis project Ga0306924, IMG submission 203756) | Lab enrichment of tropical soil microbial communities from Luquillo Experimental Forest, Puerto Rico - statanox.12C.anox.44.000.111 (v2)... | ecosystem: Environmental > Terrestrial >... | reverse complement strand
CGAGACTTGGAAATCACCCTTGACATAGAGGGTTGGACGGTGGGTGGCGGCCTGACCAAAACCGCCGCGGTGAAAACTGTGGCGCGAGCGCGGCAGCTAACCGAAAGGGCGATATGGGGAATTCTCCGGCGCGTATTAGGTAATGAAAGCGTATTAGGTAATGAAAAAAATTGAGGATGGCTTTTTCAGTAGAGTGTGTGATCGAAGTGGCGTCGCCTTCCATAGATATGGAGCGACATCTAATGGAATGCGTAACTCGGGGCGAGGCGGCCCCGAACCCGCAGCAGGCGGGGTGGCGCACATCCCCCTGGTCCAGAGCGGTAGGCGTAAGTGAAAGCACCACCCGGGCTCTCATAAGGACCGGTGGAATTAAGTCCGTAAAGCGGGGCGGCGCTAGAATAATTCTGACTAGCCCTGCTGAATTTCTGGGTATGGCTGAGAGCCCGTACCCTGCCGCCGTCGCAAAGGGCGACGATGACGGCTGGGAAGACTACGTTGGTCAAGCTTAATCATCCATATTTGTGGGCCGCTCGGGGGAGAGGAGGGCGGTTGTATTGGTTCTATCGCCGGGGCCGGGAACGCGTGCAGATCACTGATGGCTTTCTCGCTAACTATGAGCGGATCAAGAGAGGCTTCGAGGACCAGCCCGCGGCCTCTATAACGCCAACTGGCAGCTTGGCGCATCTGATTGAGATTTACCGCAAAGCCCCTGAATTCCTTTCTCTCGCGGCTAAAACCCGAAGGGACTATGCCCGCTATCTCGACCTTCTGAAAGAGAAGCATGGTCATCGGCCAATCGCGACAATGCCGCGCGAGGCTGTGTTCAAGTTGCGCGATGAATTCCAAGCGACGCCGCGCGCTGCAAACTACGTAGTCGCTGTGCTGCGCTTAATCCTCAGCTATGCCGAGGATCGCAAGGCGACGTTTCGTTTGCCGCCTCATTGGGTCAATCCAGCTAGGCGGCCGAAGAAGCTCAAGACCGGCGAAGGGTATCGACCGTGGGAAGAGGTCGAGATCGCCGCTTATCGGAAGCGCTGGGATTACGGGACTCTGGAACGGGTGCTGTTTGAGGTTTTCCTCAACACCGGCCAGCGCGGTGGCGATATCGCGCCGATGATCCGCCGCCAATATTTCCGGGGCGAGATTGCAGTGGTTCAGGAGAAGACACGGGAGCGTGTGTGGATACCAGTTTCGCGCGATCTGCGCGTCGCGCTGGACCCCTGGCTGGCGGGACAGGAGCATCTTGTCCTCTTTCCGACGCCAACGGGTCGATCACTGAAAGTCGACCACATGCGTCACCTGATGCGCGAGGCTATCCGGGCTGCGGCGCTGCCGGACGACTGCACCCTCCACGGGTTGCGCTACACATTTGCGACGCGCGCGATCGAGCTTGGCATCGATTGGCAGACGATCGAGAGCATCGTCGGCCATCGAACGGCGGAGATGGCGCACAAATACACGGCAAGCGACGCAGCGCGCGGTTGACTATCACCACCCTCGATGCGGCACGGAAAACGAACCAGCGACGCGGCGGGGTGAAAACCGCCGCTGACCCGAGTGAAAACCACCCTGATCGCGGAGGCCGCAAGTGATTGATTTTCTTGGTGGGTGCAGCAGGACTCGAACCTGCGACCCGCTGATTAAGAGTCAGCTGCTCTACCAACTGAGCTATGCACCCGCGGCGGGCGGGCTCTATAACAAGCCTCACCGGATTTGTCGAGAGATCGGGCTTACACGCGGCCATGGCAGTGCTTGAATTTCTTGCCGGAGCCGCACGGGCAAGGGGCGTTGCGCGGGGTGCCGGCCCAGGGTGGGCGCGGGCCCGCTGGGCGCGGGCCGCCCCGGTCGGCGCCGTCGCCGGGGCCGGCCCGGCGCTGAGCGCGCGGCGGCAGCCCCATAGGCCGGCCGGTCGTGCCGGTGGCGCGCTCTTCGACCATCGCCTCCTCGGGCTCGCCGCCGGCCATCGCATAGACCGGTTGCGGCTCGACCCGCAATTCGACATGCGAGAGGACCGAGGTCACGTTCTGGCGCAGATTGGCCAGCATCGCCTCGAACAGCTCGAAGGCCTCGCGCTTGTACTCGTTCAACGGATCGCGCTGCGCATAGGCGCGCAGGTTGATGCCCTGCCGCAAATGATCGAGCGATAAGAGGTGGTCCTTCCACGTCTGGTCGAGCAATTGCAGGAGCAGGCTCTTCTCGACCATGCGCATCGTTTCCGGGCCGTAATTGGCCGATTTCTCGGCCATCTTGCGGTCGGCGGCGGTGGCGATGCGGTCGCGGATCTCGTCTGTGGTGATCCCTTCCTCCTTGGCCCATTCGGCGAGCGGCAGGTCGAGCGCGAGCAGGCGCAAGCACTCCGCATGCAGCCCCTGGATGTCCCATTGCTCGGCGAGTGAGTTTTCTGGGATCGCGCGACCGACCATCTCCTCGATCGTCTCGCCGCGCATATCGCTTACCGTCTCGGCGACGTCGCGCGCGCTCATGATCTCGCGGCGCTGCTCGTAAACGACCTTGCGCTGGTCGTTCATCACGTCGTCGAATTTTAACAACTGCTTGCGGATGTCGTAGTTGCGCGCCTCGACCTTCTGCTGCGCCTTAGCGAGCGCCTTATTGACCCAGGGGTGGATGATTGCCTCGCCTTCCTTCAACCCCAGGCGCTGCAGCATCGAATCCATCCGCTCGGAGCCGAAGATGCGCATCAGGTCGTCTTCGAGCGAGACGAAGAACTTGGAGGCGCCGGGGTCGCCCTGGCGGCCGGACCGGCCGCGCAATTGGTTGTCGATACGCCGGCTTTCATGCCGCTCGCTGCCGACGACGAAGAGCCCGCCCGCCTGAACCACCTCTTCGTGCGCTCCGGAGACCTCCTCGCGAACGGAGGCCGCACGCGCGTCGCGCTCGGCGGCGTCGGTGATCGGCGCCAACTCGGTCTTGAACCGCATCTCGACATTGCCGCCGAGTTGAATATCGGTGCCGCGCCCGGCCATGTTGGTGGCGATCGTCACGGTTCCGGGCCGACCGGCCTGCGCAATGATATACGCCTCCTGCTCATGGTAGCGGGCGTTCAGCACGTTGTGCGGAATCTTGTGCTTTTTGAAGACCGCCGACAGCGCCTCTGATTTTTCGATGCTGACGGTGCCGACCAGCATCGGCTGCTCGCGCTTCTGGCATTCCAGCACATGCTCGACGATTGCGTCATATTTCTCGCGCGTCGTGCGGTAAACCTCGTCGTCGGTATCGTCGCGGATGCACGGCTCGTTGGTCGGGATCTCGATGACCTCGAGCTTGTAAATGTCGCTGAACTCCTGCGACTCGGTCATCGCCGTCCCGGTCATCCCGGCGAGCTTGGGGTAGAGCCGGAAATAGTTTTGGAAGGTGATCGAGGCGAGCGTCTGGTTCTCATTCTGCACGGTGACGCTCTCCTTGGCTTCGAGCGCCTGGTGCAGCCCTTCCGAGTAGCGGCGGCCCTCCATCATGCGGCCGGTAAACTCGTCGATGATGACGACTTTGTCGTCCCTGACGATGTAATCGGTATCGCGCGCGAAGAGCTTGTGCGCCCGCAGCGCCTGGTTGACGTGGTGGACGAGCCCGACATTGTGGATGTCGTAGAGCGAGCCGGTCGCCATCAGGCCGACGCGCCTAAGCATCGCCTCGATCTTTTCGACACCCGACTCGGTGAGAACCACCGTCCGTTGCTTTTCGTCCTTTTCGTAATCGCCGTCCTCGAGCGCGGGGATCAGCCGATCGACGCGCATGTAGAGCTCGGAATTGTCCTCGGTCGGCCCGGAGATGATCAGCGGCGTGCGCGCCTCGTCGATCAGGATCGAATCGACCTCATCGACGATCGCATAATGGAACGGCCGATGGACCATGTCCTCGAGCCGGAACTTCATGTTGTCGCGGAGGTAGTCGAAACCGAGCTCGTTGTTGGTGCCGTAAGTGACGTCGCACAAATACGCCTCTTTCCGCTGCGCATCGTCGAGCTCATGGACGATGCAGCCGACCGTGAGGCCGAGAAAGCGATAGATCTGGCCCATCCACTCGGCATCGCGGCGGGCGAGGTAGTCGTTGACAGTGACGACGTGCACCCCGTTGCCGGTCAGCGCGTTGAGATAGACGGGGAGGGTCGCGACCAGGGTCTTGCCTTCGCCGGTCTTCATCTCGGCGATCATGCCGCGATGCAGCACGACGCCGCCCATCAGCTGCACGTCGAAATGGCGCTGACCCAAGGTACGCTTGGCCGCTTCGCGCACGGTCGCGAACGCATCGATCAGGATGTCGTCGAGTTCGACACCGTCGACTAGCTGTTGCTTGAAGCGCTCGGTGCGTGCGCGTAGGTCGTCATCGGACATCTTCTCGAGTTCGGGTTCGAGCTCGTTGACCGCCGAGACGATCGGCCCCAGGCTCTTAACATAGCGGTCATTGGCGGAGCCAAAAAGGCGCCGGGCTAAGGCACCAAACATGGGACCCTCGAAAAGCGGAGAGAAAAGGCGGAGGATGTTCGCACGGCGAGCGCTTCAGAGATAGGGGTCGGGGCCAGAGGTGTCAATTCGCCGTCGCCGGCCCATCCGCCTTCGTGTGCCGCTGCGCTGCGCCTCCTACTTGCCTTGTTTGCACCGTACCGATGTGCATTCATCCATCCGCCCCGCCGCCGGAGTTCAGCGGCCGTTTCTCATTATAGGTATCGCAATGCATCCTCGTCTTTCGATAAGTGCGGCGCTCGTCTGCGCCGCTGGGCTCGTTGCCGGCGGCGCTGTGCAGGCGGCCGAGCCCGCGGCGGCGCCGGCCTCGCCGGCCCCAATGTCCAGCAGCCTGCCGCCGGGCAACACAGTGGTTGCGCGCGTCGATGGGAGCGAACTCCATCTCTCCGACGTCGAGGCGGCGCAGCAGAACTTGCCGCCGCAGGCGCAAAAAATGCCGATTGAGCAGATCTATCCGGCCCTGCTCGACCGCCTTGTCGACGGCATGCTGATCACCGAGGCGGGACGCAAAGACCATCTCGATCAAGATCCCGAGCTGCAGAGCCGCCTCAAGCGCTACGAGGACCGCTTGATTCAGGAGGCCTACCTCAACCGGGCGATCAAGGCAGCAGAGACCGAGGAGCGGCTCGCGGCGCGCTATCAGACATTCATCAAGGACAAGGCGGAACGCGAGGAGGTGCACGCTCGCCACATCCTGGTGAAGACCGAGGCCGAGGCGAAAGCACTCATCGCCGAGCTCGACAAGGGTGCGGACTTTGCTGACCTCGCCAAAAAAGACTCGATCGACCCTGGCGGCAAGTCGGGTGGTGATCTCGGCTATTTCGGCCGTGACGACATGGTCAAGGAATTCGCCGATGCCGCCTTCGCGCTACCGGCGGGCCAGTACACCAAAGTGCCGGTCAAGACCCAGTTCGGGTGGCATGTCATAAGGGTCGAAGACCACCGCGCCGGCAAGCCGCCGAGTTTCGAGGAAGCCCGGCAGGAGGTTAGTCAGCTGGTGGCCCGCGATGTTGTCGAAGCCGAACTGAAGGGACTGCGCAGTGCCGCAAGGATCGAGACTTTCGGTCTCGACGGCAAGCCGATGCCGGTCGCAAAATAGCTGCCTCTTCGTCATTCGCGCCGAAAGCAGGAAGATGATCGGGCGCCGCCAATGAGAGAATGTCCCAAATGACAGCGGTCTCCCCCTTCGCGCCACCACGGTTTCCCGCGCTACCGGCCATTGCCGGCGTGCGGCTGGCGGCTTATCCCTGCGGTATCCGCTATACCGGCCGAGACGATCTGATGCTGGGCGAGCTGGCGCCGGGAAGCACGATCGCCGCCGTCTTCACGCAATCGCTGACGGCTGGGCCGCCTGTGCTGTGGTGCCGCGATTGCCTCAGCCGCGGAAGGGTGCGCGGCATCGTCGTCAATTCGGGCAATTCGAACGTCTTCACCGGCCATGCCGGCAGAGGCGTCGTCGAAAAAACAGCAGCGACCGCGGCGCAACTGCTCGGATGCGATCCGCGACAGATTTTTATCTCCTCGACGGGCGTCATCGGCGAGCCGCCGCCGGGAGAAAAAATCGTCGCAGCGTTACCCGAAGTCGTGCGACGCCTATCCGCCGACGGCTGGGAACCGGCGGCACGCGCCATTTTGACGACCGATACTTTCGCGAAGGGAGCCACCGCGACCGCTGCGATCGACGGCGTCGCGGTCCGCCTCAACGGCTTCGCCAAGGGCTCGGGCATGATCGCACCCGACATGGCGACAATGCTCGCTTACATATTCACCGATGCAGCATTGCCGTCGCCGGTGCTGCAACCGCTCCTTGCCGCCGCGGCCGATCGCTCGTTCAATTGCATGACCGTTGATGGCGACACGTCGACCAGCGACACCGTTCTCCTATGCGCGACCCAACAGGCTTCGCATCACCCGGTGACGAGTGCGGCCGACCGGCGGCTCGACGATTTTCGCCGCGCGCTCGATGCCGTGATGATCGATCTCGCGCAGCAAATCGCGCGTGACGGCGAGGGTGCAACAAAATTCGTGACGATCGAGGTGACCGGCGCAGCAACCGACCGGGCGGCCCGCCGCATCGGTCTCAGCATTGCCAACTCACCTTTGGTCAAGACCGCGCTGTCCGCCGGCGACCCCAACTGGGGCCGCATCGTGATGGCCGTCGGCAAAGCCGGTGAGAAGGTCGATGCCGAGCGGCTCGCGATCTCGATCGGCGGTATCCCCATCGCCGCCGCCGGCGGTCCGGTGCCGGGCTATGACGAGGCGCCGGTCGCCGAATACATGAAACGCGGCGAGATAACGATCGCCGTCGATATTGGCATTGGCCAGGGCGAGGCGACGGTGTGGACTTGCGATCTGACCCACGGCTACATCGACATCAATGCCAGCTACCGCAGCTGAGCCCCAAGCCAGACCCCGCATCGTGCTCGTGTCGGCGGTGGCGCTGGTCGACGCCGATGGCCGAGTGCTGCTCGCGGAGCGTCCGGCCGGGAAGGCCATGGCAGGGCTTTGGGAATTTCCCGGCGGTAAAGTTAATCCCGGGGAAACACCGGAGCGCGCACTGATCCGCGAACTCGCGGAAGAACTCGGCATCGATGTCGAGGAGAGCTGCCTCGCGCCCCTCACTTTCGCCTCACATTCCTACCCCGATTTCCATCTGCTGATGCCGCTTTATGTCTGCCGCAAATGGTCAGGCATCCCGGTCGCGCGCGAAGGCCAGCGCCTCATCTGGGCGCGCCCCGCGCGGCTCGGCGATTACCCGATGCCGCCGGCAGACGCGCCGCTCGTCGCGATGCTGCGCGACCTACTGTGAGGTCGGTTGATGCCGTCGGTTCCGGCGCCGCAGACAACGGGGCACACGCGCTCGCCGGCCGCCGGACAATAGCGGCCGGCGAGTATGGCGGCGACCGCAGCGGCGCCGCCGAGTTCGGCGGCCACTCCCATCTCGCGCCACAGCCATCGGGCCGCCGCGGCCATTTCGTGGTCCTCGACTAGCACGATGCGCTCGACCGCTTGCGTGACGATTGCCAGATTGAGGCTCTCGCTGCGGCGCGGCGCCAAGGTCACAGCCGCTGTGTCGAGACGTGCAAGCTCGACGAGGCGGCCGGCCGCCAGGCTCGCATGCAGTGTCGGTGCGCCGGTCGGCTCGACCCCGATGATGCGAATGGCGGGCTTCAGCGCCTTGGCGGCGATCGCGATGCCGGAAATCAGACCGCCGCCGCCGACGGCGACGAGCAGCGTGTCGAGATCCGGCGCGTCATCGAGAATTTCGAGCGCAACGGTGCCCTGCCCGGCAATCACGTGAGGATCGGCGAAGGGATGGATGTAGACGAACCCTTCTTCCGCGGCAAATTGCAACGCCGCCCGGTTGCTGTCGTCCCAGTCCTCGCCGGTAATCACCGAACGGGCGCCCCATCTCTCGATGTTGGCGCGCTTGTAGCGGGAGACTGAGCGCGGCAGGAAAATCGTCGCCGGCGCGCTCGTCGCATAGCCGGCATACGCGACGGCAAGACCATGATTCCCGCCCGATGCAGTGACAATACCGCGCCGCACCTTCTCGGATGGTAGGCCGAGGGCAGCGTTGATCGCACCGCGCGGCTTGAAAGAGCCGGTGACCTGCAGTGCTTCGAGCTTCAGCAGTAGTCCGCGGGCGCGGCCGGAATGCTGCCGCGTCGGTGCTGCCGGCAGCAACGGCGTGCGCCGTACCAATCCGCGGATCCGCGCGGCGGCGGCGCAAACCTCGGCAATTCCGGGCCCGGCGTTGATAAACACCCCCGCCGATGCGTTTATTCCGCCGCCGGCCTCTCGGCTCCGGGGGCGCTGCGGGCGGCATGGCGGTCGATCTCGGCCTGGATCGCGGCACTTGCCTGGCCGAGGAAATCCTCGTGGTGCTGCACCGCGAAATCGTAGCTGGCGCGCAACAGGTCACGGCTCTTCTGGAAATGCGGGTGGACGAAACGCGCCATCAGCTCGTAGTGCTTTTTGGTCGCATCCCAGTCGGCCCAATTCTGCGCCAGCTCGCACAGTACGCCAAACCCGCCGGAGCCTTTGACCAGCCGGTCGATATAGGCGATCGCGTCGTCCGGGGTGCCGATGCACGCCGTCCCGGTCTCGATCAGCCACTCGGTCGGGTCGCCGACATCTGGCGGAATGATCGGGAAGGTCGCGATGTCGCGGAAGTAGTTGGCGAAGGCCTGTACTCCGAATTGCATATTCTTGCGCGCCTGCTCGCGGGTCTCGGCGATATGGAAGAAGCCGACGACCCGCCAGTCCTTGCGGTTTGGCGTATGCCCGCTGGTGCGCGCGGTCTCTTCGTAGAGCCCCCAATTGGCGGTGTGCCGCTCCATCTGCGCCGGTGCCGTGCCGCCGATCGACAGCATGCCGATGCCATGCTTGCCGGCGAGCAGCGACCCTGATGGCGAGCGTGCGGCAGCCACCGCCAACTCCATCGTCGGATGGGTATAGGGGCGCAGCTGGAGCTGCGCGTCGGTCAGGTTGAACCAGTCGGTCTTGCGGCTGACCATCTCACCACGCAATAGCGGGATGATGACCTCGAGCGACTCGTTCATCATCTTGCGCTGGGCGCCGGGGTCGATGCCGATCTTTAGCGCGTCATGGACGAGGGCGCCCGGGCCGACGCCGAACATCGCCCGGCCGCGCGTCATGTGGTCCAGCTGGACCATACGGTCGGCGAGCATGAACGGGTTGTGGTAGGGCAGCGAAACGACACCGGTGCCGAGCCGGATGTGTCGGGTGCGCTGGGCCGCTGCGGCGATGAACATCTCGGGGCAGGCGATCAGCTCGAACCCGCCCGAGTGGTGCTCGCCGATCCACGCCTCGTGATAGTTCAGCCGGTCGAGGTGCTCGAGCAGCTCGAGGTCACGCTCGATCGACAGGGTCGGGTTTTCGTCGTGGTTGTGGAAAGGCGCCAGAAAAATGCCGCTGCGCAGATAGAGATCGTCCATGCCGAGTCCTCCGGCGGAAGCTTGCTGGGCCCGATGGTCGGCCATCGGCATGGTCGCGGCAAGCGAATTTCCCCTCGCCGCCGTCCTGCTGCTATCATGGTTGCCATTACGCGAGGAGGAGGGCAGCGACATGTCAGAGCTCGGCGCCGATATGTCTCGGGGCGTTCCGTGGCCTTCGAACGGGCTCACCGAGGTTCCCTTCCGGGTCTATACCGATCCCGAACAATACCGGCTTGAGCAGGAGCGGATCTTCAAGGGTCCGACCTGGAGCTTCTTGTGTCTCGCGAGCGAGATCGCAAGGTCCGGCGACTATGTCGCGACGACGATCGGCGAGACCGCGGTCATCGTGACCCGCGACAATGCCGGCAACATCAATGCCTTCCCCAACCGTTGCGTGCATCGTGGCAACCTGCTGTGCCTCGAGCGGCAGGGAAATGCCAAAGAGATCAAATGCATCTATCACGGCTGGACCTACGACCTGACCGGCAAGCTGACCGGTGTCGCCTTTGAGCGCGGCGTCAAGCGCCAGGGCGGGATGCCGCCGGAATTCCGCAAGGACGAGCATGACCTGGCACCGTTGCGGGTCGCCGAGCTCGCCGGCCTCGTCTTCGGCTCCTTCCGCAGCGATGCGCCTGATCTCGAACGCTATCTCGGACTGCAAGTCGTCGGCGGGATTCGCCGGGTGCTGAACCGGCCGGCACGCATCCTCGGCCGCAGCACCCAGGTATTGCCGAACAACTGGAAGCTGTATTTCGAAAATACTAAGGACACCTACCACGCCAGCATTCTGCATTCGTTTTTGACGACGTTCCGGATTAACCGGCTGAGCATGCCGGGTGGCATCCACATCGACGACAGCGGCGGCCATCATTTCAGCCAGGCCAAGCTCGACTACGCTGCCGAGGATGCCGACTACAAGCGCGAGGGGCTGCGCTCGGACATCGATTTGCGCCTGGAGGACCCGTCGGTCATCGAATCGGTCGACGAATACGGTGACAGTGTCTCGGTGCAGATTCTGACGATCTTCCCGAACATGATTTTGCAGCAGATCCGCAATACGATCGCGGTGCGGGCGATCCGGCCGCGCGGCCTCGACAAGACCGAGCTCGACTGGATCCATCTGGGCTTCGAAGACGACGACGAGGCGATGACCGAACGCCGCCTGCGCCAAGGCAATCTGGTGGGTGCGGCTGGGTACATCGCGATGGAGGATGGCTGCGTCGGCGGTTTTGTGCAGCGCGCATTGCGCTTCAACGACGACGACAGCGGAGTGGTGATGATGGGCGGCTATGACGCCCAGTCGCAGCCGTTCCGCTCCAGCGAAGCGGCGATCCGCGGCTTCTGGAAGAAATACCGCGCGCTGATCGGCGATTGACGAGTTTCGCGCCATGAACGATCTAGCCGTGCGGCTCGGCGTGCATGAGCTGATCGCCGCCTATGTCGACTGCATCGACGAAGACCGGCTCGAAGAATGGCCGGATTTCTTTGTCGAGCAGTGCCGCTACCTGATCACCAGCCGCGCCAGCCACGAGGCCGGGTTGCCGCATGGCGTCGTCTACGCGGCCTCGCGCGGCATGCTGGTCGACCGGGTGACCGCACTCAGGCGCGCCAATATTTTCGAGCCGCACCGCTACCGTCACATCGTCGGCCCGATCCGCGTCGAGTGGATCGACGCGACGGTGGCGCAGGCGCATTCGAACTTTATCGCCGTGCGGATCATGCATGACGGCGAGATGAGCCTCTTTGCTGCGGGCCGCTATCTCGACCGCATCGACCTGACCAGCAAGCCCTACCGCTTTATCGAGCGGCTCGTCGTCCTCGACAGTCAGAAGATCGACACATTGCTAGTAATTCCGCTGTAACGTGCACCAGGGCCGAGCACTGTCTCTACAGTGCAGAGCGGTTCATGCCCGAAAACGTAACAAGCGCGCGTTGGTGTCGATCGCTCTTCAAGCGAAGACGGGCCGATACACGACAGTTTGGTCAGGTGCCGGCTCGCCCGGCTCTGCAATCGCATCATCTCGAAGAACAACGGCAATTCGCGTGCCTCTCGACTCGCCTGAGCGTTCGCTTCGGCTTTGCTCCTGCAACGTCCTGCGCTAACCTCGGCGCCAAGAACAATTTGGTGACGGCATGAACATCAGCGCCGAAGCGGCCGGATATCTGGAGGACTTCAGGGCGCGGGGTGGGGCGATCGCCGATGCCTGCACGCGATGTGGCGCCTGCTTTGAGGCCTGCCCGATGACGGAGCCAGCCGGGCTCGGCGAGGCGAACGCGGCGGAAACCACCGCGGGGATCGTCGATCTGATCACCGGCGGCAGCGGTAACCCCGAGGCGGTGCGCTGGGCCTCAGTGTGTAGCGGCAGCGGCAATTGCATTCCGGCCTGCCCCGAGGGCATCAACGCGCGCTTTATGGTGCAGCTGGCCCGCGGCGTCGCCCGCGCACAGGCCGGCGACAAGCCGCTCAACACGCGTTGGCGCCAGGGCTTTCAGACGATGAGTCGCGGTGTGCGCATCCTGT
>Ga0306924_10006122_pt1 | contig 11963 bp, 13 predicted proteins | sample sta12Can44000111_FD_203756 | JGI IMG/M metagenome (GOLD analysis project Ga0306924, IMG submission 203756) | Lab enrichment of tropical soil microbial communities from Luquillo Experimental Forest, Puerto Rico - statanox.12C.anox.44.000.111 (v2)... | ecosystem: Environmental > Terrestrial >... | reverse complement strand
CTGCGTTCTTGTTTGGTCCGTCGTTCCACAGATCCCTGTGCCAACCGAGCTTGTACACAAGCTGCCCGCAGACACAACAGAATCCAGGGCCTAAGCTGTATCGGCGTTCTCGATATGGCGCTGGCGGCGTTCGAAAGGCGCTGGGTAGTCCACTTTTACAGCTGTCGCTGATGCACCAAATCCAGCCTTTGGGAGGGCCAGTGCGGCCGGCCAGAGCGCGCGCCAGACGATCGGCGCGAATTGGGTGCGCAGCCCAGTAGGATTCAATCGCGAGCCTCGGTGTCGGGGGTATGAACGGCCGACCAAGTGCGCGGGCGAGAACTGCCGGCGGAAAGATGGCGGGAAGCCTTCTGGCCAGGCGCGCGAGGGACCTTCGGTTTCGTTCAGCCTTTTCGGCCTGCCAGCTCGACATGCGCCGCCCGTGCTTAAACGGGAGATATATTGGCGCTAAGGCGTAAAGTGTTCGTGACTGCTACCCGATTGTGCTGCGAAGCTCGGTTCTGTTGGCTCGTTTGCGAACGGCTCAAAAGTCATCATGCAGCGGGCAAGACCCGTCGCCGCTCACCATCATCGCGGGCGCGGGGATTTGGTAAGACACCATGCTCCGCGCGAGACCCTTGGCTCGCGTAGAAGGAGTCGGCAACGTGCAAACGAACCGACTTCCTCCGGCTAATTTCTAGTGGAACGAGCTTTTTGTCTTTGACGTGACGCAATTTCGTGCCGACATAAGCGAATCAGTTGGGGCAAAACAAATTTGGTGAGGGGACAAAACATGGTTTCCAGGTCGCGCGAATCTGTGAAGGATAAGCCATCCGAACCAGAGCTTGAGGGAAATATCCGTCAGCTGGCGAGTGCTAATGCCGCAGTCTGGCAAGCCGAGAGCCAAGGTGATCAAGTGTCAGCCGGGAGCCTCGGCACGATGCTGGGCGAGGTATCAAAAGTTTCGATGGAGGAGATTGACCATCTCATTAGTGAGTTGGAAACTCTGCGGAGAAAACTCCAGAGTGATGGTGATCGCATTGAACGCGACATCAGGCAACATGCGGCACTCAGTGAACAGGCGACGAGATTGACGAAGATTGTGTTCGAAGGCATGAAGCAACTTCCAACGCGAGCTTAACTGGTCTTCCATTCCAGATCGCCGAATGAGGTTGCGGGAGGCGTCGAGGCCGCGTACCAGGATTAGATCTGCGTCAGCACTGCTCGCGGTTACGGCACGTTAAGGCGACGACCATGAAGACCGCCCGCAAACGCCGAGAACTGAAGACAGATCTGGGAGATCGTTTGTTGATCTAAGGATGGCGAGGACTACTCTACGGTAACGCCGCTTTCTTTGATCGGAACGGACCATTTTGCAATCTCGCTTTTAACGAACTTGCCAAGATATTCAGCTGTCGCCTCATCGTCCGGAACGATTTCGACGCCAAGGGCTGTGAGCCGATCGTGCACAGCAGGCGTATGCATCGCCGCGAGTGCTGCATCGTGCAGCGTTTTCACAATCGGTTCCGGCGCGCCTTTCGGCAAGAAAATTGCGTTCCAGGTGTAGGCGATGAGATCGGGCATGCCTTGCTCAGCCGCGGCCGGCACATTGGGTAGCGCAGATGAGCGCTGGCTGGCAAAGACGGCAAGACCCTTGACCGAGCCACCATCGATCGGTGGCTTGGCGGTCGTCATCACGTCGCACAAATAATCAATGCGGCCGCCCTCCAGATCTTGCATCGCCGGCCCGGTGCCACGATAGGGCACGTGCGTGATCTTGACCCCGATCAGGTAGTTCATCAGCACGCAACCAAGATGCGTTGCCGAGCCAGCGCCAGCTGAGCCGAACTGCATCTCGGCCTGGTGTTCCTTAGCGTAGGTGACAAATTCCTTGAAGTTACTGACCGGAAGATCTTTGCGCGCGATCAGTACGAGCGGCACTTGGGCGAGAAGAATGACCGGCGTGAAATCCGTCACCGTGTTGTAGAGTGGGTGTTTGTAGAGAGTTTGTCCCTGGGCAGCACTGCCGACGGTTCCAAGGACGAACTGATAGCCGTCGGGATCCGACCTGGCGACTCGGGCGGACCCGGTCATCCCACCCGCGCCAGTGACGTTCTCCACGATGACTTGCTGACCTAGCACCTCGCTCATGCGTGCCGCCACGACGCGACCCAACACGTCGGTAGGGCCGCCTGCGGCGAAGGGGACAACCATCGTCATCGGGCGATCAGGAAATTGCTGGGCGTTGACCTGTGAACCGAATACAAGCAACGTCGCAACAAGAGTTCCAAATGGCTTCATCTGCGTGGTTTCCCTTTCATTGGACGGGCCGCATCGGACACGAGTATTCGAGTATTAATGGCGATAAGTCGCTAGCTTTGATACCAGCTGTGGAGACGATCGGCCACCATCGGGAGACCAAATTTCACCCCCTTAGCCACTGTGGCAAAGGCCGAAGTCGACCTAGGAGTCTCACAAATTTGCGTCGCAAATCGCTGCGTGTCGGCTGTGGCGTGCGCAACCTCACTCATCGCGACCGGCACGAAAAGCGTGCGCTGCTGGTTGTTGATTAGGGCCGATTGCATTTACTTTGTCGGCCGAAAGCTTGGTGATTATCCCAGCGAAACACATAAGAGTAGGCATTCGACGGATAAGTATCCGCAATGCAAGGAGATGGGCAATGACAAGACACAGAGGGCCGAAACTTTCCGGCACAAGGAGAAGAGCCACTTCGGGTCCGGTCAGCAAGCAAACCGCCTCGGCCCGAACACGCGCCACGGCGATACTCGTCGAGCAGTTTTACGTGGCGGTCGATCGACAGCTGAAGTCCGGATATGCAACATACGAAGCGGCCGAGAAGGCAGCGCGGGAGATAAAGAAAAGACATCCAAATCCACAGGTAACTGTCTTTGATGCTAAAGAGCAGCGATATACCGCTATCGAACAAACAACAGTACCGATGAAACGGCGTGGCTGAGCGTTTGCGCATGGCCATCTGGTCCGCAGATGATTACGGCTTCGCCAGCTTCGTCGCGCCGCTTCGAGTGGTGCCGATGACTCGCTAATTCTCACATGACTTGTTGGGGAGCTCGAGTATCAATGCGATCTCCCGATAATGTGGGGGGAATCCGGGTCGATATTCATCAGGCCGCCAATCAATGCCACAAATTTATTCATGACCGAGTTTATCATTTCTGAGACAGCTCTTGAGCTTCTATGCGGTCTTCCTCCTGGTCGATCTGGTCATCGAGTTCTACAATTTCGCAAAAGATCCGGCTCTTGAGTTTGTCGCTGGTGATTGTTTATCACGACTAGCAATCTAATCTTTATACGCTCTCGCCGCCGATCTAGCTTCCCGTCCACTCGTGTGGGAGGAAATATAGTTTTATTTGATCGCTTGATCGGCCCGTACCGAGACTGCCTCTGGTAGATGATCGGAAGCGCTGCTCCAGCAACTCAGCGTCTGTTCGAGATGGCGCGCGACGACACCGGGTTCGGCGTAGCCATCGGCCTAAGATACCGCGGGACGATGATGCGCTCGCCTTTGGTCAGCGCTGCAACTTCCGACAAGTTGTTGACCTGGGTTAGTGCCCACAGTGGCACACGGTAGGTCGACGCAAGAGTTGGCAGCGTATCGCCGGCGTGCGCCGATACCGGCAGGCCGCTGTCCCAAAGCTCGATCGAACCAGTGGGCGGAATGTCAATGCGCAGCGGTATGGCTTCACCCTCGGCGCTCGCAGGTGTCGCAGCGAGCGCTGCAATCTTGCTGACCAATTGGTCCTGTAAGTCTCCCAGCTTTTCCATATTGGTGTGGTAGATTCCGCGAAGGTCTTTGAGGTCGAAGCTAGCATAGTGGCCATGGAAACCGCGTCCTTGCACGACGTCGCCGCCGCCCAGGACGCTAGAGGACTGGTAGAGGTTGATATAGCGCTCGACGTTCGGCGGTAAACTGCCGGCAAAGCGAGTGGGATCGTAGGTGACCAGGAGGCTTACTGGAATACCAGCGGCGTCCAAATGCTTGGCAAATGCCACGGCGGCATCGCCGCCCAGGGAGTGGCCGATAACGATAATCGGCTCAGGGTCGCGGCGGTAATCGCTGATAGCTTGATCGGCGACCCCCCGCCATATCAGGTAAGTGTTGACGTTTGCAGTGACGCCGGTGCGGTTGATGCGCTCCGTTAGTTTGTCCAGGCCCCAATCCATCACGCCGATAAAGCCACGGAATAGGTAGGCACGTCCGCGCGGTGGCATTGTCACCTGTTGGGCGGCGGTCTGGGATTCGAGCCGGGGCGCGGCTTCGCCGCTACTAGCGAGGCACACTGCGATCAAGACGGCTCCAACGTGCTTCGCGTGAAACATTTGCTTCAAGTGTGCGAAAAAAGCTGGAAGTGCGACCCGCATATCACCGGCTAGCAAGAGACGAGTTACAGAGACGAGTTCCGCCGATTCTTCGCCGTCAGGAAAGACAGCGAAATTTTGATATAACCGCGCCAGCCATGGCAGGAACCTTGGGTAAAACTGAGGATTTGGCTCGACATTTCCATGGTGCCGCTCTCGATTAATCTCCGAAGAGTGTCAGCAAGGATCCAGGAGCCAAGCACTCTTTGCACCCCTAGCACTCTGGCCTATTTGCCTCGCCGGCATCAGCGTTCAATGCTGCGATTTTTTGACCTAGATCAATGCGACCGGCGATTTAAGCCAGTTCAAGTTTGATGTTCTTTGAATGGGGTTGTCATTTTCAGGAGATCGTAGAATGCGTGCAGCCCACCTGGTGCTCGCTTTTGTATTGGTGGCAGGATTGACGGGCTGCGGAAAAGGCCCGCAGGGCGATACCGGTCCCGCCGGACCCGCGGGGCCGAAGGGCGATGTAGGTCCCCCTGGATCTGCAGGACCAAAGGGCGATACCGGTCCCGCCGGACCCGCGGGGCCGAAGGGCGATACAGGACAGGCCGGGCCTGCCGGATCGGTCGGCATACGCGTCGTTCGGTCGGACTGCACCTCCAGCTCCTGCACAATCGAATGCAACGAGAATGAAGTGCTGGTTACCGCCTATTGCGGACCTAATAGAAGCCCGGCGCTGTTTTCAAAAGAAAGAAGCGCTTCGTGCGGGCCGCCCGATATACCGCTGGTCGCTGTTTGCGCTGCGGGCGCTCAATAGCGTAGGGGGACCTGTCTCATCGACTCGAATTGGCGAGGGCCCGGGAAGTACGTTTGAAAAAGCGACAACACAAGAGGAATACGTAGCCAGAATTTGCGAAACGAAGCCAATTTAGAAGCCAATTTAATTGAAAGAAGGGAGCCGCCGCCGACAAAGCATTAAGCCGCATCCGCGTCACTGCGCGACCAACCAGGCCCCTTACCAGCCTGTACGATGACCATTGTAACATTCGTTACGTTAGCCGGTCTGGGGAGACCAAACACCAGCATCTTGAAGCCCTTTCATGGCCGCATCGGTGAATTCGGCCCTTGGACCACCAATTACAAACATAAGGATAGCCTCCTCGATTCTCGAAGCGTCGAATCGCGCCGGGCGGCCGATTTATCATCAAGGGATTAGCGGGCGGAGATGGTCATTATTGGGATTCTCAACTGGCGCATCACTGGAGACTGTCCCCTTCGGGAAACTGAGCGTCAGTTGCGCGTATTGGTTCGCCGACAGTAAGACGATTGATGGTGAATCTGTCGTAAACGTGCGTGTGTACGAAAGGAGCCCGAAACGGGCGGAAGAAAAAAAATTGAGTGCACTTGGAATTAAAGTCGGATTGAGGATTTCAGATCGGTCAACAAAATGCGCAGATAAAGCTCTCGAAACTCCAGATGGATCCGCCGCAACCAGTGCTCCAGTTCGATAGTGATGTCACTATTCTCTACTGAATCCTCAGCTGGTGGTGGCAAATCCGTGAACGAGAACGGCGGCACCTCAACGTATTTGTGTACGGCGGGCGCGAGCAATGGAAGGCGGATCGCCATAGGGCCGCACGTTAGCTTGTATCCCTCCCGGTGTTGTCTGACCCCGAATATTTCATTGTGCACAGGCGTCACCACGGCCTCCAAAAACTGCATCTGCAGGCTGTGATAGGCGTCAACCGAGGCGTAGTCTGGTGCAAGCAGGTAGTGGATCACCAGCGCGATACCGCGGCTGCGCGTTTCACCGCCAAAACCAAACCGATGGGCCAGCGTGAAAAAAGCCTCGAATGACGCGTGACTAAGATCGACAATCTTGGTGGTTCCGTCGTCGGCGGTCAGCCGGTCAAACAACGCCATTTGCCCTTGGAGGTCGTCGATCGCCGACCGGGTCACCTGCTCGGGCAAATATTGCGCCAGTGTGTTCTTACCGACATTGAGATCGAAGGCCGCGACGGAGCGGCCTTCGCGGAGGTGGAAATCGGTAAGCAGTCGCGCCAGCAGCGTCTTACCAACGCGCGGGCGCGGCGATGCGACAATGTTGACGGAACTTAAACCGCTAGGCGCGCGCATCGGCTCAGCTTGAGCACCTACGCTAATTCGCCACTTGTCGGAGGTTCTTTTCCGACTTCGATGAGATCAGCTCAATCAGCTTCACTCGATCAAATTCGCGCCAAACTTGACCGAGCCAATGGCGTACATAGCCGCGTAGCACAAACGAATAGTTCTTGTTTCCAACAAACGAGGCATAAGGAACGCCTGCCACTTCAACCTGCTCGCAAGCCATCTCGTTGAGCTTTGGAATTGTAAGCTCCTGGGCGCCCTTGATCTTCCTGAAATATGACTTGTAGGTCTCCGGATCCCACTCAAAGAATGAGGTCTCATTGACGTGGTTTTTGATCAGGAAATAGCTGGCGTCGCCGACAAAGCGAGCAGTCTCGGCGATTTCATCGAGGGATGCAATAGATGGACCCAGGATGTGCAACATGGCCAAGGTAATTTGCCCCGTCCTCCCCAGTTCGAGGAAACCGATGTCACTCAATGCTTGCAGTGTGGAGGAGAGCTGCCCAGCACGCACGTCAATCACCGTCACCTTGGCATCGACACTGCTCAGAGTATCGAAAATATTCATCTGATCGGAAGCCGAGGTCACGTCCACGACTTCTGTCTCCCGTGGATGGAAACGCTTGAGCGTACCTCGCGGCGATTCAGTATCGAAGGCCCGGGTCGACACATGACGGGCGCCGAAATAGTCAAGCAAAGCGCGGGCGACGGTGGTCTTGCCGACGCCACCCTTGTCGGCACCGACGAGAAAGACAGCGGGTTTGGGCATGGCACACTCCGGGATTGGAGAAGATGTACGCCAATTTCATACCAAGCCTTTATGCCAATACAATTGCTCCGGCGCGAAACACACAGCGAAATTCGCACCGCTACGCCTAGCGCGCCAGCATCGAGGCCGAATAACTATCGAGCTTTTGCGGTCTATTTAAGCTTTTGAAATCGCGCCGAGGGCTAGAAGACGCGTTGTAGTCCGCGCTCCACGACATCCTCGACCTGATCGGTTGAAAACATCGCAAGCACGATCGGATCGCAGTCCCGCGCTATGTAGGCGAACGAGCCGATACGCCCGCCGATCTCCACAAGCCGATCGTTTTCTTGTCGCGTCCAGATCGTATCCGATCACGCCAAATCCAGCCTTGATGAGGCGTCGAGCATAAACCTCGCCCATCAAGACGACGCCGATCAGTCCGACGGTGTCCGAGAGGCATGGTGTTTGGCGTTATTCGAGCGGCGCGATTGCGAGCTCGCGCGCCACCACATCCAGACTGTCGCGTAACGCCTTCGGCACTGGAATGCCCAGCTGCCCGTGCTCCAGGCGCGTCGCGCGGCTTTGTTCGCCGGGCGGCAATGAAAGTCTTCTCGGCACCAATCCGATGGTGGTCGCCGTGCCCGCGATGGCTTCGCGCCGCCGAATTGGCGATCGAAAAGGCCAAGGCCACCGGAATCGGCTGGGTGGGCGCGCGCATGAGCAATCACGCCGGGCCGGCGGCGCTTTACGTAACGCGATCGATAATGCCGCGATGGCCTGGCCGGTATTGGTCGCCTTGCCTGTTTCCTTGACGAAATCCCAGCGCGGCGCGGTTCAACGCACCGGCGAGAATCCCGATCACCAGGCTCAGGCCATAGCCCTTGTAATCGCCGATCGGCAGCAGATGGCCTTCATCGGCGCGCTTGGGATCGGTCAGCGGCTTGCCTTCGCGATCGATCATCCAGCCGGCCGGCATCGATTCGCCCCGTTGCGCCTTGAGTCGCACTTTGCCGTAGGCGGCCACTGTCGGCGCCATATCGAGCACGATAGCCGGCTCCTCCATCGCGGGCACGGCGACCGCCATCGGATTGGTGCCGAGAAGACTTTCATTGCCGCCCCATGGCGGCAGATGGTTGTTGCTGCCGACCGCGGAATACAAGCCGATCATATCGTGAGCGAGCGGCATCGTTACGTAAAGCGCCGCCGGCCCGGCGTGATTGCTCATGCGCGCGCCCACCCAGCCGATTCCGGTGGCCTTGGCCTTTTTCGATCGCCAATTCGGCGGCGCGAAGCATCACCAGATGACCCATGCCGTTGTCGCCGTCAATCAGCGCCACCGAATCGCGCTCGCTGATCACGTGAATGTTCGGTGCGGCATTGATGCCGCCAGCGCGCAGGCGGCGGACGTAAAGCGGCAACCGGATCACGCCATGGGTGTCGCTGCCGCGCAAATCCGCTTCGACCGTGAGATCTGCGAGTATTTGCGCGTCGGCCTTTGGCAGGCCGGCAGCGACGAAGGCGCGGCATACGAAGCCGGTCAGATTGGAAGCGGATACGCGTAAATCTGTCGTTGTTGTTTCGGTCGCTGTCATGTCCGTCGCTGTCATAGACATATTGCCGCCAAGCTCCCACCAATTCCTGAAATAACCGCGCTCCGATCGGCGAGAGGCTTCCATCTACATGCGGGAGCGAGGAGGGGAGGCTGGTGATCCCTTGCGACAGATCATAAAATCAATCGCGCCTAAAAGGTAAGACCATATCGATGCGAGCACCAACATGAGCACCGTGACCGCCGAAAAAGTCGCAACCCTGGATGCATGTTTCGGGACCTATCCCCATACGAAACCGCTGAAGAGCGGCGAAATCAAATCCGATCGCGTGGCCTTGCGTTTCACCGATGTCGACCCGATCAACAAGGCCTTCCTGCTCATGGTGCGGCAGGAGAGATTCGATGTCAGCGAAATGGCAATCGCCACTTATTTGCAAGCCAAGGCTTATGGCAAGCCGCTAGTCCTGCTCCCAGCGACGATGATGGGCCGCTTTCAGCATGGGACCATGTTCTACAATTATGAGCGCGGAACAGTAACGCCGGAAAGCTTGCCTGGCCGAAGAGTTGGCGTGCGCGCTTTTTCGCAGACGACCGGTGTCTGGCTGCGGGGCATTCTTTGGAAGGATTACGGGGTCGATCTCGGCAAGGTGAACTGGGTGACATTCGAAGACGCCCATGTTCCCGAATTCCGCGATCCGCCCGGCGTGGAACGCTCCGCCGCGGGCAAGGATATGACGAAAATGCTTCTTGAAGGCGAGCTCGACGCCGCGATCTTCGGCGGCAATATTCCGAGCGATCCACGGCTGAAAAGCGTCATTGCCGAACCGGAGACTGCCGCAAAGCAATGGTACGAGAAGCACGCAACCGTGCCGGTCAATCACATGGTTGTGGTCAAGAGCCGGCTTGCCCAATCCGATCCTGCCGCGATACGCGAGATCTTCCGGATGCTACAGGCCGCCAAGAAAGCCGCCGGACTGCCGAAGCCCGGCGCGATCGACACGATTCCCTTCGGTTTCGGGGCCGTGAAGCCGGCGCTCGAACTGATGTCGAGCTACGCGCTGGAGATGAAAATCATTCCGCGACGCTTTTCGGTCGAGGAATTGTTCGACGATACGACGCGCGCGCTGTAGCGCGTTCGGGGTACGGCACTTAACGCAGTTGGACAGGAGCGGATTTCGATTTCGCCCAATAGTCCTGCTGTGATTTTTTTGTCTTGAGACGTCCGGCATCCTCGAAGCCCGGCGCAATGGAAGCGGACGTGCCGGCCAAGACTTCGTGATGTTCGATGTCGAGTAGCCGCAGCCAGCTCTGCTGGCCGAGCGTGAGTCCGATCATGCAGCCAAGCTCCACCAGTTCCGGCTCGCTGAAATGGCGGTGCATGCGTTCCCAGAACGCGTCGTCGGTTTCGAGCCGCCAAACGATGGCCTCGGCATAGGCGAGCGCAGCTTTCTGACGCTCATTATATTTTTCCGATTTCTCAAAATTCAAAAGATCGAGCACCTGGTCCTCGATTACCCCGCCATTTTTGGTGGCCTTCACCGAGCGCTGATTGCCGCAATATTCGCAACTCACCGAGCGCGACACATAGAGCCGGCACAATTCTTTGATGGCGTGATCGAGAACGCCGGTGCGAAAAATATTGTGCCAGGATTCGGCGAAGAACCAGAAGCAAGCCGGAACATGCGCCCGCACGGCCGAGCTTTCGGGCCGCGGCGTGCCTTCCCGACGGCAGCGGTCCATTTCCGCTTGCATCCTAACGTCCATCTTGTCGAGCGGGACGTAGCTAATTCTCGGCTTGCCCATCGTTTCTATTCACCTGTCATTCGAACAACCAAATTAAAGATAGCATCTTTACTATTTTACTGCGTCGCTTAGATTTGTCACGTGGTTCCCGGCGCAGCTCGCGGCCGCAGCGGCCGGATGCGGATCGTCGCCACGGCAATCCTCGCCTCTGCCGTATACCAAAGACGTCTACGAAACCTCATTCGAATGGATCGCCGCGCATGGCATTTTCCCCGAGGGCGCGATGGGATCCGGCAGTTACGAAGGAGCGACGCTGTCGCTGAACGCGTAAGTCTCGGCGAAAGAGACGACGAAACGGCGCGAGGCGTGAGCAGGGCTGCGCGCCGTCTTTCGCCTAGTGGCGCTCGGTATGAAAGCAGCCGTAGCTTAGGAACGCAATTATTCCGGCGAGAATAAACCAAAGCGCGATAATGTTGGGTGAACCGCTTCTGATGCGCAGGGCGAGACTCGGTGGCCAAGCCCGGGCCCGATTACCGAACCTCTCGGACGTCAATTCGGAAGGCCGCGCTAACGCGCTGGCGCCGGCATCGCGAACAACAGCAAGCAGTTATTTCTCCTCAACTGCTCTTTTCAGCAACAGCGCGATCATATCGCTGAGGGTGCAGTTCTCTTCCGTTGCCATCATCCGCAACTTATCTGCAATCTCGCGCGGCAAAACGGAGCGCACCCCAATGCCGGGTTCCTGCTGTTTTTTTGTTGCACGCCTGAAGGACGAATAGACCAGGGTCATCACATGTTAGGCGTCCAGTCGCGCCACCATCCGGGGAACAAAAACAAGGCTTCCATCCCATCGTGGAAAAACGGCCTAGTTGCTTGCGGGCTCCTTTAGGAGCACCAAAATCCTAACGCGAATTGTGCGGTACGCGAGGGGGCTGATTTGATGCGGTCGGCCGAATTATCCGTAGTGTTGCTTGCTGGTCACTGCTCGCTTTGGCCATGAACGTCCGCGAATGGCAGGCACAAACTACCTAAAAAGAAGAGGCCGCCCATCCCGAGCGACCTCTCCCCGCCCCAGCGAGAGAATCAAAGCTGGCGAAATCTGTGAAACTCGTAAGGTCGAACGAGCGCAGCCGATTGCAAATTACTCAGACTGTTGCTGAACAGCCACTCCATTAGGCTGCGCGTCGCCGGCGCGCTGCTAAAGGACCACGCATCGCCTGAGCCCCGGGTGCCAACGGAAGCCACGGCCGCAAACCACCGGTGCTGGCGCTACGACAGCCGGCGCCACCACAACCGGCGCTCCCGGTACGACTACGACCGGTCCTCCGTTAGGCCGACATCCTCCATACGGCCCACGGTGAAAGCCTAGACCACATCCACCCTCGGCACTGGCGCTGTGGATGCAGACGAGTGAGAGCAAAATTGCGGCCGACGCGGCCGACAGTAATTTGAAGCTCATAAGCCACCCCTCCTTAG
>Ga0306924_10006120_pt1 | contig 11963 bp, 15 predicted proteins | sample sta12Can44000111_FD_203756 | JGI IMG/M metagenome (GOLD analysis project Ga0306924, IMG submission 203756) | Lab enrichment of tropical soil microbial communities from Luquillo Experimental Forest, Puerto Rico - statanox.12C.anox.44.000.111 (v2)... | ecosystem: Environmental > Terrestrial >... | reverse complement strand
TTCCGACGTTCTCGAAACGGCGGTGCTGCTGAAGGAAGCGGGTCTATTGCGGCCGCGCGAGGGAGCGCTCGATCTCGATATCGTGCCGCTGTTCGAAACGATCGAAGATCTGCGCGGTTGCGGCGATGTGATGGATGAACTGCTGAGCTTGCGTGAATACGCGCGCTTGCTCGACAGCTGCGGCCGCGTGCAAGAGGTCATGCTCGGCTGTTCCGACAGCAACAAGGATGGCGGGTTTCTGACCTCGGGCTGGGAACTCTACAAGGCCGAGACCGCGCTCGTTCAGGTGTTCCGGCGGCACGATGTCGGCCTCCGCCTGTTTCATGGGCGCGGCGGCCCGGTCGGCCGCGGCGGCGGGCCAAGCTACCAAGCGTTCCTTGCTCAACCTGCCGGCGCCGTTCAGAGGCCATCCGCATCACTGAGCAGGGCGAAGTCATTGCCGCCAAATACTCGAACCCCGAACGCGTCCGGCGCAACCTTGAAATTCTCGCCGCCGCGACACTCGAAGCCACCTGCTGCATCCGGAACAGGTGGAGCCGCGACCCGAGTAGCTGGAGACGATGGGGTAAATTTCGGCCGAGGCCTATCCCTCCTACCGTAGCCTGGGCTACGAAACCGATGGCTTCGACCGCTTCTTCCGCGAGTCGACGGTGATCGGCGAGATTGCCAACCTTAATATCGGTAGCCGTCCGGCATCGCGGAAGGCATCGAACCGTATCGAGGATCTACGCGCGATCCCTTGGGTCTTCAGCTGAGGGCAATGCCGGCTGATGCTGCCGGGCTGGTACGGTTTCGGCAGCGCCGTCACTCCCTGGCTTGCGGCACAGCCAAACCGCGGTATCGCATTGCTGCAGACGATGTACCACGAATGGACATTCTTTCAGATGCTGCTGTCGAACATGGACGTGGTGCTGGCAAAGAGCGACATTGCGATCGCCTCGGGCTATGCCGAATTGGTTTCCGACACCACTTTGCGGGACCGCATCTTTTCCCGATTGCGCGCGGAATGGCAGACGACCGTCGACACGTTGCTGACGATCATGGGTCAAGAGAGCCTGCTCGAAAGCAACCCGCTCCTCCTGCGCTCGATCCGTAATCGGTTCCCTTATCTGGATCCGCGTTGATGACTGGCAATCGGATCTTGAACGTCGCGCCGCCGCTCGGTGTCTCGTCGATCTCGATCGAGCCGACGAGCGCGATCTTGCCGAGCTTCTCGCCGAAATGTTGGAGCGCGAGGGGTTTGCGGTCGAGATTGCGCTTGACGGCGAGCATGCGCTCGCTGAGCTCGGCCGACGCTCCTACGATCTCATTCTGAGCGACGTCAGGATACCGGATCTCGATGGGCCGGCGTTGCTGCGCCGACTGCAAAGCGATTGGCCTGCCCTGGCGAAACGGTTGATCTTCATTACCGGCGACACCGTTGGGCTCGGCACAGGATCGGCTCTCGATAAACTCGGTCGACCCGTTATCGAGAAGCCAATCTCACCGGAAGAAATGCGGCGCATCATACAAGCAACTCTGGGGGAGTGCCACAACGGATATTATATTCTGTAGAATGGTAGAACAAAATTTGGCCCTCTCTTCATGGGAACTGCGCCGTGTATTAGGGCCGAGCGGGTTTCTTTGAGACTACGGATCAGTTGAGCCGCGAGATGGTAGGCTGAGCTGCAGCGATAACAGAGATTATCCCCACGCTTGTCTCTAATTGTTATCCGGAATTCTTAGACTGTCGACAAAGCACGAACCAAAAATCGCCTATTCCCTCCGCGGGCTACTGGGCCGGCTCCGGGAGCACAAAAGTCGGCTTAGGGTCGCGGGCGCTTGTTGGCCAGCGCGATCGCCAGCACGATGCCGGTCTGGTCCACCGCTTGCCACAACCAATGTTTCACACCGGCGATCTTGAGTGCGACCTCATCCAAGTGCCATTTGCCGCCACCCCGCGGCAGGCGACGACGGATCTGGTTGGCGAATTGCTGGCCGAATTTGCGCGCCGATTGGCGCACAGTCTCGTGGCTAACGATGATGCCGCGGGCGGCCAGAAGCTCCTCCACCATGCGTAGACCGAGCGGGAAACGGAAATACAGCCACACGGCGTGGCCGATGTTCTCGGCTGGGAACCGATAGCCGGCGTAGCGGGCGCGAGCGGGTGTCGTCATCCCGCCCGACTACCCATCCCGGTGGGCAAACGCAAGACGGCGTGACCGGCGTGAAGCGCTAACTTGAGAGGCGCGACTTCCTCTGGTTCGTAGGGATTCCCGTTCGACTCGCTAGATACCAAGACCTTAATGTTTGGGGGTTCGACCCTCATTATCAAGGCGGAAGGAACGTACATAATTTCGCAAGTAAATCCACAACCCCTTGCCACTTCTGGACGATTTCCGATGGTACTTGGATAGGGTGTGGCATGGTCAGTCCTGTCGCAGAGGAACGATTGATCTCATTGGATCGTGCTCTTGCGGCAACTGGAGACGCCTTTTGCGCGTCGCGCAGCGAAGGCGATTTAAGCTGTGAGGCCTCGGGTGCTCCGCGGCGGGGTGCACGGCCAGCACAGCGCTCCGATTGCCGTTGCCACCCTGGCGCCGGCCTCTGCGGAAGACGCGTTCGCTATTCCCCCACGAGACCCGGAGGCTACGATCCCCACCAGCGCCGAACCGAAAGGATGGGTTCATCTGCCAGGCGCTCCCCGTTAAGCCGGTGGGCGCCATTGGGCCGAGAAGGCACTACCGTAACATTAGTCCGCTTCGGCTGACCAGAGCGTGCTTGAACCGGGAGTTCGCTTCAGGCGATGCGGTGTGACGATGTCTCGTCATGGCACTGAGCTGCCGATCGCGATGTTAGCGTATTGATCTCTATTGCGGGCAAAAGCCGATTCTGAGCAAACCGTGCTCAACAAGCTCGTTTTGCGTGTACAGCCTAGTTGTTCGGTTGCGGAGGTGGAGTGGCTGGAAGCGTGGGAGGAGGAGACGGATCCGGTATCGGTAGCGGTGTTTCATTCCCCCCGGGAAGAACGCCGAGCGATGTTCCCGGCCTTACTGGGCTGGGTGGTTTTGGCGTCGACTGGCCGCCTGGAACGGCAGCGCCAGGCCGAACCGGCAACACAAGCTCTAGTAGGTCCATCTCGTGCACCTGTGCCTGCACTGTCAGGCTCCCCAGCCCTGACAGAGAAGCAAACGCAGCCGTAGCAAAAGTAACAATTGCCGACCCTCGAAGAACATTCTTCATAGTATCTCCAAATGAAGTTAGCTCAGAAGCTTATGTAGGTATCGTTAAAATTCAGCTACCCAATAATGACATAAAATATTGGATGCAATGTTTCGCTCGATCACATCGCGTTCGTCCAAAATGGGCAAGCGTGCTCGGGTCCATCACGCGAAGATCATTGCCCGCGAGATCACCAAACAGGGCGCGTGACTGGTTGGGCGAGCCGTTCGATGCCTCGGCGCGGCGCCAGACCGTCTATGGATTGCAGCGATCTATTAGTTTGGCGGTCTCACCCACGTCAGTATCACTGCAATGTGTGCGCGGACGCATGCCCGAATCGGAATGGGCGCTAGGCGACCGCAGCGGCGAGGATTGGCGCACTGGATCGCTTCCATAGCGAGGAGGGCCCTGTTTGCGTTGGGGCTTCAAAAGCCACCGCATCTTCTCGGCCTCGGGGTTCCTCCGACCCCCTTGCGGCATGTTTGTCGGTAGCAAGGCCATGAACGTCATTGTGGTTTCCGGCTGCGCCGCGACTGCTGGGGTGACTCGCGCGATCGGCCCCGAGGGAGACCGCATCTTCAGGAATGTCCCGCCGACGGCAACGCCTGCGAAAGCCAGAACAAATCCGTATCGCAGCCAAATCTTCCAGCGGTCTGGGTTTTGGTCGTCGGCCAAACCCCTTAGGATCTGCGCTGCAGCACGCTCATCGGTCATCCAGCTCATCCGCCGTCCTCACGCGGAAAAGAGGCCCGTACTCTATGCTAGGAGAGAGCGCCGCAGGCGGGGAAAGATGAGGCGCAGTAGCGATCACACGGCGAACATCGGGCCCGCGATGCCTCCCCTAAGATCGGCGTTTTCGACCAGAGCCGGTATACAATCAAGAAGGAGGTTGGCTTCGTCTTCAGACCGCCGCCGCACGGCATCGAAAAGCGCAGCGCATTCATCGGTTCGGCCTCGATATGCTTGCGTGCATCTCCCACTTCGGATGCCGGCTCGCTGCCGGCGGCGGCCCTGAGCGGTGCGAACCCGCACACGAATCGCACACTTTTGCGAACAAGATTTTGGCGAGGCACGCGCGAAAATCGCGTCGAGATGCTGCCGCAACGGCACAAAGGCGGGTAAACGCTGCTCGTTAGGCCGGAGCCGTTGCAGTCCCCCCGTTTCACCCGCTGCAAGGCGCTCCGTACGGTGTGAGTTCAACCGGCTCGCAATGCGTGGCTTCCGGTTCGATCGGATCGACATTCGGACAACATCTCGGTGTTGAAGCCGTCGGCGTAGAGCACAATTACCTGGATACAGGTAACCAGAGCGGCGAAATGCTCTGCCAGGAGGCTCTGATGTCAATGGTCGCGCAAACAAAGCCGCTCGACTTGGCCCGCGAGATGCGGAGCTTTGTCGGGCGCCATACCGATAAGAGCTTCGACTGGGATGCCTTCCCCGGAAGCCGCGGTTTCCCTGAATTGGAGCGGGCGCAGATGCGCTATATCGGCGCCGGCGGCTCACCCAAAGCCGACGACCCGAGCACGCTCAGACCGGGACAGTTCACCTTGAGTTTGGTGCATCAGCCCGTCGGCAAGTACGCCGCCTGCCATTCCCATGAGGTCGTCGAGCATTTTCTCGTCCTCCAGGGCGTGCTCACCGTCGGCTGGGCGTGGGGCTACGAGGTGATTGAAGCGCGGTTGGGGCCGAAAGACATGGTGCTCAACAAGGCCGGCCAGCCGCACGGGTTCCGCAACGACGGGGTAGAGCCGGTGTTGATGTCGATCAGCGTCGGAACGGGCACGCCGAAACCGCCGGTCTATGTCTGCCACCCGCGCGACAGCGATCCGTCGGCCGCCCGCCGTTTCGGTGCTGCACCAGGGAAAACCCGCATGTTCGATCCCGACAGCGACGATCCACGCCAGCAGGAGTTTGCTCGGCATATCGTGCGTTATGCTGGGCAACAAGCGCTCTGGGATGCCGGGTTTGCCCACTTGGTCTATATCGGCGATGGTGGTGCGCCGCCGGGCCAGTACCGCATGGACCTGGTCCAACTGGCAAAAGGCGTCGCGGTATGCGGCTATTCGCGCCCGGTTGAGGACGCTTATTTCGTCTTGGACGGCTGCGTTACTGTTGGCTGGGAGAAGTCCGGACATACCGTCGAAAAGCGCCTCGGCCGGAAGGACGTGATCTTCAACCCGGCCGGCCGGCTGCACTATTTTCGCAACGATGGCCTCACCGATGCAGAGTTCATGGTGCTTGTCGGCACGCCGAAGGCGGAGGACGTCAAGTTTCAAGGGAGATGACCGCCGTCGATGCGAGCGCCCGGACCGTGCGGACCGGCGATGCCAGCTTCTCCTATCAGGATGCCGGCAGCGGCCTGCCTCTCGTCCTGCTGCACGGTATAGGATCGGCCGCCACCTCGTTCCGGTACCAGTTGCAAGGGCTGTCCACTCGATTTCGGGTGGTCGCCTGGGATGCACCCGGCTACGGCGCTTCGACGCCACTTGCGATCGAGCCTCCCAGCGCGAGTGATTATGCGGCGGCGCTCGATGCTTGGCTCAGAGCGCTCGACATCGATCGCTGCCATCTCGTCGGACAATCGCTCGGCACGTTGATCGCCGCCCGCTTTACTGCGGAGCAGCCACAGCGGGTTCTCAGCCTCACACTCGTCGGCATCGCCAGAGGGCACGGGCACCTTCCGCCATCCGAGCGACAGCGGCTTCTGGCACAGCGTCTCGATGATCTTAAGCAACTTGGGGCATATGGGATGGCAGCGAAGCGCGGCCCGCGCCTACTCGGCCCGGAAGCGACTGAGGCGACGCGGCGCATCGTCATCGACATTATGGCGCGCATCCGCCCCGCCGGTTACGCGCAGGCCGCCCACATGCTATCAACCGCGGACATCGTGGCGGATCTCGCCCGTCTGCCACCCAGATTGCCAATCCAAATCATCGTCGGCGAGGCCGATTTGATCACGCCCCCCGCCGTCAACTTGGGGATCGCAGCGGCATTTCCAGCTGCGTCGGTTCATGTCATCCCCGGTGCTGGCCACGCGCTCTACCTGGAGAAGCCTGAGGAGTTCAATCGACTAGTGGCAGGTTTCGCAGTGACGCATGCGGCCGGCGCACAATAACACCGTGCCGATCGGCCGCGCGGCCCTGCAAGTGAAACAGGGCTCCGCGCGATGATGAAGAGCGAGGGATAGCGCGACAGCGCGGTGATCACCGCTGGGCTTAGCCATTTGTTAACCTCGATCGGGTAAGGTTAACTCGGCTTGGCTCTTACCCTCCCTGCCAAGTCTGCCAACTGAGGCGTCGGATCATCTCCGGCGCCACTTTTTGCAGCGCCATTTTCTGCGCACCCGCGGGCACCCATAGCTGGCCTTCACGGCGGCTGCGGCGTGCTGTCTAGGCAATCACCACGGGTTCCTTGCCGCCATTGCTCTGTTATGCTGCTGATTGCCAGGGGCTTGCCGCCTAAGGCGCAGGTAGCGTCCGTTCTTATTACCGCGATGACTGTGGAAACCTAAAGCTCGTCAGCTCTCACTCTATTGTTTGTAGGACGGGTCGATGCGGTCGAGCTTTCTCAGCAGGGCCGGCCATTCGAACTTGGCCGGATCAATGCGATCGCCCCCGGTGAGGCGAAGCCTGGCATTATCGTAGGCGGCGCTGACGACGCCGTCATCGATCGGGTTAAACACGGCTCCCGATTGCTGAAAGGCGAGTTGCATCGCGCAGGCTCGCTCCATGCGATATGTCGCGACAAAAGCCGCGGCGATGCTCGTCCCAACGACAAGCAAACCGTGGTAGCGCAAGACCATGATGTGACGATCACCAAGATCGGCGAGGAGCCGGGTGCTGTTCCGCGGGATTTCGCGCTGTGCCCTCGTAGTCATGATATGCGACATCGCCGATCACCTGCAGCGCATGCCGATTCAGCAGTAACAGCCCATGCTTCTGCATCGACACCGCGCAGCCGATTGAGTGCGTGTGGAGTACACAGACCACATCAGGCCGGGCCGTATGCACCGCGCTGGGTATCGCAAAGCCGCCGCTGTTGATCTCGCAATCCGAGGGCTCGATCTTGTTGCCCTCGGCATCAATCTTGACGAGCGACGACGCCGTAACCTCGTCGAACAGTCGACCATACGGGTTGATCAGGAAATGATCGTGCAGCCCTGGCACACGGGCCGTAATGCGGGTGTTGGTCAGGTCTGACCACCCGAACAGATCGACCAGGCGGTAGCAGGCGGCGAGGTCGACCCGCGTCCGCCATTCCGCGCCAGTCATGTTCGTCAGGGGCATTTCTGTAACGGACATGCGCGTCTCCTCCATCAAGCAAGTTCGGCAATAGAGCGCGCCCGCTCGGGGAGTCGCGTCAACCCAAGCAAATCAGATGACGGTCTTCGTCGCGCCGCAAAGGAGAAAACCTCCTCTGATCGCGGCCGCACCACTGCCGCCGCGGAACGGCGATCTGTCACTTCATGCGGATTGACGAGATCACGTCGCACTGCTCGAAATCGAATGGCTTGGCCATAGTGCCCGAGGTGGCCGTATGCCATTCTCTTGCGGTTAATTTCGGGGGGGATCGAGGCATGCCCATGCCCACACACAGGTTCGACGTCGTGATCCTCGGCGGTGGCAATGCCGGGATGGGTGTCACCGTGGCGACACGGGAGGCGGGGCTCAAAGTCGCAATGATCGAGCCCGATCTTCTCGGTGGCACATGCCCGAACCGAGGGTGCATGCCTAAAAAGGTACTTGTCGCGGCAGCGCATGCGCTCGACGAGATCGAGCGCGCCAGGGCACATTGCATCGCCGTCGGCAAGCCGAGCCTCGACTGGCCAGCGTTAATCGACCGGGAGAAGGCGATGATCGGGGGCATTCCGGGCTCGCTCGCCGCCTTGATGAACAGGCGCGGCGTCGAGGTGATACGAGACCGAGGCTGTTTCTCTGGACCGAACGCCGTCGCCGTCGGCGGCGAGATTCTGGAGTCCGAGCACATTGTCGTAGCAACCGGCTCGAAACCACGCCGGCTGCCGTTTCCCGGTGCTGAGCTGATGATTACCTCCGACGATGCACTGAGCGAACGCTCCCTGCCGGCGGGCGTCGTGTTTGTGGGCGGAGGCGTGATCGCGCTGGAATTCAGCCACGTTTACGCCCGAGCGGGCGCTCAGGTCACAATCCTGGAGATGCTGCCACAGCTGCTCACCGGTATGGATGCGGATGCGGTAGCCCAATTGCACAGTGAGACCGAGCGGATCGGGGTCGCTATCCATACCGGGGTCGAGATCCAGCGCATCGAGCAAGCGGGAGACCGCCTCCGCGTTATCTGTCAACAAGACGGGTCGGAGCACGCAATCGAGGCTGATCGCGTCGTCAACGGCGCCGGCCGGATCGCTGATCTCGACAGCCTCGACCTTCCCGCGGGCCAGGTCGTGTCGCATCACGGAGGGATCATGCTCGATGCGCAATTGCGCTCGACCTCGAATACGTCGGTATATGCTTGCGGCGACGCTGTCGCGACGAGTCCGCAGCTTTCCCCGATTGCCACCTACGAAGGCCGATTGGTCGGCCGTAACATCGTCGATGGCCCGAAGCATACGCCCGATTACGCGAGCATACCGGCGTGCGTCTTCACGGTTCCGGCGTTGGCGAGCGTCGGCCTGACGCAAGCTGCTGCCGAGCAGAAGGGTGGCGAGTTCCGCGTCGAGGTCAATGACATGCGCGACTGGCTGTCGGGGCGTACCTATGCCGAGACTGCCGCCTGGGCAAAGGTGCTGGTTGATAAACCGACGGATCGCATTATTGGGGCTCATATCCTGGGACACGCCAGCGAGGAATTAATTCACGTTTTCGCGCTCGCAATGAAGCAGGGCATCACGGCCAGCGACGTCAAAGAACTGGTCTACGGATTCCCGACGTTCTCGGCAGATATCAGGTCGATGTTTTAGCCAGGCACAGCAGCACCATCACGCACAATCCGGCGAACGCCGTTATGCGGCATGAGGTCACCGTCATTAAAGGCCGACGGTCGCGACGCAGTCGGCATTGCACGCGCATCAGGTTCCACCTCGCTCAATCAACAAAGCAGGTGTCAGAAATCGATCATTTTGGAGCGGCGCATGCGCTATCGTAGTAATCGCGGAGCGTAATTGGCGTGGCGAGATCGGTAACAGACCGGCCGCGCTCGTCAGCAAATGCCCTGCCGAGATGGATACAGCCGCAGCTGACCAAGCTGACCGATACGCCGCCCGGTGGATCGGGCTGGCTACACGAAATCAAATTCGATGGGTATCAGCTACATGCACGGCTGGACCACAGCGCGGTCCGACTGCTGACCCGCACAGGGCTCGATTGGACACACGAATACCCGGCGATTGCGGCGGCCGTCTCATCGCTTGGAGCGAAACAGGCGTACCTCGATGGCGAGCCGTGCGGCGTGCGCCCGGATGGCACCACCTCGTTCAGCGCCATCCAGAACGCGTCGGACACGGGCAAATCGGATGCGCTGGTCTTCCTCATTGTCGATCTGCTTTATCTCGACGGCGAGACGCTCAGCTCGGCACCGCTCATTGACCGAAAGGCGCGCCTTCAGAGGCTGCTGGCGACAAAGACTGTCGGTCAGGCCTTATCCAGCCAGAACGTGTCGAACCGGACCACGTCGTAGATGCCGAAATAATCTTTTGGATGGTGGCCCTTCACGTAATTGTACCAGACATCGAGGATATTTTCCCATGCGACTGGTACCAACGGAGGATCCTGCTCCATGAGGTCCTCAGCTCGTCGAATCAGCGCCATACGCTTGCCGGAATCGACTTCGACGTCGATTTGATCCACCAGTTTGTCAAACTCGGCGTTGTGCCAGAACGAGTAGTTCTGCGGCCCATTGGTGCGGTACCAGGCGTTGAAGTAATCGGAAGGGTCAAGCAGGGTTGAGACGATGGCGCCGACTGCCAAATCGTAGTTGCCGACCGTCGCGTCACCGAACCAAACCGATTCGACCACCGTTCGCAAATTGGATTGAATACCCACCTCCCTCAACATCGCTTCGATGGCCTGACCAAAGAGCTTATGGTGGTTGAGGTCCCGCACCATGAAATCCAGCGGCCGCATATTGGTCTGGCCGGCGGCGGCCAATAGGGATTTAGCCTCTTTGATCGCGGAGCTGGCATCGTCCTGATAGCCGAGCCGTTTGGCAAGTTGGTCTTTCGGCGTGGCGAACTCGGAAAACGGATAGACGAAGCCGCCCACCATCAGCGGGGAGACATCCTAATCCACTCTGCCCGATAGAATGGCGGACCCAAGCTCCGGGGAAAACGGCAAGAGATTGTAAAATTCGATGCCATCGAGGTAGGGCAGGCCTTTGTTCCAGTAGTTCGGGTTTCGCTCCATGACCCAGACCTCGTTCTCGACCCGGCGTTGCGTCTTGAAGGGGCCGGTACCGGGGATGTAGAGGACCTTACGTAGATCGTAATTATTCTCTTCCAGCGTTTTCTTGCCGAAGATTACGTTCCAGCCGCTGGCGAAGGCGGACATCATGAAATTGACAGGGCGCGGCGCGGCCAGCTTGAATTCGACGGTGTACTTGTCGCGCGCGTTGATCTCGTTGACCGCCCTAAACAGTGGAGTGCGGGGGATACTGATGCCGGACGGCGGTTTCGCGATCCGGTCGAAAGTCGCTTTTATGTCAGCCGATGTGAAATCCGTCCCGTCGTGGAACTGGACGCCCTGGCGCAGGTGAAACGTGTAGGTCTTGCCGTCCTTGGCGATTTCCCAGCTATGCGCCAGATCCGGGATGATGGTCTTGCCACTGTCGCGCGGATCACGCCGAATCAGGTTGTCGAACATGCAACCCTGCGTGCCGATATTGCCGACAGTACCCGATTGATGGACATCGAAATGCGGCGGGCGATTGAGGATGCCGTAGCGCATCACCCCACCCCGCTTTGGATTGGGCTCCGGTGCCGCTATCTGAAACTTCGAGCCGTCGTACTCCGTCGGAATATCGGCGGCGAGGCCGTAGCGTGGGGCCAAACCGTAAGCTCCAATCAACGCGGCTGCGCTACCACGAAGCATATCGCGGCGGGACCAACTGGTACGTGCGGGATGCCTAGTAATCATGATGCCGGTATCCTCCCTTTGGATTTTTGCTGAATGTCTGTTTCCCCAGGTTCCCGAGAATATCAGGCTATGGTCGCCCCCTTAGGCCGTCGGGGCAACGGCAATCGCTAACCGCGCGCAGGTTAATCGGTAAACAGTCGGTCGGCCACGTTGAAGCCCTTGAGCCTGGTCGTTTTACCCGACATTCCTCGCATTCCCGACGGTTGGGGCCAGGGTCGCTCCTTCCGCTGTCTTCGGCAACGGTATATCGCGCGTAGCGTGCGCGGCTGGCAGTCGAAGCAGCCAGTAGGCTGCGCCGAGGCGCGGAAACCTGCTGATTTGCCTGCATCAGGCCGCGCCTCTTCCCTCGTTTGCCCGTCGTTGTCTGCTTTCCGCACCTTCACGCTGGCGCGGGAGGCCACAGCGCCCCAGCCCCTCGAAGCGCTGATCAACGCTCTCGATACGGATTGCGAGCACGTGAAGGCCAAAGTGCGCCGGAGATCGGCGGCGCGAGATTTTCGAGCTCTCCTATCGAAGTCGGGGTTCGGCGGGCTTTGGAACAAGCCGGCGCGGCAGTCGAAGGTCGGCTGTGGGGCGTGTGTCACGAACGCACTGTCTGAGTACGACAGTGCGGAACTGTACGAGAGATGAAGGAGGGCCCTTCGAGGCCGGCAGTCA
>Ga0306924_10006119_pt1 | contig 11964 bp, 11 predicted proteins | sample sta12Can44000111_FD_203756 | JGI IMG/M metagenome (GOLD analysis project Ga0306924, IMG submission 203756) | Lab enrichment of tropical soil microbial communities from Luquillo Experimental Forest, Puerto Rico - statanox.12C.anox.44.000.111 (v2)... | ecosystem: Environmental > Terrestrial >... | reverse complement strand
CGAAGGCGAACGCGGCCACCTTGTGGCGGTAGGTGCCGACGCCCATCGCGTCGGTTGCGATCGGGCTGTCGCGCAGCGCCTCGAAGGCGCGGCCCCACTGCGAGGAGAGCAGGTTGCGCATCGCGAGCCACACCGCGCCGAGCATCGCGACGCACAGCCAGTAGAAGTCGCGCGGGCCGAGGACGTGGCCGAGGAGCGGAGGGCGCGTGAGGCTGAGGCCCTGGGCGCCCTGCGTGATCGGCTCGAGCTCGTTCAGCGCCGTGCCCGCGAGCGCGGTGAAGCTGAGCGTGGCGAGCGCGAACTGCGGGCCCTCGAGGCGGAGCGCCGGGATGGCGAGGAACGCGCCGAGGACGAAGCAGACCGAGGGCGCCACCACGAGCGCCATCGGCAGCGAGAAGCCGAGCTTCGTGACCCCGATGCCCGCCGCGTAGGCGCCGAGGCCGAGGAAGGCCGCCTGCGCGAGGTTCACCTGGCCCAGGTAGCCGACCGTGACGTCGAGGCCGATGAGCAGGATGCCGTAGATCGCGAGCAGCGTGAGCAGGCCGAGCGCGTACGGGTTGTGCACCGCGAGCGGGATCGCCGCGAGCAGCGCGAACAGCGCCAGCTCGGCGCCGCGCACCAGGAGGAGCCGCTTCCAGTCCATCCGTCAGACCTTCCGGATCACGGCCTTGCCGAAGACTCCGGTGGGCCGGACCGCCAGCGCGGTGATGAGCAGCACGAGCCCTGGCGCCTCGCGCCAGCCGCTCCCCAGGTAGAAGCTCGCGAGGCTCTCGAGGGCGCCGAGGAACATCCCCACGAGCACGACGCCGAAGCCGGAGTCGAGGCCGGCGACCACCGCCACCGAGAAGGCCTTCAGCACGAGCGCCGAGGCCATCGTCGGCCCCACGGTGGTGATCGGCGACACGAGGATCCCCGCGAGCGCGGCGACCGCGCCGGAGAGCGCGTAGGAGAGCATCACCGTGCGCGTCGCCGAGATGCCCATGAGCTCGCCCGCGTCGCGGTCGGCCGACACCGCCTCGAACGCCTTCCCGAGCAGCGTCTGCCGCTTGAAGATCTCGATGAGCGCCATCACCGCGAGCACGCCCACGGCCACCGAGACCTCGAGCGGCGTGACGTCGACGCCGAGCACGCGGAAGGACTCCGACGGGATCGGCGTGGGGAAGGGGCGGTCGTCGCGCCCCCACACGTTCTCGGCCGCCGAGAAGAGGAAGAGGCCGAGGATGATGGTGAGGAGGATCCAGCCCTCGCTCTTCTGCTCCAGCGCGAGCCGCACGCCGGCGCGCTCGACGACGAGGCCGAGGGCAGCGCCGAAGAGGAGCCCGAGCGGCACGACGAGCGGGTAGGGCAGCCCCGCGTTCAGGAGCGAGAGGCTCACGAACGCGGAGACCATCACCAGCTCACCCTGACCGAAGTTGATGCTCTTGCTGGTCGCGTAGGTGAGCTGGAAGCCGTACGCGATGAGCGCGTAGACGAGGCCCATGAGCGCGCCGCTCACGGCCATCTGGGCGATGATCGATGATGTCACGGGCCTCGTCCCGACGCGGGGCTACTTGCCGGCCTTCGCCAGCCGGGCGCGGTCGCCCTCGTTGGCGAACACGACGCGGCCGTCCTGCACCATGCCCATCACCACCTGCTCGCGGCGGAACGCCTCGTGCGTCTGGAAGCTCGCCGGATCCCACTTCGAGAACGGCTTCTGCCAGGTGGAGATGACGCCGTGCACCGGCTCCTTCAGGTCCTCGAGCGCGGCGCAGATCTTCTTCGTGTCGGTGCTGCCGGCCTGCTTCACGGCGGCGGCGAAGAGGTACACGGCGTCGTAGCCCTGGGCCGCCGACACCGGCGAGGGGATGCGCTTCACGTTGTAGGCCTTGTGGTAGGCCTCGATGAACGCCTTCGCCTTGGGCGTGACCGGCTCCTCGATGAAGGTCTGCGGCATGAGGGTGCCGTTGCCGTTCTTGCCGGCGTTGTCGATGTAGTTCGACATCGAGAGCGTCCAGCCGCCGATGAGCGGGACCTTGAGGCCGATCTTCGCCATCCCGTTCGCCACGGCGGCGAGCTCGGGCCCGATGCCCCAGATCAGGATCGCCTGCGCCCCGCCCGACTTCGCGCGGAGGAGCTGGGCGGTCATGTCCTTGTCGCCGATGTTGAACTTCTCGGTGGCGACGACCTGGAGCTTGTCGCCGCCCTCCTTGATGAGCCGCACGAGGTCGTCCCGGCCGGAGACGCCGTAGTTCGTGGAGTCGTGCAGGAGCGCCACCTTCGTGAACCCGCGGCGCGCCGCCTCCTCGACCACCATCGCCGCCTGGATGCCGTCGTGCGCAGCGAAGCGGAAGATGGAGAGGGTCTTCGGGCCGTTCGCGCCCGCCCACTGGGTCATCGACGCCGAGCCCGCGGCCGGCGTGATGATCTTCGTGATGCCCTGCTCCTGCAGGTGCTTGTCGCCGGCGAGGACGACGCCGGTGTTCACGGAGCCGATGACGCCCGCGAGGTCCTGCGTCGCGGCGAGCTCCTGGCCGATGAGCGCGCCGCGCTCGTTCTTCGCCTCGTCGTCGCGCTCGATCGTCTCGATCTTCAGCTTCTTGCCGCCGACGTCGATGCCGCCGGCCGCGTTGATCTCGGCGATGGCGAGCTTCGCGCCGTCCCGCATGGAGGCCCCCATGGGGGCTGACCCTCCAGTGAACGGCCCGGTGACGGCGATCTTGACGGTGTCGGCGGCGGCGGCCGGAAGGGCGACCGCGCAGATGAGCGCCCCGATCCATTTTTGGAACATGCGGAATTTCTCCCGTGCGCAAGCAGTGCGTGGAGCGCAAAAGTAGCGCGCTCTCACGCAAAAACACGGGAAAAATTCCGACCAACCTAAATGGGTATGCGGGCCGCTATCGGCCTTCGGGCTGCTAGCGGCCCTGGACCAGGACCTTCACGTCCGTGCGGAACGTCACCTCGATCTTCTGCGCGTCGCGAACCGCCGACACGAAGCCTAGACCAAAGGTGGGATGCTCGATGACCTGATCGACCTTGTAGACGCTCTTCGGCGAGTACCGGGTCGCCGAGGCGAGGTCACGAGCCTGCAGCAGCTGCTCGAACGAGATGGTCTTCTTCTCGACCATCGACCGGGCCGCGGCGGGGCGGTTGCTCACGGTCTTCACCGGCTTCGAGCCGGGAGGCGGCCTGAACTTGTGAACCGCATGGCAGGTGTTGCACTCCACCTTCACGGGCTTGTGGTCCACCACCGCGTGGATGGTGTGAGCGAGGTTCATCTCGCACTTCGTGCACCACGAATCGACTTCACCACCGACTTTCAGCATGGGCGGCGCAGTATAGCCGCGGAGCGTCCGCGGAGGGAGCCTCGGCGGCCCGTGGGCGCGACCACTCGGTAGGCGCTCCGGGCTTGACCCGCGCCGGATCGCCTGCAACGGTCCCCCGCATGAACGTCCGGCCCACCGAGGCGGTGATCGATCTCTCCGCCGTCGTCTCGAACTGGCGCCTCGCGAGCGAGCTCGCGGGCAAGCCGGCGATCGCCGTGGTGAAGGCGAACGCCTACGGCCACGGCGCGGTGCCGGTCGCGCGGGCGCTCGCCGCCGCGGGCTGCGGCTTCTTCGGGGTCGCGCTCGTGGAGGAGGGCGTGCAGCTCCGCGAGGCCGGGCTGCGCGCGCCGATCCTCGTGTTCGGCGGCGCCTACGCCGGCGGCTACGACCTCCTCGTCCGGCACCAGCTCACGCCGTTCGTCTTCCGCGACGAGCACCTCGCCGACCTCGCCGCCGCCGCCCGCGCGGCGGGCCGCACGGTGGCAGCCCACGTGAAGCTCGACACGGGCATGGGCCGGATCGGCGTCGTCCCCGCGGGGCTGCCGCGCTTCCTCGAGCTCGCGCGCCGCCACCCCGAGGTCCGGCTCGAGGGGCTCTGCACCCACTTCGCCTCGGCCGACCTGGAGCCGCGCACGGTGACCCACGCGCAGGTCGAGGCCTTCGACGCCGCGGCCCGGACGATGCTCGCCGGCGGCTTCCCGTTGCGCTTCCGCCACCTCGCGAACTCGGCGGGGACGATCGAGTACCCCGACGCGCGGCAGGACCTCGCGCGGCCCGGGATCATGCTCTACGGCTACCTGCCGTTCGCGCCCGATGCGCCGCCGCCCACGCCCGCCGCGGCCGAGGTGGCCGCCAAGCTCCGCCCGGTGCTCTCGTGGCGCAGCGCGATCACCCACCTCAAGACGGTGCCGGCCGGCACGCGCATCTCCTACGGCGGCTTCTGGACCGCCGAGCGCGAGTCGCGCATCGCCACCGTGCCGGTGGGCTACGCCGACGGCTATCCGCGGCGGCTCTCCGGCCGTCCGGGTTTCGGCCGAGCCGACGCGCTCGTGGGTGGACGCCGCTGCGCGGTCGCGGGCACGGTCTGCATGGACATGATCATGCTCGACGTGACCGCGGTGCCGGAGGCGCAGGTGGGCGACGAGGTGGTGCTCCTCGGCGCGCAGGGTGCGGAGCGCATCGGCGCCGACGAGCTCGCGACGAAGGCCGGGACGATCCCGTACGAGGTGCTCTGCGGCGTCGGCGCGCGGGTGCCGCGCCGCTACGTCGGTGGGTAGCGCCGGCTCCAGCAAGCAATACGAGCGCGCCGCAGCGCTCCGTGGGAGAATGCCGCCTCGATGGGTCGGCTTCGTGCGGCGCTGGAAGACTTCGGGAGGATGCTCCTGTTCGCGGTGGAGACGGTGGCGTGGCTGTTCCGCCCGCCGTTCCGCCCCGAGCTCGTGCTCGCACAGATGGCCGCGATCGGCGTCGGCTCGACGTTCATCGTGGCCACCACCGGCACCTTCGCCGGCATGGTGCTCGCGCTCCAGTTCCAGTACGCGATGGGACAGCTCGGCGCCGACGGCTACGTGGGCGGATCGGTGGCGGTCGCGCTCTCCCGCGAGCTCGCGCCGGTGTTCACCGCGCTCATGATCATCGGCCGCTCGGGCAGCGCCATCTCCACCGAGCTCGGCACGATGCGCGTCACCGAGCAGATCGACGCGATGGAGACGATGGCCGTCTCGCCGATCCAGTACCTGGTCGCGCCGCGGCTCGTCGCCTCGCTCATGATGTTCCCCGTCCTCACGATGCTCTTCAACGTGCTCGGCTTCGGCGGCGCCTACCTGATGGGCATCTACGTGTCGGCGATCCCGCCCGGCCCGTTCATCGCCCACACCCGAGAGCTCGTGGTCCCGGGCGACATCCTGCACGGGCTCGCGAAGTCGCTCGTGTTCGGCGCCGCCGTCGCGGTGATCACCTGCTGGCGCGGCTTCTCCGCGTCGGGCGGCGCGAAGGGCGTGGGCGACGGCACGACGCGCGCGGTGGTGATGAGCAGCATCTCCGTCCTGGTGATGGACTACGCGTTCACGCTCGTGTCGGTCGGGGGCGGCAGGTGATCCAGATCGACGATCTGTGGAAGTCGTTCGGCGATCACGAGGTGCTGAAGGGGGTCACCGCCCACATCGACAAGGGGACCACGTTCGTCGTCCTCGGCGGCTCCGGCTCGGGCAAGACCGTGCTCATGAAGCACGTGATCGGGCTCCTGAAGCCCGACCGCGGCACGGTGCGCGTGAACGGGATCGAGATCGACAAGCTCGAGGGGCGCGAGCTCACCGAGGCGCGCCGCATGTTCGGGATGGTGTTCCAGGGCGCGGCGCTCTTCGACTCGATGAACGTCTTCGACAACGTCGCCTTCCCCCTGCGCGAGCGGAAGCGCGGGATGCCGGCCGACGAGGTGCGCGCGCGCGTCATCGACAAGCTGAAGGTGGTGGACCTCGGCGAGGACGTGCTGACGAAGTTCCCGGCCGAGCTCTCGGGCGGCATGCGCAAGCGCGTGTCCCTCGCTCGGGCGCTCGTCTCGGAGCCGCAGGTCGTGCTCTACGACGAGCCCACCACCGGCCTCGATCCCATCACCACCGACTACGTCGACGACATGATCGTGAGCGCGAAGGAACGACTCGGTGTCACGAGCATGGTCATCTCCCATGACATCGCGAGCGCCTTCAAGGTGGCTGATCGCCTGGCTGTGCTCTACGATGGCCGCATCGCGGCGCAGGGGACGCCCGACGAGGTGAGGGCCAGCACTCACCCTTTCGTGCAGCGTTTCCTCTCCCTCTGGTTCAAGAAGCAGTAGGGCGGCGTAAACCAAGATGAACAAGGGTCTCTTCAACAAGGCGCTCGCGGTGGGGGTGCTGGTCGCGGTCTCGTTCGCGGCCTTCCTGTTCGCGTTCACCTTCTTCCGCCGCGGCGGCTTCTCCGAGAAGGAGAGCTACGTCGTCCACGCGTACCTCCGCGACGCGACCGGCATCACCTGGAAGAGCCGCGTGCAGATCGCGGGCATCGTGATCGGCGAGGTGTCGCAGATCACGCTCGAGGGGAGCCGCGCCCGCCTCGACCTCCGCATCAAGAAGGAGATCGACCTCCGCAAGGACGCCTGCGTGGCGAAGCGCTTCCCGTCGGCGCTGCTGCCCGACGCGCTCCTCGACACCGCGCCGGGCACGCCCGCCGCGCCCTCGATGAAGGACCTGCCGGAGGAGCAGCGCGAGATCACCTGCGTGAAGGAGGCGGTGAGCATCGACGCGCTCCTCGACTCGCTCTCCAAGATCGCCTCCGACGTGAAGGTGGTGTCCGGGGAGCTCGCGCAGACCGTCGCCGGCTCGCAGGGCAGCATCAAGGACATCATCCAGAACCTGCAGCGGCTGAGCGCGACCCTCGCCACCACGGCCGAGGACGGCTCGGTCCGCATCCAGGCGATCCTCGAGAACACCCAGGAATTCACGGGGACGCTCCGCGACGTCGCAGAGAAGGACCAGGGGCGCTACCACGCCATCGCGAAGAACGTGGAGGAGGCCTCGTCACGGCTGGTGGCGCTCCTCGACTCGGCGCAGCGGATCGTGGGCGAAGGCGAGCCCGAGGTGAAGCAGTCGATCACCGGCGTGCGGCAGTCGCTCGAGAAGCTGAACCGCAGCATGGACGAGCTCCAGAAGGTCGCGACGAACATCGGGCAGGGCAAGGGCGTCGCGGGCAAGCTCCTCGCGGACGAGCGGCTGGGCGAGAAGCTGGGCAACACGATCGAGGGCGTGTCGGACTACTACAACAGGCTCACCGCCCTGAAGCTCGAGGTGAACCTCCGCTCGGAGTGGCTCGCCCAGCAGAACGGCTCGAAGACCTACGCTGGCATCAAGATCCTCCCGCGCCCGGACAAGTTCTACTGGCTCGAGATCGTGAACGACCCGCGCGGCGTGGATACGTTCTCGAACTCGACCATCGTGACCGAGGCGAACGGCACCCGCTCGACCACCGTGACGAGCACGACGCTGAACGAGAAGAAGCTCCGGTTCTCGGCCCAGCTCGGGAAGCGCTACGGCCCGGTCGCGCTGCGCGTCGGGATCATCGAGAGCTCCGGCGGCGCAGGCACCGACCTCTATCTGCTCGACGACCGGCTCACGGTCTCGGCGAGCATGTTCAACTTCGACCGCCAGACCGGGGTGAAGTACCCGAACCTCAAGCTCTGGGCCGACTACCGGTTCCTGCGCTTCCTGTACGCCACCGTCGGCACCGACGACCTCATGAACCGCTGGCAGTCGGGCCGGTATCCGGGCGGCCGGAACTTCTCCTTCGGACGCGACGTCTTCTTCGGCGGCGGCATCGTCTTCACCGATGACGACCTGAAGACGCTCATCGGCGCCATCGGCTCCTCGGCCGGGTCCGTCCCGAGGTAGCGCTACTCGTACCGGAGCGCGTCGATGGGGTCGAGCCGCGAGGCGCGCAGCGCCGGGTAGAACCCGGCGACGACGCCGGCGAAGCCCGCGAGCAGCACCGTGCCGACCATCACCGACGGCGAGAGGAGCGTCGGCCACTCGGCGCGCACCGCCATGATCCAGGCGACCCCGACGCCGAGGGCGAGGCCGGCGAGCCCGCCCAGGAGCGCGAGCACCACCGCCTCGGTGAGGAACTGCACGAGCACGTCGCGGCCGCGCGCCCCCACCGCCATCCGGATGCCGATCTCGCGGGTCCGCTCGGTCACCGACACGAGCATCACGTTGGCGATGCCGATCGCGCCCACGAGGAGCGAGATGAGCGCGACCGAGCCGAGGAGGAGCGAGAGCGTGCGGCTCTGCTCGTTCGCGGCGTTCTGCATCTCGGTGAGGTTCCGGATCTGGAAGTCGTTCTCGGCGCCCGGAGCGAGCTTGTGACGCTGCCGGAGCAGCGAGGTGACCTCGCGCTGGGCGTCGGCCACGAGCTGCGACGACCGCGCGCTCACCATCAGCATGCCGACGGTGTCGGACTGCGAGCCGTTGAGCCGCCGGACCACGGTGTTCCACGGCATCACGATGGTGTCGTCCTGGTCCTGGCCGAAGGCCCCCTGGCCCTTCATCGAGAGGACGCCCACGACCTTGCACGTGAGGTGGCGCACCCGGATCTGCTGGCCGATGGGCGACGCCTCGCCGAAGAGCTTCTCGGCCACGGTCTGGCCGAGGATGCAGACCTTGGCGCCGCTCGCGACCTCCTCGCGGCCGAAGCCCTCGCCCACGGCGAGCGGCCACTGCCGGACCTGCAGGAACGCCGGCGTCGTCCCCATGATCGAGGTGGACCAGTTCTGGTCGCCGAAGATGACCTGCGCGCTGGCGCGGTTCACCGGGGCCACGGCCTCCACCGTCTCCGGGAGCTCGCGCTCGATCGAGCGCGCGTCCTCGAGGTTCAGCGTCTGCACCGCCCCGGCGCCGGTCGCGACGCCGCTGCTCTTCATCGAGCCGGGGACGACCATGAGGAGGTTCGCGCCGATGGAGGCCATCTGGCTCGCGACCTTCGCCTTCGCGCCCTCGCCGAGGGCGACGGTGGCGACCACCGCCGCGACCGCGATGACGATGCCGAGCGCGGCGAGCGTGGAGCGCAGCGCGTTGCGACGCAGCGCGCGGAGCGCGGTGCGGAGCGAGGCGAGCACGTTCACGGCGCGGTCTCCGCGAGCGCGCGCGCGGCGATCCGGGGCGACGCGACGGCCAGGTCGGAGAGGACGTGCCCGTCCTTGAAGGTGACGATCCGCTTCGCGTGCGCCGCGACGTCGGATTCGTGGGTGACGAGGAGCACCGTGATCCCTTCGGCGTTCAGCCGCTGGAAGAGGGCCATCACCTCCTCGCTCGTGCGCGAGTCGAGGTTGCCGGTGGGCTCGTCGGCGAGGATGAGCTTCGGCTCGTTCACGAGCGCGCGCGCGATCGCCACGCGCTGCTGCTGGCCGCCGGAGAGCTGCGCGGGGGTGTGATGGAGGCGATCGCCGAGGCCGACGCGCGCGAGGGCGTCGGCGGCGCGCCGGTGGCGCTCGCGGGCGTGGACCCCCTGGTAGAGCATCGGCAGCTCCACGTTCTCGAGCGCGGCCGTGCGCGGGAGGAGGTTGAAGCCCTGGAACACGAAGCCGATCGTCCGGCCGCGGACGCGCGCGAGCGCGTCGCGGGAGAGGCGCGCCACGTCGTCGCCGTCGAGCAGCACGCGGCCGCTCGTCGGTCGATCGAGGCAGCCGATCACGTTCATGAACGTGCTCTTCCCGGAGCCGGACGCGCCCATCACGGCGACGAAGTCGCCGGCCGACACGTCGAGCGAGACGCCGCGGAGCGCGCGGACCTCCATGTCGCCCATCCGGTAGGTCTTCTCGACCGCCACCGTCCGGACGACCGGCTCGGCGGCGGCCGGCTCGGCGCTAGAACGGGCCACGGCGCGGTCCGGACGCCGGGGCGGCCCCGGCCGACGACGAGTCGCCCACGATCACCTGATCGCCGTCGGCGAGCCCGGAGAGCACCTCGCTCAGCCGCCCGTCGCTGATCCCCGTGGAGACCCTCACCGCGACCGGCTTGCCGCCCTCGAGCTTGTAGACGCGTCCGTCCCGTCCGGCCGGCCGCTGCGGGCGCTGGGCCGCCGCCTCTGCGGCCGGGTCCGGCGCGTCGGTGTGCGCCTTCGGCTGCGCGTCGGCCCGCGCCTGCGGTGGCCCGCCTCGCTCGTGCGTGCCGCCCTGGCCGCCGTTCCCGCCACGCCGCTCGGCGCCACCGGCGCCGCCACCACCTCCGCCGGCTCCCGGCGCAGCGTCGCCCTGGGGGCGCCAGCGGAGCGCCGCGTTCGCCACGCGCAGGGCGTCCGGACGATCGCTCGTGGTGACGGACACCTGCGCGGTCATCCCCTGGCGCAGCTCGTGGCGCGGGTTCGCGGCGTCGATCACCGCCGTGTAGGTGACGACGTTCTGGATGGTGCTCGGCGCCTGGCGCAGATCGCTGATCTTCCCCTCGAACGTCTGGCCCGGGTAGGCGTCGACCGTGAAGCGCGCCCGCATCCCCGGCTTCACCTTCCCCACGTCGGCCTCGTCCACGTGCGCGAGCACCTGCATGCTCGAGAGGTCGGCGGCGATGAGGAAGAGGGTGGGGGCCTGGAACGCGGCGGCGACGGTCTGGCCCACGTCGACGCTGCGCGAGATCACGATCCCGTCGATGGGGCTGCGGATCCGCGCGAGCTCGAGGTTCGTCTTCGCCGTGTCGCGATCGGCGCGGGCCTGCAGCACGCGGGCCTTCGCGGCGCCGAGCGCGGCGGCGTCGCTCTGGCGCGCGGCCTGCGCGGTCTCCACCTCTGCCTGCGACGCGAGCTGCTTCTTGCCGAGCTCGACCATCCGCCCCTCGGCGCGGGTGCTCTCGGCGAGGGCGGCCTTCGCCTTCTCCACGTCGGCGTCGGCGGCGGCGAGCGCGGCCTCGGCGCGCGCGAGGGCCGCGTCGAAGAGGCGCGGGTCGAGATCCGCGAGCACCTGCCCCTTCTTCACGAGCGAGTTGTAGTCGGCGTAGAGCCGGGAGACGGTGCCCGAGACCTGCGAGCCCACGTTCACGGTGACGACCGCGGAGACCTCGCCGGTGGCGGAGACCACCTCGGCGATGGAGCCGCGCGTGACGGGCTCGGTGCGGAAGGAGGTCTTCGGGCCCCGGTCGCAGGCCGCGAGCGCAGAGGCGAGCAGGAGGGCGAGCAGGATACGCATGGATAGTGGATCGATAACAGAGCTCCGCCCAGGGCAGGCGGGAAACGACTGCTGGGAAATGAAGCTTCACGAGGAGGAACCCAACGCGGGTTCGAATCCATCCGCATTCCCGCTACTCTCACCTCGCATGATGCGCCGCCTCGTCCCAGCCGCCGTCGTCGTCGCCCTCGCCGCGCTCGCCGGGGTGTCCTGGATGCGCCTTCGCGCGCCCCAGCCGCCGGGCGATGGGGCCGAGGCGCCCGGGTTCACGCTGCCGGCCGCGAGCGGTCGCACGGTGTCGCTCGAGGCGCTGCGCGGCCGGGTGGTCGCGGTGAACTTCTGGGCCACCTGGTGCCCGCCCTGCAAGGCGGAGATCCCCGATCTCGCGGCGGTGTACGCGGCCGCCGCGGCGCAGGGGCAGTGCCTCGAGGTGCTCGGCGTGGCCGAGGAGTCCGGCGAACGCCCGGACATCGTGAGGGCGGCGAAGGAGCTCGGGATCAACTACCCGGTCCTCTTCGACGACGACGGGAAGGCGGGGGAGGCCTACCGGATCCCCGCCTATCCGCGCACGTTCCTCGTGGACGCCCGCGGCCGCCTCCGGAGGACGTTCGAGGGCGCCGTCTCGCGTGCCCAGCTCGAGGCGGCGCTCGCTCCGCTGCTCGCCGAGGCGCCGGGGAGCTGCCCGAAGTCGACGCTTTGATGCACCGATCGCCTCCGGCGCGGTAGATCCCCCGCGTGGCCATGTCCTGTCCCATCTGCAAGAAGCCCGTCGCTCCGCGCCCGGGGAACCGGGCGTTTCCGTTCTGCTCCGATCGCTGCAAGCTCCTCGATCTCGGCAAGTGGCTCGGCGAGGACTACCGCGTGCCCGGTCCTCGCGCGGGGGACGGCGCGGGTGAGGGAGCGGAGCGGCCGGCGCGCGCGGACGATGCCGATCTGGACGGCTGATCCGTTGCCGCGGCTCGCCGTGATATGGAGTCGGCG
>Ga0306924_10006118_pt1 | contig 11964 bp, 8 predicted proteins | sample sta12Can44000111_FD_203756 | JGI IMG/M metagenome (GOLD analysis project Ga0306924, IMG submission 203756) | Lab enrichment of tropical soil microbial communities from Luquillo Experimental Forest, Puerto Rico - statanox.12C.anox.44.000.111 (v2)... | ecosystem: Environmental > Terrestrial > Soil... | reverse complement strand
CGTCGGCGGCGCTGCTCGGGCGATACCTGCGCCATTGCGGCCTTAGCGCCATCATCCACATCCCCGATCGCCTGTTCGAAGGCTACGGGCCGAACACCGAGGCGGTTCGTGCGCTCGCCGCGCGCGGTGCAAGCCTCCTCGTCACCGTCGATTGCGGCACCACCAGCTACGAGCCGCTGCTGGAGGCGCGCCAGCTCGGCCTCGAGGTCATCGTCATCGACCACCACCAGGCTGACGAACGGCTGCCTGCGGCGCTCGCCGTGGTCAATCCCAACCGGCTCGACGATCTATCGACGCTCGGACACCTCGCCGCCGTCGGCCTCGTGTTCATGACCGTGGTCGCGGTCAACCGGGAACTGCGCGCGCGCGGATTTTGGACGCCGGAGCGGCCGGAACCGGACCTCCTCGGTTTCCTCGATCTGGTCGCGCTCGGCACGGTTGCCGATGTGGTGCCGCTCAAGGGCCTCAACCGCGCTTTCGTCGCCAAGGGTCTGTTGGCGCTGCGTCGGCGCGACAATGCCGGGCTCACCGCCTTGATGGATGTCGCGCGGCTCGGTGGCCCGCCCGAGCCTTGGCATCTTGGCTTCCTCCTGGGGCCGCGGATCAATGCCGGCGGCCGCATCGGCCGCGCCACGCTCGGCGTCGATCTGCTCATGCAAGACGATGCGTCCGAATGCGCGCGCCTCGCCGCGGAACTTGATCGATTGAACCGCGAGCGCCAGGCGATCGAACTTGCCACTCTGGCGCAGGCCGAGGCCGAGGCCATGGCCGCGCTCGGTGCCGAGGAGAAGGGGGCCGTGGTCGTGACCGCCGCCGACGGCTGGCATCCGGGCGTGGTCGGTCTCGTCGCCGCGCGGCTGAAGGAGCGGTTCGGACGCCCCGCCTTCGCCATCGCGCTCGAGCCGGGCGGCATCGGCACCGGCTCCGGGCGTTCGATCACTGGCGTCGACCTCGGCCGCGCCGTGCGCCAAGCCGTGAGCACGGGTCTCATCATCAAAGGCGGCGGCCACGCCATGGCAGCCGGCGTCACGCTGCGGAAGGATACGCTGAGCGCGTTCCGTGCCTATCTCGAGGATGCGCTCGCGGGCGCGGTCGAAGCCGCGCGGCGCGAGGATGCGCTGCTGATTGACGGGGCGGTCACCGCCGCTGCCGCCAACGACGACATCGTAGCGACAATCGCGCGCGCGGGCCCGTTCGGCGCGGGCAATCCCGAGCCGGTCATTGCGCTTCCCGCCCATACCATCGTCTATGCCGAAGAGGTGGGGCAGTCCCATATGCGTGTGCGGTTGCGCGCCGGCGACGGCTCGATCATCAATGCCATTGCGTTTCGTGCCGCCGGGCAAAAACTCGGGATCGCGCTCGGGCAGGGTCGCGGGCGATCCGTGCACGCCGCCGGCACCTTGTGTATCGACCGCTGGAACGGCGTCGAACGGGTGCAGCTACGGCTCATCGACGTGGCGCCGGCTGACGTGAGCCTCGGCATTCATTAACATCATTCATGCCCGTTCTGGGGGTCGGCAGAGGCCCGTCCCCAGCGCACGTCCAGCCGGAGGCAACCTGATGGCAACTCGATTTTCGCGCCGCTCCGTCATCGCTGGCGCCACCGCGGTCGGATCGACCATCATCGTCAAGCCGACACGCGCCGCCGACCATAAGTTCGTGCAGTATCACAATCAGCCCGCCGGCGGCACGCTGCACAAGAATCTCGTCGCCATGTGGGATGCCGTTCGCGGCGAGACCAATGGCCGCGTCGAAACGACCGTGTACGCCGAAAACAACAAGATTGCTGGCGGCGATCCCGAGGCGCTGAAGAAGCTCCTCGCCGGCGAAATCCAGTTCTTCACCCTCATGGGCGGCATCATCGGCACGGTCGTGCCGGTGGCGGAGGCCCAGCAGGTACCGTTTGCCTTCAAGTCGGCGCCAGAGGCGCATAAGGCGATCGATGGGCCGTTCGGCCGCTATATCGGCGAGGAGATGGCGGCGAAGGGTATGTACCTTTTCCCTGTTGCCGGCTTCGACAACGGTATGCGGCAGGTCACCACCGTCAACCGCCCGATCGCGAAACCCGACGATTTCGCCGGGATGAAGCTCCGCGTTCCACCGGGGCAGATGATCTTCGACACTTTTGCGGCGTTCGGGGCGCAGCCGATCACGACGCCAGCCAATCAAATCTACGACGCGCTCAAGAGCGGCAAAGTCGAGGCGCAGGAGAATCCGCTCGCGATCATGCAGGGATACAAGCTCGACGAGATGGTGAGGTATGTGAGCATGACCAACCATATGTGGTCGGGCTTCAACCTGATGGCGCACTTGAGCACGTGGATGGCGCTACCCGACGAGATCAAGGCGGTGATCGAGAACAACGCGGCAAAATATGTGCGCCAGCAGCGCGAGGAGCAGGGCAAGCTCAATGCCGGCCTGCGGGCCACCTTTGCCGCGCGAGGAATCGCGTTCAACGAGGTCGACCAGGCGGCATTCCGTGCGCGCCTTCCCAACGTCTATGCGACTTGGAAGGACAAGCTCGGAGGCAAATGCTGGAGCTTGCTCGAGGCCGAGGTGGGCAAACTGGGCTGACGGGCACATGCCGCGTGGTCATCCCGCACGCGGGTCATGGACAAATAAGAGACTTGGACAGTCTCGCCAGCCGCGCCAAAGCTTGCAGAAAGATCAAGCACGATGTCGAAACTCAAGCTCTCCGTCGCGGTCGGCAACTATGACCGGGTGCGTCCGCTCATGGACGGCGCGGTGCAGATCGACGGCGTCGATCCGGTGTTCATGAACTTGCCGCCCGAGGAAATCTTCTTCCGTGCCTTCCGCGGCATGGATTTCGACATCTGCGAATTGTCGATGTCGAGCTTCACGGTGAAGACCGCCGAACGCAATTGCCCCTATGTCGGGGTGCCGGCGTTCGTGTCCCGGGCATTCCGGCACAATTCGATCTACGTGCGCAAGGACCGCGTCAAGTCGCCTGCCGATCTCAAAGGCAGGCGCGTCGGGCTGCCGGAATATCAACTCACCGCCTGCGTGTGGGCGCGCATCATTCTGGAAGACGACCACGGCGTGAAGCCGTCCGACATGGTCTGGGTGCGGGGAGGAATCGAGCACCCCGGCCGGCCGGAGAAGATCGCCATCAAGCTCCCGCCCGGCGTGCGCATGGAAGATGCACCGTCGGGCGTCACCATCTCCGAACTATTGGAGCGCGGGGACATCGATGGCTTCATCGCGCCGCGCGTGCCGAGCCTTGCGGGCAAGAAAAATCCCCATATCGGTTGGCTGTTTCCCGATCCGATCGCGGCCGGCCGCGATTATTTCACGCGCACCGGCATTTTCCCCATCATGCATATCACCGGTATCCGGCGTGAACTCGTCGACAAGCATCCGTGGTTGCCGGCGGCGGTGCTCAAGGCGTTCGAGCAAGCCAAGGCCAAGTGCCTCGAGGCGCTCGAAGACACCGCCGCGAGCAAGGTGACGCTGCCCTTCGTCGAGGATCAGCTGCGCGCCGCGCGCGAGTTCATGGGCAACGACTTCTGGTCCTATGGGCTTGCGCCCAACCGCAAGGTGCTGGAGACCTTCCTGCGTCACCACTATGCGCAGGGCCTTTCGTCGCGACTGGTGTCGCCGGAAGAGCTGTTCCATCCCTCGACCCACGAAAGCTTTGCGATTTAGGGCAATCGCGGCGAGGGCGTCACTTTTTCTCGGTTCCCCGCAGCATGGCCGCTGTGGCGACTGCCGAATAGCCGGGCTCGACCCGGACATCGACCACCGCCACTTGGCCCGCTTCGACCGCGGCGATCGCCTTCTCGAAGGTTGGAACCAGATCGCCGGTCTTCATCACGGGATCGAATCCAACCGCCCCTTGCGCCCTGCCGAGTCCCGCACAATCGATGTCGGGATCGGAAATGCGTTGGCCGATCCAGCGGTTCTCCGGTGGCCGATTGCGGATGCGGGCGACACGCTCCTGATGCAGCTCATCGTTGAAGAACGAACGATTGTTGCAGACGACCACCAGGAGCGGAATGCGATAGTGCACCGCGGTCCAGAGCGCGGTCGCGCCCATGCAGAAGTCGCCGTCGCCGCAGATCGCGATCGGCAGTCGCCCCGAGCCCTTGAGCGCCAGCGCGGCGCCGACGGAAATGCCCGGCCCGCCGCCAACGCCGCCGCCACCCTCCGAGCCGATGTAATCGAGCGGATGATGAAACGGCCAAGTGGCGCCGTTCCAGGAGAGCGGCAGGTGGGTGAGCGTAACTTCGCGTTCGCCGACCGCCGCCTTGAGCGACCGCGCGAGGTCGTCGACCCGTAGCGGGCCGCTGGACGGTTGGTATTTTTCAGCCCTTGGCTTCACCGCCGCGGGCTTGCGCGCCTTGGCGCCGCCGAGCGCGGCGAGGAGTTGCGGCACCGCCTCGTCGGGCGTCGTCGGCAACTGCAGATCGACCGGCGGCAGGCCTTCGTAATCCATGCTCCAGCCGTTGTGGACGTGGAAGTCGGCGCTGACATTGATGATCTTGGCCTTCGGCGCCTCGTGGCCGAGTGCGTTGCGCAAGGCCCCGGCGAGGTCGACCCAGTCGAGCGCAAGGATCACGTCCGCCGCTTTGATCGCCTCGATCGCCTCGGGCACCATCGCGTTCGAGGCCGGGGCGCCGGCGTGCAGCGGATGATCGGTCGGGAAGCCGCAGCCGATCTTGAGGTCGCTGATCACCTTGGCATTGAGCGCCTCTGCGAGCGCGACACGATCGTTCCAGCCGTCGATGCTGCGTGATACCCGTCCCATCAAGATCACAGGGTGCCGCGCGCCTTTGAGCATCGCCGCGGCGTCCTGGACGAGCTCGGCGGACGTTGCGGGATTGGCAAGCGGCATGAAACGGGCGGCTTCGATCGGCGCGAGCGGTTCCGCGAGTCTTGCCTCCTGCATCTCGGCATCGAGATTGACGTAGACCGGGCCCTTGGGCGCGGTGTTGGCGATCCAGCTGGCGCGGATGAGCGCCTCGCGGGCGGCCGCGGGGGAGGCGGGCTGGTCGTCCCACTTGGTGTAGTTGCGAACGATCGCCCCCTGGTCGCGCGCGGTATGAATCCAATCGATCCAAGGCCGGCGCTTGACGGCGTCGAGCGGACCGGTCGCGCCGAGTACGACGACCGGATGGCGATCGCACCAGGCGTTGAAGATCGCCATGGTGGCGTGGAACAGCCCGACATTGGAATGCACGGCCGCGGCCATGGCCTTGCCGGTCACCTTGGCATAGCCGTGCGCGAGGGCGACTGCGCTTTCCTCGTGCAGGCAGAGCAGCATCTGCGGCGTCTCGTTGCCCAGGAAGTTCACGATCGAATCGTGCAGCCCGCGATAACTCGCGCCGGGATTGAGCGCGACGTAGGGAATTTCGAGCGCGCGCAGCGTGTCTGCAACCACGTCGCTGCCGAAAGCGGGCGCGTTCGTACCCGTCAGATTGGCCGGGCGCTCGAGCGCGCGCAGCGATGGATGGGCCGCGCTCGCGGGTTTCTCGGCGGCGGGTGCCACCTTGGCTTTTGCAGTCGTCACGGGATGATCCTTGGGTTCTCCGAAAGGAGCCCCATAGAACCGGATCAGAGGCCCTGGCGCAACCGCGCCAGGAGCTTCACGCCGGCATAGCCGTCGGCCGGTTGCAGACCGACTTTGCGCTGGAAATTGCGCACTGCGATCATGGTGTCGTTGCCGACCCGTCCATCGGTGCCGCCGGTGTCGAAGCCGAGCGCGGTCAGGCGTGTCTGGATTTCCTGCACTTCGGCGAGCGTCGGCGTGCGCTCGCCCCCGGGGAAGGGCTGTACCAGCGGCCCGTCGCCCATGATGCGGTCGCCGAGATGCACGATCGACAACGTATAGTTCATCGACGGGTTGTAGGAGCGCACGGCGTAGAAATTCGGGCCGAGCAGGAACGCCGGCCCGCCCGGCACCGGCACCCAGAGTCTTGCCGATGCAGTGGGCTGTGGAAACGCCTTGCCGTCGGCGCGCGTCACGCCGGCCTTCTGCCAACTTTCGTAAGTTCGCGACGCCCCTGCGCCGGTTGCCTCGGCAGCTCCGCGCACCTCGTAGCCCCAGTGCTCGCCGGCGCGATACTTGCCGCGCTTGACGAGATATTGCGCAGTGCCGGCGAGCGCGTCGTCTGGCTTGCCGAAGGGCGTCACCCGGCCGTCGCCGTCGTAGTCGAGCCCGACATTGAGCCACACCTCCGGCATCCACTGGGTATGGCCCATGGCGCCCGCCCAGGATCCGCGCATCTCCTCAGGCGTGCTCCAGCCTCGCTCGATGATGACGAGTGCGTTGAGCAGTTCCTGCTCCCAATAGGCGCGGCGGCGCGGCTCCCCCCACGCCAGCGCCGCGAGCGCCGGGATGACCGGGCGCATGTGGTTCTTTTGGACGTCCGGATCGCCGAAGGCCGATTCGATGCCCCAGAGCCCGAGCATGATCCCGCGGTCGACCCCGTAGTCCTTCTCAATGCGGGCGAAGAGCGGGGCGTATTCCTTCGCCTTCTCCTTGCCGGTCGTGATGCGCCAGTCGGAGACGCGGCGATTGAGGTATTGCCAGAGCTGTTCGTTGAATTCGGGCTGGGAGCGGATGAGCTCAAAAACTGTCGTATCGGGTTTGATATTGCCCATAACCCGTGTGTACGTGGCGTCGGATATGCCACGCGCGCGCGCCCGTGCGCGGAAAGCTCCGACCCACTGGTCGAATGACGATTTGCTTACCTGCGCGCGTGCCGTTGCGCTCCACGTTGCCATGGCCGCCGCCAGCATGGACAGACAGGCTCGCCTTGACAGGGGAGGGTTCGTCCACTCGCTCATCACGCCGTGCCCCGGTTTCCTTTGGCGGCGGGGATTCTACAGCCGTTTCTGTCGGCTTTGCGGCCGCGTCCGCGGGCGGCACAGGGGCTGCGGCGGGCAGCGGCTTGACGGGGATCGACGCGGTCGGGAGGTCTTCTTTGACGTCTTGTTCCTTGATTTCCTGGCCACGGCCGCGGATCAGCCGCTCATACGACGCCACCAGCGTCATGTAGGGATTGACGAAGACCCAGCCGTATTTCGTCGGCACCTGCATGTCGAAGTGAAGGTGATAGGTGGTGGCGCGCTCGCGCCGAAAGAAGTTGCCGACCTTGCCGATCACCTCGCCCTCGTGCACGAAGCGACCGCTCACCATGCCGTCGGCGTTGAACTGCTTGGGCAGCATGTGCAGGTAGCGGAAGCGCATGCGCTCGTTGGGCGCGTTGACCACGATGTAAAGCGCCTCCTGGGTGGGCGCGCGCAGCACCGCCCCATCGCGCACGGCGACCACGTCGTGCAGATAGGGCTCGCAGCGGTTCGCCCCCTCGATGCGCTGCTTGCAGAAGCTCGGGCGGATGTCTTGCCCCTGATGACCAAGGCCCCCTGGACACTGGCCGACATAGAAGTTGCGGGTCTCGCAGAAATTATCCCGCCACGGATAGGAGTAATTCTCAGGGGCCGATTCATCGAGAACCAGCATCTGGCCGTTCACGCGGCAGCGATAGGCTCTAACGCCACCCAAGGTTCCGGCGCCGTAACGTCCGGTCGCCTCGCAATTTCCCCAATTCATGAACGACTGGGAATTGGCGAAGGCCGGCGCGTCGGCGAGCGGGAAACGGATCTTGGAATAGACCGTGTAGTCGGCCACGCCACCTTTGCGCCGAAAGCCGGTGCCGGGAAGGATGTCGCCGGGGCTGTGGTAGGTGAAGACCGAGGACTGCTCCGCCGGCCGATCGATGGTATCGGCGGCGATCGCCTCCGGTTGGGTCTGCGGCGTGCCGCCCGCGATCCGCAGCGATTTGAGAAAACGAACCGCGACCTTGTCGGCATCGCGGCATGACATTTTGCGGAACCGCAACCTGCCGTCGGAGCATTCGATCGCGACGACATAGGGCACGCCGTAGCGCACGAAGGTGTAGCGCACGTAGTTTTCGAGAAACGTGCGGCGGATGGCGGGAAACTCGTCGAGGCCGTGGACCGGCCATCCGATCACGCCCCTGGGCTCGTCAAGCTGATAAACGAGCGCGGAGCCGCCTATATGGATGTAGATCGGATCGGAAAAGCCAATTCCCAATTCGCGCATTTCCTGCGCGCGGGCGATGACCATGGCGTCGTAGCCGGCGGGCCCGGGATAGAAGAACGGTACCGCATTGAAGCCGGAGAGATAATCGTCGGCCGGCGAATTGGCGCTGGCAGCGGCCGGGTCCGATGCGGCGGCGCGGTCGCGCAGAAAGGCCGCCGTATCGAAAGGCAGCAGCACCGGCACCGGGCTTGCGGCGATATTCGCGAAGCGTTCGCCGGTGGCGCGGTTGAGCTTCGCCATCACCTCCGGTACGACGACCGGTTTTGGCAAATCGAGCGCGTCGAGCTCCACGGCGACCGCGTCCCAATCGACGTGGGTGGGGGCGATGCGCGGGCTCTTCATGTCCTGCGCGGCCGCGGCAGCGATGCCGACGGCGAGCGCGAGGCCCGCAATTCCGTATCGCAACATGACGCTCCATTACCTTGCCGGAGCTGTCGCCGCGACGTCCGGGCACGAATCAAGTATTGCCGCAGCCACAGATTCTGCCAAGTGGGTTAACAAAAACGATTTCCACTGTTGCAAATGGGTTGCGCGGTCCTCGGGCGCAACGCCCCAGAAATGAAAGAGCTCAGTCCTTGGCGCGCTCGACGTAGGAGCCGTCCGCGGTCATGACCACGATTTTCGTCCCCGGGCCGACGAAGGGCGGAACCATCGTGCGCACGCCGTTCGACAGCAGCGCGGGCTTGTAGGAGGAGGCGGCGGTCTGGCCTTTCACCGACGGCTCGGTTTCCACCACTTCCAGGGTGGCCTTCTGGGGAAGCTCGATCGAGACCGGCACCCCCTCGTGGACGGAGAGCATGACCTTCATTTCCGGCTGGAGGTAGGCGGCCTGCTCGCCGATGATGTCGGCGGGCAACGCCACCTGGTCGTAGGTCTCGGTGTTCATGAAGTGAAAGCCATCGCCGTCCTGGTAAAGGTATTGATGCTCGCGATCCTCCACGTAGGCGCGTTCGACCTGCTCGGTCGTCTTGAAGCGCTGCGCGACCTTCACGCCGTCGCTGATGCGGCGCATGTCGACCTGAGTGGTGGGGGTGCCCTTGCCGGGGTGGAAGCTTTCGGCGTTGAGCACGGCATAGAGCTTGCCCTCGAATTCGACGATATTGCCCTTGCGGAGCGAACTGGCGATGACCTTCACGGCGAGTTTTCCTCGATTATCGGACGCGCGCGACCAATGCTGGGCCCAAATGTCGGGCCGCACCATACTGATCTGGCAGCCGTTCGCCAGTGATTTTCACGGCGATTAGATGGTTGAAACCGCGGTGGACGGAGCGCCCCTGATGCCGCCGCCCTTCTGGGCCTTGCACGCCAGCCGGCGGCCCTTCCTGCTAGGGCGCATGCGCATAGCCGCGGCGTTGCGGCAATTCTTCGCGGCGCGGGCTTTCGTCGAGGTCGAGACCGCGACGCTCGTCCCTTCGCCGGGGAACGAGACCCACCTCCACGCCTTCGCGACCGATCTGGTGGCGCCAACCGGCACGCGCGCGCGATCGTACCTGCGGACCTCGCCTGAATTCGCCTGCAAGAAACTGCTGGCGGCTGGCGAACGGCGGATCGTCGAGTTCGCCCGCTCGTTTCGCAACCGCGAGCGCGGCATCCTGCACCACCCCGAATTCACCCTGGTCGAATGGTACCGGGCACAGGAGCCTTACGAGATTCTGATGGAGGACTGCGGGGCTATTCTTGCGCTCGCGGCGGAGGCGGCGGGCTCGAAGCGGTTCTCGTTCCGCGACCGCGCGATCGATCCGTTCGCCGCCCCCGAGCGACTGACGGTGGCGGAGGCGTTCGCGCGCCACGCCGGCATCGACCTCGCGGCGATGCTGCCGCCGCAGCCCGCGGCCGTGTTGGCCGCGGCGGCTAATGCCGCCGGCATTCGCACGGCCGCCGACGACACCTGGGGCGACGTTTTCAGCCGCGTGCTGGTCGAAAAGATCGAACCGCACCTCGGGCAAGGGCGGGCGACGATCCTTTACGAATATCCGGCAGTGCAGTCGCCGCTCGCCCGGCCGAAGGCCGCCGATCCCCGGCTCGCCGAGCGTTTCGAGCTCTATGCCTGCGGGGTCGAGCTTGCGAATGGCTTCGGCGAGCTCATCGACGTGGCCGAGCAACGCACACGGCTCGAGCATCAGATGGCGGAGAAGGAGCGCATCTACGGCGAGCGCTATCCCGTCGACGAGGACTTTCTCAGCGCCCTTGCGGTGATGCCTGAGGCCTGCGGGATTGCGCTCGGCTTCGATCGGCTGGTCATGCTTGCGACCGGAGCCGCCCGCATCGACGACGTGGTGTGGACGCCGATGTCCGCAACTTGAACGATCGAGGACTGAAAGGACGCCGCATGCTGCCGTTTCGCGCCGCGCTTGGCATCTTCGTCGTGGTCGCCGCCGCCGGCCTCGCGCAGCCGGCTTGGACGCAGACCTATCCGACGCAGAACATCACGTTGCAAGTCGCGTTCGCGGCCGGCGGCATCGCCGACGTCGTCGCGCGCCTCGTTGGGCAGAAGCTCAGCGAGCGGTTCGGGCAGGCGGTGGTGGTGGAAAATCGCGGGGGCGCCGGCGGCAATCTGGCGGCGAAATCGGTGAGCGGCGCGGCGCCTGACGGCTACACCATCCTCGCCACCACCACCTCCCTTGCGGTCAATGAGACCGCCACCAAAAACAAGGGCTTCTCGGTCGACGATCTGCGCGCCATCGCCGTCGTGGCCTTCAGTCCCGACGTCCTGGCCGTGCATCCGAGCAATCCGGCGAAAGACTTGAAAGAGTTCATCGCGAACGGGAAGAGCGGGAGCTTCACCTTTGGCAGTGCCGGCGTCGGCACGGGCCCGCACATCGGCGCGGAATATTTTTTTCGCGAGGTCGCCAATGTACAAGCCGTGCATGTGCCGTTCACCGGCGGCGCTCCGGCGGTCACCGCCGCCATCGGCAACCACGTCGACGCGATCGTGCTGACGCTGCCGACGGTGGTGCCGTCCATCACGCAAGGGCTTCTGCGCGGCATCGGGCTTGCGAGCGCGGCGCGCAATTCGGCCGTGCCGAACGTGCCGACTTATGGCGAGATGGGGTTTCCCAACGTCTATTCGGGCTCATGGGTTGGCTTCTTCGCGCCGGCGAAGACGCCCGATGCGGTGGTCGCGAAGCTCAACGCGGAGATCAATGCGATCTTGCGGGAGCCGCAGGCGCAGGAAAAGCTCAAGACCATCGGCTTCGACGTCATGATCAAGACGGTTGGCGAGGCTACTGACTACTTCAGGAGCGAAGTGGCGAGCTGGGGTAAGATGACGCGCGCGATCGGTTATTCGAGCGATTGAATAGCTGAGCGAGAACACGCGCGCCCCAGTGCTGGCGCGGCCGTCGTCGCCGCCTCGTCATGCCCGGCATAGCGCGTCGGAAGACGCGCGTGAACGGGCTTATGACCCGGGCATCCATCGAACAAAGCGCTTCAATCGAAGAGGATGGATTGCCGGGTCAAGCCCGGCACTGACAACGGGTGGGTCAGGACCAGTCTGAGCGTCGCGCGCGGCGCTTGCCCGTCTTGCCGGCATACCCTGAGCGTTACCGGCTCACCACCACGTTGAGGATCGCGGTCCTTCCGTCTTGAGTGGCGGCGAGCGCGCTTTGGAGGGCGCCCTCCAATTCGGCGCGGTTTTCGACGCGCTGGCCGTGGAAGCCGAAATGGCTTCCCAACTCCTCATAGTCCGGTCCGTCGATGGTCACGCCGAAATGCAGATCTTTGCTGGCCGAGGCGCCATCGGGATAGTGATGGACGTGGCCCATCCGCATCGCTTCGTATTTCCTGTTGTTGAGGACGACGATGATGATCGGTAGCTCGTGGCGCTTGGAGGCGCCGAGCGCCTGGATGATGGGGTTGTAAAGGAATGAGCCGTC
>Ga0306924_10006115_pt1 | contig 11967 bp, 11 predicted proteins | sample sta12Can44000111_FD_203756 | JGI IMG/M metagenome (GOLD analysis project Ga0306924, IMG submission 203756) | Lab enrichment of tropical soil microbial communities from Luquillo Experimental Forest, Puerto Rico - statanox.12C.anox.44.000.111 (v2)... | ecosystem: Environmental > Terrestrial >... | reverse complement strand
TGGCAGCTACAACGTTTAGAGGAGTTTTGCTGCTGATTTGCTGCAGATGCAGCAAAATGCAACATTCGCTACAAATGTCGGTTGTAGACCGGCGGCGATCGGGAGTGGCGGCTTGACGGTCGGGCGAGCGCGGCGACAGAATTCCGGCGAGAGAGTCAGCTGGGGAGGAGGGCGCGATGGCGGATGTGCGCGTGATGGCGACGGGGTTGCGGTTTCCCGAGGGGCCGGTCGCGATGGCGGACGGCTCGGTCATATTGGGCGAGATTGCCGGCAGCGCCGTCACCCGGGTCGCGCCGGACGGCAGCAAAACGCCGATTGGTTCGGCGGGCGGCGGGCCGAACGGGCTCGCCCGCGGGCCCGACGGCGCGCTCTATCTCTGCAATAACGGCGGTAACGAATATGCCCAGGGCGGGTTTCTATCGACCGGGCCATCCAAGGATTACCAATGCGGCTACATCCAGCGGATCGACCCGCGCAGCGGCGAGACGCGCGTCCTCTACCGCCAATGCAACGGGCATAAACTCTCGGCGCCGAATGACATCGTGTTCGACCGGCAGGGCGGGTTTTACTTTACCGATCTCGGTAAGCGGTATACGCGCAACCGCGAGCATGGCGGGCTCTATTATGCGCTGCCTGACGGGTCCAAGATCGTCGAACTCGTCCATCCGATGCTGAGCCCGAACGGGGTCGGGCTGTGTCCGGACGAAAAGACCGTGTATGTGGCCGACACCGAGACCTCGCGGCTTTTCGCGTTTGACATCGTCGAGCCCGGTGTGTTGCGCAAAGAACCGTTCCCGGCGCCTTACACCGGTCGTCTTGTGTGCGGTTTGCCCGGGTTTCAGCGCTTCGACAGCCTGGCCGTCGAGGCATCCGGCAATATCGCGGTCGCGACTCTGATCACCGGGCATATTACGGTCATTGCTCCGAATGGCAATGTCGTGCGTCAGGTCAAGATGCCGGACGTCTACCCGACCAACATCTGTTTTGGCGGCCGCGACATGAAGACGGCGTACATCACCTTGTCCGGGTCCGGCCAGCTCGCTGCGATGGACTGGCCCGAACCCGGTCTGCGCCTCAATTTCCAGGAGTGACCCTTCTTCCAACAAGAATTCCACCGTCGCCCCCGCGAAAGCGGGGCCCAGGGTTGCCGAGTACGAGCTTGGCGGTCCCTGGGTTCCCGCCTTCGCGGGAATGACGGCTCCGTGATCTAGTCGTTTCCAGGGAGCCTCCAGATGAAAGCCGCCGTCCTTCATGCCGCGAACCAGCCTCTGACGATCGAGGAGGTCGCGGTCAACAAGCCCGGGCCGCGCGAGGTGTTGTTGCGCACCGCCTTTGCCGGGCTGTGCCACAGCGACCTGCATTTTATAGAGGGGTTGTACCCGACCCCGACGCCGGTCGTGCTCGGCCACGAATCCTCGGCGGTCGTCGAGGCGGTCGGCGACGGGGTCACCTACGTCAAGCCGGGCGACCACGTCATCACCTGCCTCTCGGTGTTCTGCGGGACTTGCCCGCAATGCCTGACCGGGCACCCGAATTTGTGCGAGAACACCGAGGTGAAAATGCTGCCCGGTGTCGCGCGCCGCATGACATGGAACGGTCAGCAGCTCAACCAAGCCTTCAATCTGTCCTCGTTCGCCGAGCAAATGCTCGTGCACGAGAACTCGATGGTGAAGATCGACCCCGACATTCCGCTCGATCGCGCGGCGCTCGTCGGCTGCGGGGTGATGACCGGGGTCGGCGCGGTCTTTAACGCCGCCAAGGTCGAGCCGGGCGCGACGGTCGCGGTGATCGGCTGCGGTGGCGTTGGGCTGTCTGCGGTCAACGGTGCGGCGCTCGCTGGCGCCGAGCGCATCATCGCGATTGACACCGTCGCCTCGAAATTAGAGCTAGCGCGCGAACTGGGCGCCACCGACACGTTGAACGCCAGCAACGCCGACCCGGTCAAGGCGATCAGGGACATGACCGGCGGCGGCGTGCATTACTCGTTCGAAGCGCTCGGCACAAAGAACACCGCCGAGCAGGCCTTCGGTATGCTGCGCCCGGGCGGCACCGCGACAATTATCGGCATGGTGCCATTTGGCGTGAAGATCGAATTACACGGCTTCGATTTTCTGCGTGACCGCAAGCTCCAGGGCACCTCGATGGGCGGCAACCGGTTCCGGGTCGACATGCCGCGCCTCTTGTCATTGTGGCGGCAGGGGCGGCTCAAGCTTGACCACCTGATCTCGGGCAAGTTGAAGCTCGAGCAGATCAACGATGGCTTCGCCGCACTGAAGTCCGGCGCCCCGGTACGGCAGCTGATCGATTTCGCCGCCTGAGCCGTGTCCGGCGCGCTGAACTTGCGGCGCTTGCCTCGCTCGCGCCGTTGCGGACGCAGCCCGCCGAGGTCCCTAGTTGATGGTTTCGGCCATCGGCCGCACCGCAATCCCCGCCGCTTCGAGGCGTTCCCGGACGAGACCCGCCATTGTCACCGCTGCCGGGTTGTCGCCGTGGACGCAAACCGTGTCGATGGTGACTGGGATGCGCTTGCCCGAATTGCTGATGATTGCTCCTTCGCGCACCATTGCCGAGACGCGGCCGGCGGCCTCCCCGGCGTCGTGCAATACCGCCCCGGGGAGCTTTCGCGAGACCAGATTGCCGGTGTCGTCATAGGCGCGGTCAGCATAGATTTCGCGGGCCATCCTAAGCCCCAGCTCATGCGCGGCCCGTTCCAGCTCGGTGCCGGCCATTACGACATAGATCAGCTCCGGATCGACCGCGGCGATGGCACGGCCGATCGCGAGCGCTGTCGGGCGGTCGACGGCGGCAAGATTGGCCAATGTGCCGTGCGCCTTCACATGGCCGACGCGGTGGCCGAGGGCGCGCGCCACTCCCTGTAGGGCGCCGATCTGGTAGACGACCATCTTCTCGATGTCCTCGGGCTTTTCGCCCTGGATTTGCCGGCGGCCAAAGCCCCAGACATCGAAAAAGCTGGGATGCGCGCCGATCCCGACACGGTTCTGCTTGGCGCGCGTCACTGTGTCGAACATGACGAGCGGATCGCCGCCGTGAAATCCGCATGCGACATTCGCCGACGAGACGATTTTGAGCATCTCGGCGTCGCTGCCCATCGTCCAGGCGCCAAAGCTCTCACCCATGTCACAATTGAGGTCGATCACATCCATCGGGTCCCTCCGCTGGGAAGCCGTCCTATCAATACTCCTTATATGGGAGGAATTTGCCGCTGAGGGTGAGCTTGACGCGGTCTCCCTTCGGGTCGGGCTGGCGCTCGATCATCATGTCGAAATCGATCGCGCTCATGATGCCGTCGCCGAATTCCTCCTGGATCAATTCTTTCCAGGTCGTGCCATAGACCTGGACCAGCTCGTAAAACCGGTAGATCAGCGGGTCGGTCGGCACGACGCTCGGCAATGATCCGCGATAGGGGATTTCCTGCAGCATGGTTTTTTCATCCTTGCCAAGGCCGAACAGCTTGGCCGCGCGTTCGGCCTGCTCGGGACGCAGCTTCATCTGCCCCATCAGCGCGGCGGTCAGATACACCGCCGTACCCCCGCCGATCTCGGTGACGATCGTTTTCCAGGTCAAGCGTTTGGCGCGCTTGGCGGCGAGGATTTTGCGGGTCAAGTCGTCACGTGTCATCGCGTGCTCCTCTGCAGTCTCGATCCTCGCATCCAAGCAATGCCTATGCCATGCTCGTGGCCCCCTGCCAGTGTGCGGCGTAAAAATCGCCCAGCGGCCTATGGGGTCTGGCTAGCACTGGCGGCCAGAGTCCAAAAGTCGACCTCAGCGATATTCCCAATTCCCGGCGCCTTGAACGCACTCGATCACTTTTTCGCAGCATAAAGCTGTAATAGCAGGACCGCAGCGCTCGACCTGTTGATGCCGGGCTTCCTCACCCGCTGTTGCGCAGCCCAGCTGCGATGCCGTTGATCGTCAGGTGAATCCCGGTGACGACACTCTCATCGGTGTCGCCTCCGCGATAGCGGCGCAACAGCTCGATTTGCATGTGATTGAGCGGGTCGAGATAAGGAAAGCGGTTGCGGATCGAACGCGCAAGCAGCGGATTGCTTTGCAGTAGGACGTTCTGGTCCATGATCGTCAAAAGCGCGTCGACCGTGCTCTGCCACTCCGCGCGCAAGCGTGAAAAGACGCGGTCGCGCAGTTGGGCATCGGAAACCAGTTCTGCATAGCGTGAGGCGATCGCGATGTCGCTCTTTGCCAGCAGCATGTCCATGTTCGAAAGCAGCATTTGGAAGAACGGCCACTCGCGGTACATTGCCTGCAACATCTCTATTCCCCCGTGGGACTGCAATTCCAACCACGCCTGCACGGCGCTGCCGAATCCATACCAGCCGGGGAGCATCAGACGGCATTGAGCCCAGCTGAAAACCCACGGGATCGCGCGGAGATCCTCGATGCGCTCGGAAGGCTTTCGCGATGACGGGCGGCTGCCGATGTTCAGGTTAGCAATCTCGCCGATCACGGTCGACTCGCGGAAGAAACGATCGAAGCCGTCGGTTTCATAGACGAGGCTGCGATAGGCTCGATAGGCCTGCGCAGACAAATAGTCCATTGCTGCCAAATACTTGACCGGCGGCTCAGCTGTCTCGGGTTGCAACAGGGTAGCTTCCAGCGTAGCGGCGGCGAGAATCTCCAGATTGCGCCGGGCGAGCTCGGGGTTCGAATACTTGCTGGCGATCACCTCACCCTGCTCAGTGATGCGGATTGCCCCCTGAACCGCGCCGGCGGGCTGGGCCAATATCGCCTGGTAGCTGGGGCCACCGCCGCGCCCGACCGAGCCGCCCCGGCCATGAAACAGGCGCAGCTTCACGTCGTGACGGCGGAACACCGCAACCAGCGCGATCTCCGCCTTGTAGAGCTCCCACCCGGAAGTCAGAAAACCGCCATCCTTGTTGCTGTCCGAATAGCCGAGCATGACTTCTTGCACACGCCCGCGATCTTCGAGCAGGCGCGTATATTCGGGGAGGCTCAGCAGCTCGTCCATTACGGTGCTGCAACTTCGCAGATCTTCGATCGTCTCGAACAACGGGACAATGTCGAGATCGAGCAAGCCGTCATGCGGTCGCAAAAGACCCGCCTCTTTGAGAAGCACAGCGGTTTCGAGGATGTCGGAGATGCCGGTCGTCTTTGAAATCACATAGTGTGGCACCGAGGCCGGCCCATAACGGGTACGCGCTTCGGCAGTGGCGCGAAGGATTGCGACTTCACTCTCGGTCTCGGCCGAATAGGTGAGAAACGGTGAAGATAAAGGCCGTGCCGTCGCCAGCTCTGTGAGCAGCAGGCGAATACGCTCGGGCTCGGGAAGAGCTGCGTAATCGAGGCCCGGTTGCACCAGGCCGAGCATCTCGCCGACCGTGCGCTCGTGCACATCAGAATTCTGGCGCAAATCGAGCGCAGCGAGATGAAAGCCGAATACATCGACGGCTCGGCGCAAATCTCGGAGATGCCCGTTCGCCAGGATCTCCGATCCATTGGCGACGAGCGAGCGATCGAGAATTGAGAGATCGGCCAGTAGCTCCTCGCTGTCGCGATAGGGCAATATGGCGCCGTCGGCCGGCTGTGCGGCTCCGAGACCTTCGAGCGGGCTTGTGGTGGCCGCCAGCCGCGCACAGATCCCCATGATGGCGCGCCGATACGGCTCGTGTTGTCGGTTCGTGAAGGGAGCCGCTGATCGTGCGGCGAGCTCGACGAGTTCATCCGAAACGCCGACCAACCGGCTGTCGAGAGATAACTCGCCGCCGAGCTTGTCCAGCTCGTCAAGGTAGTAATCGAGTGCGCGACCGCTTTGGGCTTGCAAAGCGGTGCGCAATACGCCCTCGGTCACAAACGGATTGCCGTCTCGGTCGCCGCCGATCCAGCTGCCCAAGCGCAGAAAGGAAGGCAGGCCCTGAGCGAGAGTCACTCCCGCACCCGCAAGCTGCTCTTCCAGATCGGCATAGAACCGCGGCAATCCCGCAAGGAAAGTATGGTCGTAATAGGAGAGGCCGTTGGCGACCTCGTCGATGACGCGCAAGCGGGTCCCGCGCAAGGGATTGGTCTGCCACAAGGTCAGCACGGCGCGACGCAGCGCCGCCTCGGTCGCAGCCAGTTCAGCTGTAGTGGGAGACGAACGGTCACGTTCCGCGATCAGCTCGGCGACTTCCATCTCACGGTCGATCGTGCTTTTGCGCCGTACTTCGGTTGGATGTGCAGTCAATACCGGCACCACCATGGCGCCAATGAAAAAGGTGCCGAGACGCGCCGGAGGGATGCCGGCCTGGCGAGCGCGCGCAAGTGAATGCGCAATCGTGCCTTCGCGAGCTGTTGCGGCGCCCAAAGAATGGGCGCGCGTCCGGCGGATGTGGTGTTGATCCTCGGCTATATTGGCGAGATGCGAAAAGAAGCCGAAGGCGCGAATAATCTGCAGCGCCTCCGTCGGCTTCAGCGAGTTCAGTGTCGCCTCGAGATCGCGTCGTGCCGTCAGATCCTCGTCCCGGCGGAAGCGGACGGAGTTTTGCCGAATGTTCTCAACGGTGGCGAAGACGGCGTCGCCGCTCTGCTCGCGTATTGTATCGCCCAGGATCCGACCGAGCAGCCGGATATCCGCGCGGAGAGGCAAGTCCTTGTCTTCGGTCTCGATTGGCTGGCTGGTCAGCATGCGCCTTCCCTTTCGATCGCCTTCCTCAACGGATCTTGCAGGAAGCGTGCCTCACCGTAGACGCCGTCCCAGCACCAAAGTTGGCCTTTACGCTCGGCGCTTGCCATAATTTTCATCTGCTCGAGCCAGTGCTGACGTTTTGGCATCACTCGCCGCGCTAACATCCCCAGCAGGGGTCCCTGGATCGGTTTGATCCCGGCAAAACTCGCGGACGCTTCGTTCGAGTCGACGCACCTCTGACTGCGTGGGAAATACCAACAGTAGATCGCCGCGGGTACCTCCATCGCCACCGCCACGCGCGCGTAATCATCACCCGAGCAGCCGACGAAAGACCCGATTTGAATCACTGACAAGTAAGGAGAGAAACATTTCATTAGCTATTGCTTCACTCGTCAAATTCTCACAAATGTTGGAAATTAAAGGTCTAATATGGTTAATTCAACGATATTCGCCGGTCTGAGTCGTTGCATTTTGTGGATCCTGGTCGGGGCGGCGGTCGTGGTCTTCACACCGTCGGCCCGATCAACCGTGATTTGGACATTTCACGAGACCTCGTGCACGGCCTTCGACGGCTCCAACTGCACCTTTCAACCCCCCGGCGGGCTCGCCCAGCTCACCCTCCCCGACGTCGACAGCAGCGGCGCCTGGTCGGGTTTTTATAATGCGACTACCCATACGTTCACCGAAACCGGGGACACGAACTTCTTGTTCCAACTGAACGGCTCTTCTCTTCAAGCTCCCGGATTTCACCCGGCGTCGCCGGCGGATTTGATATCCAATATCGGATTCGACATTGCGTTCGCCTCATCACCGACGTCGCTCTCTATCGCCGCCATCTACACCGCGGCATTCAACGCTGTGTGCATCCAGCAGGGCGGCATCATGGTGCCCGGGGTTTGCAATGTACAAGAAGTGCGCGGCAGCTTTCTTGTCGGCAGCGACTTCTCGCTGGTCGGATGCAACTTTACGCAATGCCAAATTAGTGGGGACTGGGTGCTTGCGCTCGCTCCCGAGCCCTCGTCACTGGCGGGTTTGGCGAGCGCCTTGGTCGCGCTGCCGATCGTCATGCTGCTTTTCACGGGAGCGCAGTCACCGGCCCGAGGTCGATCCGAGCGAGCAAAAGCTGAGCTACGGTAATTGAGATCACAGTTCTCGGCCGATGTGAACGGCCGGGCCTGATGGAACTGGGGCGGCCGCCATTTCTATAATGGTACTGTGGGGCGCCTATCCGTGGGACTGCCGCAGGACCCGACAATGTGTAATGATTTCGGCAATCACGTATCATACGACGCTTACCTTGAGGCCTTCAGCCAGCTGCGCGTGCCTGTCGTGTTTCCAACGGCGGCCCCCAATCTCGAGCCGCGTGACGACATCTGGCCGACCGAGATCGCACCAATTTTTCGGCGCCGTGATAAAGGCGTAGAGCTGGTGCAGCTGCGGTGGGGGTTTCCACCGCCGCGGCCCAAGGGAGCCCCGATCATCAATTTCCGCTCGGAGGGAAGACGCTTTCCGAAAGGACGCTGCCTGATCCCGGCGTCTCACTTTTTCGAATTCACCGGCGCGAGAGCGCCGAAATCGAAATGGAAGTTCACGAAGACGGGCGAAGATTGGTTCTGCTTTGCCGGGCTGTGGCGGTCGATGCCCGACGGCGGGGACGCGTTCACGATGTTGACAACGGCACCCGGGCCCGACGTGGCGCCGATCCACGATCGGCAAATGGTTGTGCTGGAGCGTTCGGATTGGCTGCCTTGGCTCGACTTGACCCTCGCGGAATCAGAGTTGCTGCGTCCGCTGCCCACGGGAAGCCTCATCGTCGAGCGCGTCCGATAGCCCCAAGGCAACCAGGCTGATCGGGGACTCCCGGGACGCCATCATGGACATTAGCCTCAGCGGTCTCGACAACAAATGCTATCGTATGGCCGGCACGACGCTTGATCGGCACTGACACAATGAGGCGGAGCCGGCCATGACCGGGAGACCTGGAGGATGAAGACGAGCACCGAGCGGATCCTCACCACGCATGTCGGGAGCCTGCCTCGCCCCTCCGATCTGCTGGAGTTCTTGGAGGCGCGCGAAACCGGCCGGCCCTTCGAACAAGGGGCATTCGACGCCTGTCTCGCGCTAGCTGTGCGTGAAATCGTCGAAAAGCAGGTGATGGCCGGCATCGACACCGTCTGCGATGGCGAACTCGGCAAGATTTCGTACACCTTTTATGTCCGACATCGCCTCTCGGGCATTACCGCGTTCCGCGGCGGCGAGATCGACAGACCCCCACAGACCGCTGCGCACCGCGACCTTCTCGACCATCCCGATTTCATGCAGCGTCTCAACGAGGCGCGCGGCGGCACGTCATGGTTCAGCCGCGAAGTGGTTCCGTCCTGCACCGGCCCAGTCTCCTACGCCAACCGCGCGCCACTGGAAACCGACTTGCAAAACCTTACCGGCGCCTGCGCGGCCGTGAAACCAGTCGAAGCGTTCATGAACTCGGCCTCACCCGGGGTCCTGACGAAGTTCGTGCCGGATCGCTACTACCAGGACGAAGACGCCTATGTCGATGCGCTGGCCAATGCGCTTAGGGAAGAATACGAGGCGATTACGCGGGCAGGCTTCATCCTGCAGATCGATGCCCCCGATCTCGGTTCGGCTCGGCACAACCAATACCAGCATCTGTCGGACTCCGAGTTCCTGCGCATCGCCGAACGCAACATCGCCGCCCTCAATCAGGCGACTGCCAATATCCCGCCGCAAGCGATGCGCATGCACCTGTGCTGGGGAAATTACGAGGGCCCGCACACCCACGACATCGCGCTCGCCAAGATCCTCGACGTGTGCATGCGGGCACGCCCGGCCGGATTGTCATTCGAGGCGGCCAATCCGCGCCATGCGCATGAGTGGGAGGATCTGCGCGGCACAAAAATCCCCGAGGACAAGATTCTGATCCCCGGCGTCATCGATTCGACCACCAATTTTGTTGAGCATCCGCGGCTGATTGCGCAGCGGATCTGTCATTACGCGGACATTGTCGGGCGCGAGCGGGTGATCGCCGGCGCCGACTGCGGCTTTGCCACCTTCGCCTTTGTCAACAACGCGGTCGCCCCGTCCGTTGTCTGGGCGAAGCTGACGGCGCTGGCCGAAGGGGCACAAATCGCCAGCCAACGACTTTGGGGTTAAGGGAGCACCCGAATGCGCAGCAAAATGGCCCTGTTGGTTACTACGCTGTTCTTCACTGCGGCAGCGATGATCTCGGCAAAGGCCGCCGAGCCGCGCCATTTCAGCTTTGCCTACGACCAGCCCCACACTACGGCTTACGGGATCGCCGCCGATACCTTTGCCGGCAAGCTGCAGGAGCTGAGCAACGGGACGATGATTATCGATCAGTTCCCGGGTGCGCAGCTCGGCCAGGAGCCCCAGGTCCTGCAGAAATTGCGGACCGGCGACGTCGATTTCGCGATCACGTCGACGGCGAATTCGGCGACCGTGCAACCGGAATCCGGGGTGTTTTCGATTCACTTCGTGTTTCGCTCGGAGGACCATCTGAAAAAGGCGCTCGCCGATCCGGCGGTTGTTGCTGCATTCAAAGAGATGATGAATTCAAAGGTCGAGGGCGCCCGCACCCTGGCGCTCGGCACGATGGGCTTCCGCGACATCTACAGCAAGCGGGAGATCCATCGCCTGGACGACCTAAAAAACGTCAAGGTGCGGGTCCAGGCAACGGCGACCGAGGACACGATGTTTCCGGCCTACGGCGCGCAGACCATTCACATGCCGTTCGGCGATGTCTACACATCGTTGCAGACCGGCGTCGTCGAGGCCGCGGAAAATGGCGTCAACGTCTACCAGATGAACAAGCATTACGAGGTCGCGCCGATCATGTCATTGACCGAGCATGAGGCGAACAACAATGTCATCTGGGTCAGCGACAAGGTATGGAACAGCCTCAATGACGAGCAGAAGGGCTGGGTCCAGGCCGCCGCCGACGAGGTTGGACGCACGATGCCTGAAAGAGCTCTCGGCCTCGAGCACGACTCGATGGCGCGGCTGGAAAAGATGGGCGTGAAGTTCGTCAAAGACGTCGACAAATCGGGTTTTGTCAAAGAGGCGGAGCCACTGCAGGACCGGCTGGCGCAGCAGCTGGGGCCAGGTGCGGTGAAAGTGCTGCAATCCGTCAGAAACGTTCAATAACCACGCCGATGGTCTGCGCACTGCAGGACCCCTCACCCCTACCCTCTCACTGCAAACGGGGCGAGAGAGGGCGCGCGGCGGCGGAAGGGTGAGAGGTCCCTTCGCGGCTACTCGGTTATGACGCGGCGCTATTCATTGGTGCTCGAGAGAGACCGCCATCTCAAATGGCGCGCGCTGGATCAGGTCGAGCAGGTGCTGATGGTGCTATGCGGCATCACTCTGGCGGGGTTCAGCACGACCGTTTTTTTCGACGTCGTCACCCGCACCCTCGGTCACCCCTGGCTGTGGCTGCAAGAAGTGACGATGACCTTTTTCGTCTATGGCGTGTTCATCGGCGCTGCGGTGGCGACGCGGCGCAATGACCACCTTTGCCTCTCGGCTATCGCCGAGGCAATGACCGGGCGAATGCGGCTGCTGGTGGAGACCTTTAACCGTCTCGTCATCTTCGGTGCAGCGCTGTGCATGGTCTATTTTGGTTACCTCAATTTTCTCGCGGGGTTCGGCAATTTCCGCATGCCGTCGATGACGCCGCTGGCATCGCTTTACGCGGCGATCCCGCTTTCGGGCGCGCTGATTGCCCTGTTCACGGTTGAGCAGGTGGTCAATGGCTGGCGCCACGGTTTTGCTGGACACGATGCCGAATCGGCCATCGAAAGATATGGCCGGGAGCACCTCTCGACATGACGGCCAACGGGCTGATTGTGTCGGCAATGGCGATATTGTTTTTGATGTTCGGCTATCTCGGCGTGCCGGTCGCGTTCTCGCTGATTGCCGGCGTCGTGATCGGCACTTTGTTCACCCCAGTCAGCCTGCCCTCGATCATTGCGCAGCTGTTCAACGGCATCGACGCCGAGCCGTTGATGGCCGTGCCGTTCTTCCTGCTGGTCGGCGAGCTGATGACATCCGCCAATGTCGTGGTGCGGATCGCCAATTTGTCCCAGGCGCTCGTCGGCCATGTGCGCGGCGGCCTCGCCCAGGTAGTCACTGTATTCAGCATGTTCTTTTCTGGGATGTCCGGATCGTCGTCGGCCGATGTCGCGGTATTGAGCCGCACGATGGCCCAGCCGATGGCGCAGGAGGGTTACGACGCGGCATTTGTCGCAGCGTTGATCGCCGCCGCGGCGACG
>Ga0306924_10006113_pt1 | contig 11970 bp, 9 predicted proteins | sample sta12Can44000111_FD_203756 | JGI IMG/M metagenome (GOLD analysis project Ga0306924, IMG submission 203756) | Lab enrichment of tropical soil microbial communities from Luquillo Experimental Forest, Puerto Rico - statanox.12C.anox.44.000.111 (v2)... | ecosystem: Environmental > Terrestrial > Soil... | reverse complement strand
GGCCTGGCGCCGGCGGGGAAGCCACCGCTTCCGCGATCATTGCCGATCTCGCCGACATCGCCCGCGGCGTGCGCACCCCGCCGTTTGGCCGGCCGGCCGCGCGCATGACCACGGTCCGCAAAGCGCCGATGCAGCATCACGAAGGCGGCTATTACATCAGGTTCCTTGCCCGCGACCGGCCGGGCACGGCGGCCACGATCGCGCGGCGCCTCGCCCAGCAGAAAATCTCACTGGAGTCGATCGTGCAGCGTCACGACGCAGGATCGCGCGGCGCCGCGCATCCAGGGCGCTCCAAGGAGGCCGTGCCGGTAATCTTGATCACCTATGCGACCAGTGAAGACGCCGTTCACAAGGCCCTTGCCGCGGTGCGGCGGGATCGGGTTGTTTATGGGCGGCCGCAGGTCATCCGCATCGAGCGCGCCTGACGCGTTTAGGCTGCCGCGGGAGTTTTAGAGCATGATCCCGAAAAGTGAATACCGGCTTTCGGAAAAGATCATGCTCAAAACATAGTCGCCACTGGAGATTGCTTATGTCGTCGAAGCCGGCCGGCCAGCACTCGGGTCAGCACACGGGTCAGCACACCGGCCTCGGGCGCGCGCTATCGCTCGAAGTCGTGCGGGTCACCGAGCGGGCCGCGGTGGCGGCGGCGCGGCTGCGAGGCCGCGGCGCTGAGAAGATGTCGGATCAGGCCGCCGTCGACGCGATGCGACGCGAACTCAGCGGGCTCGCGATCGAGGGCACGGTGGTGATCGGGGAAGGCGAAATGGACGAAGCGCCGATGTTGTTCATTGGCGAAAAGGTCGGCACTGGATCCGGACCCAAAGTCGACATTGCCGTCGATCCACTCGAGGGCACAACGCTCTGCGCAAAGAACATGCCGGGCGCCATCGCGACGCTTGCGATGGCGCAGGACGGCACGCTTTTGCACGCGCCCGATATCTACATGGACAAGATTGCCGTCGGTCCGGGCTATCCGAAAAACGTGGTCGACCTCGACGCGCCACCTGAAGAAAACATCGTCAGCCTCGCTAAGGCCAAAGGCGTCAAACCCGAGGCGATCACCGCGATGATTCTCGACCGGCCGCGCCACGCCGATTTGATCGGCGCGGTGCGCAAGGCTGGCGCCGCGGTCAGCTTGATCAGCGACGGCGACGTTGCTGGCGTCATTCATACCGCCGATGCGGACAAGACCGGGATCGACATCTATCTCGGCATCGGCGGCGCGCCGGAGGGCGTGCTGGCGGCCGCTGCGCTGCGCTGCATCGGCGGGCAGATGCAGACGCGCCTTGTGCTCGATACCGAGCAGAAACGCGAGCGCGCCGCCAAAATGGGGATCAAAGATCCGCGCCGCAAATATCAGATCGAAGACATGGTCAAAGGCGAATGCCTGTTCGCGGCGACCGGTGTCACTGACGGCCCCATGTTGCGCGGCGTCCACTTCGGCCGAGAGATGATCGAAACCGAAACTGTAGTCATGCGCTCGACCAGCGGCACCATCCGCTGGATCAGAGCCGAGCATCGGCAACTGGACAAGTTCCGTTAAGTTTGGGCCGTACTGGCGTCGATGCGCGTCCATAATCGCCCCGCCAGTGACGGGGATCGTTGGGGATAACGCGTTTTGACCCCGATTCGCTGAATCAGATAGCGTCCCAGATCGCTGCGCTGCATCGCTTGGTCGCTGCATCGCTTGGTACATGGCGGCGCTGGAAATCGCGGGATGGTCGAACAACGCTTATTCCTCGGCGTCGAGAACTCGGCGACCGGTCGCGTATGGCGCGACCGGCTCGACGAACGCGGCGCCGCGCGGGCCTTGGCAATCGCGCAGCATCACGCGCTGCCCGAGCTCCTGGCCCGCATTATTGCCGGCCGCGATATCGATACGGATGCGGTCGATGCTTTCCTCGATCCGACCATCAAGCGCACGATGCCCGATCCGCTTGTGATGACGGCGATGAAAGAAGCGGCGGAGCGGATTACCGACGCCGTGATGCGCGCCGAGACCGTCGCGATTTTCGGCGACTATGACGTCGACGGCGCTACCTCGGCGGCGCTGCTCGCGCGTTTTCTCCGCCAGTGCGGAAGCGAACCAATCGTCTACATTCCCGACCGCTTGTTCGAAGGCTATGGGCCGAACCTCGAAGCCGTGCGTGCCCTCGCCGCGCGGGGCGCCACTCTGCTTGTTTGCGTCGATTGCGGCACGACCAGTGCCGAAGCCCTTGGCGATGCCAAAGGGCGTGGCCTGGATGTGGTCGTGATCGACCACCATCAGGCTGACGAGGAACTGCCGCCGGCGCTCGCAATCGTCAACCCGAACCGGCGCGACGACCTCTCCGGTTTAGGCCACCTTGCCGCCGTCGGGCTTACCTTCATGACGGTCGTCGCCGTCAATCGCATGCTACGCGAGCGTGGCTTTTGGCGCGCAGAGCGGGCCGAGCCTGATCTGCTCGGCTTTCTTGCCGATGTCGCGCTCGGCACGGTCGCCGACGTGGTTCCGCTGACCGGGCTCAATCGTGCCTTTGTGGCGAAAGGGCTCATCGCGCTGCGCCGGCGCGAGCGTCCCGGTCACGTGAGCCTGATGGACGTGGCACGGCTTTCCGGCCCGCCGGAGGCGTGGCATCTCGGTTTTCTGCTGGGGCCGCGGATCAATGCCGGCGGCCGCATCGGCCGCGCCGATCTGGGCGTGCGGCTCCTCGTCGAGGACGATCCGATCGAGGCGGCGAAAATCGCAACTGAACTCGATCGGCTCAACCGCGAACGGCAGGCGATCGAGCAGGAAACTTTGGCGCAGGCCGAAGCTGAAGCGGATGCCGCACTCGGTATCGAGGACAAGGGCGCCGTCATCGTAACCGCGGCCGAAGGCTGGCATCCCGGCATTGTTGGGCTTGTTGCCGCGCGTCTGAAGGAGAAATTCGGCCGCCCGGCTTTTGCCATCGCGCTCGAACCCGGTGGGATCGGGACCGGCTCCGGGCGTTCGATCTCGGGCGTCGACATTGGCCGTGCGGTGCGGCGCGCGGTCGCCGAGGGCCTCCTTGTCAAAGGCGGCGGGCACGCGATGGCCGCGGGCGTGACATTGCGCAAGGGCGCGCTTGCGGAGCTGCGTGCTTATCTCGAGGCGACCCTTGCGGCCGATGTCGAGAAGGCGCGCCGTGCCAGCGGGCTGCTGATTGATGGCGCCGTTACCGCGGCGGCAGCGGACGGCGATCTCCTCGCCATGATCGGGCGGGCCGGGCCGTTCGGATCAGGTAATCCGGAGCCGATCATCGCGCTCCCGGCCCACACGATCGCTTACGCTGAAGAAGTGGGTCAGGCGCATATGCGTGTGCGGCTGAAATCCGGCGATGGCGCGGCGGTCAATGCAATTGCATTTCGCGCGGCCGGCCAGAAACTCGGTCTCGCGCTGCGCGATAACCGCGGCCGGCAAGTGCACGCGGCTGGTTGCTTTGCGCTCGACCGCTGGCAAGGCGAGGAACGAGTCCAATTTAAACTGACCGACGTCGCACCCGCGCAACCGTTCACCGGGGCTTAACGTTCAAAGGGCCCTTAAGGCTTGTTTTCGCACCACTCGCCGTGCGCTTGACGAAACAACTCTTCCCGATCCCCGAAACGGCCAAGCGGTCCGACTTCCCTTTTGTCGGCGGGATCGTAGAGCCAGTACCAGTCATAGCTGCCGCCGAAGAGAAAGTAGCGGTGTGACAGCACGATCAAATGATCTTTGTATTTGCTCTGACAGAAATTCAGGACGAGGAGATCATTGGCGGGAAGCAGGAAGCGCTCTTCGCCGGCACGCATGTCATAGACGTGCAGCGCGTCGGACGTTGCCCAGCCTGGCGTGAGAAAATAGAGCCGCCGGCCGTCGGAGCTGAATTGCTTGCTTTTAAAATCGCAGAGCTGACGCTCGGGGCCGCCGCCGCGACCTTTCAACAGGGTCCGGTCGTCGCTGCCGTCCACGTCGATGCGCCGTAACTCGTCCGGCCGCGGCTCAGTGGGGCAGAACTGGTGGGGTTCGTAATGCCGACGGCTGCGGCCACGGCCCTGGCGCGTGTAAACCACAAACGTCCCGCTCGGCGATAATACCGGGTCGGCATCCATTTCCGACGCGGTCAGCTTGGTGGTGCCGCCGGCGCGCTCGATGAAAATGCTTCCAGCATCGCTGTAAACGCGCGCCGCCTGGCAATGCGCGGCAACGGTGCCCGTCAGTAGTATCAGGAGCGCCAAACTATGTTTCATGTTTTGGCTGAGAATCGAAAAAACAGCCGCTCGCCATCTTGGCACGGCCCGCGCGGAGCGGCTATCAGAATGCCGGTGCTCGCTCCAAGGAAGGCAACAGCGATATGGCCAAGCTCAATCTTTCGGTTGCGGTCGGCGACTACGATCGCACCCGCGCGCTGATCGACGGCAGCGTTGCGATCGACGGCGTCGATCCGGTCTATATGACGCTGGTCCCCGAAGAGATTTTTTTCCGCGCTTTTCGCGCTGCGGAGTTCGACATCTGCGAACTGTCGCTGTCGAGCTACACGGTCAAAACTGCCCAAAACAATTGCCCTTATATCGCGGTGCCAGCCTTCGTTTCGCGCGCCTTCCGACATACCTCCGTCTATGTCCGCACCGATCGGATCAAGAAGCCGCAGGACCTCAAGGGCCGCAAAGTCGGCGTACCGGAATATCAGCTGACGGCGAATGTGTGGGCGCGCTCCTTCCTCGAGGACGATTACGACGTCAAACGGTCCGACATCCATTGGATTCGCGGTGGCATCGAACAGGCCGACCGCCCGGAAAAGATCTCCGTCAAGCTGCCCGCTGGCGTGCGGCTCGAGAATGCGCCGGCCGGCGTGACAATTTCTGAGCTGCTCGAAGCCGGCGAGATCGACGGCTTTATCGCCCCGCGGCCGCCCACGCTGATCGAAAAAGGCCATCCGCATATTGGCTGGCTATTTCCCGACCCCACGGTGGTGGCCAAAGATTATTTCAAGCGCACCGGCTTTTTCCCGATCATGCACGTCCTCGGCATCCGCCGCGATCTCGCCGAAAAGCATCCCTGGCTACCTGGCGCCGTGTACAAGGCTTTCGAGCAGGCCAAACAAGCCGGTCTTGAAAAACTTTCGGACACTTCGGCGACGAAGGTCACTCTACCGTTTGTCGAAGATCGCCTTGCCGAAGCGCGCAAGCTTATGGGTGATGACTTCTGGTCCTACGGCGTCGATGCAAACCGCAAGGTGCTGGATTATTTCCTGGCCCAGCATCACAGCGAGGGCCTGTCCTCGCGCCGCGTTCAAGTGGATGAACTCTTTCACCCCGCGACCTACGAGACCTTCAAATTGTAGGTCATCTGAGTGCGGTGCTGAGAAAGTTTACCGCTCATTCCCGCGGAAGCCAGATTCCAGAGAATACGCCGGATCTTCGCTTTCGCGGGGACGAGCGGATCATCGACCCAAGGTTTCAACTCCCGCCGCGCGTCATGGCAGCGGTCATGACGGCAGTATAGCCCGGTTCGACCCGCACATCGACGACGGCGACCTGACCCGCGTCCACCGCTGCGATCGCCTTTTCCAGAACGCCGGGGAGATCGCTTGCCTTGGTCACCGGACCAAATCCGGCGGCGCCTTGGGCGCGGCCCATGGCCGCCAGATCGACCTCCGGATCCGCCATGCGCTGGCCGATCCACTTGTTTTCGATTGGGCGGTTGCGGGCGCGCGCCATCCGCTCCTGATGCAACTCGTCATTGTAAAACGAGCGGTTATTGGCAAGAACGAACAACAGCGGAATCTTGTAATGCACCGCGGTCCACACCGCGGTGACACCCATCAGAAAATCGCCATCGCCGCAGATCGCGACCGGCAGCCGTCCCGAACCTTTCAGCGCCAGTGCCGCGCCGACTGAAATGCCGGGGCCGCCGCCAACTCCGCCGCCGCCGTCCGAGCCGACGTAATCGAGCGGATGACGAAAGCTAAGCCACCTGTCGTCCCATGACAGCGGCAGGTGCGTATATGTCACCGCGCGATCGCCGAGAACCCTGCGCAAGGCGCGCGCGATATGCTCGTTGGTGAAGCCTGCCGGTTCATTATTTGACGTACCGCGTGGCGAAGGCACCGCGTGCGGCTTCGTGCTCGTGCCTATCGCCTTGACGAGTTCGGGCACGACGAGGTCGGGATCGGCCGACAACAAGAGATCGACCGGCGGCAGTCCCTGGTAATCCATGCTCCAGCCATTGTGAATGCGATGATCGAGCGAGATCTGAATCACCTTCACCGATGGCGACGGACCGAAACTGCGCAGTGCGCCGGCCAGATCGACCCAATCGAGACTGAGCACGACGTCGACATTCTTCAAACCGTCGACGCTGTCAGGCGTGATCGCGCGCGGCGAACCAACATAAAGTGGATGATCGGTCGGGAAGCTTGCGCCAATCTTCAGATCGGTGACGACCCGCGCGTTGAGGGCTTCAGCGAGCGTGACTCGCGCCTTCCACGCGTCTGTGCCGCGCGAGGCGCGGCCGGCAAGGAGCAGCACCTGTTTTGCGCCATTGAGAATATCCGCCGCTTCGCGGATCAATTCGGCCGGCGCCGACGCGACAACCGGCGGCATGTAACGCGCCACATCGATAGGCTGCAGTGGTTCAGAGACTTTTGCTTCCTGCAATTCTGCGTCGAAATTGATGTAGACCGGCCCACGCGGCGCGGTGTTCGCAATCCAGGTTCCCCGCAAGATCGCTTCGCGGGCCGCGCCCGGCGATGACGGCTGGTCGTCCCATTTGGTGTATTCGCGCACCAATGCGCCCTGATCGCGCGCGGTATGGATCCAATCGATCCAGGGCCGGCGCTTGGCCGCATCAACCGGCCCGGTAGCGCCGAGCACGATGACTGGCATGCGGTCGCACCAGGCATTGAACATCGCCATGGTCGCATGCATCAGACCGACATTGGAGTGCACGGCGGTGACCATGGCCTTGCCGGTGACCTTGGCATAGCCATGGGCGATGGCGACCGCCGCCTCCTCGTGCAGACAGAGCAGCATCTGCGGCTTGGTATTGCCGAGATAATTGACGATGCTGTCGTGCAGCCCGCGATAACTCGCCCCCGGAGTGAGCGCGATATAGGGGATGTCAAGCGCGCGCAACGCGTCGGCGATCACGTCGCTGCCAAAACCAGGCGCGTTGACGCCGGCCGGTGTTGGCCGTTCGACGCCGGCTACGGCGGGATCGGCGTCATTGGCTTTGGCGCGTGCAGTCGCAGAAAGGGACGGCGTCATAGCTTTATTCCTCTGGTGGAATTCCTTTGGGAACTTGCTCGGCGGCCGCTCGTATCGTGCGGCTGCGGGGTTTGGCGGCGCCATCCAACCGGATCGCTGCGCAATGCACAAGGCGCTTTAGCGCGCTCCAGCGCGGATCATGAGCCTTGACGCAACCGAGCCAGCAGCTTCACGCCGGGATAGCCATCGGCCGGCTCGATGCCGAATTTTCGCTGGTAATTGAACACGGCAAGGCTCGTCGCATTGCCGATCCTGCCATCGGCACCGCCAGTGTCGAAGCCGAGTGCGGTGAGGCGGCGCTGAAGTTCCTGGACCTCGGCCAGGCTAGGCGGCGGCTCGCTGTCGGGAAATTGCTGGATGAAAGGTGGACGGCCGACACATCGGTCGCCGAGATAGCAAAGACCGAGCGCATAACTCATTGCCGGATTGTAGCTGCGCGCGGCGAAAAAATTCGCGCCGAGAAGGAAAGCAGGCCCGCCCGCGACCGGCAACCAAGCGCGTGCGGTGGCGTTCAACTGCGGGAAGGGCTCGCCGTCGGCCCGCACGACCCCGAGTGCCTGCCATTTGGCGTAGTTGCGCGAAGCGGTGCCGCTGATCGGCCGCTTCATGCGCACTTCGTAGCCCCAATGCTCGCCGCGTCGATAGTTGCCGCGTTCGGCGAAATAGCGCGCCGTCGTGGCGAGCGCGTCGTCCGGGGCACCGTAGGGCGAGATTTTGCCGTCGCCGTCATAGTCGATGCCCATATGCAACCAGACTTCCGGCATCCATTGCGTGTGTCCCATAGCGCCAGCCCATGAGCCGACCATTTGTTCCGGCGTGCTCCAGCCGCGCTGAATGATGGTCAAGGCATTGATCAATTCGCCTTCCCAATAAGCGCGCCGGCGCGGCTCCGCCCAGGCGAGCGTCGCCAAGGACGGAATGACCGGCCGCGAGTGATTTTTCTCGACGAGCGGGTCGCCAAATGCGGATTCGATGCCCCAGACGCCGAGCATGAAGGACGGCTCGACGCCGAAATCACGCGTAATGCGGGCCAACAGCGATGCGTATTCTTTCGCTTTGGCTTTGCCGGCCTCGGTCCGCCAATCCGAGGCGGCCCGGTTGAGATATTGCCAAAGCTGTTGATTGAACTCCGGCTGATTGTGAATCGCGTTTAACCCTGTCATGTCGGGCTGCACGCCGGGCATCACCCGCGTATACGTCTCATCGCTGACGCCGCGCGCGACAGCCTTGCTGCGGAATTGGGCGATCCACTGCTCAAAGCCAATCTCCGCGCGTGTGGCGGACAGCGGCGACAGTGCGGTTGCGCCGCCGGCAAGGCCGGCCAGCAGGTTTCGTCGGGTAAGGTTTGGCAGCGTTGACGTCGCCATCAGGATTTTATCTTACCGCCGCTGCTATGCGGCGGTAAGGGCCCGCTTACTTATGCGCCGCCTGGACCTGATCAGGCGTGCCCAATTTTGCGATCAGGGCGTCAAGACTGTTGGCGAAACTGTCGATGCTGAAGTTGAGCGGATCGTCATGACCATTGGCGATTTGCGCATCGATCGCGGCGTGGAACGCCGGAACGAGCCAGTGTTCGGCGCGGACGCTGGCGATGACGTAGAGTAGTGCAATCCGGTCGTATTGCGCGGCGGTAAAGGCGGGATCGGGCGGGCGCGCGTCATTGCGCCGGCCGTGGCCCGGCGCGCTTCGCCGTGGTTGAATCATTTCGTTGTGGAGAAACAGGCCCTTCAGCGCGCCGCCGAATTCTGCAGCCTGTTCGAACTTGGTCTCGCGCCACGGAATCGAATAATCGTGGGCCAACAGTAATTCACCAGTGCGGCTGATCACGACGTGGGCTTTGCCCCAGCCGTCATGGCACTCGAAATTCCGCAAATCGTTGACCTTGCTGCCGCCATCGATGTCATCGGGAAAAGAACGACGGCCGAAATTTGGCCCGCTGGTGTCGTGGATAACGAAATAGCGCGCCATCGGCGCTTCGAGTTCATTGCTATGGGCGCGCGACACCGGCAGCCAGAGAAAATCGCCGAACTCGCCCTCGAGCCCGAGCGTCGAGAGGTAATCGCTTAGCGTCGCTCGCGACGGCAATCCAGTCGTTTGGCCAATGCGGTCGGCAAGCGCGGCGGGCAGGCTTTGCAAGCGCGGTTCGAGATTGCGCGAGGAGTCCATGCCGCGCATCAGGCACATTGCCTGCTCAACGGGCGTGCCGGCGAAGCTCAATGTCTCGCTGTCGAACGCGCACTCACCCATGCTTTTGACGAAGAAGAGCGGCCGAAAATGATCCGGTTTGCAACCGGCGAGCACGGCATTAAGCGGCGCCACCGCGATCGGACCCGCAAGCATGGCGGCGCACAGCCATTCGTGAATCTTGCTCGACCCGCGCACGGGGCAAAATCCCAAGTTTGAGACTCGCTAATATCGCGAGCAACGCGCGTTATGCCAAGCCGTGCTCGATTCTTTTTGACGCGCGCGACCGTCAGGATGAACGAATATTCAGCTAAAGTTTAGAAAAGCTACGGTACGGCTAACAAACCTCAATCTTTTGCCCGCTCGACATAGCTGCCGTCCGCCGTCATCACCACGATCTTGGTTCCGATGGTGACAAAAGGCGGAACCATCGTGCGCACTCCATTGGAGAGTAACGCAGGCTTATAGGACGAGGCAGCGGTCTGTCCCTTAACCGTAGGCTCGGTTTCCACCACCTCCAGCACCGCCTTGGGGGGTAATTCGATGGCGACCGGCACTGCTTCGTGCAGACTGATGGTTACCTCTATCTCGGGCTGCAAATAAGCCGCCTGATCGCCGATGATATCGCCGGGCACCGCCACCTGGTCGTAGCTTTCCATGTTCATGAAATGGAAGCCGTCGCCGTCCTGATACATGTATTGGTGCTTGCGATCCTCGACGAAGGCGCGCTCGACTTGATCGGTGGTCTTGTAGCGCAGCGAAACCTTGACCCCGTCACTGATGCGGCGGACGTCGAGCTGGGTGACCGGCGTGCCCTTGCCGGGATGGATGTTCTCGGCGGCCATTACGACCCCGAGTTTGCCGTCAATTTCGACGATATTGCCCTTGCGCAATGAACTGGCGATGACTTTCACGGCTTCCTCAACATCAGTGGCTTACGGATCGGCTTTGGGATTTCGCGCGCACCATACCGATCTTGAGCTTTACCGCTAGCTATTTCTCAATTGCCGCCAGACAAGGAATGAGCTTTGACCCTAACCATGCCGCACGTCCCGCCGTCTTCTTCGCCGTTCTGGACCCCCGCGGTTCATGCCGACCGCCGGCCGATCCTGTTGGCTCGCAGCCGCATTATTACGAGCTTGCGCGCTTGGTTTGCCGCTCGCGAATTCATCGAAGTCGAAACCGGAATGTTGCGGATCTCGCCGGGCAACGAGACCCATCTGCATGCCTTCGCCACCTCGCTGGTGACGGACGATGGCAGCTTGGCGCCACTTTATCTGCGGACGTCTCCAGAGTTTTCCTGCAAGAAATTGTTGGCGGCCGGCGAGCGGCGCATCGTCGAATTTGCCAGATCGTTTCGCAACCGCGAACGCGGTCCGCTGCATCACCCGGAATTCACGCTCGTGGAATGGTACCGCGCCGGCGAGCCGTATCGTGTGCTGATCGACGATTGCATCGCGATCATGCGTGAGGCGGCTGCAGCTGCGCCGGCGCGACAGTTCGGGTTTCGCGGCCGCACGGCCGATCCATTCGCGGAGCCCGAGCGGCTCACGGTCGCGCAAGCCTTCGCGCGGTTTGCTAAGATCGACATTCTCGCGACGTTCTCGGGTGAGACGGCGGATCGCGATCGGTTTGCTCACGCGGCGCGGGATGCCGGCATCAGGATCGTCGAAGACGATCGCTGGGCCGACATATTCAGCCGCGTATTGGTGGAGCGGATCGAGCCCAATCTCGGGATCGGCAGGGCGACGATCCTTGACGAATATCCCGCCGTCCTTTCGGCCCTGGCCAGGCGCAGGCGCGATCCTCGCGCTGCCGAACGCTTCGAGATTTATGTTTGTGGCGTGGAACTCGCCAACGGTTTTGGCGAACTGACCGATCCGGTCGAGCAGCGCCGTCAGCTCGAACAGGAGATGGCGGAGAAGGACCGACGCTATGGCGAGCGTTACCCGATCGATGAAGACTTTCTCGCCGCGCTCGCCCATATGCCGCAAGCCTGCGGCGTGGCGCTCGGTCTCGACCGTCTGGTCATGTTGGCGACTGGCGCCTCGCGGGTCGACCAGGTGCTCTGGACACCGCTCGATGATCCGGCGCAATAGGGTAGGGACCGCACGGCGGCCCGCCGCAATGTGCGATCGAAAAAATGAGGCCGGTCATGACGGCTCGAAATAAAACTTTGCGCAACGCATCCGCCCTGGTCGAGGCGCAACTCATAAAACCAGAGCGGCTCGACTCGCTGCAAAATGTCGCGTCACGCTATGCGGTGGCGATCACGCCGGCGCTCGTCGATCTGGTCGACACCACGGACCCGCGCGATCCGATCGCGTTGCAATTTGTTCCCGATGAGCGCGAGCTCAAATCTCGTGCGGACGAAAACGACGATCCAATCGGCGATGAAGTCCACACTCCAGTGCGCGGCGTGGTGCACCGTTATCCGGATCGCGTGCTACTCAAGCTCGTCAATGCTTGCGCGGTTTATTGCCGCTTCTGCTTCCGCCGGGAAATGGTCGGCCCGGGACGAGGCGCGCTGACCGGCAAGGC
>Ga0306924_10006107_pt1 | contig 11974 bp, 11 predicted proteins | sample sta12Can44000111_FD_203756 | JGI IMG/M metagenome (GOLD analysis project Ga0306924, IMG submission 203756) | Lab enrichment of tropical soil microbial communities from Luquillo Experimental Forest, Puerto Rico - statanox.12C.anox.44.000.111 (v2)... | ecosystem: Environmental > Terrestrial >... | reverse complement strand
CATCAGCAGCAACCTAGCTACCGACAAGACAAGAGTGCACCAGTGAGCGACATGGCTGGGACATCCACGCCCTATGCAGTCGGGGCAGCCCGGCGGCCGGCGCGCACCACCAGTCACGGCAGCCCGACCGGACCCAGCAGCACCGGACAGTCGACGACGGTCCGTCGTCCGGGTGGAACTGGCCGCCGAGGTCGGCGAGGAGCAGCCGCGCGTGACCTGGCGGCGGATGTCTTGGCCCGGCCGGACCTATGATGTCCGCCGGTCCGTCCTGGCCGCTGATGACCTTTGCGGTCATGATGGTTTTTGTGCCTCGTCGTTGGATGGCGGGTATCCCGCTTCCCCCGCCGGAAGGAAAGGAACGATCCGATGACTGTCGCCCGAACCGTGCGGCTGAACAAGCTGCGCCTGATCATCTTCGCCGCCATGCTGGCCGTGGCTGGCCTGCTGGCCGCCACCACCCAGGCCGCCTCCGCCCATACCAGCGGCCCGCGCGCCTTTGCCTGGGGCGGCGGCGCCAAGCCCGTCATCGTGCTCGAGCACGGCGCGTGGGCGGACGCCTCCAGCTGGAATGGGGTCATCGCGCGGTTGCAGGCCGACGGCTTTACCGTGTACGCGCCGCCCAACCCGCTGCGCGGCCTGCCGCAAGACTCCGCCTACCTGCACGACTTCCTCACCCAGAACGCGGCCCTGGCCGGCAAGCCGGTCATCTTGGTCGGGCACTCCTACGGCGGGGCGGTCATCACCAACGCCGCCGTTGGCGACTCGAAGGTCAAGGCCCTGGTCTTCGTGGACGCGTTCATCCCGGACAAGGGGGAGAGCCTGGCTCGCCTCCTCGGCGCCTTCCCCGGGTCCTGCCTGGGCGGCCCCCCCGCCGACACCTTCAACATCGTGCCCTTCCCCAGCACTCCGCAAGACGTGGACACCTACATCTTGCCGGGCCTGGTCCCCGGCTGCTTCGCCAGCGGCCTGCCCGCCCGCCAGGCCGCACTTATCGCCGCCACCCAGCGGCCGCTGGCCGCCAGCACGCTTGGCGAGCCGTCCGGCACGCCGGCCTGGCGGACCACCCCGTCGTGGGCCGTGATCGGCACCGCCGACCGAGTCATCCCGCCTGCCGCGCTGACGTTCATGGCCAACCGTGCCAAGGCCCGCATCACCCACGTCAACGCCGGGCACCTGTCCATGATCGCCGACCCCGGCGTGGTCACCCGGGTCATCATCAAAGCGGCCAGAGCGACCAGCTGAGTGGCCGTGACGGTTAGCCGGCCGATGCGAGCATCAATCCGCGGCTCCGGGCACCGGCCGGCGGCCGTGATCTCGGAAGGAGCGTCAGGTACCGCTGATGTTGACCCCGGCTCGGGCCATCGCGGGGTTCTCGGCGAGGTTGAGGAGGGCGGCGCGCTGGCCCTGCCAGTGTGCGGGGATGGCGCCGGGGAGGCCGAGGCCAAGCACGGCATCCAGGTTGCGGAAGGCGGTGATCTCCTCGATTTGCGTACCGCGTAGCCCGACGACTTTGACGGCGTCCGCCACGAAGGCCTGCGCCTTCTCGTCCCAGGCGTAGGCGCCGAATGCGAGCTGCCCGTTCGCGCGAGCCGGGATGAGGCGCCAGCGTTTCGGACCTGCCATGACCCAGCTGCGGAGGAACACGCCGACCTGTTCGCGTCCCCGGTACCAGGTGGGTATCGGCGGCATCGTCATCTTTACGTCTTCGGCAAGCATGGCGACGACCGCGTCCACATCGTTCCGCTCCCAGGCGGCGATGTAGCGCCGCACGACCTGGCTGAGCGCATGGTCGCCCAGCGAACGCAGCGTCGCCTGCTGGCTTCGTTTCGGCAGCCGCTGATCAACTGTCTTGTGAGCGCGCTGCAGCGCGCTGTCGACCGAGACGGGGGTGGTTTCGAGTGCCGCTGCGGTTTCGCGCGCTGAGAAGCTGAGCACGTCGCGGAGTATCAGCACGGCGCGCTGTCGTGCGGGCAGGTACTGGAGCGCGGTGATAAAGGCGAGTTCGACGCTCTCGCGCTGCTCGTAGCGAGCGTCCGGGCCGGCCAGGCCGCTCGCGAGACCGAGCCTGTCATCCGGGTAGGGCTCGAGCCAAACCGCTTCGGCCACTGGTTCGGCGGGGCCATCGTGGGGGTCGGCTGCGGGGCCGTAGTCGACCGGGAGTACCCGCTTCGGCCGCCGCTCGGCCTCTCTGAGGCAGACGTTCGTGGCGATCTTGTAGAGCCAGGAGCGAACCGAGCTCCGGCTCTCGAATTTCGGCAGTCCGCGCCAGGCGCGCAGCAGCGTCTCCTGCAGTGCATCCTCGGCGTCCGCGGCCGAGCCGAGCATTCGGTAGCAATGGGCCCGCAGCTCGGCGCGGTACGGGCCGACGAGTCGGCCATAGGCATCCCCGTCGGCCCGCCGAGCGGCCTCCAGCAGCTCTCGCTCGTTCGCCGCCGCCCCCGACGATCCCGTCGTGCGCTCAGGCCCGGTCGTCACCACTTTGGCTGCCAGAGAGCGAGCTCGCCGCCCTGCGGCACCGAGACGACACTGCGCCATCCAGCCGGCCCTTCACGCGGCTCCAGCAGCACAGACGCCCCCAGCCGGCGCGAGCGTTCGGTGGATTCTTCGACGCAGCTGACCGCGACGTAGGGCAGCCACAGCGGGCACGGGGTGCCGCATTCGACGATGCCGCCGCCGAAGCCGGCACCCAGCTCGAGCGCGAGGTATGAGCTGGACCCGACTTTGGTCAGCTCTGGGCGCCAGCACAGGAGTTCGGCGTAGAACGCACTGGCCCGTGCCTGATCAGCGGTGTGGAGCTCGAGGTGAACCACGGGCCTGGGAATTGACACATGCATGCTCACGTTAGTTGTGACCCGCGCCGAGGCCGAAATCCATCGCCGCCGGGAAAATCCGTGAGCGATATCGCGACTGGCGGCCTATCACCGTGCACGAAGACCTGCTTCATTTCGTGATCTCCTCGACGTCACCGATGGCTTCCTCCGCCTGGAGCGCTGCGACGGCGCCATCGAGGCTGGCCGGGGCCGCCGTGCGGCGGCGCAGGGCGGCCGTGACCGGCAGGGCGAGCAGGGCGAGCGCCCCGCAGACCCAGAAGGCCCAGTGGAAGCCACCGGTCAGCGCGACCCCGGCCGGCTTGCCCTCGCCGAGCAGGGTGTTGAGGTGCGTCGCGGCGACCGTCGATGCGATCGCGACACCGATCGCCCCGCCGAGCTGCTGGGAGGTGTTGAGCAGCCCTGAGGCGAGCCCCGCCTCCTGCTCCGCGACGCCCGCCAGGCCGGCGATCGAGACGGGGATGAAGGCAAAGGCCGTGCCGGCCCCGACGACAAAGAACGGCCCGGCGAGAGCGCTCCAGTATTGCCCCTGCACCGGAACTTGCGTCGCCCACAAGATGCCGCCGCCGATCAGGGCCATTCCGAGCGCCATCACCGGTCCCGCAGAGATGCGGGTGACGAGCTTTTGCGCGACTCCGGCGAGGGCGACCGAGGTAACCGAGGCGGCGAGCCAGGCAATCCCGGCCTTGAGGGCCGAGTAGCCCAGCACCTGTTGCATGTAGAGGGTGCCGATGAAGATGAAGGCAAAGAAGCTGCCGCCGAGCAGAAGCCCCACCGCGTTCGCGACGGCCACCGTCGGCAGCCGGAAGATCCGCAGCGGCATCAGTGGCGCCGCGGCGCGCGCTTCAATCGCCACGAAGGCGGGCAACAGCGCGGCCGAGACCGCGAGAAGCGTCACCGTGCGCGCCGACCCCCAGCCGACCTGCGGTGCGTTGGAAATCGTGTAGACGAGCAGCACCAGTGCTCCCGTCACGGTGACCGCACCGAGCGGGTCGAAGCGGCGCCGGACACCGGCGAGCCGGCTTTCCGGGACGAGGCGCGGGGCGAGCAGCAACGCCGCAGCCCCGATCGGCACGTTGAGGAAGAAGATGTATTCCCAGCCGACGTACCGGGTCAGGAGCCCGCCGGTGATCAGGCCGACGGTCGCGCCGGCCGCCCCGATGCCGCCCCACAGACCGAGCGCTTTGTTGCGCTCGGCGCCCTCGGTGAACATGTTCATCACGATCGATAGCGCCGCCGGCAAGACCACCGCCGCGCCGAACCCCTGCACTCCGCGCATCGCGATCAGGAAGCCGTCGTTTGTCGCCAGGCCCGCAGCGAGCGACGCGGCCGTGAACACGGCCAGGCCCACCATCAGGATCCGCCGCCGCCCGAGCAGGTCCGCGGCGCGGCCGCCGAGGAGCAGGAACCCGCCGAAGGTGATCGCGTAGGCAGTCACGACCCACTGCAGGTTCGATTCGGAGAAGTGGAGGGCGCGGCCGATCGTCGGCAGCGCGGTGTTGACGATCGCAAGATCGATGATCGTCATGAAGAACGAGACGGCCAGCACCGCGAACGCGCGCCAGCGGTGGATCTGGGGTATCGATTTCGTCGTCATCGCTTCCTTCCTTGCCCCCGCCCAGGTGATGGTCGGCGAGCCCGGTCGCCGCCCCTTGCAGGTAGTGATCCGGGGAAAGGCAGCGATCCATCGCCCGCATGAAGTCGATCGCGGGCGATGGCGTGCGGGTGGGCTTGGGGTTCGCGGACGGGTAGCCACGGCAGGCGCCGAGGCGGTACAAGCGGACGCCATGACCTACCAGTCCGCAAGCTCCGCCGAGGCGATCACGCTCGCCATCCGGGCCTGCCGTGCGCTCGCGCGGCGCGCGGGCCAGGGCGTGTTCCGTGGATCATGGGACCGGACCTCGCAGCCAGATCCGGATCGACGCGACGTCGACAGTGCCCTGGTAGATGAACTCGCGCTTGTGAATCTCGTAACGATGGCGCGCCGGGCGAGACGGAACATGCATGACAGTCATGATCGGCAGTGGTGACGGTCCACCCGACCGCCCGGCCGCGGCCAATAGGAGGACATCGTGAAAGGGCTACAGGACAAGGTGGTTCTGGTCACCGGCGGAAGCTCCGGAATCGGCCAGGCGATCGCCATCCGCCTGGGCGAGGAAGGCGCGAACGTCGCGATTAACTACGTGGGCCGCCCCGACGGCGCGATCTCCACCAGGGAAGCCATCGAGCACGGGGTCGAGATCTGCATGAAGAAGGTGGCCGAGGCGGGCGGCCGGCCGATCCTGGTCGCCGCGGACGTGTCCGACGAACAAGCCGTCCATCAGATGTTCGACCGGGTGATGGATGAATACGGGCGGCTGGACATCTTGGTCAACAACGCCGGCATCCAGATCGCCGAAGACTCCCACGAGCTGTCCGCGGCCGACTTCGACAAGGTACTGGCGGTCAACCTCCGGGGCGCGTTCCTGTGCGCCCGCCAGGCCGTGCGGGGCTTCCTGGCCGCCGAACGGCCGGGCGTGATCGTCAACGTGTCCAGCGTGCACCAGGTGATCCCCAAGCCGCGGTTCCTCGGCTACTCGGTGTCCAAGGGCGGCATGCAGAACCTCACCCGGTCGCTGGCCCTGGAGTACGCCGCCCGGGGCATCCGGGTCAACAGCATCGGCCCGGGCGCGACCGTCACGCCGATCAACCGGTCCTGGATCGACGACCCGGTCAAGCGCCGCATGGTCGAGGAGCACATCCCGATGCGGCGGGCCGGCGGCGCCGAGGAAATGGCGGCGGCGGTGGCGTTCCTGTGCTCCGATGAGGCCGCGTACATCACCGGCCAGACGCTATTCGTCGACGGCGGCCTGACCCTGTACCCCTCCTTCGAGACCACCTGGTCGTCTGAATAACGCCGTGTGGCCGAGCGGGCGGCGCCTGAGCGCCGTCCGCTCTGCCGTTTCCGGGGCGAGCACGCCTACCGAGGACGGTACCGGAGGAAGAGGAACTCGTCGTGGTCCCGGCGACGGCCCAGCCGATACGTCATCGAATCGCCATCACAGGATTGAACCCTGGTGGTTTACCGCGCGGGCCCGAACCACTGCTCGAGCGCTCTCAGGCCAGGAACTGGCACACCGTTGCGTACCTGAGTGATCAAATTCTGCTTGTCCGCCTCATCGCAGTCGAACCGCGAGGACCGCTGACGTTCATGTAATCGCTGACGGTGACCGGCCGAGCGGTGATGGGTGGAGACGTACTTGCGCACAGGCAACCGCAACAAACAAGCCCCACACCTCGCCGCGTGCTCGGTCACATCAGGTGCGGTTCCGGTACGGGTTGCGTCACGGCCGGGGCCGGAGCTGCCGGGGCCGGGGCCGGCTCGCTCCGGCGCAGCAGCCCGAGCGCGAGCAGCGGGAAGATCAGCACCGACAGCAGCCCGGCGCAGACCAGCGCGGCGGCCGTCACCGAGCTGAGCTTGCCCAGCACCACCCCGATCTGAGTGGCGGCGACGATGAACGGCAGCGAGGTGGCCTGCAGCAGCCCGAGCGCCAGCGTCGGCCTGGTGCCGTTGGCGCGCAGGCCGAGCAGCGCGGGCAGGCCGCGCACCACCAGCAGCGCGAGCAGGAACACAGGGACCCGGGCCAGCGCGGACGGGCTGTGCAGCAGCCCGGTCAGGTTGAGCCGGATCCCGCTGCTGACGAAGAACACGGGGACGAGGAACCCGTACCCGATCGCCTCCAGCTTGACGCGGAAGTTCGGGTGCGATCCGGAGTCCCGGTCGACCAGGCCGACGATGGCCCCGGCCAGGAAGGCGCCCAGGATGGATTCCAGGCCGAACCGCTCGGCCAGCACGGTGAACCCCACCAGCAGCAGGACCGCGAACCGGACCCTGATCTCCGCGGTGGTGTCCTGCAGCCGGACGAGCACCTGACCCAGCCGCATGGACCGGGCCGCGCCAGACACGGCCAGGCCGGTCACGGCGACCAGCCCGGCGAACGCGCCGAGCACGACGATCCTGGCGCCGGTGCTCCCGCCGGAGGAGGAGAAGAACAGCGACAGCAGTACGATCGCGGTGAAGTCGGCGATGCTGGCGGCCGCCAGCGCGGTCTGGCCCACCTGGCTGTGCACCTGGCCGGCGTCCTTGAGCACCGGGACGACCAGGCCGAGCGCGGTGGCCGAGAGGATGAGCGCGATCAGCAGCGGCTGCGACACCCACCCGGCCGCGGTGAACGAAGCGCCGGCGCCGTAGCCCAGGACGAGGCTTATCAGGTAGCCGAGTAGGGCGAAGCGGAGGAGGCGACCCCGCAGCTGGTGGACGTCGATCTCCAGCCCGGCCAGGAAGAGCAGGAACGCCAGGCCGAACAGGGCCAGGATCTGCACCGGCAGGTCGACGTGTACCCAGCCGAACCCCGAGGGGCCGATGATGATCCCGCCGATGATCTCGAGGACGACGGCCGGGACGCGCAGCCGCGGGAAGAACCCCACCGTCAGCGGGGCCAGGACGGCGACCGCGGCGACTACGAGCAGGTTGGTGAAGGACACGTCGGGCATGGCTGCTCAGCCCGGAGTCAGCTGGGCCGCGTTGGCGGCCATCCAGGCGGACCGGGCCTGCTCGGTGGTGGGGTCGAAGTCGTCTTTGGTGCGGCGCAGCAGGTCTTGCAGGTCCTCCCAGAGCTGGAAGGGGGACGGCCGGCCCCAGAACCAGTAGCCGACGTAGACCTTGTCCACCATCAGGCCCGGCGCTACCACCAGGGTGTGCGGCACGGTCGCCTGATGATGCGGGTCGGTGTACTCCTCGATCTCGAACGCCCGCTGGACCTGCAGGTCCGCATCGGCCAGGTACGGCCAGTGCGCTCCGGTCGAGATCCGCATCTTGTAGACGTCGTGCAGGTCGTTGGGCAGGATCGTGACCAGCTGGGTGAACGCCACCGGGCACCACTGGTGAAACCGCACCATCTCCCGCTGCTGCTGCCGTTCTCGCGGGCAGTGCTCGCCGCGGCCCAGCATCACGATCATCGCGTCGTCGCCCTGGAGCTCCGACAGGCGGTGCATGACCCCGTTCTCGTCGGGAAGCGTGAAGTCGGGGAGCACCGACCCTGGGGTAAGTCCCTTGCTCATCGTGTCCTCCTCATGGAGTTAGTGGGGCCGGACGCCGGGAAAGCCGAGCCGGATCCGGTAAATGCTGGTCAGAGCCGTGATGTAGAGCGTGCGGGCGTCCTCGTCTCCCCAGGCGAGGTTGTGCGGGCTCTCCGGCAGCCGGATGGTGCCCAGATGTTCGCCGTGGGGCGAGAGCAGCCAGATGCCGGCTGGGCCGCACACGTACACGTGGCCGGCTGTATCGACCTTGAGCCCGTCGACGGCGTCCTCCCCCTCGGCGCCGGTCATGTCGAAGAACACCTCGCCGCCGGTCACAGAGCCGCCCGTGCCGAGCGCGTACCTCATGACGACCTTGCGGTCCGGGTCCCAGTTGCCGACGTAGAGGTGGCGCTCGTCCGGGGAGAGTGCGATGCCGTTCGGCCCTTCCAGTTCGGCGGTGATGAGCGAGACGGCGCCCTCGCGGACCCGGTAGACGCCGCTGAACGGCAGTTCCTTCTTCGGGTCGGCGAACATGCCGGGCAGGCCGAACGGCGGGTCGGTGAAGTACAGGCTCCCGTCCGAGGCGTACACGAGGTCGTTCGGGCTGTTCAGCCGCTTGCCTGCGTACGTCTCGGCGAGGACGGTGATGTTGCCGTGCGGCTCGACCCTGATGACGCGCCGGTTCCCGTGCTGGCAGATGGTCAGCCGGCCCGCGGGGTCGAACGTCAGCCCGTTCGAGCCGGGCTGGGCGTAGCGGCCGATGTCGGTGCCGGTGTACCCGCTCTTGGGGCGGAACACCGTGACCGTGCCGGCCGGCGCCCACCGGTAGATGGCGTTGGTGTTGGGCGAGCTGAACAGCAGCGCACCGTCGCGGGTCCACACCGGGCCCTCGGTGAACTCGAAGCCGCCGGCCACTCGTTCCAGCCGGGCATCGGGCGGCACGATGCGGCGGAGCGCGCCGCGGCCCGCCTCCCCCGGGACGATCTCGACCGGTACCTGCTCCTGTGTGCGGGCGCGGGAAGGCGAGTAGAAGTCCAAGGTGGCGGTCCGCATCCAGATGTAGTTGGCTGGCGCCGCGGAGATCGGGCCGTTGATGCCGAACACCGCGAGGGTGAACCGCTGGCCGGGACGCCCGTGGCGGGTCAGTACCACGCGGTTGGGGGCGTTGAAGCCGGCCACGACCGGGCCGCCCGCCTCGCCCAGGGCTCGCGGAAGCTCGCCGTTGACCCAGATCTCGGCGTAGTCGTCGATGACGGCCTCGAACACGACGGTGCAGCCGGTCGGGTCAAGATCGCCGACCCGTTCCGGGATCGTCACGGTGATCCGGTACCAGTTGAAGCACACCCGGCCGGCCGCCAGGCGCCGCTGAGTGTCGGCCGGCGCCAGCGCCGTCCAGGTGCTGTCGTCGAAGTCCGCGGCGTGCGCGCGCGGGACCACCTCGTAGGTCCGGTTCGCCGGGCCGCTCGGCCCAAGGTCCGGGCCCACGGACACGAACGCGGTCTCGCGCACCCGGGTGTCGCTGTAGCGCCACTGGCCGTTGGCCAGGGCGGCGCCCTCGGCGGTCTGCAGGTCGATGATCGCGTCCGGGCGACCGGGCAGCAGCTCGGGAGGGCCCGGTATCCTCATGCTCACCGCCGTCACCGCCCAGCGGGCCCCGGGGGCATGCCGGGGCTGTCATCGCCGCCGCCGTCTTGCGCGGCGGCCGCGGCGCCTGCGGCGTCGGCGGCCAGGCGGGCGAGCTCGCTGTCCTCGTCGGCGGAGGACGCGCCGCTCACCCCGACCGCCGCGATCACGTGACCGCGGTGGACGACCGGGACGCCGCCTTGCAGCGGTACCGCCTGGGCCAGGTGCAGGGCCGAGGGGCGCCCGTGCCCGGCCTGGTCCTCGAAGTCCTTGCTCGGGCGGCGGTACAGCGCCGCGGTCCGGGCCTTGTCGGTGGCCACGCCGACGCTGGCCACCTGCGCCCGGTCCGGCCGCCACAGGTACATCAGCTCACCGCCCGCGTCCACGACCGCGGCCACCGGCCACACGCCGCGCGCGGCGGCGGCTGCGGCCGCCGCTTCGGCCGCGGCCTGGGCGCCGGAGTACGTCAGCGCCGGGACCTCGATGACGCCGAACGGCGCGCGCGCCCCGGCGAGAGACACCGACTCGTCCTGGTCGGGTGTCTCGCCGCTGGTGCCGATCGCGCCGATCACCTCCTCGCCCGCGGTGAGCGGGATCCCGCCGGTCAGCGCGGCGGCCCCGTGCAGCGCGAGCGCCCCGAGGCGCCCCGAGCTGACCTGCTCTTCGATCTCCCGGCTGGGCCGGACGAAGATGGCGGCCGTGCGGGCCTTGTCGATCGCGACCTGGCCGCTGGCGGACTGGGCCTGTTCGGTCCGCCGCAGCTGCAGCAGGTGGCCCCAGGCGTCGACGATGGCGATCACCACCCGGTGGCCGTTCCGTACCGCCTCATCTTCGGCGGCCGCCATGACAGCGTCGGCCCCCTTGACGTCCAGCGTCCTTCTCATCCGGACCGCGCTCATGGCGGTCACCTCCTTCTCAGTTGCTCCGCCGGCCAGTCCCGGCGGTGGCCAGGACGGCGGCCCAGACGGCGGTGTCGGTGGTGATGAACAGCACCTGTCCCCGCGGACCGCCAAAGGTGAAGTTGACCGCCCCGGGCACGCTGATCTGGCCGATGAGATCCCCGGCCGGGCTGAACACCTGGACGCCGGACGACGCCGAGGCGTAGACGCGGCCATCCCGGTCCACCTTGAGCCCGTCGGGAAACCCGGGAGTCGTGACCGTGAACAGCCGACCGGGACCGAGGTGGCGACCGCCGAGCACGTCGACGGCGACAACATGGTGGGGCCGGCCGACGTGGTAGCTGCCCGGCTCCTGGTTGGCGCCGCTGTCGGTGACATACAGGGTCTGCTCGTCGGGCGAGAAAGCCAGCCCGTTCGGCTTGTCAAAACAGTCGGCGACGACCGACAGGCGGCCCGACCGAGGATCGAAGCGGTACACGTAGTCCCCGGCCTGCGGCTCGGGCCGGAACCCTTGCAGGTAGCCGTAGCTGGGGTCGGTGAACCAGATCGTGCCGTCGCGGCGGACCACCACGTCGTTCGGCGAGTTCAGGAGCAGCCCGCCCCAGCTGTCCACCAGGGGGTCCACCCGGCCGGTTCGCGGGTCGACGCGGCTGATCCGTGCGCGTGCCGACCGCGTGCCCTGCTCGCAGACCACCAGACACCCGTCACGGCCGAGGGTCATCCCGTTGGGCATGTGCACGGACGCCGGCAGAGTCGACAGCCGGGACGGGTCGGCGGGAAAGCTGCATCCGTCCAGCGCCAACCGCCTGATGGCCGCCTGGGGCTCTCCCGCCGCCGAGAGGTCGGCCGCCCGTGGCACGGTCGTGAAGTACAGCGCATCCTCGCCGGGCACGTAGACCGGACCCTCATGCGCATCCGTCTCGGCCACCGGGACGAGGCGCGGTGCGCTGCCGAGCACGGCCTCAAAGTCGGAGTCATACACCTCGAAGCCCAGCCCGGCGGCCGGCCGCGGGGCGGCCTGCGAGCGGCGGAAGGGCGCGAGTGCCTCGGTCATGCCGACACCGCCGCGTCCGACCACCCGGCGCCTGCCACCGCGTACGTCAGTCTCCCGCCGTCCGGGCCAGACCCGACCACGATGACGTCGTAGTGATCGGTCATGACAGCTCCCAGTGGAAAAAACGCCGGCTCACACGATCGCCAGCGGCGCGACCCACGCGCCGGTTGCGCCGCGCAATTTTGCGTGCGAGATGACGAGCAGGAATTCACGGAGACCATGGCGCGCGGCCTCGTCGAGCCGGAGGTTCTCCACCACCACCACCCCGTGCCGGACGTTGAGCACCTGCGGGACCACGAACGGTTCACAGTGGCTTTCCGGCGGGTAGGGGCCGAAGCTCCAGGTGTCACACCCGGTCAGTGCCACCCGGTGATCGGCGAGCCACTCGCCGAGCGCCAAACCCGGACCCGGTTCACCTGCGGCGTACCGTTCGTTGTCAGCGCCCCACAAGCCGCCCCAGCCGGTATGGAAAAACACCGCGTCGCCGGGCCGGACGTCGTGACCCGTGCTGG
>Ga0306924_10006106_pt1 | contig 11975 bp, 10 predicted proteins | sample sta12Can44000111_FD_203756 | JGI IMG/M metagenome (GOLD analysis project Ga0306924, IMG submission 203756) | Lab enrichment of tropical soil microbial communities from Luquillo Experimental Forest, Puerto Rico - statanox.12C.anox.44.000.111 (v2)... | ecosystem: Environmental > Terrestrial >... | reverse complement strand
TATTGTCGGAACTCTGTTCTAAGCTGTCCGGGCAGCGAATTGACGCTTACTTCAGAACCAGTTCGGCTCGAACATCATCACCAAAAGACACAGCCGTCATTGGTGTCCGTCTCGGTGCTGCTCGCCCCATGCATTCTGACCGTTTTCCTCTCTCTTCCTGGCAGCGCTCAACAAAACGATCCATCGGCGCCGGCGGTAGTGCAGCCAGGTGCTCCCGGTAAGCCCAGCAAGAGGCTACCCGCATCGACGAAGGCTACCTTGCCTCCACGGTCACAAGCCGACGTGGCGTTCATGCAGGGCATGATCATGCATCATGGGCAAGCCGTGGAGATGACCGCGCTGATTCCGTCGCACACGGAGAACCAGGCATTACGGTCGTTAGGCGCGCGAATCAGCAGCTCACAGTCCGACGAAATAAAGTTTATGAAGCGGTGGCTCACGGCCCGCGGAGAGCCGGTTTCCATGCCCATGCCGGATATGCAGGGCATGGACAGGTCGCATCATCCGATGCCGCTGATGCCCGGGATGCTTACGCCGGAACAGATGGATGCGCTGCGCAAGGCCAAGGGCTCGGAGTTCGACCGCCTGTTTTTGCAGGGAATGATTCAGCACCACGGCGGCGCGTTGACCATGGTGAAGGATCTGTTCGAGACACCGGGTGCAGGGCAGGATGCCGAATTGTTTGACTTCGCCACCGATGCGGACAATACCCAGCGCGCCGAAATCAGGATTATGGAAGGTATGCTCGAGAAAATTCCGTCAGAGGAGAAACGATGAACCGAGTGCTGCATGTTCTGACAGCCGCCGCGCTGTTGGCGATAATCTTGGGTTCCAGTTTCGGCAGTCCCCAGGCGCGAGCACAGAAGCCCTTCACAGGACCTCGCCCGGCCGCCCCGCCCTCCGAGCAAACTGCTAGCGGGGACGACAATCCCTTTGCTCCGGAGCCCGCTCCCAGCCTTCTGCCGGGCATGACTGGATCCGATGTTACCGATCCGCGCGCCGTGCTGACCCCCGGCCTGTACGACGCGGGCGAAGCGGCCATGGGCATCAGGCACGTCATGCTGTTCAAGAAGCCTGCCACCTTCGAGCTCGGCACGGCGGAGCCCGATGATCCGAAGGTAAAGCAAACCCTCGACAGGCTCGGCTTCAGCAACATGAGCAAGATTCCGAAAGCGGTGCAGTTGGTGATCGCGCAGCTGGCCTTCGCGAACTCGGACCTGGCTTTCCAGGGCAACCATCTCTTTCAGGGAAACTTCTACGGCGTCTCGATCTACGACATCTCCAATCCGGCGAAGACCACGCTGCTAACTTCCATGGTCTGCCCCGGCGGCCAGGGCGATGTTTCGGTCTACAAAAACCTGCTGTTCATGTCGGTCGAGATGCCGAATGGGCGTCTGGATTGCGGCACGCAAGGCTTTCCTCCGGAGCCGCCCCCGGCCCCCGGTCATGAAAAAGAACGTCGCTTGCCCGCCGCGCAAAAGGACCGTTTTCGCGGCGTGCGGATCTTCGATATCTCCGATCTCAAGAACCCGAAACAGGTCGCAGCCGTCCAGACGTGCCGCGGATCTCATACGCATACACTGGTGATCGATCCGAACGACAAAAACAATGCGTACATCTACGTTTCCGGCACCTCGTTCGTGCGCCAATCGGAAGAATTGGCCGGGTGCTCCGGCGAAAAACCGGACAAAGATCCGAATACCGCGCTGTTTCGCATCGACGTGATCCAGGTGCCGCTCGCCGCGCCGCAGAGTGCGAAGGTCGTTTCGAGCCCGCGCGTATTTATCGACGCGCGCACCGGCGCGCTCAACGGACTCAATAGTGGCGGTGGCAGCCACGGCAAGGCTACCGACAAGCCGGCCGATACCGACCAGTGCCACGACATCACCGTGTACTCGGCAATCGGCTTGGCGGCCGGCGCGTGCTCCGGAAACGGAATTTTGCTTGACATCAAGGACCCCGTGCATCCGAAGCGCGTCGATGCCGTCAACGATCCAAACTATTCCTACTGGCACTCCGCTTCGTTTTCGAATGACGGCACAAAAGTCCTGTTCACCGATGAGTGGGGCGGCGGCCTCGGGGCGCGTTGCCGTCAGAACGACCCGAACCGCTGGGGCGCGGATGCCATCTTCCGCCTCAAAGACGACAAGCTAAGCTTCGCGGGCTATTACAAAATGCCGGCCGCGCAGGCCGATACCGAGAACTGCGTCGCGCACAACGGCTCGCTGGTTCCGGTCCCTGGCCGCGATATCGAAGTGCAGGCGTGGTACCAGGGCGGCATCTCCGTTATGGACTTCACCGACCCGGTGCATCCGTTCGAAATCGCTTATTTCGATCGCGGCCCGATCGATCCCAAGACTCTGGTGCTCGGTGGTGATTGGTCGGCGTATTGGTACAACGGCTTCATCTACGGTTCGGAGATTGCTCGCGGCCTGGACGTCTTTGAACTGACACCCACCAAGTTTCTTACGCAAAATGAGATCGACGCGGCCAAGACCGTTCGCGTGACTGAGCTCAATGTGCAGAACCAGCAAAAGCTGGAGTGGCCTGCCGAGTTAGTGGTGGCGAAAGCCTACCTGGACCAGTTATCCCGTTCCGAGGCCCTGCCTCCAGACCAGATCGCCGCTCTGCGGAAGGCTATTGAAAACGCGGAGACTTCGCACCTGAACAAGGGCAAGGTCGCAAAATTGAAGCAGATGGCATCGTCCTTGGATCAAAGCGCCGCCGCGGCCAAAGACCCCGCTGAGGCAATACGCCTCCGTGCTCTCGCTGACATTCTGAAGCACCCGTCAGCCTGACGTCCTCCTCCCGCCAGGGCGTCCAAAGCAACCGCACGATCGCGCCTCGCTTCTCGGCGTCAGGACCTCGGGGCGGCGGTCGTGACGCTTGCAATGATGAATACGGACAGGGAGTCGGAACGGGAGCCGGGAGGATTTTGACAGTGGGCCGCATCCCGCCCCCGGTACTAGGCTAGTGTTTCTTCCTTCTTCCCACCGCCCGCCCACTCTGCTACGCTTTTTCGCGTCGACCGCCCGCGCTGTTTCCGCCCGCGCTTTGCTGTTTCCGTTCCGCCCTCCGTTTGCTGCCGACTTCATCCTTAAGTCCAGTCACGTTAGGAGCACATCAATGGGTACACTCGATGCGATTTTGACCGAAGCGGGAACCCAGTTCGGCCTGAGTACTTCGAAAGTGAGTTCCTTGCTTTCTAGCTTGCTTTCTCTTATCAACGAAACTCCCGGTGGTTTAGGGTCTTTCCTCGACCGCTTCCGCAAAGCGGGCCTCGGCGACTCAGTCTCCTCCTGGCTTAGTACCTCCCAGCCAAATCCTATTTCCGGCGGCACGCTCGAGTCCGCCGTCGGACGCGACTGGATCGACAAGATCGCCTCGAGGGCCGGCCTCTCCTACGGCACCGCCGCTTCGGCCATAGCTTTCATGATCCCCAATCTGGTTCGCCGGCTGGCTCCCGGTGGCGTTGTTCCTTCCCATCTCCCGAGCGACATTCTCGCCTACGCCGGCAGTGCCACTTCCGCCGTTGCCGCCGGCGCCCGCGGAGCCGCTTACGCCGCCGAGGGTGCGGTCAAGCGGGTCGGCCTTCCTTCCTGGTTCTGGCTCATCCTTGGTTTGGCGGCTCTGTTTTTGATCGGTTACTGGATCTGGGGTTCGCGCCCTTCGGGCACCGCTTTCAATGTTGACGAGCAGGTCCGCCTGGCGACTCAAAAGGCCTCGGCCGCTCTCGCCGCGCTGAGCCCCGGCTTCAGCGCAAAAGACCTCGTCTCCGCGCTCAACCTGAACATCATCAATTTTTCCTCCAACAGCGCGCAGATTCCCGCCGACAGCACCGAGTACCTGAATCGCGCCGCCGCGGCCATCAAGGCCGCCCCGTCGGGCACAATACTCGTCATCAGCGGCCACACCGACAATACCGGAGATTCGGCCGCGAATTTGGCTCTCTCCCAGCAGCGAGCCGATGGCGTTCGAAATTACCTCATCCAGCAGGGAGTACCATCGAGCATACTTGTCACCAAGGGCTATGGCGACACGCGCCCGGTAAGCTCCAACGACACCGAGGAAGGAAAATTCCGTAATCGTCGAATCGAATTCGGGGTTCAATAATTTTCGTTCTGGATGCATTCACGAATTGTTGACTGCTTCGCGCATTCGGGGCCTACCCTTTGCCCGACGCACAGGGTAGGAACCGTCGCTCGGACGCACCCCGATCGCAGAGTCCTCGGAGCCGGATTACCGGAATTTTCCGGCCGAGACCCCAGGGCTACGAGTTCAGGATCGCTTGCGGGCGGACAAAATCCGCGAGGAAGTCAACCGGATTGTGCCATCACGCCGACGGCTTTCTTCTGCTTGTTGCCACGCGCCGTTATTTCAAACGGTCTCGGTGGCTCGCCATACGTTAACGCCTTCGAACCAGAAAAACTATAATGCTCCTACAATTCGTTTCTCATACATCTCGCAGGGGACAGCCATGAACCATGTGGTCTTCGCTATGTTGGTGTGCGGCTTTTCTTCCATTGCTGCGGCACAAGTCACGGTGGTCCGCGCTGGACGTCTCGTCGAGCCGGATTCTGGCACCGTGCTCACCGATCAGATCATTGTCGTTGCGAATGGGAAGATTCAAGCCGTGGGCAAGGGATTGGCGGTGCCACCGGGGGCCAAGCTCATCGATCTCTCAGACAAGACGGTACTGCCAGGGCTCATCGACTGCCACACCCACCTGGCGGACGGAAATGGAATCGGGAATCGAGATCCTTTTAATGTGCTCAAGAAGACGGCTTCGAGAGTCGTACTCGAGTCCGTTCCGAACGCCAGCGTGACACTGCTCTCCGGCTTCACCACGGTGCGGGATGTGGGAACCTACCGGGCTCTCAACGATATCGCGCTGCGCGACGCGATCGCCGAAGGAGAAATCATCGGTCCTCGAATGTACGTGGCGGGCGCTTACATCACCATTACCGGTGGGGCAGGCGCGATGACCGGCCAGGCGCCCGACATCCAGCTGCCGTGGGACCTTCACTATGGTGAAGCAAACAGTCCATGGGAGGTGCGCCAGCGGGTGCGCTTGCTCGCGCACAACGGGGTCGACCACATCAAAATCCTTTCAACGGGCGCGGTGCTCACGCACGGGAGCAGCCCGAATGCCACCGAGTTCACCCCGGAAGAGCTGCAGGCCGCCGTGGAAGAAGCACGGAATTTCGGGCTGCGCGTCGAAGCGCATGCCCATAATCCGGAGGGAATCAAGAATGCCATCCGGGCCGGTGTGGCGTCGGTTGAGCACGCCACGTTGATCGACGACGAGGGCATCGCGCTGGCGAAGAAGAACGGCACCTACTTGGACATGGATATCTACGACGAAGAATGCATCCAGGAAGAGGGCAAGAAGGGGACCATCCCGCCCGATTTTCTGGAACACGACCAAGCCCTCGGCGAGAAGCAACGGCAGAACTTCCGAAAAGCAGTGGAGGCGGGAGTGAGGATGGCGTTCGGCACCGATCTGGGCGTGTGCCCGTACGGGAGCAGTCCGAAGCAGTTTGCGTTCATGGTGAGATACGGGATGACCCCGATGCAGGCGATCCAGGCGGCGACGTCGAACGCGGCCGACCTGCTCGGTCATTCGGATGTAATCGGCTCGATCAAGCCGGGCAAGTCTGCGGACATCGTCGCGGTGAGCGGCGATCCCCTGAAGGATATCCAGTTGCTCGAGAATGTCGAGTTCGTGATGAAAGAAGGCAAGGTCTACAAACAAGCAGGTGTCGTTGCCTGCCCCCGCTAAAGTAGCGCTTCCAAGTTCCAGGCCACCTGGACTATAAGTACCAGCGGGGATCAACAGGTACAATCTTGCTTCGTGCGACCCCGTGCCTCGCCAAGCGTTCGCAGTCACGGGAACCGTCCGAACCTTTGGGGTCATGTAAGCTTGACCGCCAGAGCTGGAAGCCAGCCCCATTCGAATGAATGTGTCGCGGGGCGAGCAAACCGCATCAAAGTCAATAGAGCCTGGAGCGAATGAGAGATGCTTGTCTGTCCTGCAAAAAAACGCTTCGTTCTAAACCTCGGGAACTTGGTTTGGCTGAGCCTCAGTCTTCTGCTCTGCGGCCACCCGGCTGCGGCCCAGTCTCAGCGTACGCCCGACCCGTCGGCCGCACCCAGTCAGCAGCCATCCGATCAGCAACAATCGGGAAACATCAGAGGAAAAGTTAGCGATCAATCTGGAGCCAGCATCGGTGGAGCAACGGTGAAGCTTACCCGCGAAGCGGGAGGCCCAAGTCCCGAGGTGCTGACCGATGAGGACGGACATTTCTATTTTGTTAATGTCGCCCCGGGCCCCTTCGAGCTCACCTTCACCTCTCAGGGTCTCGCGCCCGCAGATTTCTCGGGAACCCTGAGTCCCGGGGAAGCTTACCTTGTCCCTCAAGTCATTTTGACCGTTGCCACCCAGGTCACAGAAGTGCGCGTCGCGCTTGCACCAAGCGAACTCGCGGAAGTGCAGATCAAGGAACAGGAGAAGCAGCGGGTTCTGGGCGTCATTCCGAATTTCTACGTCAGCTACGTCCCGAACGCGGCCCCTCTCCGGTCTAAGCAAAAATTCGAGCTGGCCTGGAAATCGGCGTCCGACCCCTTCACGTTTCTGGGGGTTGGCGCTTTGGCGGCGGTTGACCATGCAACCGGCCGCTGGAGCGGCTATGGACCCGGCGTGGAAGGCTATGCAAAACGCTATGGCGCAACCTACGCTAACGTTTTTGTGGGCACATTTGTCGGCGGTGCCGTTCTGCCTTCGCTTCTCAGGCAGGATCCGCGCTATTTCTACAAAGGAACCGGCAGCAAGCGATCACGGATTCTCTATGCTCTGGGCAGTTCCGTGATCTGCAAGGGCGACAATGGAAAATGGCAGCCGAATTACTCGTCGGTCCTCGGAAATCTCGCCGCCGGAGGAATCTCCAATCTTTACTATCCGGCAAGCGATCGCAACGGCGCCGCGTTGGTGTTCTCGAACGCACTCATCAGGCTCGGCGAAATGGCCGTCGCTAATGTCTTTCAAGAGTTTATTGTCCCGAAACTGACACCGAATCTTCCCACTCGCGCTCCGGCCCAACCCTAAGGCGCGCAATTCCAAAGCAAGGGTGCTGAGTTTTCTTATTCGCCGCGTTCACTGGTGGTCCTACCGTTTCTGAACCTTCGAGATGCGTTCCTCTAGACCGAGGGTCTTCAGTATGTCCGGTGAGGCTTCGTCCATCGCTATAAGTTCGTGGCAAGCACCGCAGTCTTGGGTGATCACCGCCCCTCCTCCTTCTGTGTGTGAACCGTCGTGACATCGAAAACATCCCGGAAAGTCTGTGTGGCCCAGGTTGTTAGGATAGGTGCCCCACGTGACTTTGAGTTCCGGGAAAACGTTCCGGTTGTAGATGGCAAGGATAGATTTGGCGGCCTGCTGGATGTCTTGAGACCGTGCCGCGGAGAGGTCACTGTAGTTCTGCCGATAATAATCTGTAAGGGCTATGGGTAATTTTTCCGCGGCTTCTTGCTGGGAACCATAACTCGCTTTCAGCAGTTCCACTGCTTTCTTTTTGATAAAGGGCAACGTTGAAGAGAGCTCCCCGAGAGCCAGCGCGCTATCCATGCCGTGCTCGGGCAACTCAAATGTGTGCGTGGGACGATTGTGGCAATCCACACATTGCATTTCGTAAATCGGAAGACTCTTATAGGAATCCGGCTTGGCGCCGTCGCTTACAAAGGTGTGGACCGCTCCCGTATTATTGTCTCGGTATTCCACCCAGGGAATGCCTTGCCTCCGGGCGTCGGCTGCCGCAAATCGGATTCGTATGCCGGGACCGAAGTGCTTGCCGTGGATGCCTGCGAACTTGCTGCCTCCCACCATCATCATCAACACCGTTTGCGTGCGGGTGTTGTTCTCATCTTCAGCATAATGGGTAACAACTCGCAGCCTTGCCGATCCGAATTTTTGGGGCCAATGGCAGTTCTCGCAGGTCTCGACCGCTGGGACGAGGCGGTTGCTTTCGAGCGCGCTGGGTATTGGCCGTCGGTAGCTATTAAAGATGGTTTCGATTAGCTGCCGGGTGCCCGCCTTCTTGCTCGCAATCCAGCCCGCGGCGCCGGGTACAACATGGCATTCCACGCAAGCGACCCTCGAATGAGGAGAATTTTGATAGGCCGCGAATTCGGGACTCATGCTGTGGCATGCCTGTCCACAGAATTGCGGCGTCTCCATGTGCTCGACAGCGCGGTACGTCAGCTGAGTCCCAATAATGACATTGAATAACGTCGTGACCCCGAAAAACCAAAGCAGTCGCCGGATGGCAGCCTTGCGGTCAAATTCATCGGGAACGAGGCCCTCTTTGAGGCGTCTTTTTCCGAGATAGATGCCAATGGGAATTAACAGTAAGCCTGCAAAGAATAGGACCGGAAGAATCAGGAAGACGATGATCCCAATATAGGGATTATCGACGTGTCCCCTCATTTGAAGTGGCAATACAAACAGGAAGGAAAGGACAGCGGTAGTGACGATCGCGCTTCCAGCAAGGCTCACCCAGTGAAGCGTTAGCAGGGACCAAACAGGTCGCTTATTCGTTGTATTCATGGCGGCAGAAGTTTAACCCAAATGCGAGGCCTTTAGGCCGTAAACCTCGAACGTCAGTTTTAACTTCGAACCGCACCGAGCCGCTGCGATGCCCGCCCCGTTCATGGGCTTAACTCCCGGTAAGTTTGAATGGATCAGTCGAGGAAAGGGCGCATGGCGCACATGCGCGCTATTGTCGCCGCGACGAAGAAGGAAGAAGGATCGTCATAACGGTGGGCCTCGCGACGAGCCAGGGAGACTGCCAGGTAGTTACCCCAAACGGGGCGAAAAATCCGTCAGCGTCAAAAACGTCGAGTCAACCTTCTCGACCAATTTGCCATTCTCTTCCGATTTCGCCTTCACCCTCTTCCACTCCGGATCGTCCTGAAAGGCTTTCCAGTTCGCTCGAGCCGCTTCCAGGCTCGGATGCTCCAGAATGTAAAAAAAGGTGCTGCTTTTGACCGGTTCGTCGAGCGCCGTCCAATACGCCACGCTCGCGATTCCGTGGGCCGTAAAAAGCTTCATCGTGTGGTCCCGGAAGCGGGCTACCAGGTCTTCCATCTTTCCGGGAACCACGTGATAAATCCGCAACTCGTAGACCGTAGTTGAACTTGCCATGCCGCCACGCTCCTCCTTCCCCGTTGTCATCAAACTCCCTCGGGCAAATGAATCGAACGCCAACTTCATGGCCTGCGTCATCCCGCCGGGCATCAGCATCGCCAAGGGCGCCACCAGCAATGTTCGTCTCTTCATTGCGCGATTCTAGCAGAGCGCTAGAGAGCGCTGCATTCTGAACTTCGTCCTGAACCGAGAACGGATGTTTTCTTTGACCAGAGTCCACCGTGCTTCGATGCCATGCAAGGACGACATCCTCCATTCTTTTCAATCACTTGGACACACTTCCGTTTTCATCCTCGCGCATCCGGTTCCCGCAAGTCCTTTACCTGGCACTTATACCGAAACGCAGCGGGTACCCCGTCGTCTGGTATGCCTAACCGTTCTGTTTCGGAACTCCAACCCGAATCACTTCGCCATTCTCAACTCCTCTCATTTCCTCGAAGCTCACATCCCCGGCGCGGGCCGCCGGGAGCAGATTTTTCAAATCCTGTTTACTCCGGAGCACGCTTCGTGAGGTACAATGTTTCGTCCTTAGGCCATGAGCACGACACCTACAGTCATCACCGCCGGTGAGGAGAACTTTCTCCAGCGGGTTAAAGGCATTTTCGGCGCCGCCTTCTTCCTGCTCCTGCAAAGATCGCCCCAACTCCTTCGCCTTCATCGCAATGAGAAGTCCTGGACGCTCCTGCGCATCGCGCTCGGCTGTTGCGGGGCCGCCCTCGTCGTCCTTCCGTTGAGCCTCTGGAGCGGCTGGATTACCGCCATCTTCGGCCTGTCTCTATTCGTTGTTTCGATCCTGCTGCCGCCCGCCGAACTCGAGTCGGCCACCGACCGCAAGGCGCGTGAACTCGGAGCCCATACCGTCGTTGGCGGCGGTGAATATCAGCCGGGCAATGCCCCTGCGGCGCATGTCCAACTCTTCATTTCGCCCACTCACACCTGGGCTCTCGATAAGAATTTTGAACCACTGATCGTCTTTCCGACCGCGACAATTTCGGCTGTGCACGTGGAATCCTCCGGGGACCGCTGGCTCCTCCGCGTCCGCTGGGCCAACCATCGAGCTGAGTTCTGCTTTAAAGGCATCTTCGCGGAGCGTTTCGCCCGCCTCGCCGAAGAGTCTCTTCGCCAGGCGACTCCTCCACCACCGAAACATCGTGCCGCCCGCGCTTGACCGGCCGCCGGCGCGGTCGAAACCAAGCCCACTCGAAACCCGTTCTTCCCTGTTTTCTGTGTCAAACTATATCTATGGCTCGAGGATGGGAGAGCAAAGACGTGCAAGCCCAAGTGGAAGAGAAAAAAGCCGTGCCGCAAACGCAGGACACTAAAAGCCAGAAAAGCGCCGAGCAGATCCGCCGGGAACAGGAGCGTCGTGGTTTACAGCTTTCGCGCACCCGAATCCTGAACGATCTTGAAACCGCAACCCATCCGAATCACCGGAAATCGCTCGAAGCGGCGCTCGCGCATCTCGACAAGAAAATCGCTGACTTGAATTAGGGTTGTCGGCGCTTCCTGCCCTGCTAAAGGAGGGATTTCTTTTCTATCTCTTAATCGGTGAACACCACCCCCACCGCCGTCGTACCCTTCTCCGTCCCCGTTTCTATCCGCACGACATAACCTCTCAGCCGCATCTCCTGCAAGCCGTCCGCTCCCGGAGTTTCAAGCACCACTTGCAATTCGGATTGCAGTCGGGGGCTGTGTTTAAGAGAAATCAGGGCCCCCTGCAGCGCCAAGTCGCGAATCGTAGTTTCTTCCTCGAACCTTTGTCCTTCGGCGGTCAGCCCGCTTACGCAGGCACGGAACTGCGCTTCTTGCCGCAGTGACGTGCGCGAACGGGGCATATGCGCCTGAACGGGTTCGCCGGCCGCACCGAGCGTAATCACCATTCCTTCACTTGCGGCAAACACGGAGTCCAACTCCTCCCGGGCTTCGCGCAGAATCGCATCGATCATGCGATCCGTGGAGTCGGGGTCGTGGTGGAACAGTACAAGTGTTTTTGCGTTTACTTCGCGGGCAATCTTTACTCCCTCTTTCCATGAGGAGTGCCCCCACCCCTTGCGCGTAGTCATAAGCTGCACGGGCGTGAATTGTGCATCGTTTATAAAAATATCGGCTTCAGCTGCCAGTTCCCGCAGGCTCCTGTCCAAGGCGGGATCTCCAGGCTCGTTGTCCGTGGCATAAGCGATCGTTCCGGCCGAGGTTTCGATCCTAAAGCCTAGGCAGCCCTGCGGATGATTCAGCCAGCGCGCGCTAACTTTGTTATCTCCAACACGAAAATTCTCGCCGCCCTCCACTTCGCGAAATTTTCGGCGCGCGGTCATCGCGGAAAAATCGACGGGAAAATACGGCAGGGCCATCTGTGTCTCGAATACCTGGCGGAGCGAGTCTCGCCCGAGGAATTTCGAGCGAAAACTGTAAAACTGAAACTGATTGCTCTCCCCGTACAGAGGGGAAAAAAATGGCAGCCCTTGAATATGGTCCCAGTGGTAGTGGGTAACGAAGACGTGGGTATCTGAAGACCGGCCCGAATCGGCATTGCTCCAACGGTTACCGAGAGTGCGCAAGCCGGTGCCGCAATCGAGAATGAATTGCGTGCCGTCCGGTGCGACGAGATCAAGGCAAGGCGTGTTTCCGCCAAAGCGCCACGTAGCCGGGTCCACGGTCGGCGTGGAGCCGCGCACGCCCCAAAAACTGAGCTTGGCGATGGGACTCGTCATTTCCGTCGGCGCAGCGCACAGAAACCGGCGAGATCGGGGTTCTTCTTGTGCTTTCGCTGCTT
>Ga0306924_10006102_pt1 | contig 11979 bp, 12 predicted proteins | sample sta12Can44000111_FD_203756 | JGI IMG/M metagenome (GOLD analysis project Ga0306924, IMG submission 203756) | Lab enrichment of tropical soil microbial communities from Luquillo Experimental Forest, Puerto Rico - statanox.12C.anox.44.000.111 (v2)... | ecosystem: Environmental > Terrestrial >... | reverse complement strand
CGTCCACGACGCGAACACACCGGCCACGATGATGATCGAGGTGAGCAGGACCATCAGCAGGCTGATGCCGTCGACACCGAGCTCGTACGAGATCCCGAGCGGCGGAACCAGCGGCAGCTTCTCGTAGAACTGGAACCCGGCGTTCTCGCGCTCGTAGACGACGTAGATCCAGACCGACAGCACCGCGGAGATGCCGGTCGTCACCGTGGCGATCAGGCGGACCGCCAGGGGGCGGTGGCGCGCGGTGAACATGATCAGCAGGGCGCCGATGAACGGCGACCACGTCATGATCGTGAGGACGGGGACGGTCAGCGGCGCCATAGCTGGGCGCAGACGAAGAGGAGCAGCATGCCGAACGCCACGCCGTACACGTAGTCCTGCGCCCGGCCACTCTGCATGCGCCGCAGACTGTCGCCCGCGCGCAGGGTGAGCGCCGTCAGCGCGTTGAGGATCCCGTCGACGAAGTAGCGATCGATCCAGCCGATCAGCCGCGAGAATCCGAGGATGATCCCGCGATAGAGGCCGGCGTAGAGCGCGTCGAGCCCGTAGCGGCGGCGCGCGGCGTAGTCGAGCGGCGCCAGTGCGGCGGCGACGCGCGCCGGATCGATCGCCCCTCGCTGGTACATCGCCCAGGCCAGCACGAACCCCGCCGCGGCCAGCCCGACCGACAGCGGTGCCAGCCACGCCGGCGCCTCCTCGTGGGCCTCGCCGCCGCCGAGCGCCAGACGGATTCCGACCACCACGGTGAGGATGGCCAGGACCCAGAGCGGCCCGCGCATCAGCCACGGCGCCTCGTGCGGATGGCCGCCCGCGTGCGCGCGCCCGAAGAACGTGACGAAGACGACTCGGAACATGTAGAAGGCGGTGAGCAGCGCGGTCAGCGCGAGCATGAGGAACGGCACGGCGAGGTGAGCTTCCCACACGCCGCCGAGCACCGCCTCCTTGGAGAAGAAGCCCGCGAGTGGCGGCACCCCGGCGAGTGCCAAGGTGCCGACGACGAAGACGATGGCCGTGTGCGGCATCGCGCGGAACAGCCCGCCCATTCGGAAGATGTCGTTGGTGCCCGCCGCGTGGATCACCGCGCCGGCGGCGAGGAACAGGAGCGCCTTGAAGAGCCCGTGCGTGAGCAGGTGCAGGAACCCGGCGGGCGACGCCCCGGCGCCGGCGGCGGCCATCATGTACCCGAGCTGCGAGACGGTCGAGTACGCGAGCACGCGCTTGATGTCGCCCTCGACGCACGCCATCGTCGCCGCCAGGAGCGCGGTGAACGCGCCCACCCACGCGATCAAAGTCAGCACCTCGGGCACCAGCGCGAAGAGAGGCTCCGTGCGGGTGACCATGTAGACGCCGGCAGTGACCATCGTGGCCGCGTGAATGAGCGCCGAGACCGGGGTCGGCCCCTCCATCGCGTCCGGGAGCCACACGTGCAGCGGGAACTGCGCCGACTTGCCGACCGCGCCCAGATAGATCAGGAACATGATCGCCGCCAGGCCCGGCACCGCCAGCGCGTTCGCCTGCGCCTTCTCGAAGAGGTCGTCGAACTCGAACGTGCCGGTGGCCGACCACAGGAGCACGATGCCGACGATGAAGCCGACGTCGCCGAGCTTCGTGATCCAGAACGCCTTCACGGCGGCGCGCGCGGCAGCCGGGCGCTCGTACCAGAAGCCGATCAGCAGATACGAGCAGAGGCCGACCAGCTCCCAGAAGATGAACATCTGCAAGAAGCCGGGGGCCAGTACCAGCCCCAGCATCGAGAAGACGAAGAGCGACTGGTAGGTGTAGTAGCGGCCCAGCGGCGCCCGGCGCTCGTCGGCGAGGTACGCCAGCGAGTAGATCTGGACGAGCAGCGAGACCAGGGTGACCAGCACGAGCATCGCGTTGCTGAGCGGATCGACCAGGACGCCGACGGTCGCGATCGGGCCGCCGTCGGCCGGGATCCAGCCCCAGGTCCGCGCCGCGACGATGCCGCGATCCCAGACGACCAGTGCCGCGACGAAGGAGACGGCGATCGCCGCGATCGAGACCACGCCGGCGCCCCGGCCGGTGCGGCGCAGCGGCCCCACGACCGCCAGCAGCACGAACGAGACGAACGGCATCGCGAGCACGAGGAGCGGCAGGAGCACGTCGGCGGTCACGGCGCTAGCCCCGGAGCAGGTCGAGGCGGTCGGCCTCGACCGTCCGCCGCACGCGGAAGATCGCGATGACGATCGCGAGCCCCACGGCGATCTCGGCGACGGTGATGGAGATCGTGAACAATGTGAAGATCAGCCCGGTCAGATCGCCGTTGAAGCGCGCGAACGCGACCAGGTTGATGTTGACGGCGTTCAGCATCAGCTCGATCCCCAGCAGGATGCCGACCGCGTTGCGCCGGGTCAGCACGCCGAAGAGCCCGATCGAGAACACGAGCGCCGCGAGGACCAGATAGGACGGAAGCCCGATCATTCCTCGCCTCGCGCGAAGTGGAGGGCGCCGAGCAAGGCCGTGACCAGCAGCACGCCCAGGAGCAAGAGCGTGACGGCGAAGGGGCCGACCAGCGCGCGCCCGATCGCGACCGTCGCGTCGGCGGCCGGCTGCGGGCGCACCGTCGTCAGCGGCGCCTGCAGGAGGAACCCCGCGACGCCGGCGAAGACCGCGGCGGCGACGATCGCGCCGTTGACGAGGTGACGGCTCGTCTGTCTGATTCGCTCACCGACGAGCCGCTCGGTCAGCATGATCGCGAACACCACGATCGTGACGACGCCGCCGGCGTAGAGCAGGAGTTGCACGGCGAACAGGAATGGCTGGTCGAGCAAGAGGAAGATCACGCCGGTCGCCACCAGCGCCGCCGCGAGGTAGAGGACGGCGTGAAAGAGGTTCGGCGTGAGCACGACGGCGAGGCTCGAGGCGAGTAGCACCACGGCTACCACCCAGAATCCAACCGTTTCGAGGGTCACTCGGCCGGCTCCTTCGCCTCTCCCTTCGCTTCTCCCCTGGCCTCGCCCCGCGCCGGCTTCGGCGGCGCCTGCATGTCGCGCAGCCGGTTGCCGGTAGCCCACGACGGCTCGAATTGCAGGCCGAGGGCGTGCAGACGGTCCTTGTCGAGCAGGAGCTCGCGCCGGTCCGCGGTCGCGAGATCGAAGGACTTCATCATGATGATGGCGTCGGTCGGGCACACCTGCACGCACAGCTCGCAGAACTCGCACGCGTAGAGCTCGAGAGTGAACGTCTTGGCGTAGTTCCGCTTGTCGCCCTTCAGCATCTCGACCTTGATGACCTGCGGCGGGCAGACATACTCGCAGAGCCGGCAGCCGATGCAGGCCTCCTCGCCGGTATCCTTCTCGTAGGTGAGCGCCAGGATGCCGCGGAAGCGATCCGGGTACGGCCGCTGGACGTCGGGATAGTGGACGGTCACCGGCTTGCGGAAGAGATTTCTCAGAGTCACGCTCATGGCGCGGCCGACGGCCCCGACCAGCTGACCCGTCTCGCGCCAGAACCCGGGGGCGCCGCCGTTAGCCGCCACCGGCGCCTCGCGTCGCGACGACGAATCCGGCGGCCAGCAGCAGAACGAGGGTCGCCGGCATCAGGAGCTTCCAGGAGATCGCCAGGATCTGGTCCACGCGGATCCGCACGAACGACCAGCGCACCCACGTGACGAGGAGGAAGATTGCCAGGGTCTTGAGGAGCAGCCACAGCGGTCCGAGCGCGGCGGGCCCGGGCCCGAGCCAGCCGCCCAGGAAGAGGATCGCGCCCAGGAAGCTCGTCCCCAGCATGTGGGCGTACTCCCCGAGCTGGATCAGCGCGAACTTCATGCCGCTGTACTCGACGCGAAAGCCGGCCACCAGCTCCGACTCGGCCTCGAGGATGTCGAACGGCACCCGGTTCTCGGCCGCCAGGGTCGCGATCACGAAGGCGATGAAGGCGAGCTGGCCGATGATCGGGTACGCGACGAACCAGAGCCCCTGCTGCGCCGTGACGATCGCCGACATCTGCATCGAGCCGGCCAGCACGACGGGCACCAGTGCCGCGAAGATGAACGGCAGGTCGTAGGAGATGATCTGGTTGACCGCGCGCATCGCGGACAGGAGCGCGTACTTGTTGTTCGAACCCCAGCCGCCCATGAAGAGACCGACGATCTCCAGGGACGAGACGGCCAGGAAGAACAAAACGCCGATGTTCAGGTCGGCGACGCCGAGGGCGGGCGCGAACGGGATCGTCGCGAAGATCAAAAGGCACGGGACGAGGAAGACCAGCGGCGCCAGGTTGTAGACCGGCCGGTCGCTGGCGGTCGGCACGATGTCTTCCTTCATCATCAGCTTGAGCGCGTCGGCGACCGGCTGGAGCCATCCGTGCGGGCGCCCGACGTAGTAGGGTCCGATCCGCGACTGCATGCGTGCGGCGAATTTGCGCTCGAGGAGCGTGACGTAGGCGACCAGCCCGAGCAGGACGTTCAGGACGATGAACGCCTCGATCGCGTGCCAGGCCGCCGGTGGAAGTGTCATGGTAGCGGGGTCCTCGAGGCCGGCTTGTACCGACGGTGGCCTGACACAGATGCGAGCCGGCTCCGCACGGCGCATTCATGGCGCTGCGGTGTGCGAGCCCGGCGTGCCGCTCGCGGGCCCGGTGTCCGGGTTCCGGTCATCGGTCGACTTCCCCGAACACGGGGTCGACGGAGCCCATGATCGCGACCACGTCGGCCACCTTGTGGCCTGGCACGATGTACGGCAGCACCGCGAGGTTCGAGAAGGACGCGCCCCGCCACTTCAGCCGGTACGGCTTCGGTCCGCCGTCGCTGACCATGTAGCAGCCGATCTCGCCGCGCGCGCCCTCGATGCGCGTGTAGCCCTCGCCCTTGGGCACCCGCACCTGCGCGACCGACTTGACGCCGGGCCGCGAGGAGATCGGACCCTCGGGCAGCCCGTCGAGCGCCTGCCGGATGATCCGGATCGACTGGCGGAACTCGACCATGCGCACGCGGTAGCGCGCATAGCAGTCGCCCGCGCTCTCCACCGGCACGACGAAGTCGAAGTCGCCGTACGACGAGTACGGCTCGGCCCGCCGCACGTCGTAGCCCACGCCCGAGCCACGGATGAGCGGGCCCGAAACGCCGACCGTCTCCGCGACCTCGCGCGAGATCACACCGACGCCCTGCGTGCGCACGCGGAAAAAGGTGTTGGTCTCCAGCATCGCCTCGTACTCGTCGAGCCGCCCCTCGATGAAGTCGACGGTCTCGCGCACCTTCTTGTCCCAGCCGGCGGGGATGTCGTAGCGGGTGCCGCCGGTCTGGTGAAAGCCGTAGAGCAGGCGCGCGCCGGTCAGCTCTTCGAACCGGTCCAGGACCATCTCGCGCTCGCGGATGCAATAGAGGAACACGGTCGCGCCGCCGCCGAGCGCGCCGCCCATGTCCAGGCACCACGTGCCGAGCCAGAGGCAGTGCGACGCGATCCGCTGCAGCTCGGCGACGATGACGCGCAGGTACTGCGCACGCCTGGGGACCTCGATCTTCGCGATCTTCTCGACCGTCGAGACGTACGCCAGCTCCGCGGTCATGGCCGCGACATAGTCCGTCTTCGACGCGATCGACGGGTACTGCACGTAGGTCAGGCTCTCGCCGAGCTTCTCGTGGCAGCGATGCAGGTAGCCGATCACGGCGTCGACGCCGACGACGGTCTCGCCCTCGAGCGTGAGGATCATCCGGAACACGCCGTGGGACGACGGGTGCTGGGGCCCCATGTTCATCATGAGGCGCTCGTTGCCCCCGTAGCCGATTTCGACGACTTGCTGTGTCTGCGTGGACACGGAGGTGTTACTTCATCGGAGACGACGGCGCCGGGATCAGGGCCACCGAGCGCATCTCGACGAGCAGCGGCGTCGCCTTGCCGAGAAACGCCTGCCATTCTGGGTCCTGGAGGACCTTACCCCGCACGGCGGCCCGGTCGTTCAGATCGCGGTACGCCCAGAGGTGCACCACCTCGTTGAGCTGCGCGACCTCGGTCTGGAACACGCCGACGTTCTTCGAGTACTTCTCGCGCGTGGGCATGATCGCCTTGAAGTGGCCGAGCCACTCGCCGGCCCGCCCGACCTGCGTGCGATACGTCCGGAGCTCGTAGATGTGCCCGCCGTCGACCGGCGGCTTCAACGGCAGCTGGGCCGACAGGATCTTGTTCTCCTGGGCCAGCAGCAGCGGCCGGATCTTGGACACGTAGTCACGGCTCCACGCCTCGTTCTTCGCGAGCTCGCCCCGCAGCCGCTCGCGGTCGACCAGGTCCGCGTAGGCCCAGAGATGGACGTACTGATTGAGCGTGCCAAACTCGGTCGTCCACGAGCCCTCGAGCTTGCCGTACTTGTCGCCGCGGATCGGACGGCCGACCTCGGAGTTGAGCTTGAGGTACTCGCCCTGCTTGCCGGGCTGCAAGGTGTAGGTCCGGAGCTCGTAGATCATGGATCGCGTCTCCTCATCGATATGGGGCCAGCGGCGTGTCGACGGCGTAGTCCTTCCGGAGCGGGTAGCCTTCCCAGTCGTCCGAGAGGAGGATGCGGCGAAGGTCGGGATGACCGTCGAAGACGATCCCGAACATGTCGTAGCACTCGCGCTCCATCCAGCTGGCGCCCCGGTAGAGCGCGGTCAGCGACGCACAGCGCGTCTCGCCGGCGCCCAGCCGGGTGCGCATCGTGACGACGAGCGGCGCGTCGAGGTTCTCCACGCGGCAGAGCACCTCGAAGCCCTGGTCCTTCCAGTCCACCGCGGACAGCCAGTTGAAGTAACGGCAGCCGAGCTCGTCGTGGGCGAAGCGGGCGAACTCCTGCCAGCGCTCGCGCGGCAGAGCGACGGCGAGCCCACCGTCGGCGACCGCGTCCGCTCCGAACCGCTCCTGGATGCGCGTGCGCGCGTCGGCGGGCGTCATGCTCCCCCGGGTTCGGACGCAGCGGTGCGCTTCCCGGTCTTCTGGAACTCGTCGACCTGGGCCTGGAGCTTGAGCAACCCGTACATCAGCGAGTCGGGCGTGGGCGGGCAGCCGGGCACGTACACGTCGACCGGCACGACCCGGTCGACGCCCTTCACGACGTGGTAGCCGTGGCGGAAGGGGCCGCCGGAGTTCGCGCACGAGCCCATCGAGACCACCCACTTGGGATCGGGCATCTGGTCGTAGATGCGCTTGAGCATCGGCGCCATCTTGATGGTGACGGTCCCGGACACGATCATCAGGTCCGAGTGTCGCGGCGAGGCCCACGGCACCATGCCGAAGCGCTCGACGTCGAAGCGCGACGCGAACGTGGCCATCATCTCGATCGCGCAGCACGCCAGGCCGAACGTCACGGGCCAGATTGACGACTTGCGCGCCCAGTTGAAGATCTTGTCCGTCGACGTCGTCACGATCCAGCCGCCCGGCATGTGGTGGATGGCGTCGGCGATCGAGGCGAGCGCGTTCGAGGTCTTGTCGTCGGGCGGGCGCGACTGATGGTACTTCTCCCACTCCTGCAGATCCTTGAAGTCGCCCCAGACGGGCGCGGGGATCTGTGGGAGCGGTCGCTTCACTTCCATTCGAGCACGCCCTCCCGGTACGCGTAGAGCCAGCCGAGCCCGAGGACCCCGACGAACGCGGCCATCACCCAGAACGCGCTGACGCCGACGACGCGGAGCACGAGGGCCCACGGGAAGAGGAAGACCGCCAGGGCGTCGAACACGATGAACACGAGCGCGACCAGATAGAAGCCGACCGGGAACTGCACCCACGCCGTCCCGATGGGCTCGGCGCCGCACTCGTAGTTCATGAGCTTGACGGTGCCGGGGCGGCTCGGGCGCAGGAGCCGTGCCACCGCGAGCGAGACGACGCCAAAGCCGATGATCAGCGCGGCGAAGATGAAAACGGGCAGGTAGCCCGACAAGATACTCCTCCTTCGAGATGCACCCGGGCGCTCAGTATAGCACCTTCGCCTGAGGCGTCCGCGCGCTCTCCGTTGCTCGGGAAGCGGCACCTATCGTGCTACGCTCGAGCAAGAATGCGGGTGCTGGTTGTCGAGGACCAGGTCGACCTCGGCGATGTCTTCCGCGAGTTCCTCATCGAGCTCGGCCACCATCCGCTGGTCGTTCACACGGCGGAAGCCGCCCTCGCCAGCCTGAAGACCGAGCGCCTCGACGCGATCCTCCTCGACGTCCAGCTGCCGGGCATGAGCGGGCTCGACTTCCTCCAGCTTCGCCCGGTGCGCGCGCTCGGTGTCCCGATCGTCGCCGTCTCGGGGGTCGTCAACGAGAGCCAGGCCCGCGAGTGCCTCAAGCTCGGCGCGGCCGATTTCATGGGCAAGCCCGTCCAGCTCGACCGGCTGAACGAGGTCTTGACCTTCCTGGAGCCGCACGCCATGTCGCGGGCGGCCGAGCTCGAACGGCGTCCCGAGAAGCGTCGCTCGCCGCGCGCGCGGCTGACGGTCCCGATGCGGCTGTCCGAGTACAACGGCCGCGAGCACGAGGGCACGTTGCTCGAGGTGGGGTTGTCGGGTATGAAGGCGCGATTCGGCGCCTCGTTCGAGGCAAACACGGTCGGCCGAGCCGTCTTCACGCCGCCAGGCGGCGGATCTCCGATCGAGGTCATCGCGATCCTCGTCCGGGTCGACCCCGACGGCCAGGCCTTCACGTTCGTGCGCCTGGACCCACTGGACGCAGAGCGCTTGCGCGTGCTGACGCGGCGCGCTCCGGCGGGGCCCCGGCGAGCCGACTAGGGACGAGACGCCGTCTCGGCGGCCAGCGCCAACGCGGCGGCTTCCGACTCGGGCCCCTGGAGGACCAGGGCGCGATACCGAGCGGCCAGCGAGCGCGACGCCTCGAACTTTCCCCGCGCCGCGGCCTCGAGCTCGGCCGTACGGATCACGGCGTCGAGCAGGCGGTCGAAATGGGCCGCCATGCGCCGCCGGACGTCGCCGTAGCCCTTCACCAGCTGCGCCGCGCGCGCCACCTCGCAGGCGAGCGGCGTGTCCCACGCCGCGCACCGGCCGATCGCGGCGAGCCAACGGTCCACCCGCGCGTGCTCCTCGCGGGCGCGGTACGAGATCGGGCGCAGCGGCTTCAGCCACGTGAGCATCCAGACGCGGAGGAACCCGCTCACCGTCGTCGTCTTCACGTGCTGCCCGAGCGTGGGCCGCCCGTGCGGCCAGCGGCGCTCGGCCCAGCGCGCGAACGGCGCGACCAGCCGGTGCGGCAGGACGCCCCAGATCTCGTCGAGATCCGGCTTGAGAAAGTCGGTCACGACGATCTCACCCGCGCCGACCCCCTTGTCCCGACGAATTCGCTCGAACCGGCTGGCCCGTGTCTTGAGCTGCGCGACCCGCACGGCATCCTCGTACGTCATCCACACCGCGAGGTATCGCGCCACGATCCGCGCCAGCTCCAGATCACCTGCGCCAACAAAGGGCCTCACCCGCTCCAGATACCGCTCCGCATAACCCCGATCCTGATAATCGATCAACCGCGTGATGGCCTGGCGCAGCAGAGGCCTGAGCTCCTCTGGGAAGTCGGCCGTCATGCGCTCGAAGTCCGGGCTCGCAGCGGCGACGGCCGGGCCGCTGGGGGCGGGGGCCAGAGAGAGGTCCGTGGCGAGTGGGCTTCCGAAGCCACGCGACCCCTCCCTGGCCCCCGCCCCCACCGGCCCGGCCGCCGCCACTGCGAACCCGGCCTCGAAGCCACGAAGGTTGGCGTCCACCTGAACGCCCTTGCTGCGAATAGCCTGGCGATACGCAGCCGCGCCGAGCGGAAGGACACCCGAGCCCGCCAGCGCCCCGAGCAGCACCGCGTTGGCTTCGGTCCCGTGCTCGCGCGCCAGCGCGAGAGCGTCGAAGGCGATGAGGCGCTTCGAGAACGCGCGCGCCGCGGCCTGCAGCTGCTCGATCGGATAGATGCCGCGCCCGGTCACGATCTTCTCGTGGATCGAGTAGAGGCGATGGGTGCTGGCGATGATCGTCGTCCGTCCGGGCGACGGAAAGCCGAGCTCGATCGAGCGCCCGACCTCGAGGAACTCGGGGGCCAGGAGGACGTCGAGCGCGCCGGGAACGGGATAGAGCGAGAAGATCGGTGTGCCGTCCGTGGCGGGGTTCCGCTCGCCCGACAGCTCCACGTAGTACGTCGTGGATCCCGTTCGCTGCGCCACGCCCGGGATGGAGGTGCCGTGGACCGGATAGCCGTCGACCAGCGCGGCGTCCACGATCCAGTCGAGGAGCACGCCGCCCCCCTGCCCGCCGACGGCCGGGACCAGGAGGCTCAGGAGCGGCGCGTCGGTCACGTCCCGGCGGCCGCGAGTCGACGGATGACGGCCGCGCGCAGGCGAGCCACGAACCGCGTCCACCAGCTCGGGTTCGTGATCACCTTCACCTCGTAGAACGATGGACAGAGCACGGCCGCGTGCGCGACCTCGCCGCAGACGCCGCAGCCCACGCACGTGTCGTCGACGTGGGCGATCGGATCCTCGCGCAAGGGATCCGGGCTCTCGCGCAGGGTGAGCGACGGGCAGCCGTTCAGGCGCATGCACGAGTGATCGCCCGTGCAGACGTCTGGATCCACGCCGAAGCGCGGCTGGACGACCTGCCGGCCGGCTGCCGCGTCGCGGCGCAGACGCGGTCGCTCGCGGCGCTGGCGCTCCAGCATGCACTCGTTCTTCGCGATGACGACCTTGAGCCCCGGCACGCGCGTCGTCAGCGCTTCGCGGATCGTGCCGATCACCTCGGCGATCCGGTAGGAGTTCACGGTCCGGATCCACTTCACCCCGAGACCGTGGAGCGCATCTGGAATTGTCATCGGCAGGGGCTCGTTGCGCGCGTTCTTGCCGGTCGAGGGCACGTGGTGCTGGCCCGTCGCCGCCGCGTAGAAGTTGTCGAGGATCACCAGGACCGAGTCCTGGCGGTTGTACATCGCGTTCGCGACGCCGTTGGTGAGGCCGTTGTGCCAGAAGCCGCCGTCGCCCATCACCGAGATCGTCCGCTTGCTGAAGAGCGGCGAGACCGCGCTCGACGAGGCGAGCCCCATCCCGTAGCCGAGGACCGAGTTGCCGACGTTGAACGGCGCCTGCGTCGAGAAGGTCGAGCAGCCGATGTCGGCAGCGACGTGCGTGTCGCCGATCTCGGGCTCGCGCTGGCGGAGGATCTTGAGCGCGCTGAACACCGGCCGCTCGGGACAGCCCGTGCAGAACGACGGCGGGCGCTTGGCGACCGGCTCCGGGAGCACGTCGCCGACTTTTTCGCGGTGCGCGGTCAGCGCGCGATACCGGTCCTCGATCGCCGCGCTCGACTGCGACCTGACGCCGGCCGACGTCAGGAAGCGCCGCAGGCCGCCGATGACGAGGTGCGGCACGTACTCGCCGTGCGGCGAGAGCAGCTCCTTTCCCTGGATTTCGACGGGAAGTCGCGCCTCGTGGGCGAGCGCCTTCAGCTCGCGCTCGATATAGTTCGGCATCCCCTCTTCGACGACGAAGACGCGCTGCTTGCCGCGCAGGAACTCGATCAGCTCCTCGGGCACCAGCGGGTGGATCGCGTTGAGCACCAGCAGCGGGATCGGCGTCCGGCCGCGTGTGTCGGCGAGGCCGAGCACGGAGAGGCCGCGCAGGGTCGTGTTCCAGAGGCCGCCCTGCATGACGATGCCCACGTGGTCCTCGTCGCCGCGGAAGTGCTCGTTGAGCCTCCGCTCGACGATGTAGCGCTTCGCCGCCGGCAGGCGCTTCTCGAACTTCTGCGCCTCCATCTGGTACGAGAACGGCGGCAGGTTGATCCGGTCGATGCTGAAGCTCGGCGCCCCGAGCCGCGAGAGCATGCTGATCGCGGGCCGCACGTTGTCGCGGCAGCGCAGGGTGCCGCGCATGTGGCAGGCCCGGATGCGGATCGAGAAGAACACGGGCTCGCTGCACGCCTCGGAGAGCCCGAAGCCCTCGCCGACGAAGCGGGCGAACGAGTCGAGGCTGTTGCGCGGATCGAGGAGCGGGATCGACGACTTGAGCGCCGTCGAGTGCGTGCGCTCCTGGAGGATCG
>Ga0306924_10006101_pt1 | contig 11979 bp, 11 predicted proteins | sample sta12Can44000111_FD_203756 | JGI IMG/M metagenome (GOLD analysis project Ga0306924, IMG submission 203756) | Lab enrichment of tropical soil microbial communities from Luquillo Experimental Forest, Puerto Rico - statanox.12C.anox.44.000.111 (v2)... | ecosystem: Environmental > Terrestrial >... | reverse complement strand
CATCACCAATGCCGGCCCCGGGGTCAAGCACGATATCCAGCGCGCCCTCAATGTGCGCAACCTCGACCCGAAGACGGCACTGACCCAGGAGCAGGTGGCCTATCTCGACCATGCCGGCTCCTACGAGCCGAAGCCGCGTCTCAAGGACATGGATGTCCAGGGCATCGATCAGGTCATGATCATCCCGACCGAGATCGACATCTATCCGTGGCTAGAAAATGCGCTAGGCGCGAAAGCCTTCTGCCGCGCCTACAATGAATGGGCCTACGAGTACACCCTGGCCGACCCCAAGCGGCTCTACTTCGCGGCACTGATCCCGATGCAGCACCCTGACTACGCGATCGAGGAGGTGCGCCGGGTCGCCGCCCTGGGCTGTCGGGTGGCGCTCGTCCGGCCAATGGATGCGTTTGGCAATTATCCGCTGCAGCCGAAATACGAGCCAGTCTGGGACGCGCTCGAAGAGACCGGCATGGTCTACGGCATGCATCCGTTCCCGGCCTTTGGCAGCCTCAAGCCCAGCGGCTACAGCGAGCAGTATTCGGGCGCCGAATTGATCCGCGGCACCGTCGCGACCGCCGGCCTGCCGCACACGTTTTTGACCAATGTCCAGAATTTTCAGGCCGAGGCTGCATTGTGGGTCAGTCTGGTGCTGATGTCGGGCTTTTTCGACCGGCATCCGAAGATCAATGCCGCCGTGTTCGAGGCGTCCTCGACCTGGCTCAGCTTTCTGCTCGACGAATGCGACAAGGCCTACCGCCTCTACAAGAACGAGCGCCAATTGCCGCCATTGAAGCATCTGCCGAGCGAAACCTTCGCCTTGCATTGCATGACCGGGTTCGAGGGCGACGAGGCGCCGCCGGCGCGCCTGCCGGAGTTCTACGGCGACATCCTGGCCTGGTCGTCCGATGTCTATCACCACGACGGCGACGACGCCTGGCGGGCGATCGAGACAATGCGGAAATATAACCTGCCGGTCGAAGACCAAGCCAAGTTCCTCGGCAGCAACGCCCGACGCCTCTATAAGGTGCAAGCGCCGGCCAAGATCATCCGCGACCGTGTCACCGAGATCGAGCGCCCCGATTGGTGGCCGACCGACGAGGAAGTCCGCACCTCGTTGCGGCCGGAGGCGGCGCTCACGCGAGGCTAGCGGAGAAGGGAATATGGACGCGGAAGCCGAGCCGAGCACCGAGGATCGTCTCCGCCAGCTTCTCCGACATCTCGGCATCGATCAGGCCCATTTTGCCGGATATCCCGCGGATTGGCCCCGGCTTGCGGCTAGATACCCCGAGGTGTTCTCCTCATTTACCGTGATCGCCGCGCCGTCGTTTGACCCGCGGGCGGTCGAGCCCCTCGCTGCGAAGTCGCTGGTGATCACGGGCGACCGGGGGCGAGCCGCGGAGGCGACGCTCGGCGGTATGGACCGTCTCCCGGGCGCCGAGCTTGTCACCCTCAGCGACTACGAAATCCAGGGGTGGTCGGACGTGGCCGCCGAGCGCGCCGACGAACTCGGCGGCGCGATGCTGGAGTTTCTGGCGCGAAGGACTGTTCCTGCGCCTACCAGGATCGTGTCGCTTCGCCAGGGAGAGGGAGAGATAGCCGGTATCCGGTATCGCATCCGCGGTGCGGGTCCGCCCCTCATGCTGTTGCCGATGTTCTTGGCTCCATCCCAATGGGAGCCGCTGGTGCCTCGGCTCAGCGAGCGGTATTGCACGATCACATTGGGCGGCGCGGCCCTCGGCGCGGTGGCAATTCTCGAATCGCGCGGTCGATCAATCGGATATTTGCACATGGTCCGCACCCTGCTCGAGCTCCGCCCTGGAGAGGCGGTCCTGGAGGTCGGCTGCGGCAGCGGGGTGCTCACCCGCTGGCTAGCCGGTCGCTCGGCGGGAGCCCACCGCATCACCGGCGTCGACATCAATCCATACCTCTTACGAGAAGCCAGAGCACTGGCCCGGCGCGACGGCCTGGAGGGCGCGATCGAATTCCGTCAGGGCAATGCGGAATCCTTGCCGTTTGCCGACAACAGCTTTGACGTCACGATGTCGGTGACCGTCATCGAAGAGGTCGACGCCGATCGGATGCTGGCCGAAATGGTCCGCGTGACCAAACCTGGCGGCCGCGTAGCGGTCGTCGCCAGGGCTATAGACATGCCGGCCCTTGTAAACGCGCCGCTCGCGGCGGGCTTGAAGGCGAGGGTGGAAGCGCCCGGAGGCGGCGTGGCGGATAAGGGGTGCGCCGATGCCAGCCTCTATCGGCGCACGCACCAGACGGGGCTCACTCAGGTGAAAATGCTGCCCCAGTTGGCAGTCTTCGATCGCTCGGAGCCGACCATGTTAGCGTTCATGCAGGGTCGCTTCGTTCCACAGCTGCGTCCGGAAGAGGCGAAGGAGTGGTGGACTGCGCGCGAGCAGGCCGAGGCGGAGGGTACCTTCTTTATGACCTGGCCGCACCACTGTGCAGTCGGGACAAAGGCGCTCTAAGCGCGGCTCACCTCTACGTTGCAACAATATCCGGGGAGTGAAGGTCATGGAAATCGGCGCAGGAATTTTCTTCACCGATTATTCGATGGCGCCGACCGATTTGGCGGTGGCGCTGGAAGAGCGCGGTTTTGATTCCTTGTGGGTGGCGGAGCACTCGCACATCCCGGCGAAGCGCCGCTTCTCCCACCCCCAGGGCGAGGCAGCACTGACGAAAGAATACTATGACGTGATGGACCCGTTTGTGACCTTGAGCGCTGCCGCTGCGGTCACCAACAGGCTCAAGCTCGGCACCGCGATCTGCCTCGTGATCCAGCGCGACACGATTCAGACGGCAAAAGCCGTCGCCTCGCTCGACCAGATATCGAACGGCCGCTTTCTGTTCGGCATCGGCTGCGGCTGGAACGCCGAAGAGATGGAAGACCACGGCACCGCGTACGAGACCCGCACATTGAAGATGCGCGAGCAGATCGAGGCGATGAAGGAGATCTGGACCAAGGACAAGCCTGAATATCACGGCGAGATTGTCGATTTCCCGCCGATGATGACCTGGCCCAAACCGGTGCAAAAACCGCATCCGCCGGTTCTCGTCGGTGGCGCTTTTCGCCTCGCCGCGCGCCGTGCGATCCGCTACGGCGACGGGATCCTGCCGGCCGCCCCGAGCGCGGGGTCGGGCAGCCCCGAGGAATTCATGCCGGCTTGGCGCCGAATGGCCGCGGAAGCCGGTCGCGACCCGCAATCCTTGTCGGTGACGTTGGGCGGTGCCCCCGAGGATCTCGCCGTGTTGCGGCGCAACTGCAATCTCGGCGTCACGCGCATGAACGTACGCCTGCCGCCGGCGAAGGCGGAGGTGATCCTGCCGATCCTCGACCGCTGGGCAAAGCTGATCCCGCAGCTGAGTACTTAGACCAGGGCGAGTCTCTCGACCGCGACAAGCGCCGCCTCCGAGCGCGGTGGCGCCCGGACCATCGTCGATGGTCCGGGCGCAGGACGCGCGACCCGGGAGACCCGCCGTCAAGCGGCTTTGCCGCGCGCCAGAGCGTGGACGTCGGCGGTAGTCATCGCCTTGCCGCCGATCCCCCAATCGCCGCTTTCGACCTCCTCGACCAGGCAAAGGGTGACCTGGCGCATGTTTTCGCCCTCGATCGAGACCATCGCGTCGGTCAGCTTGCTGATGATCTGACGCTTCTGCTCCGGACTGAACACGTCCTTGATGACCTGAACCTGAATGAGCGGCATTGAATTTCTCCTTTATGTGGGTTCCGGTGCCGCAGCGAGATCGGGCGGTTCGCCGGTCTCGCTCGACACGCCCGTATAAATGGCGGTGACGCGGGCGAAAGACTTTGAGCGGCGCTTGATTTGTCCTTGAGATGGACCTGATTATTGCTTGAGAGCGGCTTCGGAGCCCGGTTTTGGGGGCGCCAACGTGCAACTTCTGTTTGCCAATTACCTGCTCGATACCGACCGACGCGAGCTGCGCCGCGGTTCCGAGCTCGTTGCGGTCGAGCCGCAAGTGTTTGATTTGCTGATTTACCTCGTGCGGAACCGCGACCGGGTCGTCAGCAAAGACGATCTGATCGCCGCGGTCTGGGAGGGCCGGATCGTATCGGAATCGACCCTGACCAGCCGGATCAACGCCGCGCGAAAGGCGGTCGGCGACAGCGGCGAAGAGCAAAAGCTGATCCGCACGATCGCGCGCCGCGGCTTTCGTTTTGTCGGCGCAGTCCGCACCCAATCAAACGATAGCGAGCCGGCCGATGCGGGCGGCGCGACGCCGGACGAGCTCCACGAGCGGTCACGTCCAGCCTCGCCGCCGTCCGATCGGCCTGCCATCGCTGTGCTGCCCTTCGTCAATATGAGCGGCGATCCCGAGCAGGAATATTTTTCCGACGGCATCACCGAGGACATCATCACGGCGCTGTCGAAGCTGCGCTGGTTCTTTGTCATCGCGCGCAATTCTTCGTTCATCTACAAAGGCAAATCCGTCCATCTGCGGCAGGTCGCCGATGAGCTCGGCGTCGGTTATGTGGTCGAGGGCAGCGTCCGCAAGAGCGGCGACCGTGTGCGCATAACGGTGCAGCTCAACGACGTGGCCACCGGCAGCCACATCTGGGCCGAACACTATGACCGCGGCCTTGTCGATGTGTTCGCGGTCCAGGACGAGATCACCGAGGCCATTGTCGCCGCCGTCGAGCCGCAGCTTTACGCCAGGGAGAGCTTTCGCGCTCAGCGCAAGCACCCGGACAATATGGATGCCTGGGAACTGGTGATGCGCGCGCTATCGCATTATTGGCGGGTGACCCGACAGGACAATGTCGTAGCACAGGCGCTGTTGGAGAAGGCGATCGCCATCGACCCGAATTATGGCCAGGCGCTCGGGGTTCTTGCCACTACCCATACCTTTGGCTTCCACATGGGTTGGACGGACAGGGCGACCGCCGTGCCGGTAGCCGAACACGCGGCGCTCGCGGCGATCCGGACCGACAGCGAGGATCCGTGGGCGCATCAGGCACTCGGCTGCGTTTATCTGTTCAGCCGGCGCTTCGATGATTCGCTGGCCGAGTTCGAGCTGGCGTTACGCCTGAACCCGAATTTTTCGCTGGCTCAGGGCTTTTACGGCCTTACGCTGGCCTATTGCGGCCGCGGCGAGGAGGCCGACCGGGCCGCCCGCCGCGCGCTTCGTCTGAGCCCGCGCGATCCATTCTCGGCGATCTTTACCGGCATTGCCGCATATGCCCAGTTTGTCGGGCGCAGTTACACGGAGGCGATGCGGCTGGCGCGCGAGGCGATCCGTCAGCGCGGTGATTTTGTCGGCGCGCACCGGGTGCTCACCGCCGCCGCTGGAATGGCCGGACATAACGATATCGCCGCCGCCGCGCTACAGGAGCTTCGCCGCGCGCAACCCAATATCTCGCTCGCTTGGATCGCGAACGAGATGCCGATCATGGAGGCCGACGAGCTGGAGCATTACCTGGAGGCCTTCCGCCGCGCCGGCTTGGAATAGGCTGGGCCTTAATGGGGAGCCACAAAGATGGAACGAAAGAAAGCCTCGGATTTTCCGCAAGAGCTGCTGGACCTGTTCGACGGCTATGTGCACTGCGCCATCAATCGCCGTCAATTCTTGGATCGGGCGCAGAAATTTGCCGTCGGCGGGGTGACCGCGGCAGCGCTCTTCGAGATGCTCAAGCCGAACTTCGCTTGGGCCATCCAGATTCCGCCAGACGACAAGCGGATAAACGCGGAATACGACACCGTGCCTTCGCCGGAGGGCAACGGCAGCATCAAGGGCTATCTCGTGCGGCCGGCAAATGCCACCAAGCTACCTGCGGTCCTGGTCGTCCACGAAAATCGTGGGCTCAACCCGTATATTGAAGACGTGGCGCGTCGTTTGGCAGTCGCCGATTTCATCGCCTTCGCGCCCGATGCGCTGACCTCGCTGGGCGGCTATCCGGGCGACGACGAGAAAGGTGGTGCGCTCTTCGCCAAGCTCGACCGGGCCAAGATGACCGAAGATTTCTTGGCCGCCGCGATGTGGCTGAAATCACGTCCCGACTGCACCGGCAAGCTCGGCGCCGTCGGGTTTTGCTTTGGCGGCGGCGTTGTCAATCAGCTGGCGGTGCGGATGGGGCCGGATCTCGCCGCCGCGGTTCCATTCTATGGATCCCAGCCGAGCGCCGCCGATGCCGCCAAGATCAAGGCGCCGATCAATGCGCAATACGGCGAACTCGACACGCGTATCACCGGGGGGTGGCCGGCCTTCGATGCCGCGCTGACAGAAGCGCATGTGACGCATGAAGGTCACATCTATAAAGGGGCCAATCACGGCTTCCACAACGACACGACCCCGCGCTACGACGCGGCCGCAGCCAAGGAAGCCTGGCAGCGCACCTTGGATTGGTTCAACAAATATCTGAGGACCTGAGCCCTGGAGGGGCGCGATGACGACCAAGGACTTCGGGGTGTTCGACGGCGACAGCCATGTCGTCGAGCCGGCGGCGCTGTGGGAGAAATATCTCGAGCCGGAATACCGCACGCTCGGCAAGCACGCGCTGTGGCGCCAGGAAGGCCGCACCGGCGCCTATCTCAAGGTCAACGGCGAGATCTTTCGCGATACCGGGAACCCGAACCTGCCGCGCCACGCGCTGTGGCGGCCCGGCATGAGTTGGGATGCGGTCGGCGAGCTCGACCCGCACATCAAGCATCCGACGACCGAGGGCGCCTCGGACCCGCAGGCGCGGCTCGCCGACATGGACGCGATGGGGGTCGACCAGACGCTGCTGTACCCGACCTGGTTCGCCGAAGGGTTCTTTCTGGTGCGGGACCCCGACGTGGCCTATGCGCTCTCTCGCGCCTACAACGACTGGATCGCCGATTTCTGCAAGACTGCACCAGAGCGGCTGTTCGCCGCGGCGATATTGCCGTTGCAGAACATGGATTTCGCGCTCGAGGAATTGGCGCGCGTCGCGCGCGTCCCGTCGTTCCGCGCCGTCTTCCTCCGGCCGATGTTCGTCGAAGGCCGCTATTTGAACCACACCTATTACGAGCCGCTATGGGCCGAGCTGGAGCGGACCGGGATCACGGCGGCGGTGCATGCGACACCGGGCTTGTGGAACCCGGAATGGACCTCGCACGGCCCCTTCTTCGAGAAGGTCAAGGACCGGCTGGCGCAGCCGGCGGTCCCGGGCGGAGGCGGCGGGCCATTCGCCGGGGGGGCGGCGGCCAGCAACACCACCTTCGTCCGCACCACACCCCTCGGCCATCCAGTGGCCCCGATCCTCGCTCCCTGGCTTGACAACCACATGTTTGTCGCCTCGACCCTGATCGGGTTTGCGGTCATGGAGCGCTACCCGGCGATAAAGGTCGTCGTCGCCCACGGCAAGGCCTCGTGGATGCAGGAAGTCCTCGAAAAGATGGAAGCCTCGACCCGGGTGATCCCGCTCCTCCATCATTATCCGGTCAGCACCGAGCCCGAGGAGATGTGGGAGCACGGCAATGTTATGCTCGGCTTTGACGCCGAGGAACGGCTGATCCAGAAGTTGCCGCAGGATTTTGCCGCGAAGGTCGTCTGGGGCTCACGTTACCCGCAACACGATGCGACGAGCGCCTGGGACGCGCTCGCACTGCTGCGTGCGGCCAATGTTCCGGAGCCGCTGATTGCCCGCATGATGGGCCAGAACGCCGCCCGTCAATTTGGCATCGAGCCGCTCGGCCGACAACCGCGCTAAGCCGCTCCAGGTACACCGCTCGGTATTGATAAGCCCGCGCGTGCCGCCGCGCGTCAATCGCGGCGGTAGGGGTAGCAGCGCCCCCTCTCGAGGGTGAGCCCGAAATGTCGGCCGAGCGCCTTGATCGCGTCGGCATGGTCGACATATGGATCGGCGTTCGCCATGCCGACGATGATCGGCCGGAAACTCCGATCGTCCTGACCGCCGGGTGGCAGCATCGCGGTGACCAGCGGATTGCCTTCGTCGTCGCGCAAGGTCAGAAATAGCGGCATCTCGCGCTGAATATGCGCCTTCAACCCGATCTCCTGCTCGAAGAACACCTTCGATAAGGGTTGAAAGGTCTGGGTCGCCTTCTCCTGCTCCTTGCGAAAGAACTTTTCGACGGCATGGCGCATGCCGTCGGATTCACTGGCGGCTTCGGCTTCGGTCTCGATCCGGAACCAAGTGTTACCGCCTGGGGCATCGCACACGTATTTCATGCATCCTCCACCATTCCATACGACGAGCGGAGCCGCGAACCGTCAGGGCAAGTGCTGCATTATCAGCGGAGGACAACTTGCCGACAAGGCCCGGTCCGCGACGTTATCGATCATTATAGCAGCATTTTTCGACCGCGTTGCCCAGGCGTAACGTTTTTCGCGAGCGCGCCGGGTAACACGCTCGATTAGACGATGCGCGGCGGGGCGGGCTCGGTCCACTCCCGCCACAGCGAGATCAGCGCCGCCATGACTGCCGGACCGAGGAACAAGCCCAATATACCGAAGGTTTCCAGTCCGCCGAGGATGCCCAGCAGCACCCATAAAAACGGCAGGCGAACGGCGCCACCGATCAGCACCGGCCGGATGAAGTGATCGGCGATGAACACGACCGCAGCGCCGAACCCAAAGACCGCAGCACCAGCCGCCACACTGCCCGCGGCTGCCAGATACACGGCGGCAGCAGCGAACACGACCGGTGCGCCGAACGGGATCACCGCGAGGATGCCGGTCACCACCGCGAACGACACCGGATGCGGCAGGCCGGCGATGACATAGGCGATGCCGAGCAGAACACCCTCGCCCAGCCCCACGAGCACCAAGCCGTTCACAGTGCCGAGCACCGCCTGGATCATGTGTCGCCCGATCCGTTCCCCCTGTTGCCCGAGCAGACGATCGCTCAGTCCAATCAGCTGCCGGCTCAAGGCGGTTCCATCGCGAAACAGGAAAAACAGGGTGAGCAGGGTGAACCCGAAAAGGATCATGCGATGAACGATCTCGCCGCCGACTTCTCGAGCCGATTGCGCCGGAACCCAGGAGAAAATGCGCCCCAGCAGATCCTGGGCAGCGCTCGGATCGCTCAGATTGCTGCGCCACCACTCGTCGAGCAGGTATCCGACGCCTGGCAGCCGCGGCACCCAATCCGGCACCGGGATCCCTGAGCGGCGCGCATCGACGAGATACTGAACAAAGACCTGCGTCTCACGCGCCACCTCGACCGCGGCATAGACGAACGGTACGATGAACACGAGTCCGACCGACACGGTGAGGATGAGCGGTACGACGATCCGCTTCCCTTGCCCGGCGGGCGCACCAACCAGGCGCCGATAGAGCGGCCAGAGGGCGATCGCCAGGACCACGGCCCAGGCGAGCGCAACCAGATAGCGGTGCAGGATCCATAGTCCGAGCAGCACCAACGCGGCGGCGAGCACTAGGCGAGCGATCCGCTGCGGCTGGGGATCGAGCTTGTCTTCCCCCGGTTGCGCCGGCGCAATGGCATTGTCGTTCATCGAGCCGTCCCCTCCTCGTGATTCGCCCACGATCCGCCACAGTCTCGCCCTGCGGTGCGCCAGGCGGGCTCGTCCCGGACCTTGTGCGAACCCGGTGGCAAGGATAGGCTCCTCTCGAGCAGCGTAAAGCCGCGTGGCTGGCAAAGAGGAGGAGGTTACTGTGGGCTATACTCTGGCGCAATTTTCGGACGCGTGTCACCGCATCCTGGCGGACGACCCGGGTGTCGGGGGCCGTAAAAAAGTTTGCGCGCTGGTCGAGGAGGTCTTGAAGGACGATGCGTTCGTCGCCGCTCACCTCGGCGACGACGTTCCGGAGCGGAAGATCCTCTACGAGGATCCGGAGCTCGGCTTTTGCATTCTCGGCCATGTCAACCACGGAGCCAGGGAAAGCAAGCCGCACGATCACGGTCCGAGCTGGGCGATCTACGGCCAGGCGCGCGGCGAGACGGTGATGAGCGATTGGGCATTGGTCGAGCCCGCGACCGAGGACAGGCCCGGCAAGGTGCGGCTCGTCAGAAAATACTCGCTCACTCCCGGCGTGGCTCACGTCTACAACGAGGGTGATCTCCACTCGCCCAGCCGCGCCAGCTCGACCAAGCTTATCCGCATCGAAGGCCGCAATCTGGAAAAAATCCGCCGCCTTGCTTACGAGGAGGCTTAGTTACGCAGCCGGGCTTCTTGCCCCGATAAGAAAAGGGCGCCGCCGGCGCCCTTTTCTGCTTGAGCCGAGCTATCGCATCGACGTCGGCGGCGGACCCCCCTCGACGTTCTCGACCCAGCGGTTCTGCGGCTCGCGAACACCGTCCGGCGTCGGCACGCGCAGATCGTTCTGGCCCCGCCCGGTGACCACGAGATTGGTCTGCGGCACTCCGTCCTGCACCAGTACCTCAGCTACGGCGTTTGCCCGCCGCTCGGAGAGCTTCTGGTTGTAGGCGGCCGAGCCTGAGGTGTCGGTAAACCCGGTGACTTGAACGGTTACCGGGGCACCGGCGCGGAACGCGTCCGCGGCGAGCTTGATGACCTCTCTTCCGCTCGGACCCACGACCGCGTTGTTCCAGTCAAAAAAAGACCAGGTATGGCGGGGGCGGCGGGGCTGGAGGTGGCGCGGGGGGTGGTGCGGGAGGCGGCGGCCCCGCGCAGGCGGCCATCGTCAGCAATAAGCAAAGCACGAGCAGGGCGTTTCATCCGTTCCTCCAGCGGTCGAGCGGCACAGCGCAAGAATAGCGGACGGGCACGGCGGCTTTAGCCGCCAGCTACACCTTGGGTATTCACGTAAACAGAGTAGATCGACCGACTGGCGGCCATCATCAGCCGGTTTCGCTTACGGCCACCAAAACACAGATTGGCACAGCGCTCGGGGAGCGCAATCCGGCCGATCATCGTCGCGTCGGGAGCGAAGACGACGACGCCGTTGAGCGCCTCGCTCCCACCCCAGCCACACCACAGATTGCCCTCTATATCGCAGCGAAAGCCGTCCGGGCTTCCGTCCCCGGCATCGACGAAGACGCGGCCATGAGCGAGCTGGGCGCCGTCCTCGACCACGTCGTAGACGTGGATCAGACGCGTCGGCCGGGCTCGCGATTCGACTATGTAAAGCTTGGATTCATCCGGGGAGAAGCACAGCCCGTTCGGGAAATCGAGATCCCCCGCTACTACGGTCGCTCGGCCTGTCCTCCCGTCGACCCGATAGACGTTCGTCGGCAATTCGGGCGGGGCTTTTTCACCCTCGTAGTTGCCGAGAATCCCAAAGGCCGGATCGCTGAACCAGATCGAACCGTCGGATTTGACGACGACATCGTTGGGCGAATTGAGCCGCTTGCCGTCAAACCGATCGAGAATGACGGTGATCGACCCGTCATATTCGGTGCGGGTAACCCGCCGCCCCTCGTGCTCGCAAGTGACGAGCCGCCCCTGGCGATCGCGGGTATTGCCGTTGGCATGATCTGAGGGTTTGCGAAACACACAGGCCCGGCCGGTTTCTTCTTCCCACTTCATGATCCGGTTATTGGGGATGTCGCTCCATAAGAGGTAGCGGCCGTCACCAAACCACACCGGGCCTTCTGCCCAACGAAACCCGGTCGCGAGACGCTCGAGGCCCGCATTCATCGGCGGCTTTATCACGTCAAAGCGCGGGTCGAGCGTCTGGAACGCCGGATCCGGGTAGCTACGGGCGAGTTCCCAACGATCATGTGCGGGAGCAAATTCTATCCGTCCCCCGCCAGGTCTGTTCATCTGTCCGCTCCCCCGGAGCCCCTGTCTCTCTCCTCCGAGAGCGAAGGAGAGAGACTGAAGGGGCGTTGGCTCAGATCGCCTTTTCTTCGCGCAAGGCGGTGATTTCATCCCTGCTCAGCCCCAGCAGGCTGCCGAAGACGGCCTCGGTATCCGCCCCGAGCAGAGGTGCGGCGGTGACCGGCACTTTCGAGGCGCTCATCTTGACCGGCCAGCCCGGCATCTTGAAGTCGCCGCGAACCGGATGCTTTACGGTGACAAAGATTTCGCGCCGATTGAGGTC
>Ga0306924_10006098_pt1 | contig 11985 bp, 11 predicted proteins | sample sta12Can44000111_FD_203756 | JGI IMG/M metagenome (GOLD analysis project Ga0306924, IMG submission 203756) | Lab enrichment of tropical soil microbial communities from Luquillo Experimental Forest, Puerto Rico - statanox.12C.anox.44.000.111 (v2)... | ecosystem: Environmental > Terrestrial >... | reverse complement strand
CGCCGCTCGCGGTGCTACGCGGCCGCCACCGCCGCCGGTTTCTCGTCAAGGCCGGCCGCGAGGTCAACCTGCAGGCGGCGCTGCGCGCCTGGCTCTCCCGTGTCAGGGTTCAAGGTTCGGTCCGCCTTCAGGTCGATATCGACCCCTACAGCTTCCTCTGAATTCCCCTGCACGCAGGGGAATTTTTCCGGATCCTCTAGTACCAGCCCAGGGCGATGAGCGATTTCGCCGTCTGATCAGATACTTGGAGGGCGTCTGGCGGGTGCGCGAAGCAGCGGAATCTTTCGACGCTTGCAGAGGAATTTCAGCCGAGTTGCAGCGGAATAACAGGGGAAGCCCGGCTTGCTCATTTTCGTTGGTGCGGATTGATGCCGCCGAGCGTTAAATTGCGCCGTCGGGTCAGGAGCATAGCCATGGCAAAAACCCCCGGAATGTTGGTAGTCGCTGCCGCTTCCCTCTTCGCGGGAGTAATCGCACTCTCATCGGCTGTCTCGCAGCGAGCGGGCTCGGGCGAGCCGTCCGACACGAAAGACGCGCTGGCGCAAAATTTCGCTGCCGAGCACGAGATCGGCCGGCGTTTCCATGTCGACCCGAACGACCTGCCGCCGCCCAAGACCGGGCCGGTCGTGACCAACCGGTCGCTGATCCTGCCTTATGCAGGACAGGCGCCGCAGGCACCACCGGGCTTTACGGCGACACTCTTCGCATCCGGTCTCGCCAATCCGCGGCGCCTGCTGGTGCTGCCCAACGGCGACGTGCTGCTCGCCGAGCAGGGCCCCGGCTATCTGACCTTGCTGCGCGACGATGGCCAGGGCGGCCCGGCGAAATGGATCGATCGCTTTGCCGATGATTTTAACAGGCCGTATGGCATGGCGCTGCGGGGCGACGATGTGCTGGTCACCGACCAGGATGGCATCTGGCGCGTGCCGCTAGTCGTTGGCGCGCTGCGCGCCGGCCGCCCAGTGCCGCCGCAGCGCGTCGCCGATGTGCCGCCCGATCAGCGCAAGCCGGTGCCCGGCGCCTATGGCGCAGAGATGCTGACCCAGAAAGGCGTATTCGGCGTGGTCCAGGGCCATCAGAACCGGCACCTGGTGATCGATCCGAAGAGCGGCGCCCTCTATGTCGGGGTCGGCTCGGTCGGCAATGTCGGGGTCGAGCCTGAGCCAAAGGCGACGATCCAGCGCTTTGATCCGGACGGCGGCAATCAAGCAACGGTCGTCTCGGGCACACGCAACCCGACCGCACTCGCCTTTCACCCCGACACCGGCGATCTCTGGGCGTTGGTGCAGGAGCGCGACGGCCTCGGCGACAATCTGCCCTCCGATTATCTGATCCGGGTGCGGCAAGGCGGGTTCTATGGCTGGCCCTACGCCTATATCGGCAAGCACCCGATGCCCGGTTTCGCCAACCTCGCCCTCGACAAGGTCGAAGCGTCGATCACCCCCGATCTGTTGTTCACCGCGCATTCTTCGCTCCTCGACCTCGTCTTCTACGACGGCGACCAGTTCCCGCCCGAGTACAAGGGCAGCCTGTTCGTGGCACTCAAGGGCTCCTGGAACCGCTCCATACCGACCGGCTACAAGGTCGTGCGCGTACCGTTCAAGGACGGCCGGCCCGAAGGCTATTACGAGAATTTCGCGACCGGATTTTGGGCATCCGGCGAACAGCGCGCCGAGGTCTGGGGCCGTCCCGCCGCCCTCGCCGTCGCCAAGGACGGCTCGTTGCTCGTCGCCGACGACACCGGCGGCACGATCTGGCGCATTTCCTACAATGGCATGGCCGAACACGCCGCTGCGCCAGCGGAGAACCCGGGGTCGGCGGCGAAGAGCCAAGCCGCGGGCCGCTGATCGGCGACCGCCCAACCAGGGAAAATTGTCGGCTAGGAACCCGCTCCCATTCGCTAGTTGAACGGGCCGCACTCGTCTGCGTAAATCAACTCTCGGGTTCCCGGCCTCTTTCGGGTTGGCCAATACCGTCAAACTCGCGCTCCTGATAAGCTCTTCACAAGGGAGCGCCGTCGAGCCGCAGCCAGTGGACAAGGACAAAACCAGCCTCGCGCGAACCATCCTGCTGGCAACGAGCGTAGTCGGCGGGCTGTTTGCGGCGGTCAACGGTCTTTCCGATACGGTTAGAAAAACCGTCGGGATCTACGCCTGCTTCGACGAGTGGCAGCTCGGCCTCGCGGCCGTAGCCCTTGTCGCCCTCAGCCTTTGGCTTTTTCGCCTGTCGCGCCGACGCCGCTCGGTGTTGCTGCGTCCTGAAGCGCTGCGTCTCGAACGTGCCAACCCCACGCATCTGATCGGCCGCGCCGACGATATAGCATAGCTCATCGGGCTGTGCCACGAGCACACGCTGGTGTTTCTTGAGGGCGACTCGGGCGCGGGCAAATCCGCCCTGCTTCAGGCCGGCCTCGTCCCGAGCCTCAAGAACAGTCCGGAGCTGCTGCCGATTTACGTGGAGAGCCTGGCTGGGGCCGATTGGGAGCGGGACCCGCGGCGCTTTCTCGCCGCTGGCTTGTGGACCGCGCTCGATGAAGGGGCGCGTGTGGTGTTGGCACTCAAGGTGCCGCCCACATCGGATGCCGTCTATCCCGTTACAGCGGCGATACCGGAAAAACTCGGTCGGCTGCCGCTGATCATTCTCGATCAATTCGACGATCACAGACGCGCTACCGCGACCGCTTCTCGTCGCGCAAGACCTGGCTCAAGGCTGGCCGGCTGTGCGAGCAGAACGGATTTTGGCGCGATCTTCGCGAACTTTTACTGAGTGCCAAGATCCCCCTCGTCGTGGTGACCCGGACAGATACGGCGCCGGGAGGACCAGAGGTCTGCAATAACCTTTGCCGCCCTTCAGATTGTACGTCCGCGCTTTCGGTTCTGGATCGAGCATTCCTTGACCATTTTCTCCAGAAACCGACCACCTGAGTCCAAACGAATAAGCCGGCGTATCGTTTGGATATAACAAGCGACGTGCTGCTGGCCTAGCAGAGTGCGGGCTATTTGACCTTGCTGCGCGACGACGGGTCGGGTCATGCCGCCTGGGTCGATCGCCACGTCGAGGATCTCAACAAACCTTACGGCCTCGCGCTGCGCGGCAACGAGACCCTGGTCACCGACCAGGACGGCATCTGGCGCGCCGTCCGCCCGGTGCCGCCGCAACCCACCGACCAGCTGCCGCCCGATCAGCGCAAACCGGTGCCCGGGGCATATGGCGCGGAGATGCTGACCAAGAAGGGCGTCTTCGTCATCATTCAGGGCCACCAGAATCGCCATCTGGCGATCGACCCGAAGAGCGGCGCGCTTTATGTCGGGGTCCATTCGTCAGGCAATCTCGGCGTCGAGCCCGAGCCCACAGCAGCGATCCAGCGCTTCGATGCCGACGGCTCAAACCAGTCGACCGTCGCCTCCGGCACGCGCAACCCGACCGCGCTCGCCTTTCTCCGATACCGGGCCGGGCCGCAACGCGGCCCAAGGTCAAGCTCCGCTTCGAAGGACGAGCTGGCGCAAAATTTCGCGGCCGAGCATGAGATCGGCCGGCGGTTCCGTGTCGACCCCAACGACCTGCCAGCGCCAAAGACCCAGCCGATCGTGACCAACCGATCGCTGACCGTGCCATTTCACGGGCAAACATTGCAGGTCTCGCCCGGTTTCACCGCGACGCCGTTCGCCAACCCGCCGCGACTGCTTGTACTGCCCAACGGCGACGTGCTGGTGGCCGAGCAAGGCGCCGGCTATCTAACGTTGATGCGCGACGACGGCCAAGGCCGCGCGCCTTGGATCGATCGCCATGTCGAGGGGCATTTACAGATTAGACATAATATTTCGGTGAAAGAGTTAGACCATGACTGAGACTTTCAGCCTTACCGATCCGATCTTCATTAACGAGACTGTAGCACGCGATCACTTCGAGGCGATCCGCTGGCCGGATGGTCCGGTCTGCCCGCACTGCGGCTCAACGGGGGAGCGCAACGAAGCTCGGCGGCAAGTCCCATCGTCCTGGTCTCTACAATGTAACGCCTGCAGAGAACCGTTCACGGTCAAGATGGGCAGTGTAATGGAAAGCAGTCACATTTTCTATCGGAAACGGGCGCTCGCGTTCATCTGATGGCGTCAAGCAAGAAGGGGATGAGCGCTCACCAGCTCCATAGGATGCTCGGCGTTACCTACAAGACAGTTTGGTTCCTCGCACACCGAATTCGTGAGCGCAATGCGGGAGATCAGCCGGGACGCGCTCGGCAGTTCAATAGTCTGACGTGATTGCGGGTCACCGGCGGATTGGGCACCGGCTCAAGCAAATCCGGCCTGCTTTTAGGCCAGTGCAAACGGGATCGGAATCAGGGTGGGCTGCCGAGCCGCAGCGCGTTCGACGCGATCGTCGCCACTTAGATGGCGAACCCTGGGCCGATTGTCCTCGATATCGAAAAACTGCCGCTAAAAGGTTCTTCGGACACAATACGTCAGATACTTGAACGTGCTGGCACCCCGCGCCGATTGGGCTCGTGTTGGCGCGCTAGGCAAGATCGTCGGGTATTACGGCTACAACACCTTGACTGGGGTGCCACCGGACAATCGGTCTCATGCACAAGAGTTCACCCGTCATGTCGACGCGTTCTTCCCGTCGACGTACACCCTCGACAACAATTGTGCGGCTGATCTACCCGCGCTCACCTTGACGGCGATGGGCCGGCCGCCAAAGGTGCTGTCTGTGATCATATGTGAGAAAGGAGATGCCGATGCTGCCCGTGGTCCTCTCGTCCGACTCTCACGTGTTCGAACCACCCGATCTGTGGCAGACCCGCATCGATCGAGCGTTCCGTGATCGGGCGCCGCGGATCGAGCGGATCGACGGCGGCGACCACGTCGTCGTCGAGGCGGATCAGGTCCTCTCCGGGATCGGCCTGATCTCGAATGCCGGCGCGCGGTTCGAGGCTCCCGAGACCATCTCCCCCCAGGGGCGCTTTGAAGACGTGCTCCGCGGCGGTTACGACCCCGAACAGCACCTAAAGGACATGGCGCTCGATGGGGTGGCGGGCGAAGTCCTTTATCCGAGCCAAGGGCTCTTTTACTTCAAGGTGGCGGACCCGTCGCTGATGTCCGCCATCTTTCGCGCCTACAACGAGTGGCTCGCCGAGTTCTGCCGCACTGATCTGGCCCGATTGAAGGGCATCGCGATGATCAACCTCGACGACGTCGAAGAGGCGGTCAAGGAATTGGAGCGCGCCGCCCGCCTGGGTCTTTCCGGCGCGATGATCACCGAGTATCCGGCAGAGGACCGGCGCTACGACCAACCCGAATACGAGCCGTTCTGGGCCGCCGCTGCCGCACTCGATATGCCGCTGAGCCTGCACACCGCGACGCGGCGGCAGGGCAAGATCCGCGGGGCCGGTCCCGGAACATTGCGCGACGCCAGCAGCCGGGCGACCAAGGCGTTCTATCCGGCATTGTCGATGTGCGACATGATCTTCTCCGGGGTCTTCGAGCGTCATCCGCGCCTGACATTGGCCATCGTCGAGTTTGAGCTGTCCTGGGCGCCGAATGTGCTCACCTCGATGGATTACACATACCGCGAGCGTCACGGCGAAGCGCTTTACCGATTCAAGGACGGCATGCGGCCCAGTGACTTCTTCCATCGCAACGTCGTCTTGAGCTTCCAGGAGGACGCCATCGGCATCCGTCTGCGCGACGTCATCGGCACGGGCAACATGATGTGGGGCTCGGACTATCCGCACAGCGAGTCGACGTTTCCCCAATCACGCAAGATCCTGGCGGAGATCCTGCAGGGCGTGCCGGACGACGAACAGGCCAAGATCGTCGGCGGCAACACCGCCCGCGTCTACAAATTTGACGTGGCGCGGCCGACCGCCCCTGCCTGAGAAGCCAACCACTGAGGATCGACGAGGCGATACCGGATCGATCTGCAGCGCTCATCCAGGCTACGATGATAGAATACGACGACCCGCGTCGAGCAACATATCGCTGACCCACGCCCCTTGCATCGCGTCCAGTTGCATGGTGCGCCCAGCCTGTCGGATACGACCTGTGATCTCCTGCATTGTCTTGACAACTTCCTGATGGTCGGGCTGGCCAGGATAGCCAAGACTTTGGGCAAAATCGTTTGGGCCGATGCTGTAGAGGTCGATGCCCGGCACCGCGAGAATAGCATCGAGGTTGTCCAGTATGGCGGCGTCTTCCAACAACGCGCAGACCAGCATCTCGTCATTTGCCTCACGGTAGTACGCCGCCTTATCGGCAATCCCGGCATTGTAGTCAGTGCCGCGGTTGGCTCCAAACGACCGCTCGCCCAGTGGACCGAAATAGCACGCCCGCACCAGCTGGCGGGCGTCCGCCTCGGTGGCGATGTGTGGACCCAAGATGCCCATGATCCCGCGATCGAGATAGCGCAGGATGGTCGACGAGCCGATGTCCGGCACCCTGGCGATCGTTGTCAAATTATGGCGTTCGGCAGTCCGGCAGAGGTCCTCGAGCTGGTCCAGGCCAAACGGCCCATGCTCACCGTCTATAAAGACGAAATCGAAGTCGAGCTTCCCCAGAATGTCGATCACCCAGGAGGATGGGAAGGAAAGGTTGTAGCCGTACGCCTTGCGTCCGGCCCGCAACGCAGCTTTGACGCGGTTGGGTTGCTTCATCGTATATTCCTCATTTCTGCGGGCGACAGCGATCTGACCGTCTCATCCAGCCGATGTTTGGCCCATTGCTAGCGGCCAAACTCTGCTCGGGGAGAAGCCAGTCCTCCAAGACGAGATGCAACGCGCCGAATGGAATGGCCCAGCAGCGACAACTGCGGCTCCCTAGTTGCCGCTCACAGCTGCCGAAACGCGGCCAGTCTGCAGAATGGCGAAATTTGCACCGGTCCGGGCTCGCTCCCCTTCTAAGGAATTGCCTTCAGCAGGATGGCCGTCAATTCGTCAGGCATTTCGAGCTGGATGAAATGAGTGCAAGGCAAGGTGTGCACTGTCCAACCCGGATCGTTCTTCAGCTTGTCGTAGAACTGGGAGAAGCGCACGGGATCCGTGGCCAGGATATACGTCTTCTTTTTGACGCGACCAATGCCGCCGGTCAACTGCACGGGCTGGGTGAGGGTGGCGAGCGGGTGCGGCGCGCTCTTACGCTCCCAAAGCGCGATCACCTCGGGACGCTTGAGGCCGAACCCAGCCGTGGATATCGGCGGTACCAACCAGTCCGCGCCCGGGTCGGTGCCAAGACCGACGCCGGGCGGTAACAGGCTAAGACAGGATTGCCCGTTCTCCGGCACGAAGGCGTCGAGATAGACGAGCGAGGCAAGTTTCTCGGGCACTCGGTCGGCAACGCCACTGATCACCATACCGCCATAGGAATGCCCGACCAGGACGACATCCGACAAATCCGCGTCGTCGATAACGCCGATCGCGTCTTGAATATGGGTGTCGAGATCGATCTCACGGCTGAGGAGGTGCTTGCGCGCGCCGATACCGGTCAGCGTCGGAGCATAGACTTCATGCCCCGCCTTGCGCAGCCTTGGCGCCAGTTCCTGCCAGACCACACTCCCGGCCCAGCCGCCATGCACCAGGACGAACGTCGCCATAGCTTCCTCCGCTCAGGACGCGGCGTGCCGCCGGTTAGCGCTCTCGGTTCGCAGAGGATACCATGATTGCCGCGCCGGCATATTGGCGCAAGATTGGCATCGATCGCGCGCTCGAGGGGGACCTTCGTCCGAACGAGGCGACGGCGCCGAAACGCCTCAGTTCAGCCGGGCGACCAGCGGCGCCAGAAACTCGCGCAACACCGGCGACCACTTGGCGTGCTCGGCGCCGCTGGAGGAATGGCCGAGATCGCTGTCGAGCTCGAAATAGCGCGCCTCGACCCCCGCTACGGTCAACGCCTTGATGACATCGGGCGCGATCTTTGGCGGGAACAGCGCGTCGGTGCGGCACAGAATGTATAGCACCTTGGCCTTGATCCTGGCGAAATCCAGCCTGGTGTCGAAGCCGAGCAGGGCGCGGCGCAAAATGATCAGCGAGTTAGCGTCCCATTTGGCGGCCCAGTTCGCGGCCTGCTCGCGGATTGCCGCCTCGCGCGCCGTCGGGTCGGGGAAACGCGGCGCCAGCACGGTCTCGATGCCATAGCGCTTCAATGTCTCGACGCGGATCTCGGTCAACACCGTCTTGCACGCCGCCTTGCCGTAATAGCGCCCGCCATGCCATTCCGGATCGCTGGCGAGCCGCGCCTGCAGCTCGGCCAATTGCTTATCGGTATTGACCGACGCCCACGGTGCCGTGTTGACCGGCACGATCGCATCCATGAAATCGGGGTAGGCGACCGCCCATTGGAACGCCTGGTAGCCGCCATAGGAGGGACCGGCGACCGCGACCAGATGATGGACGCCGAGATGGTCGAGAAGAGCCTTCTGCGCGGCGACGATGTCGCGGATCGTGACATTGGGAAAATCGGGGCCATAGGCCTCGCCGGTGTGCGGGTTGATATTGCCGGCATTGGTCGAGCCGAAGGACGAGCCCAGCATATTCGAGGCGACGACAAATAATTTTTTGGTATCGATCGCCTTGCCCGGCCCGATCAAGCCGTCCCATGAGCCCGGCTGGTTGCCATTCGCCGGGTTGCAGCCGGCGAAATGGTGGCTGGCGGTGTAGCCATGCGTGCACAGGATGGCGTTCCGGCCGCCAGGCGCGAGCCGGCCATAAGTCTCGTAGGCGACCGTCGCCTCGGGCATGACCGTGCCGTCAGTCAGCGCGAATTTGCGAAACGTGAAGAACCGGTCCTCGACGGCACCGATATCGGCGGCAGGGCGCAGCGGCAGATCGGTCATTCTTTTCCTCCGCAAGGCAACGCTGTTGACTCCGTCCGAACCGTCTTTCACCGTTCGCGAGTTATCTTTCGGCTTCGGACCACATACGCACCATGAGCCCGTCGGACGCCGCGTGGCAACAATTGATCTCCGCATTGCACGCGTCCGGCCGCAAGGCTGCACTCGCGATCACCGGGGGCGGCAGTGGGGCGGTCGGTGAGTTGCTTCGCGTTCCCGGCGGCTCCCGACTGCTGATCGAGGCGCAGGTTCCCTACGACGAGCAGGCGCTGGCGACGTTTCTCGGCTTTGCCCCGGCACAGGCGTGCAGTTCCGACACTGCAATCGCGATGGCGCAAAGCGCACAGGCGCGCGCAGCCAGACTGGCGCCGGCGGGCACCGATCTGGTCGGCCTGGGTGCCACGGCAGCGCTGGTGAGCGATCGCCCTCGCAGGGGCGAGCATCGATTTCACATCGCATTCGCCAACGCCGCCGGCATCGCGCACTGCACTTGCGTGCTGGCCAAGGGCCGACGTGATCGCGCCCATGAAGAAGACCTCGTGTCGCGCGCAATCGTGCTGTGGCTGGACCGGGCCTGCGGGATTGCCGCACCGTCGCCGCAGAGCCTCATCGATGCGGATGAACATTATGCGGAAACGGTCGCCGCGGCCGTGGATACGATTGATCAGCTCTTGGCGGGCGAACACGACCGCGTCACCGTCCAGCCCGATGGCCAAATAATGCTGTCGGCGCCGCAGCGCTTTGTGCTGTTCCCGGGGTCTTTCAACCCGATGCACGAGGGACATGTATCGCTGGCGCGGGTAGCCGAAGAGGTCAGGCAACAACCCTTGGCATTCGAAATCTCAGTCACTAACGTCGACAAGCCGCCGCTGGCGGGCGAGGCGGTGCGACGGCGGCTTGCGCAATTCGCTTGGAAGTCGCCGGTCGAACTCACGCGAGCGCCCACCTTCCTCGAAAAGTCGCGCCTCTTTCCGAGCACGACGTTTGTGATCGGCGCGGATACAGCGGAGCGGCTGGTGGCGCCGAAATATTATGGCGATGACGACCTCCGAATGCATGACGCGCTCGAGGAAATCGCCAATTCCGGGGGTAGCTTTCTGGTGGCGGTGCGCATCGACGCGGTGGGGCGCGTGCGGGTGCTGAACGACATCCCGGTGCCGCGGCGCTATGCCGATCTCTTCACCGAAATCCCCGAGCACCATTTCCGCGTTGACATCTCCTCATCCGAGATTCGCGCGAGGAGAAGTGCAGACGGGGACGTGCAGTTGGTAATTCAGAGCGAGCCCCGCAGATAATCTGCGTCTTTGCTACGACAGGCCTGGCAGGGAATCTATCGCCGAGCGCTGCCCGCTGCCGGTGCAACGCCTGCCTCCTCGGTGGACCGGACCTGATCGGAAGTCGCTGACAGCGAAACGCTTTCGAAGACTCTCCCGATTGGCGTAAAACGTCTGCCAGCGCATTCGGCCGGCGGCGATGGGCGCCGCGGCTGCAACGTAGGAGGAGACTGCCATGCCGTTCTTCCAAAAGGGCGACGTTCGCATTCGCTACGAGGAGGTCGGCTCCGGCTTCCCACTGCTGGTCACTCCCGGCGGCGGCCTCAATTCCCGCGTCAGCAACTGGCCGACTGCGGTTATCAACGCGATGGAAGAGTTCAAGAGCGACTTTCGCTGCATCACGATGGACCAGCGCAACGCCAATGGCGGCGAGTCGACGGGTCCTGTGCCTGTCGAGAATGCGTGGGACGCCTTTGCCGACGACCAGCTCGGGTTGATGGACCATCTCGGGATCCGCGAATTCTTTTACATGGGCTACTGCATCGGCGGCTGCTTTGCCGGGAAGCTGCTGCAACGGGCACCCGGCCGCGTCGTCGCCGCGGTATTCTGCCAGAGCGTCGGCCATCGGCCCGAAGACCCCGACGTGATGGTTCGGCACAGCCACGATAATTGGCTCGCCGATTTCCGCGCCCGCCGGCCCGAGGTGCCGATGGACACGATCGAGATGTGGTTCCGCAGCTTGTGGCGTGCGCAGCCCGACTTCCTCTACAGCGTGCCGCGCGAGTTCATCAAGAACTGCCGGACGCCGATCCTCGTTTTGCCGGACGACACGCCGTCGCATCCGCTGCAGACGTCGATCGACGTGGCGTCGTTGGCGCCCAATTCCGAGATCACCGTCTTCCCGTGGCGCGAGCCGCCGGAACTCAAGGCACGCACGATCAACCGCGTGCGCAGCTTTCTTAAATCCCACCTTCCGATGCGCGCTGCCGCCCAGTAAGCGATCGCGGCCGATCTCCGCAACGCCAAGGACGGCCAGTCCTCCGGTCCGTTTGAGTTCGATCGGCCGTGGGAGGCGCATGCCGAAGACCATATTGGCCCGATGGATCACCTGGGCATCCACGAATTCATGGTGCTTGGCTTCTCCATCGGCGGTCCGTTCATCTAGAACCTGCTGAAGCGGTCCGGCGCCCGCGTCGCCGCCGCCGTACCGGCGTAGTCCAGCGGTTACAGTCCGGAGACACCTGGCCTCTCCTACAACAACAACACGAGAGTCGTGGAAAACCAAGACGGCCTATCGCAAAAACCTCAAGGATATTCTTCTCGGTCCGGTAATCTTCCAGTGGAACGTCGGAAAGACCTGACCGTGGTTACGCGAAGCGCGCGCGACGACCCCGGTTTTGTTATGTTGCGGCCGGTCAACTCCTAACGAGGGAGAAGAGGGATGGCTCACGGAATGACACGCCGCGAATTTGCGGTCGCCGCCGGGGCGGCAAGTCTCGCCGGCTTCGGTCTGAGCGCGCGGGCCAAGGCTGCTGACACTAAGACCCTGCGCTTTATCGCGCAGTCGGATCTGCGCGTGCTCGACCCGATCTGGACGACCGCATACATCACCCGCAACCACGGTTACATGGTGTTCGATACGCTGTTCGCGATCGACGACAAGTTCAAGCCGCACCCGCAGATGGTCGGCGACTTTAGTATTTCGCCAGACAAGCTCCGCTACAGCTTCACCCTGCGCGACGGCCTCAAATTCCATGACGGGCAGCCGGTCCGCGGCGCCGACTGTGTCGCCTCGTTAAAACGCTGGATGGTACGCGACGGGTTCGGCCAGGCGCTCGCGACCGCGGTCGAGGAAATGACTGGCGGCGACGGCAAAGATTTCGCGATCCGTTTG
>Ga0306924_10006096_pt1 | contig 11986 bp, 10 predicted proteins | sample sta12Can44000111_FD_203756 | JGI IMG/M metagenome (GOLD analysis project Ga0306924, IMG submission 203756) | Lab enrichment of tropical soil microbial communities from Luquillo Experimental Forest, Puerto Rico - statanox.12C.anox.44.000.111 (v2)... | ecosystem: Environmental > Terrestrial >... | reverse complement strand
CTGGGCGCAGTTCACGAAGTCGCCGAACTGCGCCTCCCACATCACGAGGCCGTCGGGCATGTCGAGCGAGTAGCCGTACTCGAAGCCCATCACGCTCGCCTCGCTGAGCGGGCTGTCGCGCACCTCCACCACGCCCTGCCCCTCCCGCAGGTGCGCGAGCGGCGAGTAGGGCACGCCGGTCTGGTGATCGAACAGCACCGCGTGCCGGTGGCTGAAGGTGCCGCGCCGCGAGTCCTGGCCGGAGAGGCGGACGCGGGTCCCTTCCCACGCGAGCGACGCGAACGCGAGCGCCTCGCCCATTCCCCAGTCGAGCGGCCGCTTCCCCTCCCCCATCTCCGCGCGGACCTCGAGCAGCTTCGCGAGCTTGGGGTGGACCTTGAAGCCCAGGGGCGCGGTGGTGAGGATGCGCGAGAGCTCCTGGAGCGTCGCGCGAGGCACCGCCGTCGCGACCTCCGGCGCGCCGACGATCGCGCCGCCGCGGTACCGGCCGAGCACCGCCGGGCCCGGGGAGACGGCGATCGCCGCCGACTCCTGGTACGCCGCCTCGAGCTCGCTCCGGTACTGGCGCGCGATCACGTCGCCGTCCCCCTCGGCGAAGACCTTCTTCGCCACGAGCTCGTCCCCGAACTTCTGCCGGAGCGACCGCTTCTCCTGGATCGCCCGGTACATCACGGGTTGCGTGAAGGTGGGCTCGTCCCCCTCGTTGTGTCCGTACTTCCGGTAGCACCAGAGGTCGATCACCGCGTCGCGGTGGAAGCGCTGCCGGAAGTCGACCGCGAGCAGCACCGCCTGCGCCACCGCCTCGAGGTCCTCGCCGTTCACGTGGAAGACCGGGATCTGGAGCATGCGCGCGACGTCGGTGGCGTAGTACGTGCTCCGCGCGTCCCGCGGGCTCGTGGTGAAGCCCACCTGGTTGTTCACGATGACGTGCAGCGTGCCGCCCACCGTGTAGCCGTCGAGCTCGCTCATGTTGAGCGACTCGGCCACCATGCCCTGGCCGGCGAAGGCGGCGTCCCCGTGGACGAGGATCGGGAGCACCGCGCCCCGCGTCGAGTCGTTCAGCCGGTCCTGGCGCGCGCGCACCTGGCCCTGCACCACCGTGTCGACGAACTCGAGGTGGCTCGGGTTGAACGCGAGGGAGATCGCGACCGGCGCGCCCTCCGGCGTCACGTGCTGGCCCTGGTAGCCGAGGTGGTACTTCACGTCGCCCGCGCCGGACGACACGATCGCGCGGTCGCGGAACTCGGCGAAGATCTGCTTCGCCGGCTTGCCGAGCACGTTCGCGAGCACGTTCAGCCGCCCGCGGTGCGCCATCCCGATCGCCACGTCGCGCACGCCGTGTCCCACGGCGCGGTCGATCGCGAGCTCGAGCAGCGCGATGAGGCTCTCCGCGCCCTCCACCGAGAAGCGCTTCGCCCCGAGGAAGCGCGTGTTCACGAACTGCTCGAACAGCTCGGCCTCGGTGAGCTTCCGGTAGAGGAGCCGCTGCACCTCCGGGGTGAGCGTGAGCCGGTTCCGGGTCCGCTCCATCCGCTGCTCGAGCCAGGTGCGCAGCTCCACCTCGTGGAGGTGCGCGAGCTCGACGCCGATGGTGCGGCAGTAGGTCTCCTCGAGCCGCGCGACGAGCTCGCGGAGCGTGCGCGTCCCCGGCACCGAGGTCTCGCCCACCCGCACCGGGCGCTCGCGGTCGGCCTCGGTGAGGCCGAAGGCGTCGAGCGGGAATCCTTGACCGTCGCGCTTCTGGAGGCCGAGCGGGTCGAGGTCGGCGCGCAGGTGCCCCTGCTCCCGGTACGCCTGCGCGAGCTTGTCGACCCGGAACTGGAAGGCCTCGGTCTCCGCCCGCGCCCGGACCTCGGGCGGGAGGGCGGCCGCCCGCGCCGCCGCCGTGAACGTGCCACCCGCTCCGCGCGCCGGAGCCCCGTCCTCGTCGGGCCGCGGCCAGGCCGCGAAGTACGCGCGCCACTCCTCGTCCACCGCGCGCGGGTTCTCGAGCCAGGCGTAGTAGAGCTCCTCGACGAAACCGAGGTTCGAGGCGCTCGGCGCCTCGGGGGTGTCCAGCGACATGGCCCTCTTTCTAATCAGGGGGCGGGCGGTCTAACACGGTCGATCCCGGCCCGACCACCGGGCGAAAGAGCGCGCCCCCCGGGCTCGAGGGCCTCCGCGCCTTACCCAGGCGAGGCGTCCGGGAGGTGCGCCAGAGCGGTCGCGGCCGGCGCCTCCGTCCGGAACGCACGGAGCACGAGCTCCACCGGCCGGCGGGGCGTCGCGCGGACGTACGGCCCGTAGCCGAGGCGGAAGAGCACCTGGGGCCAGCCGGTCTCGCCCAGCACCTCGCGCAGCCGCGCGCGCGCGGGACCGACCTCGATGGCCGCGCTGTAGTACGACGACGCGAGGCCGAGAGCGGCGGCGCGGAGCAGCACGCGCTCGAAGGCGACGCCCGCCACCGCCCAGTCGGGCGGTCCATCGTCGCGCGTGCAGAGCACGAGGAGCGACGGCGTGTGGAGGAGGTGCTGGCGATCCCGATTCGCCTCGGGCCCGCCGTGCGAGGCGAAACGGACGAGCAGCCGCTCCAGGATGGAGGCGGTCTCGCCGAGGCCGCGCGCGTAGCCCGGGATCCCGTCGGCCGATCGCGAGTCGGCGGTGCGCGTCCAGGCGCCGAGCTCCGCGCGGAAGCGCGGCCGCGCCCACTGCGCGCGATCCGCCTCGGCGACCAGGTCCGCGACCGCGCGGCGGGCGTGTCCCTCCACGACGCGCAGCCTCGCCCCCGCGTCCGCCGCCTCCCGCACCAGTCGCGCGACGAGCCCTTCCGCCAGCTCCCGCTCGTCGAACGCGAGCCGGTTCGTGCGCCGGGTCGTCACCGCGCCGAACAGCAGCTCCTCGTCTGCGTTCGGCCGGCGCGGCTCCTCGAGGCGCAGCCTCGCCACGATGCCGCCGGCGCGCGAGGCCAGGAGCTCCATCGTGGCGGCGCGGCCGGCGTGGAGAGCGGCGAGCCGCAGGTTCTCCATCGCCGCCGCACAGGAGAGGACCATCTCCCGTCCGTCGGCGTCGGCGGCGCGGAGCGCGCGGCGCGGGTCGGCGTAGACCCGCGCCTCCGGCCCCTCGATCTCGAAGAGCCAGGGCTGGCTGTTGTGACGAGACGGGGCGAGGGTGGCGTACCGCAGGAGGTGGCGCAGCAGCGGCGCCGGCCCGCTCCAGACCGGAGCCGGAGCGGTCACTCCGGCCTGGCGGTCGTGCGATTCCCGCGTCATGTCCTCCCCCCGAGGCCGTTTTCGAGGGTATGCGAAGGCAGAGCGGCGTCGCAAACCCCCTGCCGGGACGCGGAGGGGGCCCGCCCCTCTGCTAAACGTCTGTCCGGACGACGGCCCACCGGAGGGGGCCTCCGCTGATCGACCTGCTCGTGATCCTGGCCCTCACGGTGATGTCCGGCGTCTTCGCGGGCGCCGAGATCGCGGTCATCGCCGTTCGCCGCTCCCGGCTGCAGCAGCTCGTGGACGAGGGGCGCACCACGGCGCGCTCGGTGCTCGCGCTGCGCGACCACCCGGAGCGTTTCCTCGCCACCGTGCAGGTGGGGATCACCATCCTCGGCGCCACCGCGGCCGTGTTCGGCGGCGCGCGTGTGGCCGAGGGGGTCTCGCCCCTGCTCCGGCCGATCATGGGCGACTACGCGCACGAGGTGGCGCTCGCGGCGGTGGTCGCGCTCGTCTCCTTCCTCACCATCGTGGTGGGGGAACTCGTGCCGAAGTCCCTCGCGCTCCGCTCCTCCGAGCCCTACGCGCTCGCGGTGGCGCGCCCGCTGCTCGGGCTCGCCTGGCTCGCCCGGCCACTGGTGTGGGTCCTCACGAAGAGCTCGAACGTGCTCCTGCGCCCCTTCGGCGATCGCACGAACTTCAGCGAGTCCCGGCTCTCGTCCGACGAGCTCGCGCAGATGGTGCAGGACGCCGCCCGCGCCGGCTCGCTGGATCGCGAGTCGGGCGACATCGCCGCGCGGGCGCTCGAGTTCGGCGAGCTCACCGCAGGCGACGTGATGGTCCCGCGCCAGCGGATCGTCGCGATCCGCCGCGACGCCTCGGAGGACGAGCTCCGGCGGCTGCTCCTCGAGGAGGGGCACGCGCGGATGCCGGTGGTGCAGGGGTCGCTCGACAACGTGGTGGGCTACGTGGTGGCGAAGGACCTCTTCTCGCTCCTCTTCCAGCACGACCTCGTCGTGCTGGACGACGTGATCCGGCCCGCCTTCTTCGTGCCCGAGACCGCCCGCGCCGTCGGGGTGCTGCGCGAGATGCAGCGGCGCCACGTGCAGCTCGGCATCGTGGTCGACGAGCACGGCGGGGTGGCGGGCCTCGTCACGCTCGAGGACCTCGTCGAGGAGCTGGTGGGCGACATCGTGGGCGAGGCGGGCGAGGAGGCGCAGTGGATCCGCGGCGAGCCGTCGGGGAGCGCGCTCGTGCGGGGCGACACGCCCATCCGCGAGGTGAACCGCGCGCTCGGGCTCGACCTCGAGGAAGGCGAGGGCTTCACCACCCTGGCCGGCCTCTGCATCGCGCTCGCCGGTGGCATCCCGCAGAAGGGCGCGCGGCTCACGGCGCAGGACGGCACGCTCGTGGAGGTGGTGGACGCGACGCCGCGGGTGGTGCGCCTCGTGCGGCTCACGCGCCGGGCGGAGCCGGAGCCCGCGACCTCCGACTCCTGAGGCGGCGGGCGGTCACACCGTCGCGGCGCCGCCGCTCAGCGAAGGCGGGCCACAGAACCGCGCGGTCACGTCGAGCAGCTCGGAGAGGTCGAAGGGCTTCGAGAGGAGCGCGGAAGCGCCGTCGATGGGGCCGGTGAGCGCGGGCACCGCCGCGGTCATCACCACCACGGGCACGCCCGCCGTCTCCGGCTCGGCGCGCAGGCGGGCGAGGATCTCCCGGCCGTTCAGGCCCGGCATCACGACGTCGAGGAAGATGAGCGATGGGAGGTCACCGCGTGAAAGCTCCTCCAGCGCCGCGGCGCCGCTCGCGGCCTGCCGGACGGCGTACCCCTCGAACTCGAGGCACTCGGCGATCGTCTGTCGGATTCCGGTGTCGTCCTCGACGACCAGGATGTCTCGCGCGCGCATCGGATCGCCCCCCCAGCCACAGAATCCTGCCCTCGCGCTGGCCCTGTCGCCTGGCCCGGATGGGCCCGCCTACCCGCGGAACCGGCGGCCCGCCGAGGCAGCGATCTGCGCAGCCGCGTCCTCGGCGGCCCGGGGTCCATCGCGCAGCGCGATCGTGACGCCGGACGCAGGCACCCGGGCCCGGGCGCCGAGCGGCTCTCCTCCCGCCTGGATCTCGAGCGCGGTGGCGCCGAACGGCAAGCCGTGCGCGGCGAAGAGGAGTGCGTGGGCGACGCGCCGGAGTCCGCCCGCCGTGAGAGACGCCCGGCGTGCCGCGGGGAGCTGGAAGCGCACCGGGCGTCCGCCGAGCGTGGCGGTGACCTCCTCCACCAGCCCTACCTGGCGCGCGAGCGGCAAGAGCGCCTCGAGCCCCTCGGGCTCGCCGTAGCGCACGTAGCTGCGGAGCACCGCGCCGCAGCGCGGACACGCGAGCCCGTGCACCTCGTCGAGTCCGGCGACGCGGAGGTGGTGGATCGCGAACACCGGCCGCCGGCAGCGTGCGCAGCCCATCGACGGGCCGAGGACGGCGAGCGCTTCCCTCGCGCGCGCGGTGACCGGCGGGTGCGAAAGGGCAGCGCGCAGCGCGGGCACGTCCCCGGGCGACGCGAGCTGCAGCCCGAGCGCGAGGCCGGATCCTGCCACCCGCAGCCCCACCTCGACGCCGCGCGGGAGCCGTGCGAGCGCGGGACCGAGCGCCGGCGCGGAGCCGCCGGGCCAGCCCGCGCGCAGCGCGTCCCAGCGCGGCGCGAGGGCGGCGGGCGAAGCGAGCACCTCCGGCGGCAGGCCGGAGCCGGGAGCGTCTGCGCCGGCGCTGGCCCGCGAGCCGGGCTCGCAGAAGGCCGCGAGGAGCGTGAGCGCCGCCTCCCAGGGCGCGGCGTCGGCGAGCGCCGCGCCGAGGACCTGGGCGCGGCGCGCAGGGGCCGAGCGCGCGGGCGGGCCACGGACGAACGCGCTCTCGGCAACAGCCACAGCGGGGACCAGAGCAGCGCGCCCGGCGAGCCGCTCCCAGCGCGAGAGCCCCTCGGAGAGCGCCGAGGCGGCGAGCTCGCCCGCGGCGGCGCGGGTCTCGGCGGCGAGATCTCCGCCCTCGGCCTCCCGGCGCGCCGCGGCTTCGCGGAGCCGGAGGGGCTCGCCGGCGAGGAGCCGCGCGCGCTCCCGGACGAGCGCGTCCGTGGCGCGGGCGAGCGCCGCCTCGCGGCGGGCGAGCTGACCGAGCCGCTCCGTCTCGGAGGGTGGGGCGGGCGGCAGGCCGAGGCCGGCGCGCGCGGCGAGGAGCTCGAGCGCGGCGAGGTCCGCGCGGTGGTAGGCCTCGTTCGCCCAGGCCATCCAGGTCGAGCGCCGCGCGCGGTCCTCCTCGCCGTGGGCGAGGTCGGGGTGGAGCGCGAAGGCGAGCCGGCGATGGAGCCGCTTCAGCGCGACCGCCTCGGGCTCGACCACGACGAGCTCGAGCTCCGGAACCGGATCGGGCTGGCCCGGTCGGACATGCGCCGCCCACGAGCGGGGCGGGCGCGCCGCCTGCGCGCCGCGCGCGGCTCCGGCGAGGCCGCGGCGGCCTTCGCGCGGCCCGGGAGAGTTTCCGGCCGACGCTGCGGCCTCCTGGGCATCCTCGGGGGCGAGCCGCTCCAGCTCCTCCCCGAGGCGGCGCAGCCTGCGGGCGAGCGCGAGCGCGCCGTCCCGCTCGGCGAGCGCGGCGCCCACCTCGCCAGCCCAGTAGGCCTCGAAGGCCGCCGCCTCCGCCTGCAGCGCCGTCACCTCGGCGTCGAGGGACAGCGCCTCGTCGAGGAGGCGGCGCACCCGCCCCTCGGCGCAGAGCACGCGGAGGGACGGCAGCGGCGGGGTCCGTCGGGCGAGCGCGCCCGGGCGCGCGCCGCGCCTACGCGCGGACGTGGACACGCCGCGTCTACGCGCGGACCTGGGCACGCCCGTTCGCGCGAGCCGTCGCCTCGCGGCGGGCGTGGCCCGCGAGCACCCAGATGCCGTAGCCCCACAGCGCGAAGCAGAAGTACTGCGCCGGCGTGAGCCCGAAGTAGCGCGCGTCGGGATAGGCGACGTCGGAGGCGCGGAGGAAGTCGGTGAAGAACCGCTGCGTGCCGTAGAGGAGCGCCACCACCGCGAGGAGGCGGCCCTGGAACCGGCCGCGGCTGCGGAGCCACCAGACGACGGCGGTGATCGCGAACAGGGCGATGGCGTCGTAGAGGCCGAGGTCGTGGCGGACGCCGTCCGGGAACCGGACGCCGAGGAAGAAACTCGTGTGCACGCCCGGGTGGTCGTGGATCGCGAAGCAACCGAGCCGCGCGACGCCCCAGCCCGGCGCGATGCCGAGCGCGAAGGCGTCGGTGTAGCGGGAGAGCGGGATCTTCCGCACGCGGAAGTAGATGAACGCCGCGAGCACGGCGCCGAGCAGGCCGCCGAAGGAGGAGAGCCCCTCCCACACCATGAACACGCGCCCGGGCTCGGCGAGCTCCTCGGGGTGGTAGAGGAACAGGTGCACGAGGTGGCCGCCCACGATGCCGGCGGCGACGCCCCACATCGCGTAGTCGCCCACCGGCTGCGGGTCGAGGCGGTCCTTCTCGCAGACCCACATCGAAAGCTTCGCGCCGGTGAACACGCCGAGCGCGGCGAAGATCCCGAACACCTGCAGGGTGAGCGGGCCGAGGTGAACCGACGGGAACTCGAAGTACGGGATCACGCGTGCATCTTACACGCGGACGTGCCGCGCCATTCCATGGGATCAGTCCGCGGCGGCTCCCCACGCCGCCACCGGCCCGGCGACCGAGAAGCTCTCGGGGCCCAGGCCGGTCGCGCGCTCGAAGACCGCGTCTCGCAGCCAGGAGAAGGCGAAGCGGGCGCCGTGGAGCCTCGCGCGGCGGAAGTCGGCGCCCGAGAGCCGCGTGAGGAAGAAGCCGGCGCCGGTGGCCCGCGCGGACTGGAGGTTCGCCTCCCCGAGGCTCGAGACGAGGAAGTTCGCCTCGTCGAGGTTCGCCCGCGAGAGATCGGCGCCGTCGAGGCTCACCGCCACGAACATCCCTTCCGAGAGGTCGGCCTTCCGGAGCTGCGCGCCGCGCACGAGGCACAGGCTCCAGAAGGCGTCGCGGAGGGTCGCGCCGTCGAGCACCGCCCCGCGCAGGTCGCAGAGGATGAGCCGGGCGTCCTCGAGATGCGCACCCGCGAGGTTCGCGCTGCGCAGGTCGCACGCGAGGAGGGTCGAGCCCACGAGCCGCGCGCCCGAGAGGTCCGCGGTGCGGAAGCACTTGCCCGAGAGCGAGAGGCGCGAGAGGTCGGCCTCGGCGAGCTTCGCGCCCTCGAAGTCGCGGTCGGCCGCGACGAGCGCCGCGGTGCTGGCCGAAGCCGGCGCACCGGCCTTCCGGCGGGCGGCCCCGCGCCGTGGGGACGGCACCACCCGCTGCTTCCTCTGCGGCCTCCTGGCCGCCTCGTGCCCGTTCTTGGCCATGAACCGTCTCTAGCAGAATCGAGCCGCCCAGCCATGCCCGGTGGGCGGGGGCTCCCACCCTGCCGTGGGGGGCCCCTCGTTCGGCCGCGCGGTCGAAAGGGTGCGCTATCATTGGCTCGTGTCCGCGCTCGATCCCGTCGCGTTCCTCCGCGCCACGCCGCCGTTCGACGCGCTCCCGCAGGCGCGCTTCGACCGCGCCGCGAGCGCGATGGAGATCGTCTACCTCCCCGCCGGCGAGCGGATCGCGCGCCGGGACGGCCCACCGCTCGAGCACCTCTACGTCATCCGCAAGGGCGCCGTGCGGCTCGAGCGCGACGCGCAGACGCTCCAGCTCCTCGAGCAGGGCGAGGTGTTCGGCTACACCTCGCTCATCGCCGGGAAGGCCACGCTCGACGTGCTCGTGCAGGAGGACCTCCTCGCCTACCGGATCCCGGGCGCCGAGTTCCAGGCGCTGCTCGCCGACGCCGCCTTCGCCGGCCACTTCGCGATCGGCCTCGCGGAGCGGCTGAAGAACAGCCTCGAGCGCACGCAGGTGGCGACCTTCCAGGCCGACCTCCACTCGCCCGTCTCGAGCCTCGTGCGCCGGCCGGCGGTGCGCGTCGCCGGGGACGCGACCGTGGGCGAGGCCGCCAAGGTCATGCGTGACGCGCACGTGTCGTCCTTGCTCGTGGACGCCGAGCCGCCGGGCATCGTCACCGATCGGGACTTCAGGAACCGCGTCCTCGCGGAGGGGCTCGGCCCCGAGACGCGCGTCTCCGCGGTCTACAGCCACCCGCTCCGCACGCTGCCCGCCTCCACCGCGATCTACGAGGCCTGGCAGAGGCTCCTCGACTCCGGCGTGCACCACCTGCCGCTCACGGTGGGCGACGACGTGGTGGGCATCCTCACGAGCACCGACCTCCTGAAGTGCACCGCGCAGGGTCCCGTCTCCGTGCTGCGGCGGGTCGAGCGGCTCGCCGGCCGCGACGCCCTCCCCGGCTACGGCGCCAAGGTCACCGAGATGGCCTCGGCCCTCCTCGCCGGCGGCCTCGACCCGTGGGTCATCGCCGGCTTCGTCGCCCGGCTGAACGGCACGCTGCTCGGCCGCATCCTGCGCTGGGCGGAGCGCGACCTCGGCCCGCCGCCCTGCCCGTACGCGTGGATGGTGTTCGGCTCCGAAGGGCGGATGGAGCAGACGCTCCTCACCGACCAGGACAACGCGCTCGTGCACGAGGGCGACGGCGAGGAGGTGCGCGCCTACTTCGAGCAGCTCACCGTGCGCGCGAACGCCGACCTCGAGGCGGCCGGGTTCCCCTCCTGCCCCGGCGGCTACATGGCGAAGACGTGGCGCGCGTCGCTCGCCGAGTGGGTGGAGCGCTTCCGCACGTGGGTGGACGAGCCCAAGCCCCACGCGCTCCTCGAGGCCGCGATCTTCTTCGACTTCCGCCGCGCGCACGGCGAGCTCGACCTCGCGCCGCTCGAGGCGGAGATGCGGAAGGCCCGCTCCGCCCGCGCGTTCGTGTCGTCGATGGCGAAGGCGGCGCTCGACTTCCGGCCGCCGGCCGGGCTCCTCCTCTCCATCAAGTCCGACGCGGAGATCGACCTCAAGTTCCACGGCATCTCGCCCATCGTGTTCCTCGCGCGCTGCTACGCCATCGAGGCCGGCGCGCCCGAGCGGAACACGCTCGGGCGGCTCGAGGCGGCGGTGCGCGCCGGGTTCATCGGCGAGGACGTGCGGACGACGCTCCGCGAGGCCTACCGCTTCCTCCTCGCGCTGCGCCTCCGCGAGCAGATCCGCATGCTCGCCGCCGGGAAGCCGCCCTCGAACAAGGTGGTCCTCGCCGAGCTCTCCTCGATCGAGCGCAGCCGGCTGAAGGACTCGTTCCGCGCGATCCGGGGCTGGCAGGAGAAGGCGGCGTACCACTACCGGACGGAGATGTTCTGAGCGCGGTCTCCCGCCGAGCGCCGCGATGAGCTTCTGGCCCTCCCCGCCCTGGGACTCCGCCGTCTACTGGACGCTCGACCTCGAGACCGGCGGCCTCGACGTGAAGCGCGACGCGATCCTGGCGGTGGGCATGGTCCCGGTCCGCCAGGGGGTGATCGCGCTGCGCGACGCCTGGCAGACCCTCGTGCGGCCCGAGACGGGCGCCGTCTCGGCGGCGTCCATCCGGGCGCACCAGCTCGTGCCGAGCGACGTGGACGCCGCACCGCCGTTCGCGGAGGTGGCGCCGGAGATCGAGCGGCGGCTCGACGGCGCCGTGCTCCTCGTGCACCACGCCGGGATCGACGTGGGCTTCCTGCGGCAGGCCTTCGCCCGCACCAGGCGGCGCTGGCCGCGCCCGCGGGTGGTGGACACGGCCGACCTGCTCCTGAGGCTCGCGAAGAAGGAGCGCTTCATCGACCCGGACGCGGGCGCGCGCGCGCCGGTGCTGAACCTCGCCGCCGCCCGCAGAAGGCTCGGGCTACCGGACTACCAGGCGCACGACGCGCTCACGGACGCGGTGGCGACGGCGGAGCTGTTCCTCGTGCTGCGCCGGAAGCTCGACGCCCGCACGGTGCGCGACCTCTCGTAGGGGTCGACGCCGACGCCAGACCTGGGGTCAGCGCCAGAGCGCTCCGAGGAGGGCTACCGCGAGCGCGGCGGTGAAGGCGACCGCGGCCACGAGCACTGCCGCGAGCGGCCTGGGGTCGGCGGGGACGGCGATGGCGACGGCGCGGGAACGATGCGAGCGAGCGTTCATTCGGAACCTCACTCGATCAGGTAGCGCGCGGAAGGCCGTCCGGCCACTGCCCCATCGGGGCTCCAGAGACGAAAAAAACGAAAAAGTGCCGGCAGGTTCGGTGCGCTGCGCGCTTCCTCGCGGGCGACGTGGGCGGTGCCCAGAGGGAGTGGACGCTGCCCCGAGGAGGTCAGGAGCGGCCCGGGCGCGCGGCGCGGGCCTGGAGGCGAGCGACCTCGGCCTGCTCGGCGCGGGCGCGCGCGAGGAGCTCGTCCTGCTGCGCCTCGGCGGTGGCGGGCCGCGGGGGGAGCGCGGCGGCCAGGAGGAACCCCGCCTCGAGCCCGAGCGTGAGGGCGATGATCACGATGGCCTTCCACATGTCCCTTCCCTCCGACGTCCTCCTGTACGTGTGGCGCGCGGAGCGTATTTCGTGACCGCCGCACGGCGGTCCCACGCGTGGCGCGGACCCACGGTGGTGCAGAGCTTCGGGCTGCGGGCGTGCGACGCTCGCCGGGGGGTGCGCCATGCGCGCGACCGTCACCGGGGCCACCGGCTTCATCGGGAGGGCGCTCTGCGCCCGGCTCGAGGGAGCGGTCGCGCTCGCGCGCGATCCCGAGCGCGCGCTGCGCCTGCCGGGCGTCGGCTCGGCGGAGCGATGGGACGCGGAGAGCGAGCTGCCGCGCGCGGCGATCGAGGGTGCCG
>Ga0306924_10006094_pt1 | contig 11986 bp, 10 predicted proteins | sample sta12Can44000111_FD_203756 | JGI IMG/M metagenome (GOLD analysis project Ga0306924, IMG submission 203756) | Lab enrichment of tropical soil microbial communities from Luquillo Experimental Forest, Puerto Rico - statanox.12C.anox.44.000.111 (v2)... | ecosystem: Environmental > Terrestrial >... | reverse complement strand
TTGCCACTTACCTGGGCCAGGCTGTCGGATGGTATAAGCCCGGAGAGTCGGCAGGATTTATTGGTGGTATCGTCGGCGCAATAATCCTGCTTGCGGTCTATGGGTTTTTCTCAGGTCGCCAAGGGCGGGCCTGATGGAAGTCTTTGTTTAGGGTATGCGATAGCTCTCGACCGATATCGCGACAGTCCTGAGCATGCACGGCTTTGGGCCATAGACAGACTGCATTTCCTCTGCCGGAAAGTCTGCGACAAAGTAGCCCGCTCCTCGATCTATTTCCGGGAGCCACATGGCCTTGACCTGCAAGCAGGCCAATGCAACTTTGCCATCGGTAGTGCCCGCAAGGGCTTATCAAGGGAATGCGGTGCGTCCGTTGCGACGGACAATGCCGCGGCTGCCCCCGCAACTGTGAGCGGAGAGCCGATAGCCATTTAAACCACTGGGATCACTGGATCCTGGGAAGGTGGCTTGAGGCGGTGACCCGCGAGCCAGGAGACCTGCTACCAGCCATGGTCATGCGCGAACGCGTCGGGCGGGGTGCTCCGAAGCGTTGGAAGCGCCGTTTTGGTCTGCCGCATCAGGGGCGAAGGGCAGATTTTCTCGGCCAGCGTGCATGACGGTGTAATCGTTCGCCGTCGGCCACGACATGTCGATTCTCAAACTTTGCGGACTTCATACGCGATCTCGCGACTGCGCGAGTTCTCTCCACCTCACCTCATCACGGCAGAGCAGGCTGCCCGGCGCTTCCTTGCCGCCAACGCTTGCTTTGGTGTTGTTTGCGGCCACAACGCCGCTCTCCGCACAAACCTCAGCGCCTCCTGCGCAAGGCCCCAGTCAGCTCGAGCCGGTGGTGGTCTCGCCCCCGAAGCCAAGGAGCACTGCGCCTCGGTTCGGGGGCAGTTCAAAAGGCGCGCCGAAACGAACGAGGCAATCCGCGCCGACGACTGCGAAGCCGTTGCCGCAGTCGGCCGCCAATGCCGGTCCGCCGGCGACGCCGCTCAACACCAATGTGGTCGCCGGTAGCTCGAACCTCCTGGGCCTCACCGTCTTCCAAACGCCGGCGTCGGTGCAGGTCGTCGACCAGCAAACCATGCGCGAACAGGGCTACCGCACCACCCCGGAGACCGCGCAAGGCGCGGTGGGTGTGCTCGCGGTCGATGCGGCCGGGGCGCCGGCCGGCTTTTCCATGCGAGGCTTCTCGTTTGGCGAGGTGACGGTGCTCTACAACGGCATCTGGATCGGCCCGCAGAGCATCACGTCGCGCGTGCTGGACACCGCAAATCTCGCGCAGGTCGAATTTGTGAAGGGACCCTTATCCTTGATGTCGGGCCTCGCCACGATCGGCGGCTCCGTCAACTATGTGAGCCGGCAGCCCACGACCGGCCCGATCAGGAGCGAGCTCGACACCTCGATCGATACGCTCGGCACCTACCGCACGCATTTCGGCTCGGGCGGCAGCTCGGCCGTATCGGGGCTCGACTACCGCTTCGATGTCAGCTCGTCCAAGATCAACAGCTTCATCGACGGCGCTTACCAGAATCTCAACAACGTTTCGGCTCAGCTCAATTATCGGGTGAGCGACTCGTTCAAGGTGTTCGGCGCCATCGAATATAATCGGGACGACGGCCACGCCTATTGGGGCACCCCGCTGGTTCCAATCGCCTTCGCCGGGCCCTTTGCGACGAAGGGCGTCGTCTCGGGCGCCGCGGTCAATACCTTCGACGGCACCATTCTCGGTCCCCTCACCGTGGATTCGCGAACGCTGACGACGAACTACAACGTTGCCGACAATTCCGTTGGCGCGCACGAGCTCTGGCTACGCGGCGGCTTCGAGTTGGCGCTGAACAACGACATCACGATCAGAAATCAGGCCTACGAATATGGAGCCAAGCGCCACTGGTTTGACAGCGAGACCTATGCCTTCGATCTCGGGACCTCGATGATCGACCGCGACCGCTTCTTCGTCACGCACAAGCAGCAGGTCGTGGGCGATAACACCGATCTGCTCTGGAACAGCTCCTTCTTTGGCATGGAGAACAGTTTTGCGGCGCGATTACAGGTGCAACGGAACGATATCCAGTTCGCCCAGGAGGGAAATCCGAATGCCTTTCCGGCCGACTCGGTGACCGTGCTCGATCCCGACCCCGGCCTTTACGGCGTGCCGGAACCAAATTATCGCAACAGCCGCCTCGATACGGTTGCGGGCACGATCGAAGACCGCCTGAAGATCACTCCGATGCTTTCGCTGATCGGCGGCATTCGCGTCGAGAATTTTGCGCTGTCGCGCGACGGTATCAATTTCGACGGCACCATCCCCGCCGGTCAGCCCTTCACCACGACTTGGACGCCAGTGTCGTATCGTGCGGCTTACACGTTCGAGCCGATCAAGGGACTGCTGTTCTACAGCATGTACGCTACCGCCTACGATCCGGCGGCCGCCGGCATTTTCTCGGTGACGCCGGGGACGACATTGGCGCTGACCAGCGCGCGGATCTACGAGACCGGCGTCAAGGCTCTCTCGCCAGACAAACGGGCGGAGTTTACGGTCTCCGCCTACGACATTGACCGGCAGAATGTCTATGTGGCGCTTACCAACGCGATCTCGACGCTGGCCGGCGACGTCAGGAGCAAGGGCATCGAGTTCGCAGCCGCTGTCCGGCCGATCGACAATCTCAAGCTCTGGGGCAACATTGCGCTAACGGAGGCGTACTACGGGAATTTCGATGTGTGGACCGGCAACACACCATCGAATGTCGCGCCTGTCATCATCAATGCCGGCGCATCGTACCGTTTCGACTGGTGGCGCTGGCCGGTCGAAATCGGCGGGGCGGTGCGGCATGTCGGACAGCGATACCTGTTCGAGGATGACCTCACCGCCATGCTGCCCTACACCACGGCCGACCTCTTCGCCTTCGTCGATATTCCGGGCAGGGACTTGTGGTGGCAGGGACTGGAAAAGATGCGCGTCACGTTCCGCGTGCGAAACGTGACCAACACCGTTTACGCGGCCTGGTCCGATCCCGGTTATCCCGATCAGGTCTATCTCGGCGCGCCCAGAACGTTCGAACTGTCCGCATCGGCGAGATGGTGAGACGCAAACATGGGCTTGCTCGCGGCGTTGCATCGCTGGTGGGGCGTCGCGTTCTGCCTGCTGTTCGCGATGTGGTTCGCCTCGGGGATCGTGATGCACTTCGTGCCCTTCCCGGCACGAAGCGAGATAGGTCGCGTCGGCGGATCGGATGCCGGCGGCGACCGTGGAATTCATTCGGAGCAAGGCGCTCTCCGCATCGCCGCCGCCCACGCGCGCTCGCGTGGGCTCGACCCGTCGCGCGCGACCGTGGCGTTGATCGGCCACGATCAGTGGACCGTTGCGGGGAATTTCGATTCCGATCGCCCGCTGTATCGCATCGCTGTCAATGATGCCGCGGGCAGCGAGATCTACGTCTCGTCGGCCAAGGGCGACGTTGTCCTCCTCACCACTCGAAGCATGCGGCTAGCCAATTACTTCGGCAGCATCGCCCACTGGATCTATCCGACCGTGCTGCGCCGTCACGGCAAAGCGTGGAGCGCGCTGATATGGTGGCTGTCCTTGGCGGCGACCATCGGTGCGAGTATTGGCGTGATCATCGGAATCGTTCGACTGAGCGGGACTACGGCCTATCGAGGCCTGCAGCGCGCGCATCACACCTTCGGCCTGATCTTCGCACCATTCATCCTCTCCTGGATATTCTCGGGTTTCCTGTCGGTGGACGACGGCTGGCTGTTCTCCCCAAGTCAGAGCCGGATCATTTCTGCCGGGCCCGTCGACCTGTTTCGCAAGCTGCACACTTTCGATTTCGCGCCGCTGACGTCGCACCCGCGGTTGCGTTCAAGCCTGGTCGTCGGCCTCTGTCTGTGCGGCCTTGCCTTCAGCCTTACGGGCGTGGTGCTTGCGTGGCGAAGGCTGCGCTTGGGCGCAGGCCGAAGGAAAAATGTTGTTTGAAAAGAATGTCGTTTGAAAAGGTAGAATCCGCGAAAGGCCGGCGCCGAAAGCGTGCCGTATCCGGCAAAATCCGCGTGGCGGGCCCGAAACCCAGAGCCTTGATCCATGTCAAGCCGTTATCCGTATCCCCCGCAAGGTATTGAAGGGCGGCTCACATTCGTGTGCGCCGCGCACTACTGCCACCGTTATCGACCGGCCGGCCCGCCATGCCGAGCCGGTCAACACGTCGATGAGCCATGTAGGTGCGTCGTCGGAACGCGGCCGTAGGTATTTTCGTGCAACGAGGAGTGTCAAATGAGCGATGAGTTCAAGGATAACGACCAGATCAAGGCCGGCTCGAAACATCACGATCAACACGCCATCGATCGCCGCAATCTTCTGCTCGGCACGTCGACGCTGGTGGCAGCGGCAACGCTGACCTCACCCGCATTGGCGCAGGCCCAGAAGGCTGCGCCCGCCGCGGCACCCGCGCCTGCCGCCGCTTCCGGCAGCAAGCCGAACATCCTCGTCATCATGGGCGACGACGTTGGCTGGTTCAATGTCGGCGCCTATCACCAGGGCATCATGTCCGGCAAAACGCCGAACCTCGACAAGCTCGCCGCCGGGGGCATGCGCTTTACCGACTACTACGCCGAAGCAAGCTGCACCGCAGGCCGCGCCAATTTCATCACCGGGCAACTTCCCCTGCGCAGCGGGCTCACCACCGTTGGCCAGGCTGGTGCGGATGTCGGCATGCCGGATCAGTGCGTGACGATCGCGACCGTGCTCAAATCGCTCGGCTACGCCACCGGACAGTTCGGCAAGAATCACCTCGGCGACCTGAACAAATATCTGCCGACGCTGCACGGCTTCGACGAATTCTTTGGCTACCTGTATCACCTCGACGCGATGTCCGATCCTTACTGGTTCGACTATCCGCAGGACTGGATCGACAAGTATGGTCCGCGCAATCTGGTGCATTCGTATGCGACCGACACGGACGACCAGACCGTGATGCCGCGCTGGGGCAAGGTCGGCAAGCAGCGCATCGTCGACGAAGGTCCGCTAAAGCCGTTCAAGGACATGGGCGCGGATCACCAGATGTGGCAGAAAGGCCGCGACGCCAAATACGACATGGAGACCTTCGACGAGGTGCTGGTCGATGCCAGCAAGGCCTTCATGGACAAGGCAAAGGCGGCCAACAAGCCGTTCTTCATTTGGCACAACACCACGCGCATGCACGTCTTCACCTACCTTGCGCAGAAGTACCAGGCGAAGATGAACTTCGAGTCCAACTTCGGACTCGAAGAGGCTGGCATGGCGCAACTCGACGACGATGTCGGCGATCTCTTGAAGCATCTCGACGATATCGGTGTCGCTGACAACACCATCGTCATCTTCACCACCGACAACGGTGCCGAAGTCTTTACCTGGCCCGACGGCGGCATGACGCCGTTCCGTGCCACCAAGGGCACGGTGTTCGAGGGCGGCTTCCGCGTGCCGTGCATCGCCCGCTGGCCGGGCAAGATCAGGCCGGGCACCGTGGAGAACGGCATCTTCTCCGGACAGGACTGGCTACCGACACTTGCCGCGGCGGCCGGCAATCCGAACATCACTCAGCAACTGCTGCAGGGTGTGCAACTCGGCGACAGGAGCTACAAGAACCATCTTGATGGGTACAACCAGATGGATGTGTTGACCGGAGCCGGACCCTCGAAGCGTCACGAGATCTTCTACTTCGGAGAAGCGCAACTCGGTGCCATTCGCATCGACGACTTCAAGTTCCAGTTCTATCAGCAACCGTTCGGCTGGCCCGGCGAGAAGGTGACGACCGACATGCCGACGATCGTCAACCTTCGCCAGGATCCGTTTGAGCGCACGCCGTCGATCCGCGGCGAATCGCTCAACAATCAGGGCGGCGGCTATATGAACGACTTCATGGCGCGCGAGTTCTGGCGCTTCGTGCTGGTTCAGCAGAAGGTTGCCGAAATGGCGCAGTCGTTCGCCGAGTTCCCGCCGATGCAGACGCCGGCTTCCTTCAATCTTGCCGCGGTCAAGGAGAAGGTCGAGGCGATGATGAAGGCTCGCGAAGGGCAGTAGGCGGGCAACCGCAAAGCGGCGGGCGGCGCGCAGACCTGACAGGGGTCAAGCTCCGCCCGCAACGAGCGTCAGTATATCCTTTGTAGTCCCGGCACAGGTGGTACCTTGACCCACCTGTGCCGACTGAAACAATTCTACTGGCACATGTACAAAATGCCGTCCCCGCCTTTGATCACGGAGCCCGGATCGCAAACAATTCCGTTGCGCGCCTTATAGTCAGGCCAGCCGCTGTAGCAGGTCCAGTTATTAAGACCGGGCCCGTACCCGTACCCGCCGTACGCGCCGACCCGACACCAAGGACCGTCCGCGTAGTAAGCCCTCACGGCATACCAAGGAAGACCCAGTTCAGCCTGGGCGCGGTTATAGTAGTAGGTGGGGCTCACGTAGAGCCTGGTGCGTGCCTGAGCCTGCTCGGACCAGCCGAAGGATAGCATTGCTGCACACGCGAAGGTCGAGGTCGCAATTGCCAACGTCTTTAGACTCATACGCATACTCATGGTTTGCCTCCAGAAGCGGTTGCTCCCCCCTTTTTTAGCGATGTACGTTGCAGCGGGCCTGTGTTTGATCTGGATCAAGGCGTCGGTGCCCGGGCGGGGCCTGCGAGGGCCGGCCGCGAGCCGGCGTTTTAGAACCAGGGGTTGTTATGGGAGCCAGGCTCTTCGCCTTCACCTGCGGCACGGTAACTGGCGACTTCGCGCGCCTGATGGAAGGCGGTCAGGGCGACGTCACGGTGCCGGTACCGGTGTTCCTGATCGAGCATCCCAAGGGGCGCGTGTTGTTTGACACGGGGCTCCATCCAGAGTGCCGGAACGACCCTGTCGGGCGGCTCGGCATTGGGACTGCGAAGCTGTTCCGGATCGGCTTTCGGCCCGGCGAGGAAGTGAGTGCGCAGCTCGAAGCGATCGACCGCGATCCCGCCAGGATCGACCTCGTCATCAATTCGCATTTTCATTTCGACCATGTCGGCGGCAATGCGCTGATCCCCAACGCGACGGTGCTGGTTCAGCGCGGCGAGTGGGATGCCGCCACCGATCCCGACATCGCGGCGCTGCACGGTTACAACCGGCGCGACTTCGACCTCGGACATCAATTGCGCCTGATCGACGGCGAGCACGACGTGTTCGGCGACGGCGCGGTCGTGTGCCTGCCCACGCCGGGACACACGGTGGGGCACCAGTCCCTGCGGCTGAGGCTCGGCTCGGGCGAGGTCGTGCTTGCGGCGGATGCATGTTATTTCTGTCAAACGCTGCGCGAACGCCGTCTGCCGCGCTACGTGCACGACCGCAGGGCAATGTTGGCGTCGCTTGATCGGCTTGAGGCGCTGGAACGGAGCGGGGCCCGCATCTTCTTCGGCCATGACGCGGAATTCTGGCGGACGGTACCGAAGGCGCCGGCCACTGTCTCGTGATCGCTTTCTGGCTTGTGGGACGGCTCGATCGCTACTCGCGAATGTTGAGGGGGCCGGGTCACAATGTCGTGGCTGGCAAGTCAGGGCTGTTTGTTCGCCGCGTCCTTCTTGTTAGCGCCCTTCGCAACAAAGCGAACGCCGACCTGGACTCCATCGATCCAGACCAGCTCGCATCTTCGGAATGCCAGACCGGTGGAGGACAGCAGCAGAAAAAATTCCTTCGCTTGCAGCACTTTTGCGGAGCCTTCGAGCTCGAGTTTGGCGCCGCTCTGGGAAATATCGATGAGAGTGCAGCTCAGTCGCCATGTGCCGTCGACACCCATCAAATTGACGGGGTAGCGGTGCTCGAATCGCACTCGGCTCGCTCTGCGACTTTCCCCTCTCACTGGCCCATCCCCCTCGCTATCATACCTTTATGCCGTGATCGGACCGGATGGCGTTCCGTGCCTGATGGCCCATTGCGCAGCAGAAAGAAAAAGCTTCTCGAATTGTTCCTTGGCTTGCGCGATCTCCTCGTCCGAAATCTGTGGAACGTTACGGCTGCGGACAATGGCCAACGTCGTCTGCCAGTTCAGCCGAGATGCTCGGCACGCGACGACCAGGCGCTCGCAGCTTTCCTGCTCCATCAACGGCTCGATGGTTTCCAGCGGAGCCCCGGAAAGCAAGACCAGCGCCGCTATGACACTTGTATATTCCCGGCGCACGGCAAAGCCGTTCACCGCAGAGTCGCTGAGCTTGCCGGTCTTGCTGAGTTCGAGGACCCGTGCGTGCGCCTCGGAGTACACGAGCGGTTCGGGTGCTTTTTCCGAAACGTTGCTTGCGATGCCATCCAGGGCTTCGCGAATGCTCTGACGCGAATGGGGAGGGGCAGCCTTGAGCAGCGCAAGCCGCTGCTTGTCGCTCATGGCCGAAAGGAGCTGGCAAAGCATTGCCGGCGCGATATCGGATCGCAGACACAGGGATTCGGCAATGTCCGGATTGCCCTTGGCCGAGGCGACCATCAACTCGAAACCGTCTTCGGAGAACCGTGCGCCTGCATTTTTTGCAAGCACCCGACAAATTTCATTGCCGCCACGCTTCAAGAGAAGATCGGTAACGGCTTCGTCGAGAGTTTGCCGGCCCGCAATTGCGACGAGGTGCTTGCGGCCCAGATGACTGGCAAATTCCTGAAGCTCCTCTGTGGCGAAGGCGTGCGAGCGGTGCAACACTGGGTAAGCAACTGTGACATCCGCATGTCGAGCCAGGTAACGCACCGTCTGCTTTGGTGCCGGATCCAAATCGGCCAGGCTCGCGCTGAGCTGAACCAGCGATTGCACGTCGACGCAATCGACGAGCTTCAGGAGAACGTCGTCAAATGTTCCGATCTGCTGGTCGTTCAGTCGCCGTCCATACGACAGAAACAAATTTGTCGCGCGGCGCAACATCAAGACGCGGCGATCGAGGGATCGGCCTGATACCGCCTCAGACAAGTCAACAATAAGTTCGGCTGAAGCGCGAGCAGTCATGGCCGATTAATAATTGCGCGTGAGGAATTGTGCTTCTTTCGCTACCACCCACGCCAAGACGGTGGAGGGTAAGCCACAAACACCAATGAAATCCTAAGCGGTTTCCCCGTTCAGGCGGTTGCCGGTCGGAACCCGGGCTCGGCCGTGGAGGGCAACCATGGCCGGTGTGCAGGGGACCGCCTTGGGTTCGTTAGAGGTTCCCTAAGGGTCCTTTGGCAACATGCCCCGTTTATTCATTGGGGTTATCATGATCGACGACAAGGTAAAGTTGAGGTGCCCGGGCTGCAAATGGGTTTTCCGGGAGCGCGCAAGCAAAATTCGTGATGGCTTCCAGGTCAATTGCGAGCATTGCAATCGCCTGATCACCCTGAACAGAGATACCGAAGATCCCTTTATCCGACGAGCGTTGAAGACGGCGAAGGAAGTCCGGGCCGCCATGCAGGCCCTGCGAACACCGGCCAGCTATTCCGGCGAACCCAAGACCTGATCCGTCTCACTTTCCTGGTGGCGGCGAGCCGGTGTTGCCTCCGCAAATGGCGACCATGGAGCAAAGGAACAAGGCACTCCTCGCGGCGTTGCCATCCGCGAGTCAAGGAGAGTTCGTCATGCACCGAGTTGCATTCGCGATCGCGGCCACGCTGCTTTCGCTGGTCGCAACGCCAGCCGGTGCTCAAGCCGTGATCACGAATCCGGGATGGTGTGCGCAATTCTATCCGAACGCCAATTGCCAGAATTTGGGGCCGGGCAATCCGTATACCAGCTATGGTTGGGCGACCAGCCCTTCGCCGCGCGCCGCATATTGGCCCTATCGCCATCACCGCCATTGGCGCCGCTACTGATCGCCTCGGCCCATAGCGCATCCCGGACGTCCGGCCCGGCGCGCCCTCGATTGCGGCAGGCTGTTTCAACCCTATATGCGGGTGGTCGTTACGCATTGTTCCCTCGGACCATGACCAGAATTCGCCTACTCATCGCCGGCCTTCTCGCAACCGGTGCCATCGCCGTTTCCTTCCTCACCGCCATTGCAACGCAAGGCGAGGACAACGGAGGCGCGAACATCAATTTGCTGGCGGGCGTGATCCAGTTGGTCCACCGCGACTACGTGCATCCCGTTGGTTCCGACGAACTGACCAAGGACGCGCTCAAGGGCATGCTCAACCGCCTCGATCCGCATTCGGACTACATGGACGAACAGGAGTTCAAGCAGACCGAGGCCGACATGTCCGGCAGCTTCGGAGGCCTCGGCATGCAGATCACCGAGCAGGACGGAATACCCAAGATCATCTCTCCGATCGACGATACCCCTGCGGCGCGTGCAGGGATCGAACCCGGCGACGAGATCGTCCAGATCGGCCGCGCGAGCACGCACGGCATGAACTTGCGCGAGGTCGTGGGCCTTTTGCGGGGCGAACCCGGAACATCGGTGACGCTCACCATCCTGCGCGGCAAAGAGCAGCCCTTCGATGTCAGCATCACGCGAGATATCATCCGCGTCGCGTCGGTCAAATCGCAACTCGAGCCTGACGGCATCGGCTATATCCGCATCAGCCAGTTCGGCAACGATACCGCGGGCGGATTCAAGCAGGCCATCGCAAAGCTGAAGCAGGACGCGAAAGGAAGCCTGAAGGGTCTTGTGCTCGACCTGCGCGACGATCCCGGCGGACTATTGACCGCGGCCGTCGACGTCTCGGGCGATTTCCTCAATGGCGGGCCGGTGGTCAGCATCCGCGGCAGGCACGCGAGCGAGAACAGGACGTTCGGTGCCCCCTCCGGCGGCGACATGCTGCCCGGCACGCCCGTCGTGGTGTTGATCAACGGGGCTTCTGCGTCGGCCTCGGAGATTGTCGCCGGCGCGCTGCAGGATCGCCATCGCGCAACTGTGATGGGGACGCAGAGTTTTGGCAAAGGATCGGTGCAGACGGTCATTCCGCTTTCCGGGCACGGCGCAGTTCGTCTCACCACCGCGCTCTACTACACGCCGTCAGGACGATCGATCCAGGACGACGGCATCGCGCCCGATGTCGTCGTGGAGGCGCCCAGGGATCAGCAGATCAGCGGCGGACCCATGCTGCGGGAGAGCGCGCTGCACGGCGCATTCGACAATCCGGGACCTCTCAATCAGCCGCCGGCGGCGAGCGGCGCCCAGCCTGCGGACCAGGTCAAAGCGAAGTCCGTCTATTCGGCGCCGATCAAGGCCGACCTGATCGGCAAGCCCGATGATGCGCAGCTCAAGGCTGCGCTCGCCTATTTCGATCATCCGGTGGACCCACCGGGTCAGTCGCCGCACTGACGGGTGGCCTGCACGACGACTCGCGCGCCGCCGGTGCGCCACCAATCGCCTGTTCATGACAGGCTCGTAATGCGGTCCGAGCAAACATGAGCGATTGCAAAAAGTGCTCGGCCGTCTATTGATGATCTCCGGGGCGCCTTCTGCGAGCACCTGATGACGCAACCGAGTTCCTTAACCGACGCGTGCCGTGGCGTCGCAACCAGGGCGGTCGCCTGCGGCGAGCCATGGTTCTGACGGCGGGTCCGATATCCTGATGAGCGCGCCCGGAACCCGTCCCTCCGCCATTGCGCGTATTCGCGCCCTTTTGCGCCAGCCGACGCATCATTATCGGCCCGCGACCACGATCTTTCTCGACCTCAATGTCGACCGCATCGCCGACGAGATGCAGCTCGCCGCACGCGGAACGGAACGCGGCGCGCAGAACCGGCCGACCAGTGACGCGCAGACGCTCGACGATGTCGAGCACCAGATCGTCGAGCGCATCGAGGCGCACAAGCAGGATTCGCACACGATCTATCTCGATCACCTCCATACTTACGACGAGCGCGTCACCGCGCTGAGCTTCGAAGAGCGTTTTGCGACCATTCAGCAGGCAGCACCCGAGGCTGTCGGCGATTTCCGCGCCGAGGCGACCGTCGGGCGTGACGAATTGTTCGTGCTGCGCCGCCGCCTCAACGAGAGCGAGATCGAGCGCGAGCGCTTTCGCGCGCGCCATCGCATCGAGC
>Ga0306924_10006093_pt1 | contig 11988 bp, 7 predicted proteins | sample sta12Can44000111_FD_203756 | JGI IMG/M metagenome (GOLD analysis project Ga0306924, IMG submission 203756) | Lab enrichment of tropical soil microbial communities from Luquillo Experimental Forest, Puerto Rico - statanox.12C.anox.44.000.111 (v2)... | ecosystem: Environmental > Terrestrial > Soil... | reverse complement strand
CTCGCCTCGTGCGGCGGTGGCGGCGGCAACCCTGGCCAATGCCTCTCCGGTAGCCCGGAAACCTGCGCAGCCAACAGAGACACCGCGGTGGCACCCTAACGGCTGAGGGTCAGCCAAGTTAGGTATGCTGAGAGTCAGTTACAAATCTGATTTCTCAGCCACGTTATCCGGGAGGGGTATGCGTTCTTTGTTGAAAGCCGGCACTCGTGCCGCAGTTGCCGCCGCGTTCATCGTCTTGCTCGCCTCTTGCGGCGGCGGAGGCGGCAACCCTGGCCAATGCGTTGCCGGCAGCGCCCAAACCTGCGCAGCCAACACAGACACCACCACTGCGGCGTCCTCTTCGGCCGCATCGACAGCTTCTTCCCAGAGCTATGCGGGAATCTGCACGCTCGAAGGCGAAAAGCAGTTCACGCGGGCCTATCTGAACGAGGTCTACCTCTGGTATTCGGAAATGCCGGCGCTGGATGCCTCCCTGTTCAACACGGTGCCCGCCTACTTCTACAGCCTGCTCACCCCGCAAAAGGACAGCTGGGGACAACTCAAGGACCGCTTCAGCTTCATCGTCAAGAGCAGCGATGCGGACAGCCTCGAAACCGGCGCCAACCTGGGCTATGGCGTGCGCTGGGAATCCGACAGCCAGGGCCGTACCCGCGTCGGCTTCGTCGACGCCGGCTCGCCCGCCGAGGCGGCTGGCCTGGCGCGCGGCGGCGAACTGGTGAGCGCGCCGAGCGACGCCCGCTGGTATCCCAACGCGGCGACCAGCATCAGCTTCGTGTACCGCTCCAGTCCCAGCGCGGCGACGCGCACGGTGAGCCTGACCACCGCGGAGATCCAGGAAGACCCGGTGCCCAAGTCGACGGCAACGACCACCGATCCGCGCACGTGGTACCTGCTGTTCAACGCCCACACCAAAGGCGCGCAGGACAAGCTGATCACCGCACTGGGCAATGCCAAGGCGGCCGGCGCGCAGAACCTGGTGCTCGACATGCGCTACAACGGCGGCGGCTATCTGTACACCGCGCTGTCGCTGGCCTCGATGGTCACTGGCAGCGGCGCCGACGGCAAGGTGTTCGAACAGCTGCGCTTCAATGACAAGCGCGCCGCCGAGACCGCGGATTCCACCTACCGCTTCTCCGGCCAGGTGCAGTACGGTGAGCAGGCCTACGCCACCGGTGCAGTCCTGCCGCGCCTCAATCTGCCGCGCGTGTACATCCTCACCACCGACGGCACCTGTTCGGCCAGCGAATCCGTGATCAACAGCCTGCGGGGGGTAGGCGTCGATGTGGTCATCATCGGCAACACCACCTGCGGCAAGCCCTACGGCTTCAGCCGCACCGACAACTGCGGCTACTCCTACTACCCGATCGAATTCCAGGGCGTGAACGACAAGGGCTTCGGCGACTACGCCAACGGCTTCGCGCCCACCTGCGCGGTGGCTGACGACTTCGACAACGCGCTGGGCAGCTCGTCCGAGCGCCTTCTGTCCACCGCCCTGTACCACATGCAGAACGGCAGCTGTCCCAGCCAGGCCGTGTCGGGGCTGCTCGCCTGGCGCGGCCCGGCCATGTCGACGCCGTCGTCGGCGCCCGTGGGCGGCAAGCTGGTGACGGGCTTGCGCCTCAGGTGATTCCGCTCGCGCCTTCCGCTTTCTCCGGCCTGGCGATCCGCGGCGTCTTCACCGACATCGACGACACGCTGACCACGGAAGGCGCGATCACCGCCGACGCGCTGGAAGCCCTGGGCGCGCTGCGCGCCGCGGGTATCCACGTCATTCCCATCACCGGCCGGCCGGTTGGATGGAGCGAGCCGTTCGCGCGCGACTGGCCCGTCGATGCGATCGTGGCCGAGAACGGCGCAGTTGCCGTGCTACGCCAGGGCAGCGGCCTGGCCAAGCGCTATCAGCAGCACCCGCTGGAGCGCGCCGCCAACTTCGAACGCATGCAGCGGGTGGCGCAGTGCGTGCTGGCGGAAGTGCCGGGCGCGACGCTGGCGCGCGACAGCGCCGGGCGCGAAACCGACATCGCCATCGACCACAGCGAGTTCAGCCACCTGGGCGCGCCGCAGATCGCGCAGGTGGTCCAGCTGATGCAGGCGGAAGGCATGACCGCCACGGTCAGCTCCATCCACATCAACGGCTGGTACGGCGAGCACAACAAGTTCTCGGGCGCACGCTGGATCGTGCGCGAACTGTTCGACCGTGCGCTCGACGCCGAGCTCGCCGACTGGATCTACGTCGGCGACTCGACCAACGACGTGCTGATGTTCGAGCACTTCCCGCACAGCGTGGGCGTGGCCAACATCCGCCGCTTCGAAGCGCAGCTGTCGCATCCGCCGCGCTACATCACGCCCAGCGAGCGCGGCGCGGGCTTCGCCGAAGTAGCCCGCGCGGTGCTGGCCGCGCGCGCCCGAGCCTGAGCCGCGCCGCAACGCCGATCACTTCGCGGCGAAGTAGTCCTGCACCGTGTCCCACGCGGTCTGCTGCAGCAACGCGGCGGCTTCCGGGCTCAGCCCCGCCGTGTATTTCGCGCCCACCGGGCTCTTGCGCAGCAGCGTCGCATAGACCGTGCAAGTAGCCAGATAGGTGCCGGCCAGGCTGGGATGCCGCTTGTCCGGTTGATAGAGCTCCAGATCGGGCTTGCGCGCGATTGCCTTGGCAAAGGCCAGACCCGCAGGAATCACCAGCGCATCGTTGTCGTTGCCGGCTCGGGTGTACTGGTCGGCCAGCGGCTGCGTCATCTCGGGCTTGTCCTTGTAGGCCCAGGACATGAACAGCACCGGCCGGATGCCGTGCTTGCGCAGGATCTCCGCGTCCTTGCGCACTGTCTCATGGAAGGCCTGCTGCAATTGCGGATGGACCGGGCACTGGCTGCAGTCCATCATCACGACCGTGTCGTATTGGCGGCCCGGCGGGTTGAAGCGGATTTCGTTGTCGCCGATGAAGGAGTAACGGCCCAGTCCGTTCGGCCGCACCAGCGACTCCATGTCGTGCCAGTCCAGGCCGGAGCCGCTGATGGTGACCGAGGTGCTGCGCAGCGCCGGCTTCTCATTCAGCGACGAGGCGAGCTGGCCGAAGTGGCCGTGCATGCTGTTGTTGTAATAGAAGAAGCTGTTGCCCACCCAGAGGATCGACTCGGGCCGGCCGCCGAGTTCGGTCCGCTTGGGGGCCGGCTGCGCGAGCGCGTTCGCGCTCAAGCCGGCCGCCAGCACCGTCGACAAGGCGCCGAGCACGAGCCAGCGGCGCAGATGGATCCTTGACGGCATGTCGGTCTCCTGTCTTTAGCGGTTGGCCACCAGCCCCAGCTTTTCCACCAGCGCTTTCTCGCGCTGGAACGTCTCCTGCGCGAAGCGCGCGTACTGCGCCGAGTCCATGTAGATCGGCAGCATGTCGTAGCGCGCCAGCGCCTGCACGTAGCTCGGGTCTTCCATCGCCTTCTTGAAGGCATCGTGCAGCCGCTTCACCACGTCGGGCGGCGTGCCGCGCGGCGCGCCGATGCCGAACGGCGAGTTCTGCACGATGTCGATGCCGAGTTCCTTGAGCGTGGGCGCGTCGGGGAACTTCGCCAGCCGCTGCTCGCCCCAGGTGTTGAGCACGCGCAGCTTGCCGGATTCGACCAGCGGCGCGAAGCCGGTGGAGTCGGCGGCGGCCATGATGTGGCCGCCGAGAATGGCCTGCGACAGCTCGGCGCTGCCCTTGTAGGGAATGTGATTCAGCTGCAGGCCGAGCTTCTGCGCGACCAGCTCGGTGGTGAGGTGCGGGCTGGTCAGTGTGCCCGTGGACCCGTAACTGAGCTTGCCGGGGTTGGCCTTGGCGTAGGCCACGAAGTCATTCCAGCTCTTGATCGGGCCGTCGGCCGGCACCGCGATGCCGAAGGCGTAGCCGGTCACGTTGATCACGTAGGTGATGTCCTTGACCGGGTCCCAGTTGATCTTGGTGGTGTACGGCAGGCGGAACACGCCCAACGGAATCTGCGCCAGCGTGTAGCCGTCGGCCGGCGCCGTCTGCAGCATCTGCGCCGGCAAGGTGCCGCCAGCGCCGGGCTTGTTCTCGATCACCACGGGCTGGCCCAGCACCTTGGCGGCGTTCTCCGCCAGCGAGCGCATGGTGATGTCGGTCGGCCCGCCCGCAGGAAACGCGATCTGCAATTTGATCGGCTTCGCTGGAAAGGCTTGGGCGAACGCGGACAGGGATGGTGCGGCGAGGCTTGCGGCGGCAAGCTGGACAAGGTGGCGGCGGCGCATGGTTTTCTCTCCTCTCTCTGTGTGGGCGACGAAACGCATTGGAACGTCTCGTGCAATGCGTCGCATCGGGAGTGCCCCTGCCGAACGTCACCGAGGCGACTCATCGCGGGCTAACGCTTGGTGCGGCTATTTCGCCACGTTTTGCCAGCCTGGTTGCAATTGACACACGGTCAGCCAGAACGGGCGGCGACCCGTGCCCGGACGATAGGCGTAGCTCCACGCCGATGACCGGGTCGAGGGGCCGGACTCCGTGGAGTCATCTGAGGACACATCACCAAGCTGAACAGGATCTCACTGATGAAACGCATCGCGCTCGCGGCGTCTGCCGCACTTCTCCTGCTGGGAACCGCCCAGGCCCAGCAATCGACCATGCCGCCGATGTCAGCGCGCAACTTGTACGGCGAGCTCGGATACACCTTCCTCAAGGTCGATGCTTTCGGCACCAGCACGCGGCCGGACGCGCTGCGCGGCATCATCGGCTACGACTTCCATCCATTCTTTGCGGTCGAGGGCATGGGCGCCTGGGGCGTGCGGGACAACACCAAGAACCTGGCCATCAATGGCGTTCCGACGAACGTCACCGGCAGCATGGACTACATGTTCGGCATCTGGCTCAAGCCGAAATACGACATCAACCAGCAGGCCGAAGTGTTCGGCCGCATCGGCTGGAACCACAGCAAGTTCAAGGCGACGAGTACGGGCTTCCTCGACCGCACGGAAACGCGCGATGACCTGGCCTGGGGGGTCGGCGCCAATTACCGGTTCACGCCGCAGTGGTACGCGGGCATCGACTGGATGCGCTATTCGAACCAGAGCAACACGCACGCCGACGGCCTCACGCTGACCGTCGGCTACCACTGGTAAGCAACCCCCGGCGCGACCGCACCGGCCACGGTGGGCCCGCGTTGGCGTTCGCCGATTCAGGTGCGCGCCAGCACCGGCGCCAATGCGCGACCGGTGTGCGTGCCCTGGGCCACCAGTTGCTCGGGTGGCGCCGCCGCTACGACGCGGCCGCCGGCGCTGCCGCCTTCGGGGCCCAGGTCCACCACCCAGTCGGCCTCGGCAATGATGTCCAGGTCGTGCTCAATCACGATCACGGAATGGCCGCCGTCCACCAGCCGGTGAAGCACGCGTGCGAGCTTTTCCACGTCGGCCATGTGCAGGCCGACCGTGGGCTCGTCCAGCACGTAGAGCGTGTGCGGCGTCTTCTGGCCGCGCCGCGTGATGTCGTCGCGCACCTTGGACAGCTCGGTCACCAGCTTGATACGCTGCGCCTCGCCACCTGAGAGCGTCGGCGACGGCTGGCCCAGCGTCAGGTAGCCCAGCCCCACGTCCTTGAGCAATTGCAGCGGATGGCTGATGGCCGGCATGCTGGCGAAGAATTCCACCGCCTCGTCCACCTCCATCTGCAGCACGTCGCCGATGCTCTTGCCGCGCCAGGTGACCGCCAGCGTTTCCGGATTGAAGCGCGCGCCGTGGCAGGACTCGCAGGGCACCTTCACGTCGGGCAGGAAGCTCATCGCGATGGTGCGCACGCCCTGGCCTTCGCAGGTCGGGCAGCGGCCTTCGCCGGTGTTGAACGAGAAGCGCCCCGGGCCGTAGCCACGCGCCTTGGCTTCCAGCGTGTCGGCGAACAGCTTGCGAATGGTGTCCCAGAAGCCGATGTAGGTGGCCGGGCAGGAGCGCGGCGTCTTGCCGATGGGTGTCTGGTCGACTTCCAGTACGCGGTCGATCACCTGGTAGCCGTCGAGGTCCTTGCAGCCGACCCAGCTCGGGCGCTTGCCGCGCGCGTCGGCATCGCGGCCGGCCTTGGTGGCGCGCTGTTGCACCGCCGCCTGCACGTTGGCCAGCAGCACGTCGCGCGCGAGCGTGGACTTGCCGGAGCCGGAGACGCCCGTGACGGCGACCAGGCGGCGCAGGGGGATGTCGAGGTCGATGTCTTGCAGGTTGTGCAGGTTGGCGCCGCGGAGTTGAAGAGAACCCTCACCCCCGCCCTCTCCCGCAAGCGGGAGAGGGAGTTCTGTGCTTCCTCTGGGGCCGGGGTTGCTCCCTCTCCCCTCTGGGGAGAGGGTTGGGGGGAGGGGCGCGCCGTTGAGCAACACGCCGCGTCGAGGCTTCACCGGATGCTTCATCGCATGCAGCAGATAGCGCCCGGTCACCGATTCCGCCACCGCCGAGATCTCGCTCGCACTGCCCTGCGCCACCACCCGCCCACCGCGCTTGCCCGCGCTGGGGCCGATGTCGATGATGTGGTCGGCGCGGCGGATGGTGTCTTCGTCGTGCTCCACCACCACCAGCGTGTTGCCCTTGCCGCCGAGCTTGTGCAAGGCATCGAGCAGGATCTGGTTGTCGCGCGCATGTAGGCCGATGGTCGGCTCGTCCAGCACGTAGCAAACGCCCTGCAGGTTGGAGCCGAGCTGCGCGGCCAGGCGAATGCGCTGCGCTTCACCACCCGACAGCGTGGGCGCGCCGCGGTCCAGCGTGAGATAGCCCAGGCCCACTTCCTCCAGGAATTCCAGGCGGCTGCGGATTTCCGGGATCAGGTCACGCGCGATGCCCTGCTCGCGCTCGCTCAGCGCGCCGCGCGCCTGCAGGCCTTCGATCCAGCGGCGCACATCCACCACCGACAGCGCGGCGATCTCGGCGATACCGGTGCTGTCGAACTTCACGTGGCGCGCCTGCGGGTTGAGGCGCGTGCCCAGGCACGAGGGGCAGGCTTCATCGCCGACGTCCTCCACCTCCGGCTCGGCGAAGGTCTGTTCACGGCCCTTGTCGTCGGCGTTCTGGATCGTGTCGTCGTAGGCTTTGCGCTGCTCGCGCGTGAGCTTGACGCCGGTGCCCACGCAATCGGGGCACCAGCCGTGTTTGCTGTTGTAGGAGAACAGGCGCGGATCGAGCTCTGGGTAGCTGGTGCCGCATTCGGGGCAGGCGCGCTTGGTGGAGAACACCTCGACCTTGCCGATGTGGTGATGCTGGCCCACGCCGTCGAGCATCGCCCCGCGCAGGCCATCCAGCGGCGCCAGCACATGCAGCACGCCCTTGCCGTGCTCCAGCGCTTCGGCGAGCTTCTCGCGCAGCAACTCCTCGTTGGCGGGCGTGACGTCGAGGTCGCACACCGGCAGTTCGATCGTGTGCTCCTTGAAGCGATCGATGCGTGGAAAGCCCGTGGTCGGCAGGAAGTTGCCGTCGACCCGCAGATGCGTGTAGCCGCGCGGCCGCGCCCACTCGGCCAGCTCGGTGTACACGCCCTTGCGGTTGACCACCAGCGGCGCCAGCAGGCCGATGTGCTGGCCCTTGTACTTGCGCATCAGCTGGGCGGCAATGCTGTCGGGCGTCTGCGGCCGCACCGGCGTGCCGTCATGCACGCAATGCTGGATGCCGAGCTTGACGTACAGCAGGCGCAGGAAGTGCCAGACCTCGGTGGTGGTGCCCACGGTGGACTTGCGCCCGCCTCGCGACAGCCGCTGCTCGATCGCCACCGTGGGCGGAATGCCGTACACCGCATCGACCTCCGGCCGCCCGGCCGGCTGCACGATGCTGCGCGCATAGGCGTTGAGCGATTCCAGATAGCGCCGCTGTCCTTCGTTGAACAGGATGTCGAACGCCAGCGTCGACTTGCCCGACCCCGACACGCCGGTGATCACGCTGAAGCGGTTGTGCGGCACGTTGACCGATAGCGACTTCAGGTTGTGCTCGCGGGCATTGACGATCTGGATACTCGAATTGGCACTCGAAACACCCGAATGGGGGTCAGATTCCAATTTCTTGGATGAGTAAGTGGCCACCGCTTCTTCTGCGCTGCCCAGGGTGACGTCGTACTCGCGCAATGCCTTGGCCGTGTGCGAGCTCGGATGCCGGCGCACCTCCTCCGGCGGACCTTCGGCCACCAGCAGGCCGCCGGCATCGCCGCCCTCCGGCCCCAGGTCGATCAGCCAATCGGCCGCACGAATCACATCCAGGTTGTGTTCGATCACGACGATGGAGTTGCCGCCTTCGAGCAGCTTGCGCAGCGCACGCATCAGCTTGGCGATGTCGTCGAAGTGCAGACCGGTGGTCGGCTCGTCGAACAGGAACAGCACACCCTTGGTGGCCAAGCCCTGGCGCGAGGCCGAGCCGGTCTTCGCCGCCTGCGCCAGGAAGCCGGCCAGCTTCAGCCGCTGCGACTCGCCGCCGGACAGCGTGGGCACCGGCTGGCCCAGCTTCACGTACTCCAGCCCGACATCGGCGATCGGCTGCAGCGCGCGGATCACGTCACGGTCGTTCGCGAACAAGGCGGCCGCTTCGCTCACGGTGAGCTCGAGCACATCGGCGACGTTCATCACCCGGGCCTGCCGCTCGATCGTGACCTCGAGGATCTCCGGCCGATAGCGCTTGCCGTCGCAGTCCGGACAGCGCAGGTATACGTCGGAGAGGAACTGCATCTCCACGTGCTCGAAGCCCGAGCCGCCGCAGGTCGGGCAGCGGCCGTCGCCGGAATTGAAGGAGAACTTGGCCGCGGTGTAGCCGCGCTGTTTCGCCAGCGGCGCGTTGGCGAAGATCTCACGAATCGCGTCCCAGGCACCCACGTAGCTGACAGGATTGGAGCGCGCGGTCTTGCCGATCGGCGACTGGTCCACGAACACCACGTCGCTGAGGTGGTCGGCTCCGAGCAGGCGGTCGTGCGCGCCCGGTGTGTCCGTCGCCTTGCCGAAGTGCCGCATCAATGCCGGCGCCAGCACATCCTGGATCAGGCTGGACTTGCCCGAGCCCGACACGCCGGTGACGCACACCAGGCGCTGCAGCGGAAACTCGACCGCGATGTTCTTGAGGTTGTGCTGGCGCGCGCCTTCCAGGATCAGCCGCGGCGTCGCCTCGGTCACCGCGCGCTTGAAACCCATGCCCACGTGCTTGCGCGCGCCGAGGTAGGCGCCGGTCAGCGTGTCAGCTTGGCGCAGCGCCTGCGTGGTGCCGTCGAACACGATCTGCCCGCCGCGCTCGCCCGGGCCGGGACCCATGTCGATGATGCGGTCAGCCGCGATCATCACCGCCGGGTCGTGCTCCACCACCACCAGGGTGTTGCCGGCATCACGCAGGCGCATCATCGCTTCGGTGATGCGGCTCATGTCGCGCGGGTGCAGGCCGATGCTGGGTTCGTCCAGCACGAACAGCGTATTCACCAGCGAAGTGCCGAGCGCGGTGGTCAGGTTGATGCGCTGCACCTCGCCGCCGGACAACGTGCGGCTCTGCCGGTCCAGCGTGAGGTAGCCGATGCCGACGTCCACCAGGTACTTCAACCGGGTGTTGATCTCCTCGAACAGCAGCTTGAGCGCCTGCAGGTCGCCGGCACCGGCGTGGGCGGCTTCCTCATGGGGTTCGACGCGATCGAAGAAGCGACGCAGCTTGTCGATCGGCATCAGCATCAGGTCGTGCAGGCACAGGCCCGGCATCGCTTCCAGCTGCTCGCGCGTCCAATCCACACCCACCGGCATGAAGCGCCGCGCAGGCGCGATGGCCGCATCCGCGTCGTCCTTGGTGCCCAGCCGCCACAGCAGGCTTTCGAGCTTGAGTCGCGCGCCGCCGCAGGTTTCGCACGGCGTGTAGCTGCGGTACTTGGACAGCAGCACGCGGATGTGCATCTTGTAGGCCTTGCTTTCCAGGTACTGGAAAAAGCGCTTCATGCCGTACCACTGCTTGTTCCAGTTGCCGTCCTTGTACCCGGGCGTGCCGTCGATCACCCAGGCCTTCTGCTCGGCCGTGAGCTTGTACCAGGGCGTGTCGCGCGGGATGCCGGCATGCTCGGCGTGGCGCATCAGGTCGTCCTGGCATTCGGCCCAGGCCGGCGTCTGGATCGGCTTGATCGCGCCGGCGCGCAGCGTGAGCTTGTCGTTCGGTACGACCAGACCCCAGTCGACGCCGATCACGCGGCCGAAGCCGCGGCAGGCTTCGCAGGCACCGACCGGCGAGTTGAACGAAAACATCGACGGGATCGGGTCGGCGTAGCGGATGTCGCTGTAGGGGCAATGAAGGCCCGTCGAGAATTTCCAGACTTCGCCCTCACCCCCGCCCGCAGGCGTAACTGCGCTTGGCGCCCTCTCCCCCTGGGAGAGGGCGGGGGTGAGGGCATACACCGCCATCCGCCCCGACCCCCGCTTGAGCGCGACCTCGATCGCCTCGATCGCGCGCGCCCGTTCGGTGTTCTGCAGCCGGAACCGGTCCGCCACCACATCCAGCACTTTCCGCCTGGAAATGGGGTCAGAGCCCAATTTCCTGCGGAAATCGGGATCCGACCCCATTTCCAACTCGCGTTGCGCATGGACGCGCGTGAAGCCGCTGGCCGAGAGCCATTGCTCCACTTCCTCCTGACTGGTGCTGGCCGGCAACTCGACCGGGAAAGTGACGATCAGCCGCGGATCGTCCTGCGCGGTACGCCGCTTCAGCTCGTCGTAGATGCTGTCGGGCGAGTCGTGCCGCACCGGCCGCGCGGTCTGCCGGTCGAACAGCCGGGCCGCGCGCGCAAACAAGAGCTTGAGGTGATCGTTCAGCTCCGTCATCGTCCCGACCGTCGAGCGCGAGGAGCGCACCGGGTTGGTCTGGTCGATGGCGATGGCCGGCGGCACCCCTTCGACGCGGTCCACCGCCGGCTTGTCCATGCGGTCGAGGAACTGGCGCGCGTAGGCAGAGAAGGTCTCCACATAGCGCCGCTGGCCTTCGGCGTACAGCGTGTCGAACACCAGGCTCGACTTGCCCGAGCCGCTCGGCCCGGTGACGACCGTCAGCTCGCCCGTGCGCAGGTCGAGGTCGAGGTTCTTGAGGTTGTGCTGGCGGGCACCGCGGATGCGGATCTGTCCCTGGGTCATGCGGGAGCTCTCTCGGCAAACAAGGCCAAACATTCTACGGACGAGTCCGCGCCCGGCTTGCGGCGTGGTCTTCCCCCACTTGCGGGATCTTTCCGGCAAGCCTTCCCGGTCACACCGTGAAAACGGGTCGCAGGACAAAAGTCACGCGGCACTGGCTGAGTGCCGCAACTTGAACACGCCTGCTTCAGGCACATGCGGGCGCGACCAGAATGTTTCAACCGGATCAACCCCAGAGACGGCCAATGTCAGCTACTCGCGCCCCCTCGGCTTCCCAATCGACCTTGCTTGCCGGCGTTGTCGTGGAACGCCGTCCGATTCGCCGCGGGTGCCCCCGTCGAAGTCAGCGCCATGGCCGATCCCGCCACGAACGAGGCGGTGGTGTGCGTGACGGATCGGGGTGCCGGCATCGCGCCCGAGCTCTTGTCCAAGTTGTTCCGCTGCTGGAGACCGACGGCCATGAGGTCCGTGCGGCAGAAGACCGCGTACGCGGCGCGCGCGAAGCAACGGACTGGCTGCCGGACGTGGTCCTGTGCGACCCCGGCCTGCCCGTCCCGATGGACGGATACGACGTGGCGCCCGTTCTCAGGCGTTCGGCGCGGACGGCTCACCTGCGGCGTGTCGCCTTGTCCGGCTATGCCGACGCGGCGGCAGTCAGGCAGTCAAAGGCGGCCGGCTTCGAGGTTCATCTCGCCAAGCCCGTGGAACGAGCGACTGCGGCAGGAGTTGCTCGCGTGAGCGGGCATGGCGTGATGCAGGTCGGCCGTGCGCGGCTCAGTTCGCCGCCGAGGCGCCCTTGGCCGGCTCCGGCGCGGGCGGCGTGACGGCTTCGGTGCCGTGCTTCTCGCCGCTCATGTCCACCTTGTCGCCTGCCTTCATCAGGACGAACAAAGCCAGCGCCGCGAACACGACGAAG
>Ga0306924_10006090_pt1 | contig 11990 bp, 9 predicted proteins | sample sta12Can44000111_FD_203756 | JGI IMG/M metagenome (GOLD analysis project Ga0306924, IMG submission 203756) | Lab enrichment of tropical soil microbial communities from Luquillo Experimental Forest, Puerto Rico - statanox.12C.anox.44.000.111 (v2)... | ecosystem: Environmental > Terrestrial > Soil... | reverse complement strand
GATTCACCCACAAAAGCGGCGACGTCACAACCATCTCCGCGCCCGAGCTCGGGCGCCTCGCCAACCGCATGGCGCTCTCCACCGCGGCGCCGCCCTGGGAATTCGGCGCCGGCGCCCTCATGCACAATCTTGCGCGCCGTGGCCTCCTGCAGGTGTCCTCGCCGCGATGAAACCCCTTGCCGGCACGCTCGTGCTTTCGCTCGACCAGGCCGTGGCCGCCCCACTCGCCGGCCGCAAGCTGGCGGACGCTGGCGCCCGTGTCATCAAGCTGGAGCGCCCCGAGGGTGACTTTGCGCGCCAATACGACAGTCTGGTGCACGGAGAGTGCACGCATTTTGCCTGGCTCAATCGCGGCAAGCAGTCCGTTGTCGCGGACCTCACCAAGTCAGAAGACAAGCGCCTGTTTGAGGCCATTCTCGCCAAGGCGGACGTGCTCATCCAGAACCTCAAGCCCGGCGCGCTCGCCAGGCTCGGTTATCGGATGGCGTCCTTGCGCGAGCGCCATCCTCGACTGATCTGCTGCTCCATCTCGGGTTATGGCGATGAGGGCCCCTACCGCGATCGCAAGGCATACGATCTGCTCATCCAGGCCGAGTCTGGCCTGGCCTCCGTAACGGGGGGCCCCGAGGCTCCGGCACGCGTCGGCGCCTCCATTGTCGACATCTCAGCCGGCATGCATGCCTACGAGGCAATCCTGGAGGCGCTGATCGCGCGCGGGCAAACCGGCCAAGGCGCCGACATCCGCATTTCGATGTTCGATTGCATGATGGAGTGGATGGCGGTACCGATGCTCTACACCGAATACGGCTCGCCGCCGCGTCGCATCGGCCTCAGCCATTCCTCGCTCGCCCCGTACGGTGTATTTCAGACCGGCGACAATGTGCCGATCCTCATCTCCATCCAGAATGATCGCGAATGGGTGGTGTTCTGCACGAAAGTGCTGGGTCGACCCGAGCTCGCAAAGGATCCCCGCTTTGCCAGCAACTCCGCCCGGCTTGCCAACCGTCCGCAGACCGACGGGCTGACGCAAGCTTGCTTCAGCGCCCATGCGGTAGCCTCGCTGTCACGCCTGCTCGAAGAGGCTGAGATCGCCTTCGCACGCGTCAACGATATGCAGGCTATTCTGCGCCATCCGCACCTGCGGCGACTCAGCATCGCTTCGCCAAGCGGGCCCATCGCCCTGCCCGCGCCGCCGGCGCGATGGATGGGCGAGCCAGAGCCCGGCTTTGGCCCTCTGCCCGCACTCGGCGCCCACAGCGAAGAGGTGCGGCGCGAATTCCTAGGGAGCTAGCCCGGGTCCTCCGAGGGCGCGGCGCCGCTTCGATCCTGCGATCCTGCTTCATCGACAGTCCAACTCGGGGCGCTCTCCAACTCGGGGTGCAGGCCAACGCGGGGTACGGGCCAACTCGGGGTACAGGCCACGCGGGGTACAGGCCAACGCGGGGTACTCCTGCAACTCGGTCCCTGGCGAACTTTCGCGCGCTGCAACTCAAGTTGGACAAGCGCTCAATCCTCGGGAGTGCTGCGTCCCCATAAACCGCGGGATGCCCGCACACCCCCGGGGCACCGTCCCACGCCGAACGGTGCTAGCGGGCGCGCCGTGGAGCGGGGCCAGCCATGGAACACACCGATGCAGCGTCACGACCGCGCCGATCGGCGTTTCGGCACCTTCTTGCCTTTCCTGCGCGCCTCGGCGAGACCGATGGCGATCGCCTGCTTGCGGCTCTTGACGGTCTTGCCGCTTCTGCCGCTTTTCAGCGTAGCTTTTTTGCGCCTGCGCATGGCCCCGCGCACATCCTTGGAAGCTCCTCGCGAATAACGCCGTGCCATGTGGTTCTTCCTTCATTGGTTTTTGCGTGAATGTGAAACGTGAATTTGGGACCGCAAGTTCCGCGCCAATGCCGCACGCCGTGCCAAACAGGCGTCCCGCACCGATCACACGTGTGTGCCAGCGAGGCTCCCCTCGGTCTGACACCGGCGGGCCATGGGCGTTGCGATGCTCTGCCGGGGATGCGATATCGGTCCTTGCAGAAGAGTGAGATCCCTCGGTCATGTGGCTTCGGCAATGGCGTCGCCTTGCGGCTTTCGCCGGCACCATTATCGTGCTTGTGGTGCTGCTCGCGCTCCACCGTCAGCGACACGAGGCGATGCCATCGGCGGTACCGAGCGCGCGGGTCGCCGTCACCATTCTCGCGATCAACGACTTCCACGGTAACCTCAGGCCCCCATTGGGTGGCATCGCCACCGCCGACCCGAAGGATGCGCGCAAGAAAGTCGCCATCCCAGCGGGCGGGGTCGAGCACATGGCCACGCTCGTCAAGGGGCTGCGGGCGAGAAAGACGAACAGCGTGTTCGTGGCTGCCGGCGATCTCATCGGAGCCAGCCCTCTCTTGTCGGCGCTGTTCCACGACGAGCCTACCATCGAGTCCCTTTCGGCCATGGGGCTTGAGATCACGGCGGTTGGCAACCACGAGTTCGACGAGGGAAAGGATGAGCTGCTGCGCATGCAGAATGGCGGCTGCCATCCGACGGCCGGCTGTAAGGGGCCGCGCCCATTCGCGGGCGCCAAGTTCCATTATCTGGCAGCCAGCACGATCGACAGGCGCACCGGCCAGACGCTCCTGCCCGCTTATGAGATCAAGGAGTTCGAAGGGATACCTGTGGCATTCATTGGTCTTGCCTTGAAGAACACGCCCAATATCGTATCGCCGTCGGGCGTCGCTGGACTCGAGTTCCGCGACGAGGCCGAGACCGTGAACGCGCTGGTGCCGCAGCTAAGGCAGCGCGGAATAGAGGCCATCGTCGTCCTCATCCACGAGGGCGGCTTCCCCTCCGGCGGCTACAATGAGTGCCCCGGAATCTCGGGGCCGATCGTTGCTATTGTCGGCAAGCTCGACAAGGCCGTGGACGTTGTTGTCAGCGGACACACGCACCGCGCCTATCGCTGCGTCATTGACGGCCGGCTCGTCACCAGCGCGGACAAGTTCGGCACGGTCGTCACCGAGATCGAGATTGAACTCGACCGCAACACGCGCGATGTGGTCAGCGCCAGGGCCGACAACTTGATTGTGCGCACCGATGTCTATGCCAAGGATGCAGAGCAGACGGCCCTCATTTCCGCTTACGATGAGCTCGCCAAGCCGTTGGCCGAACGACCGGTGGGTCGGATCACGGCCATGCTCTCACGCGAGGAGGGCCCAACTGGGGAGAGCGTGCTTGGCGACATCATCACGGATGCCCAGCTCGCCGCGACGCGATCGCAGCAAGACGGCGGCGCGGTTATTGCCTTCACCAATTCCGGCGGCATCCGTTCGAGCGTACCCATGCCGCCAGACGGCGCGGTCACCTATGCCGACCTATTCGCGGCCCAGCCCTTTGGCAATAACCTTGTCACGGTGACGATGACAGGGGCCCAGATCAAAACGCTCTTGGAACAGCAGTGGCTGAACCAGCCCAAGCCCCGCATTCTCCAAATTTCGAAGGGCTTCGCTTATACCTGGGACGACAAACGCCAGCTCGGCGATTTCGTGGCGGCAGACGGGATCACGCTCGACGACCGCCCGATCGATCCCGCTGCCCGCTACCGTGTGACCGTCAATTCTTTTCTCGCCGACGGGGGCGATGGCTTCAGCGTGCTCAAGGAGGGCACCGAGCCTCACATAGGCCCGTCCGAGGTCCCGGCCCTCGAAGACTACTTCAAGGCCAACAGTCCACTGTCACCGCACACCCCAGCCCGCATCCGCCGCGCGGAGTAAGACCGAGCGAACATCCGGCAAAGTTTGCGGGGGCGACCGATCCGTGTGCCGCATTTGACCAGTCTCAGATATTCGGATCCTCCGCGTCGTGCGCGTGGGCGATGGCTTGCCGCAATTTGCGATCAAGCTTGGCAGGGTCAACAATGACCTTCTGGGCATGAACCGCCCTGACCGCTGCGCGCGGGACGGTGAACTCTCCCGCGTTCTCCACGTACACGACGAGCTCCGGTGATACCGCCCGCACGGCCCCAAAGGGCTTGTCGTGGTCGGAAAGGAATACCTCGTAGCCTTCCTCGATCGCTGCATTGGCCATGGCTGTCTCCCTTGCTTGCAAGTTTAGCCCGCCCCGTCCGCGGCACACTCTCGGTCACGGGATGACCGCGATTTCTTGTGACTGGGAGGCTTGATCGCGCCAATCTCCGTGCGCCGGTGGCACACTCCCATCTGTGGCGTCGCCGGGGCGCCTGGGTGGGCGCCCGGGTCGGCCATTGCGTTCCGCGACAAGCTCTTCATCACTGGGATCACTTCGCGCAGATCATGCGACGCGATACTTGGCGATCATGCCCGGATCGAGCTCGAGACCGAAGCCTGGTGCCGCCGATAGAGCCATCGCACCATCGGCGATGGGTGGACGATTGACCCACATGTGGTGCCAGACCGGGTCGCGCTCGGGATCGGCGAAGCATTCGATGCAGAGGCCCTGAGGGACGGCGGCAACCAGGTGCTGCGCAATTTGCGATTCTTCATGATGGGCGACTGCCACACCCGCCGCCGCGCACAGGGCGGCCGCGCGCCGCCAGTCCGTCACACCACCGCCCTCGGAGGCGTCATAGTTGACGATGTCCACGGCTCTGGCCTCGATCAACCGCCGCACGCCGTGGCTGGTGATCTCGCTCTGACCCGCTGCGATGGGTATCGAGGTCCGCGCCCGCACCCTCGCCATCAGGTTTGCATCATCGTACCAATGGCAGGGTTCCTCGAACCAGCGGATGTCCAACGGTTCGACCAGCCGGGCGAACGCGCTGGCCTCATCTGCACTCCAACCCCGATTGGCATCGACCGCGAGCATGAAATCGGGACCAGCGGCCTCGCGCGCAGCCTTGACGCGCTCGGCGTCGCGCTGCGGCGAGAGGCCACCTACTTTGAATTTGCACCCGGCCATACCGGCTCGGCGATAGGCCTCCATCTCGCGACCGACATCGGCGAGCGTCTTGTTCTCCATGTAGTAGCCGCCAATGCTGATGATCGGTACCTTGTCACGGAAGCCGCCCAGGAGCTCGCGCACGCTTCGCCCGCTCGCCTTGCCCACCAGATCCCACACGGCGCAGTCAATGCAGGCGATCGCCTCCATCAGCGTCTTTCGATCTCGGCTCGTCGCAGTGCGTGCAAATAGCTTCGCCCAAATGCGTTCGGTGGCGAAGATGCTCTCACCCTCGATCAGGGGGGCCAGCTCACCGCGGATCAGCCGCACGATCTCTGGGCCAGCCTCTCGGTTGTCACCATTATAAACCTCACTCACCAACCCGGTCTGCGTGCGCAGCCGGGTAATCACGGTTGAGCGCTTGAGCACCGCATAGGTGCTGCCGCCAAAGTTCTTCGTCAGCGGTATGTCGATGGCAATGGCATCGATGCTTGAGATGTGCATGGGTGATCCCGCCCTTGAGGTACGCGCACTGTGCTGAGAGGGCGTGCGGCTGTCCAGCGCCGCCTGAGTGCGCAAGCCCGGCGTAAGGGCTATGCTGAGGCGGGGCCGCTGTTGGCAAATGAGCGTCGCGATGCACAAAACCTGGATCGAAGCAGCCTTGAACGGGCCGTGGAGCCGCGGGCGGCAGCCCGGTATCCCCGACACCGTGGAGGCGATCGTTGCCGAAGGGATCACCTGCGCGACTGCCGGAGCCTGCATCATTCATGTGCACGCCTACGACGGGGGTGGGCCGCAGACATTCGACTGGCAGGTCTACGCGCGCATCATTGAGGGCATACGCACCAAGGTCGATGTGCCGGTCTATCCCTCCATCCCCTCGGCGGGCATTGGTGCGGGTCCACAGCCGCAGGATGCAGCGACGCGGTTTGCGCACCTTGAGGCGTTGGCCAAGCGAGGACTGTTGGAATTCGCCGTGGTCGATCCGGGCAGCGTCAATTTTACGGAGCTTTCCGCCGGGTCCGACACTGCTCCGGCACCCACGTATCTCAACCCGGAATCGCATGTGCGCCATGCGCTAGCCTTTGCCGCCAGATTTGGCTTTCACCCGGCCTACGCGATCTACGAGCCGGGGTTCACCCGCGCCGGCGCAGCCTTGGCGCGCGCCATGGGCGCCAAGACGCCGATCTACCGGTTCATGTTCTCGGACACCTTCGCCTATGGCTTTCCGCCCAAGCCATACGCGCTTGCCGCGCACCTGACCCTGCTTCAGGATGAGGCTCCCGCCGCACATTGGATGATTGCCGGGCTCGGCGTGGACATCGTCCCGCTCATTGCCGAGACAATGCGGCGCCGCGGGCACATTCGCGTGGGCCTGGAGGATGCGCCGTTTGGCACAGCCAAGAGCAACCAGGCCCTGGTCGAGGAGGCCGTGAAGCTGGTCCGCACCCATGGTGCCGAACCCGCGACCGTCGCCGAAATGCGTGCGGCGTTGGCCGCGGGAGCCCATCCCTGACAACAAATGCCCTCACAGGGGCCAGCGATCGCGGCGGCCCGTGCCCAGCGGCCATCGCAGATCAACCCTGCGTCGGCAAGGCGGCTCCTTGGCGCCAGCAGCGGGGGCCCAACGCGATCAATGCACACATTGCTCAACCGGGTTGGCTCGCTGTTCTCCCGCACGCCTTCAAAGGGGGCAAAGCGGGGCGGCGTTGCGCGACTTTGACGTATCGATTCCGTCAAAGGCTTGGCTATGATGCCCACGACCCTCCCCTGTTCGCGGCCCTGCCCGCCCACCGGGGTAGCCCGCGTTGCCGTCGAGCCTCAATCGCCTCACCTGGGGAGAGGGACATCCAGTCCAGGGTTTCGACTTCGCCGGCGGCAAAGGCGACCCTTAGGCGCAGAGCGCGACCTTGGGATGGCGTCCTTCCCGAAACGCACGAGGAGCCAACATGCGCATAAAGTCGGTAATATGCTCCGTGGGGCGGTCCGGCTACATGCACCGAGACCTGATGGCGATAAAGGCGGGCGCAAAGCCCGATGGCTTTCTATTTCACGGCAAACCTCATTCTGCGGGCTTCAAGAAGATTGTCGAGCCCGCCACCATCGTGTCGGTGATGCTTGAGCTGGAGGATGGGCAAATTGCCTTTGGCGACTGTGCCGACGTCATCCTGGCCGGCGTGGCAGGGCGAGATCCGGCATTTCGCGGCGAGGACCACATCGGCTATCTGCGCAGCGAGATTGCCCCACTCCTGAAAGACCTAGACGTTGCGATGTTCCGCACTAACGCCAGACAGTTCGACCAGCACCGCCACCGCGGCAAGCCGTTACACACCGCCGTGCGCTACGGGCTAACCCAGGCCTTGCTGCACGCCACGGCGCTTTCCCAGAAAAAGACGATGGCGGAGATCATTGCCGCCGAGTACGGCACGACCATTGCGACGGCACCTATTCCTATCCTCGCCTCGGGTCACAAGGACGACCCACTGCAGCTTGATCGCACCATTCTGAAGCGGGTGGACCTGTTGCCGCACGCCTCCTTTACGATCGTCAAGGATCACGTGGGGCTTGAGGGCGAGAAGCTCTTGGCTTTTGCCGCTGCTGTTGCCAAGCGCATTAGAGAAATCGGTGAAGCGGATTACAAACCGCGCATTCATCTCGACGTGTACGGCACGCTCGGCGAATTGTTCGCCATGAAGATGGAGCCCTTATCGGATTACCTCGGCCGCCTGGCGCAGGCAGCGCAGCCCTACGGGCTGCTCGTGGAGTCGCCGATCATCGCCAAAACGCAAGAAGAGCAGATCGCCAACTTCAAGACGCTGCGCGCACTGCTCAAGGAGAAGGGCATTTCAGTAGGCCTCATAGCGGACGAGTGGTGCAATACGCTGGAGGACATTAGGCTCTTCGCCGACGTTGGCGCCACCGATTACGTGCAGATCAAGACGCCTGATCTCGGCGGCATCAACAACACCATTGAGGCGGTCCTCTACTGCCGCTCCAAGAACATGGGTTCTAGTCTCGGCGGCACAGCCAATGAGACGGACCATTCCGCGCGCATCTGCACGCACATCGGGCTCGCGTGCTCGCCGGACTTCATGCTGTCGAAGCCCGGGTTGGGTGTCGACGAAGCCCTGATGATCCAGACCAATGAGATGGCGCGTACGCTGGCGATCCTGGCGGCGCGTTCGTAGCGGGCAGGAGGCGAAAGATGCTGCGCCTTGGCGGGCGGGCGCTGGGCCTAGTCGCCGCGTCCATTGTGCTGTGGGCATCGGTGGGGCTCGCCGCCGAGGAACCCAAGCGAGGCGGCTCGGCAATCGTCGTGATCGGCGCCGATCCGGCAATTCTCAACCCAAATGTGACGGTCGGCGTGCCGGACGTTCTGACGGGCTGCATGCTCTACGACGGGCTGGTGCGCTTCGCCGAAGGTTTCCGCATCGTGCCTTCGCTGGCGAAGCGATGGGAGATTGGCGCCGACGGCCTGACCTACACGTTCCACCTGGTGAACGCCAGCTGGAGCGACGGCAAACCTCTGACGTCCGAGGACGTCAAGTACACGCTTCTAGAGGTCAGCTCCAAGTATGGCTCGAAGTTCGTGGCCCCGGGTAAAGCGATCAAGGACATCGAGACACCCGACGCCGAGACCGTCGTCATCACTTTGTCCAAGCCGTTTGGGCCCTTCCTGTTCTCGCTCGCGTGCGAACAGAATGCGGCAATCCTGCCCGCGCACATCTTTCGCGGCAGCGACATCTTCAAGAATTCGGCCTCTCTCTCCCAGCCCATAGGTGCGGGACCCTTCCAGCTCACCGAGTGGGTGCGAGGTGACCACCTGACGCTGGTGCGCAATCCCAACTACTGGATCAAAGATCATCCCTACCTTGATCGCATCATCATCAAGATCATCCCCGACTCGTCGGCACGGCTGCTCGCCTTGCAGGCGGGTGAAGTGGATTACATCGATCAATACTATTTTCCGCTCAGCGCCTACGCCCTTCTGGCCAAAGATCCTCGCTTCGCGCTCAAGGAAGTGAGCTATCCGAGCCTGGATATTGTGATTCTCAACACCCGCAAGCCGCCACTGGATCGGGCCAGCGTGCGCCAGGCCTTGCTCGTGGCGATCGACCGCAACTACCTGTTCAAGAACGTATTCCTCGGCACGGGGCAAGTCGCGCACAGCATCATCGATACGCGGCTTGGCTGGGCCTACAATCCCGCCGTTGATTACGAGCAGCTCTACCCCTACGACACCACCAAAGCCGCTGCCCTGCTCGATGCGGCCGGCCTCAAACCCGGCACCGACGGCGTGCGATTTACCCTGCGGCTCTCCTTCGACACGGGCCGACCCGAGTACACCTCATTGGCGCAAGCGCTGCAAAGATACTGGCAAGCCGCGGGCATCAGGGTGGTCCTCGAAGGCGCCGAACGCCCAGTCGTCCTCAAGCGCGTCTACAGCGACTGCGACTTCGACGCGACCTTGCAGAACTATTCAACCTCCGGCGATCCAGCGCTGGGGATTTCGCGCGCCTACCACAGCGAGGCGATCAAGCAGGGACAGACCTTCAACAATGCAAGCGGCTATTCCAATCACGAGGTTGATGCCCTGTTTGACAAGGGTCGCGACGCACCCACCGAAGAGGAACGACGGCTGCACTATTTCAAGGTCCAGGAACTGCTGGCGCGCGACCTGCCGGTGCTGACCATTCATCAGCAAGCGCAAATCGGCGTATCGAGCGTGCAATTGCGCAATCAGTGGAAGGCTGCAAACTATCAATGGTGGCATCAGATATGGCTGGCACAGTGACAACATCACCCAAGGCGCCTGTTGCGGTGACTGCAACATTGGTGGAGCGGGCGGCGGGCTATTGGGCGACGGCCCGCTACGAGGATGTTACGACCGAGGCGCTTCGGCTCGCCAAGCGCTTCCTGCTGGACACGCTGGCGGCCGGCATCGCCGGCTCGCATACGCAGGTCGTGGAGACTGCGATTGCCGCAGCCCGCGCCGGCAGCGAGACCGCCTCGGGTCGCGGCGTTCTCTGGGGGCGCAGCGACAGCCTGCCGGCACCGCAGGCCGCTCTTGTCAACGGAACGGCCGCGCATGCCCTCGAGCTTGACGACTTCGGCGGCTGCGGTCATTCCGGTGCCGTCGTGATCCCGGTCGTCCTTTCCCTCGCGGGGCGGGATGGTGTCTCCGGACGCGAGGCTCTGATGGGGTTGCTCGCGGGCTACGACCTCGCCGCTCGCGTGTTGGAAGGTGCCGGCGAATACCGAGCGCACAACGATCTTGGTTGGCATTCGACTGGGACCTGCGGCAGCTTCGGCGCCGCGGCCGCAGCTGCGCGCATCTTAAATCTCGAGCCGGCACGTTTTGCCGATGCGCTCGGCATTGCTGGCACATTCACGGGGGGCATCTGGGCGTTCCTGGCCGACGGAGCCATGACGAAGCGCTTCCACCCCGGCAAAGCCGCCGAGACCGGCCTCTCCGCGGCGCTGTTAGCACAGGCGGGGATGACGGGTCCGCGCCAGGTGCTGGAGGCAAAATGGGGCGGGTTCTTCTCCACCTACAGTCCGGGCATCGCGACGCCGGAAACGATGCTCGCCGGCCTCGGCAAGGAATTCCGCATCGAACGCTCCGGCATGAAACCCTACGCCTGCTGCCGGGGACTGCATGCCGGCATCGACGCGCTATTGCAGATCATGGCCGAGACCAACGCGGACAGTCACGCCATCGAGCGCATCATTGTGCACGGCAACGCACAGTTTCAGCTGCAGTTCGACCGACCCCAGCCCTCGAACCTGCTCGAGGCCCAATTCAGCATGCAATACGGCTTGGCAGTCGCTGCAGTAAGTGGGCGCGCGACGCTCGACCAATTCCAGCCGCAACGTTCGGGCGAGCCAGAGGTTGCGCGCCTGATGAGAGCGACGACCCTGCTGGCTGACCGCCGCGTCAAGCCCGGTGACTATCCTCCCATCGAGGTTGAGCTGGCTGATGGACGCCGCATCGAGCGTCACGTGCAGTTTGCCAAGGGAGCGCCGCAGGTTCCGCTGAGTGACGCGGAGCTTGCTGACAAGGTCGCCTCGCTTATTGACCCGGTGCTCGGCGCGCCGCGTCGACGTGAGATCGCTGCGACTGTCGCAACCCTCGAAGACTTGGCCGATATGCGCACTCTTACCCGCTTGCTTGCCCGCAGCAGCACAGGGAAGGATGCTTGATGGGGCGCTACCTCTTGGCACGAATTCTGTGGGCGGTGCCAATCGTTCTAGCCATCCTGGTGATCAACTTCCTCATTATTCACGTGGTCCCAGGTGACCCCGTGCAAGCGCTGGTGGGCGACTTTCCCACGCCTCCGGGCTATGTCGAGCAGGTGCGGCAAGAGTTCGGTCTCGACCGGCCGATTGCCCACCAACTTGGCCTCTATCTGTGGAATCTCGCTCAAGGCAACCTGGGTTTCTCGTTTGCCAATCGTCAGGCGGTGTTGGGCCTCATTCTCGATCGCGCGCGCCTGACGCTCTTGCTCATGCTCCCTTCGCTTACGTTGGCGGCCATGCTCGGCATTGCTTTGGCGATGGCGGCGGCACCGCGTGCCGGCAGCATATACGACGGCGCCATCACGGCGCTCAGCCTCATCGGCTACTCGATGCCTATCTTTTGGCTGGGTCAGCTGCTCGTCATTCTGTTCGCCATCAAGCTGCGATGGCTGCCGGCGCAAGGCATGATTAGCCTGCGCAACACACCGACCGGCTGGGCAGCCGTGTGGGATGTAACTTGGCACCTCGCACTGCCCGCTCTCAGCGTCACGATCTACTACGTCGCCGTGGTGGCGCGCGTTGCGCGGGCAAGCGTGCTCGACACCATCTCGCAGGATTACGTGCTCACTGCGCGGGCCAAGGGACTCGGTCGACGCGCCGTCCTTTGGCGGCACGTCCTGCCCAATAGTCTGATCCCGGTCGTCACGGTGATCGGCTATAACTTCGGCTATTCGCTGACCGGCGCCATTTTGGTGGAGACCGTGTTCGCCTGGCCGGGGCTTGGCAACCTCTTCATCACCTCGATCGGCAACCGCGACTATCCGGTGCTGCAGGGCATTTTCCTCTTCACGGCC
>Ga0306924_10006084_pt1 | contig 11997 bp, 12 predicted proteins | sample sta12Can44000111_FD_203756 | JGI IMG/M metagenome (GOLD analysis project Ga0306924, IMG submission 203756) | Lab enrichment of tropical soil microbial communities from Luquillo Experimental Forest, Puerto Rico - statanox.12C.anox.44.000.111 (v2)... | ecosystem: Environmental > Terrestrial >... | reverse complement strand
AATGGCTTCCTCCGTTCCGCCACCACCGCGCGAAAGGAGATCAATGCAAAGGAGAAGCTTTGGACGGTGCCGGCAGCGCACATGAAACTCAAGCGGGAGCATCTCGTCCCGTTCTGCGATCGCGTATTCGACATAGTGGCCGATGTCTCTGGCGAAAATTCTTTTCCCCAACCCTGACAGCCCTGAGCGCCGCTCACCAAACTGCGAAGGCGCCATCGGCGCAACCGATGACCGACAAACAAAAGAGTGCTGGTCGGCTTTCGGCGATTAATACATCAAGCTGCACCCGTTAAGCCCGCAAGAGGGGCGGTCGCTTGCGACGTGCATCGCGCATGGGCGAGTCTGGGCGCGGCCGTGGGTGGTGATGGGCAAGAATGCTTTTGCTGTGAAACCATCATCCCTTGGAACGCCATTCCCAACCGTAGGAACTAGAAATTCGAGGCGATCGAGAGCCATCCACCTGAGACGAATCGGTGGTGTCACAATTCCCCGCTATCATTCTGCGCTATGGGGCTTGAGCGACTATTCGTTGCCTTTGCCATTGCTGGCGGCGCCTTGACCGTCGCATTGATGATTACACTGCTATTCGTGTAAAGGCGCAGGCCAGAATCCCGGCCCATATGGATTTTCATCCGGTATCAGACGCCACAGCGACCCCGTCAGGATATGCCCGAACCATCGTTCGCCGGCACAGGCTGCAGCTCCCATCTCTTCGGCCATGCCATCTGCGATCTGGCCTCGCATCCATGCCACGAAGCAATCCCGCTCGCGCAGCGAACCAAAGCTATCGATCTTTTCCCATTCCCAGAGGGATTGCATTGCTCAGCCTCCAGCCGGTTCGGGTAACCGCGCCCAGAAGAGCTAGAATCTGGAGGTGTTTTAATTTGGCACGAAAAGAGGAACTCAACCTGGGACTTGAGGCTGAACGCGGGCAGCACAGTGGCGGCGGTTCAGTCCCATCTAAACGAAAATGCTCGAACAATTTGGTCGGCCGCATTTTCATAATCGGGATCGGGACGCCTCGCGTGTTGGGTGGCAGCCTCGGCTACAGCTAGCGACTTCTCGCCGCGAACACAGTGATCTCTCGTGCAACGTCCATCAACGCACGGCCCACCATTGGGACAATCAAAGTTGCGCGGCTCCCGTGTGTTCATTGCGGCGCCCTCCCGGACCTGAGATTTTACCGAATTTTGGGGAAAATCAGTGGCAGGCTGATGTTGAGATTCCCCCAAGGAACAGGGGGCGTTAACCGACATTGCATAGCCCCTATGCCAGGGCGCAGTTCGCATCGGCTGCGCACGATCGCCGCCAGCCGCGGGCCAGATCGGGCCAAATGGGGTAGAGCATTGGCAAATAGGCCAGCAAGACTCACGCTTATTGCAAATGGTGCTTATAACCAGTGATTTGAATTGCACCGATGGCGGAGGGCATCTCCGCCACCCTTATCTTATGACAGCCAGATTGCTTGCGAGCCGCGCCCTTTTTCTCCGCCTGCATTTCAGGAGTGGACTGTATGGACCGCGAAGAGGCGGAAAGGATCGGGTTCAGTCTTATCAAACCTGCCCGTCTCGATCGCTCCCTTCGCCTGTTCAAACGAATCGAACGATCGACTTCAAGCTTTGTCGCGCCCCCGTTACATGAGAGCGGTTAGCACCGAGGGCTGGGGGAGTTGAACGGCCAATAGCCATTGGTGCTTCCAGTATTTTACGTAGCCGGTGAAGATCGCCGCAGAATACTGCGTCAACGCGATCGGCGCTGCCCAATCGGAATTCGAACAATGTCAACGTACTTTAGTGCGATGACATCCACGCACGTGCCTCGCGCTGGGCAGTCGCGATCTCGGCATCCGACATCTGCTCGGCAACTTCGCGACGCATGGCGATCGCATCGCGACAGCCCTTCAACGCGGCAAGGTTGAACCATTTATGCGCGGCGACGAGATTGACCACGCCAGAGCGTCCGCTTGCCCAATAAAGTCCGCGCTCGAACAGCACGTCCGGAATGGCGGTGGCCTCGACCGCTACCGCGCCATCCAGATCGAAATGACCCTGAAACATCCCTACCCCCCTTGTTGTTGTTGCCGCCTTTCCGGCGGTCGGGCGGATCATGGCCAAGAGGTTTGAAGGGTGGCTTAAGCTTCGCGATGAATGGCGTGTAAACGCGCGCGATGGCCGCACAGGCGCCGCGAGACAAACGTTTCGTTTCAGGGCCTGGCGCAGCCCGGACAGCCTTGCGTTACCCTCGCCGTCCGCTAGCCGGTAACCATCGAAAGGCAATGGAGATAACGCGGCGGGTTGCTCGCGAAAGGGTCGGATATTGAGGGAAAAAAGGGGAAAAGCGGATTGGCCGCTGGAACGAGGGCGTCGGCGAACACGTCAGGACCAGATTTCACCCTTAGCAAGAAGGGCTAGGGCAAAATAGCGAACCTCGGGGAGATCCGCACCGAACGAAGAAAACCCGTTTCTTCTGCCGAACCGAAGCCTGGAAGGTGTGAACACCTTTAAAACCGCGATCCAGCCGCTTGACCTGATGTCTCGCCGACACCCTCTCTCGTCGATCAGAGCATTGGGAAGAAACGCGCCTCATCAGAAGCGAGCCGCCCGACCTCTCCAACGACGCGCCGGCAAGCTGCCGGCGATTTCAGTCAGGCGAGACTTACTTCTTCTTGACCCTGCGGGTCTTCTTCGCGGTCTTCTTCACTGCGCTCTTCGCCTTCTTCTTCGCTTTCTTAGCCATATTGCCCTCCGTTTAGATGGCTTAGTCGCTGCGTGCATTCGGGAATCGAAATGCACTTCATTCCGAATACACCAACGCGTCGAAAAAAACAGCGTCCCGCTTAAGGAAGTGTTGACGTGCCGACGCGGCGCCAAGAGCCGCGCTTCGATCGAAGAGAGCGCGCATCGCGCGCAAGCGGAAGCGGAAAATCCGCGCAAGGCTTGCATCGGCGAAGCCGCAGATTGAAAAAAACGGCTGTGCCGCAGGCGCTTTTGCGAATCACGCGTCGATCGACCGGTGCGCGCACGAAGTGAGGGCAAGTCGCTGAGGCGCGGGAGGGCGGAATCGTGGACTCCGAGTCTTTCGTTTTTGCAAGAAAAATATTTTCATGATTAACGGCGACGTGCGCCCTCCTCCTCCTCCGACGCGCGTTGCTTGATGCGAATCATCGACGATGATTCGCAACTAGCGAGGTGCCACTCATCGATGGTTTGCGCGTGAGAGAAGCGATCGAAGCACAAAGAATGAGGGTGTAGTGCGTGAACCAATCTTGGTCAGACGCCGAGCCTGGACCTCAAGAGCTCGTTCACGGCTTTCGGATCGGCCTTGCCGCCAGTGGCCTTCATGACCTGGCCGACGAACCACTGGATCGCGGCGGGCTTCGCCTTTGCCTGCTCCACCTTGTCGGGATTGGCCGCGACGATGTCGTCGACGACCTTCTCGATTGCGGAGAGATCGGTGACCTGCTTCATGCCGCGGCTTTCGACCAGCGCCCGGGGGTCGCCGCCCTCCTGCCACACGATCTCGAACAGGTCCTTGGCGATCTTGCCGGATATGGTTCCTTCGCCGATCAGATCGACGATGGCGGCGAGCTGTTGCGCCGAAACCGGCGAGGCCGCTATATCGCGACCTTCCTTGTTGAGCCGCCCGAACAACTCGTTGATCACCCAATTGGCGGCAACCTTGCCGTCGCGGCCGCGGTTTGAAAGCTTCGCAAGCACCGTTTCGTAGAACTCGGCGCTCTCGCGCTCCGCCACCAGCACGCTTGCATCATAAGGCGACAGCCCGAATTCGGCGGTGAAGCGCGCCCTCTTGGCATCCGGCAGCTCGGGAAGATCAGCCCTCAATCCGTCGACAAGGGCCTGGCTGAACTCCAGCGGCAACAGGTCGGGGTCGGGGAAATAGCGATAGTCATGCGCCTCTTCCTTGGTGCGCATCGACCGCGTCTCCCCCTTGTTGGGGTCGAACAGCCGGGTTTCCTGCTCGATGATGCCGCCCTCTTCGAGGATCTCGACCTGACGGCGCGCCTCGTACTCGATCGCCTGTCCGATGAAGTTGATCGAGTTCATGTTCTTGATCTCGCAGCGGGTGCCGAGGGGAGCACCGACCTTGCGCACGGAGACGTTGACGTCGGCGCGCAGGTTGCCCTTCTCCATGTCGCCGTCGCAGGTGCCGAGATAGCGCAGAATCGAGCGCAGCTTGGTCAAATAGGCCTTGGCCTGCTCGGCGTCTCGGATATCCGGCTTGGAGACGATCTCCATCAGCGCCACGCCCGAACGGTTCAGATCGACATAGGACATAGTCGGTGACTGATCGTGCAGCGACTTGGCGGCGTCCTGTTCCAGGTGAAGCCGTTCGATGCCGATGGTCGCGGTCCTGCCGCCCTCGAGTTCGACCGTGACCTCGCCCTCGCCCACGATCGGCGATTTGTATTGGCTGATCTGATAGCCCTGCGGCGAGTCAGGATAGAAATAGTTCTTACGATCGAACACTGAGCGCAGGTTGATCTTTGCGTTCAGCCCGAGGCCACTGCGCACCGCCTGCCTGACGCATTCCTCGTTGATGACCGGAAGCATGCCCGGCATGGCCGCATCCACCAGCGACACGTGCGAGTTCGGTTTGCCGCCGAAGGCGGTCGAGGCGCCCGAAAACAGTTTTGATTTCGAAGTCACCTGGGCATGGACTTCCATCCCGATCACGACTTCCCAGTTGCCGGTTGCGCCCCTGATTAGCTTGCCGCTGGCTGCCGTCATGCTGTCTCGCCCTTGCTGAGCGCGGACACCAAGCGCTCCCACTCGGCGTCCAGTCCATCCTTCGCCACCGGCTGCCCCGCCCGCCGATACCAGTAGCCGGCATTGGAAAGATCGCCCTCGACGCGATGCAAATAAGCGTGAACCCAGGCGGCATCCGTACTGTCCTCGTCCTGGACCAGCTTGTGGGCTCTCCCCCAGTCGCCCTTCGCCGCCCACCACAGCGCGGCAAGCGGAGGCGCAAGTTCGCCTGCCGGCGCGGTGCCTTCGAGACTTGCGCGGAAATCAGCCATGCTCACCACCAGCGCTCCGGAGTAAACCGACCGGCCGTCTGCTCGATCACTTCACCGAGCGAGAACAGCGTTTCCTCATCGAAGGGGCGGCCGATCAATTGCAGGCCGAGCGGCAAGCCCTGCGCATCCTTGCCCGCGGGAACCGCGATGCCGGGCAAACCGGCCATGTTGACGGTCACCGTGAAGATGTCGTTGAGATACATCTCCACGGGATCGGCGCCCTTCTCGCCGACGCCGAAGGCGGCCGAAGGCGTGGCGGGTGTCAGGATCGCGTTCACGCCGCTGGCAAAACAATCCTCAAAATCCTTCTTGATCAGCGTGCGGACCTTTTGCGCGCGCAGATAATAGGCATCGTAGTAACCGGCCGAGAGCACATAGGTGCCGATCAGGACGCGGCGGCGGACCTCGGCGCCAAATCCTTGCGCGCGGGTGTTTTCATACATGTCGCCGACGCTGCGACCGCCGACTCGAAGGCCGTAGCGCACGCCGTCATATCGGGCGAGGTTGGAGGAGGCTTCCGCCGGCGCCACGATATAGTAGGCCGGCAGCGCATATTTGGTGTGCGGCAGCGAAATCTCGACGAGCTCGGCGCCTGCAGCCTTCAGCCATTCCGCGCCGGTGCTCCAAAGCGTCTCGATTTCGGCGGGCATGCCTTTGAGGCGATATTCTCTGGGGATTCCGATCTTCATGCCCTTCACGGACCGCCCCAGCGCGGCCTCGTAGTCCGGCACGTCCCGATCGACCGAAGTGGTGTCCTTGGGATCATGACCCGCCATCGAACGCAGCAGGATTGCGGCATCGCGCACGGTGCGCCCGATCGGACCGGCCTGATCGAGCGAAGAGGCAAAGGCAACGACGCCCCAGCGTGAGCAGCGTCCATAGGTCGGCTTGACGCCGACGGTGGCTGTAAAAGCCGCGGGCTGGCGGATTGAACCGCCGGTATCAGTGGCGGTTGCGCCCATGCAAAGCTGGGCGGCCACCGCGGACGCCGATCCCCCGGAGGAACCGCCCGGCACCAGCGTTGTATTGGCGCGATTGCGCCGCCACGGATTGGCGACAGGACCAAAGCAGGAGGTCTCGTTCGAGGAGCCCATGGCGAACTCGTCATTGTTGAGCTTGCCGAGCAGGACTGCGCCATCGCGCCAAAGCTGCGCGGTCACGGTGGACTCATAGGTCGGCACGAAATTGTCGAGGATCCGCGAGCAGGCAGTGGTGCGCACGCCCTTGGTCGCGAACAAATCCTTGATACCGAGCGGAATGCCCGCGAGCGGACCGCCCTCGCCCTTTGCAATGTTGATATCGCACGCGCGCGCCATCGCGCGCGCCCGATCGGGCGTTTCCAGCACGAAGGCATTGAGCGCGCGCGCCTGCTCCATCGCCTTAAGGTGCGCCTCAGTCAACTCCAGCGACGTGAAAGATTTGCTCGCAAGGCCTCGTCGCGCCTCGGCGAGCGTGAGCGATGTCAGGTCGGTCATTTATTGATCGGGCTGCAGAAGAATGGCGAAAGGGTTTTGTCGTTGGCCGGGTCGTCCCGTGCTGCGCGCGCCCGCTCGGCCGCCTCGAGCTGATCGAGCAGGGCGTTGACGGCCTGTTCCGGGTCAGCGGCCGAGTCGGCCGGCTTGCCCTGCCGCTCCATCGCGTCGAGATAGTTCATATAGGCCTGGTAGGCCCTTTCATCGTCGCAAAGCAGGCACATCGGGCTTCCCGTACAAAAACAGAGTTTCTATTCGACGACCTTCGGCACCAGGAAGAAATGGCCTTCGGTTGCCGGAGCATTCCTGACGATATCGTCGGCAATCTCGCCGTCATTGACGATGTCTTGCCGCTTCTTCATCTCCATCGGCGTCACCGAGGTCATCGGTTCGACACCATCGACATTGACCTCCGACAGCTGTTCGACGAAGGCCAGGATCGCGTTCAGTTCAGCCTGAAGATGTGGAACTTCGGCCTCAGAGACCGCAATCCGCGCCAGATGCGCGATACGACGGACCGTGGCAGCATCGACCGACATTATATATGGCCTCGATTACGGAAGTTAGCCCGCGGTATAGCAGAGGCGGCTTTTGCGCTGCAACGGCAATGGGCACCCTGTCAGTTCGCCAATTGGCGCATCCGCGCCAGCGCCGCCCCGGCGAGCTCCTGTTCGTTCTCGGGGTGCCCAAGATCACCGGCGCGGTCCAGGGTATCATCAATCCGATCGCGATCCGCTGAGAGCTGCCACAATCTGACTCGTACTCCCGTCAACACCCAACTCGGGCCTGCCCGAGTTGGGTTTCTTGTTTTTAGCGAGCGCTTTGCATCGGCTCGGCGGAGCGTGATATGCCGCTTTATGGCCACCCCCGTTCTTCCCCTGATCGATGCGCAATCGCATTGGCCGGCGCGTGGCGCGCTGCTCGGCCTCGATCTCGGCGCCAAAACCATTGGCGTTGCCGTGTCAGACCCCGATCGCCGGCTGGCGGCCGGCGTCGAAACCATCAAGCGGAAGGCCTTCAAGGCGGATGTGGCGCGGCTGCTTGCCATTGCGAGCGAGCGAAAGGCGGTGGGATTTGTGCTTGGCCTTCCCGTCAACATGGACGGCAGCGAAGGTCCACGCGCGCAATCGACCCGCGCGTTTGCGCGCAACCTTTCGCAATTGACCGAATTTGCGATTGCGCTCTGGGATGAGCGGCTCTCGACTGTGGCGGTGGAGCGCGAATTGATTGGCCTCGATGTCAGCCGCGCCCGCCGCGCCGAGGTGATCGACGAGCATGCGGCTGTCTTCATCCTGCAGGGCGCGCTCGACCGGCTGGCGCGGTTGGGCGAGCGGGGCTGACGCAACTATCAGGATTGGCCGGCAAGCCAGATTGTCTGCGCCAGCGCACCGAGATTGTTGAGCCCGTGAAGGACGATGGTCAGCCAGGTCGAGTTACTGCGGTAGCGCATATAGCCAAGCCAAAGACCGATGCAAAAGACCTCGCCGAAGAAGAACCAGTCGTACTGCAGATGCAGTCCGGTCCACACCAACGACGACAGCACAATGGCGCCGGGGACCTTGACTGACGACTCCGACCAGCCGCGATAGAGAAAGCCGCGCGCGAACAGTTCTTCCGTGACGGGCGCGGCGACGCAAAGCGCCAGTACAAGCAGCCACAGCGCATTGTCGCCCCGCGCCGATTTCAGGACGCCGACCATGAAATCCGGCGTAACGTCGTGTCCGCTCGCGCGCGACAGCTGGTCCCAGCCCAGGACCAGGAGGGCGAGGCCAGCAGCGCCGATCAGAAGATGACGCCAGGAGGTCCAACGCAGCGCCAGATATTCGGCAAACGGCGTGCCGGTCGGGCGGATCGCCAGCCACAGCGCGAGCAGCGCAGCCGGCAGTCCTGCGATCACCGAGAGCGAGATCGCCAGTCCGCTGGCGGCAACGGTCCGCAGCGTAGCGGCGAGATCGATCGGTCCGCCCCGTTCCAGCACAAAAATGCCGACCACCGCGATCTGGCCGACGAACATCGCCGCAAAGATCAGCGCACCCCAGAGCATCGTGCCCCAAAAATCCCGGACGCGGGGCGGCGGCTGCGCCGGGACGACAACAGGCGGAGTTACAGAGTGGAGGTAGTCCATCAGACGACTTTCACAGGGTTCAGCGAATTTGATGAAGGACGGCTGGTTCAGGGCAAGGCCCGCTCCAACAGGGCACGCATGTCGCCGTCGCTGAGATCGACAGCGCCATACATGGTCGCGTGATTGCCGGCAAGCCTCGTCTCGGCGAACAGCTCGGCATGTCGCGGCAACACCTTGTTCAGCGCGGAAGTTGCCGCAAGCAGAGCCAGCTTTTCCACCGCAAGCCGGGCGACCCGCTCGCCCTCTGCGCGCTGGAAGGTTGTTGCGATGAAGGCTGCCGCCTCATCCGCCCCCGGCAATCCATGGCTGGCATCGGCAAGAGTGCGCAGCACTGCAAGCGCCGCATCCGGCTCGCGCGAGAGCGCCCGGAGCACGTCAAGGCACATGACATTGCCGGAACCTTCCCAGATCGCATTGACCGGGGACTCGCGATAGTGCCGCGCCAGAATGCCTTCCTCGACATAGCCGTTGCCGCCGAGACACTCCATCGCCTCGAACAGGAATGGGGGCGCGCATTTGCAGACCCAGTATTTGACGGCGGGCGTCAACAGCCGCATATAGGCGGCCTCGGCCGCATCCTCTGCCGTCCGATCGAATGAATGACACAGCCGCATCACCAACGCGATGGAAGCCTCGACATGCAGCGCCATGTCCGCGAGCACGGCCCGCATCAGCGGCTGGTCAGAGAGATGCTTCTGGAACACACTGCGATGGCGCGCGTGATGCAGCGCGTGCGCCAGGCCTGAGCGCATCAGGCCAGCGGATGCGATCGCGCAATCCTGCCGGGTCAACTGCACCATCTGGATGATGGTGCGAATGCCCTTGCCCTCCTCGCCGATACGCCTCGCATGGGCGCCGACGAACTCGACTTCGGAAGAGGCATTGGAGCGGTTGCCGAGCTTGTCCTTCAGGCGTTGGAACTGGATCGCGTTAACCGAACCGTCGGGCGCAAAGCGCGGCATGAAGAAACAGGTCAGCCCTTGCTCGGCCTGCGCCAATACCAAAAACGCATCGCACATCGGCGCCGACATGAACCATTTGTGCCCGGTGATGCGGTAGCCGTCGGCGCCGCGCACCGCGCGTGTCATGTTGGCGCGTACGTCGGTGCCGCCCTGTTTCTCCGTCATGCCCATGCCGAGCGTCATGCCGCGCTTGGTCCACCACGGTGAAAAATCCGGATCATAGCTGCGTGTGGCAATGACCGGCATCGCGCTGACAAGCACATCGGGCTCTGCCGCCAGCGCGGCGACCGAGGCACGTGTCATGGTGATCGGACAGAGGTGACCAGTCTCGACCTGCGAGGCCATGTAGAATTTCGCCGCGCGCACCACCTCAGTGGCGCCGCCGGCGGGCTTGCCCTCGGCGGTCCAGGTGGAATTGTGCAGGCCGGCATGGGCCGAATGCGCCATCAGTTCGTGATAGGCCGGGTGAAACTCGACCTCGTCGCGGCGATTGCCGCGGGCATCGAAGGTTCTCAGCCTGGGCGTGTTCTCGTTGGCAAGCCGCCCGCGCGCGGCCATCGCAGCCGAGCCCCAATGCCGGCCGAAGTCCGCCAACTCCTTCTCTGCAGGTCCGCCGCCATAGGCCGCGACCGCCTCCTTGAGCGGCTGGTCCAGTTCATGGAGGTTTACGTCCTCGAACGGCGGCGACTGGTTGAATACTTCATGGGTGGCGAAAGCAGGCTTGGTCATGGCCGGTCCTCGAAAGGAATCAATTGCGGCGCGCGGTCACCGGGAAATCATAGGCTGGCCCGCCCGCGCCCGGCAGGGAAAAATGCCACCACTCCTTCGAATAGTTCATAAAGCCTTGCCGTGCCATTGCGGCCACGAGCTGATCGCGCCAGCGACGCTGGGCCGGCGTGATCGAGGTAGCCCTTGTGTACGCCCTGACGTCGGTACAATCGTAACCCGTGCCCATGTCGACGCTGCCCTCTGGCGCGCGCTGCCCAGCGGGCGCGGAACAATCGGCGTAGGTCTTGTTGGGATCGAACGTTGCTGAATTGTCGGCGGTCAAATCAACCAGGGTCAGATCGAGCGCCGTTCCCGTGGAATGCTGCGAACGATGCGCGATAAAGCCGAGACGAAACAGATCCCGCTTGTTGAACGCCGGGTTGAAGCGGCGATCGTTTGCGGTTTCGCTGCCGTCACGCGACCACGCCACCATGTCGGCGACCGCGCGCGTCGGCCGGTAGCAATCGAGCATCTTCAGCGAGAGCTTGCGACTTGCGAGTTCCTGCTGGATCGCCTTCAGCCTCAGGCCGACCTCGCGCTTCACGATGCATTCGGCGGCCTCATAACCGGCAAGCGGGTGGCCGACGAAATTGTTCGAGGTCGCGTAGCGGACGTCCTGGATGATGGTGGGATCGATGTCGCGCAGATAGACGAAGCCGCCCGGCAGGGCCCCGGCATGGGCCTGTGACGCCAGGCAGCTCGTAACCACGAGCGCAATTGCTGTTGCCTTCACGAAACGCTCCGTAGCATCGCCTCCTTCATTTACCCTAGCGCGGAACCACCGGGGGATAACTTTGGCGAGCGCCTTTCGCCCTTGCCCCGCCCTGAAACCCCGCCTATAGCTCTGGCTTTAATGACATACGTCTCGAAATCGACCTTCGTCCTCGGTCACCGGCACCTGCTGGGCATAGAGGGCCTTTCCGCTGCCGATATTACCGGCCTGCTCGACCTTTCCGAAGAATACGTCGAGCTCAACCGCCAAATCGACAAAAAGCGCACTTCGCTCCGCGGCCGTACCCAGGTCAACCTGTTCTTTGAGGTCTCCACCCGTACGCAATCCTCCTTCGAAATCGCCGGAAAACGTCTTGGCGCCGACGTCATGAACATGTCGGTCTCCTCCTCCTCGATGCGCAAGGGCGAGACGCTGATCGATACCGCGGTGACGCTGAATGCCATGCACCCGGACATCCTGGTGGTGCGCCACCATGCCTCCGGCGCGGTGGAACTTCTGGCTCGCAAGGTGGATGGTTCCGTGATCAATGCCGGCGACGGCTCGCATGAACATCCGACCCAGGCGCTGCTCGATGCACTCACAATTCGCCGCAACAAGGGCCGCCTCGAGGGGCTGGTGATCGCGATTTGCGGCGATGTCATGCATTCGCGAGTGGCGCGCTCCAACATCCTCTTACTCAATACCATGGGCGCGCGGGTACGCGTGGTCGCGCCCTCCACCCTGCTGCCGCCGGGCATCGAACGGATGGGCGTCGAGGTCGCGCGCGACATGCGCGAGGGGCTCGCCGGCGCCGACATCGTGATGATGCTGCGGCTGCAACGCGAACGCATGAACGGCTCATTCGTGCCTTCATCGAGCGAATACTTCCACTATTTCGGGCTCGACCAGAAGAAGCTTGC
>Ga0306924_10006080_pt1 | contig 12000 bp, 16 predicted proteins | sample sta12Can44000111_FD_203756 | JGI IMG/M metagenome (GOLD analysis project Ga0306924, IMG submission 203756) | Lab enrichment of tropical soil microbial communities from Luquillo Experimental Forest, Puerto Rico - statanox.12C.anox.44.000.111 (v2)... | ecosystem: Environmental > Terrestrial >... | reverse complement strand
CCGCTGATCGTTATCACCGGCCATGGCGATGTCCCGCTGGCGGTGCGGGCGATGAAGGCGGGCGCCGTCGATTTCATCGAGAAGCCGTTTACCTCGGAAGCAATTCTAGACAGCCTTGAGTTGGCGCTCTTACGGCTGACTGCCCTAGACGAAGAAGACCCAGCGAAAGTCACAGCAGTCGCTAAGCTCGCGCTGCTCTCGCCGCGCGAGCTTCAGGTGTTGGAAGGCCTCCTCGCCGGGCTGCCTAACAAATCCATTGCCTACGATTTGGAGATCAGCCCACGCACCGTCGAGATCCACCGCGCGCGGGTCATGGACAAGATGGGGGTGCGCAGTCTCTCCGAACTGATCCGGCTTGCCTTAACCGCCGGCGTGCAGCCAAGCTCTCAGTGACGACATCGGAGCTCACGTGCCGGGGGTGTTCGGCACTAGAGAACGCTACATTAGTGCATCAGAAAAACCGTCATCTGAGCCGATTCGAGTACAGACTGGGTAGCCACCGAACACGATTTCGCGCGCGCGGCTGTGTCCATAACCGCCCATTAGCAGCAGATTGGCATCGTGAGAGCGTGCTGTTGCCATCAGCATCTTGCCCGCCGCACCGGCGGCCGACGGCACGAATTCGATCTCGGCGCTGATGCCATGCGAGAATGACGTGTTCCGCTTTGGCCAGGAGCGGCATTTGCGGCACCGACCGCACGCGTCGCCTCCGCCGTTTCCCTTCCAGCACACCATGACCGTCCCAAGAAGCTGCTCCGAGACTCGCGGAGGGGCAATCAGCAAAGGTCTGCCGCTACCGAGCAGGAGCCTTTCAAGCAAATCGGGCGGTAGACCGTTCGGCCCCGTCGGGTGTCCCAAGATAACTAAGTCGTAATGCCTGGTGCAAAACACCAAACGATGATCGGCTTCGCCGATCTCCTCGCGCCAACTTGCCGAAACACTACCCTTGAATTGGGGCCGGTCGGTGATGCTATTTCCATTCAGCTCGCAGAATTGAGCGAAATTATCCCTCGCAACGGCGGTGCGCATAACGCACTCGTTCTCCAGGCGCTGCATCATCTCCCGCATCGCCGAGCCTCGCGCGAACTCGGCATGTGGTTGCCATAGGGCCGCCTCGCCGGGATCGACCTACACATGGAAGAATTCGAGGTGCGCACCCAGAGGCTGCGCGACGCCGAGAGCTGTCGCGAAGACGGGCTAGTCGCTGTCCTCGCCGCCCGCCAATACGAGGCGGGATATTGCCGAACGGGCTGCGTAGTCCGCCCCAGGCGTCACCGAGGTTCAGGACCACTTGACGATCGACTATTAGCGGCGGGTCGCAGTTCTGGATAAAGGGGTATCCCGTTGGGTGCCCCCGCCGATCGCCCTCGGGCCGCATAAAGTGACCACTGCCGCGGGGTTAATACCGACCTGATTAATTGCTGACCCGTTCGAGCCAGGGATAGGAACACAGGGATCGAATGCGTCCGGTTTGTCCGAGCAGCCAATTCCAAGCGTCACAACAGGTGTCGACGATCTCGCCAGCAGTCTGGAAAACGCAGTGCGAGAGACGATTGTCTCTGAGATGCAGCCAGAGCCGCTCGATCGGGTTGAGTTCGGGCGAGTAGGGCGGCAGGAAGACGAGGCTGAGGTTTCCGGGCACGACGAGATCGCCGGCCGTATGCCAGCCCGCCTTGTCCATTAGCACAATGCCATGCGCCCCGGGCGCGATGGCTTGTCCGAGTTCAGCAAGAAAGAGGTTCATCGCGGCGGTATCGAGCCGGGTCATCACCAAGGCGACACCGGTGTCGCGGGCCGGGCACACGGCCCCGATGATCCAAGCCGACTGGTAGCCGACATCGCGCAACCCGCGCGGGGTATGGCCGCGCTGCCACCAGACATAGCCAGTCCGCCCCTTCTGTCCGACCCGCGGCTCGTCCTGGCTCCAGATTTCAAACCGCTCGGCTTCCGGATGGGCCTGCGCGATTTCTGTCAGGCGGGCAGCAAACCCCCCTTTTTAAAAGCTTGTTGGGCCTTCTCGCTGCTCTGCGGGTGGCGCGGTCGGGTCTTCCGGTGCGACAGGTCGAGCGACCACAATAGTCTGAGCATCCCGGTCTCGCTGTAGCTGACGCCCCAGCGCTCGTCTACCCACCGGCACAGATCGACGAGGCGCCACCGCGTGATTTTGTCCGCCGCCGGATCGGGACCGGCCAGTACCACCGCTTTCAATGCCGCCATCTGCCCTTCGGTTAGCTTCGGCCTGCGTCCCGGCGCTGGCCGATTGCACAGCCCGGCAATCCCTTCCGCGTTGTAGCGGTGAACCCAGTCACGCAAGGTCTGGCGGTCCATCCCGGCCAGCCGCGCGGCGCTCGTCCGATCCATGCCTTCCAGAGCGTTGGCGATCGCGATCAGCCGGGCGCTGACGCGACCATCGCTCTCCCGCCGCGCCCGCCGGCGCAGTTCCTCCGAACCAACGTCGTCGCGAATCGCCAAAGCAGGCATTGTGGGTTCCCCCTCCCCAGACCACAACATCTGCTACTCGCGACGCGCTTTCGATGCAACTCCCTTCGCGAGTCAGCATCAAATCAGGTCGGTATAAGAGCGAATACCGACGGGTTTTGACGCTGGGCGACAGCAGTACAAACGCGCCTGCGGTCGCGAGCAACGCCCCGGCGCTGAAGGTCGCGGCTTGCCCGAATCCACCGGTGCCGATATTCGATCAGCGTCGTAATCGCCACCCCGCTCAACGCCGACGTTGTCAGCGCAGGGCCGGTTCCGGTTCTTCGCTTCTAAGGATTTCATAGAGTCGGGCGACGACGCCGTGAGGCCCGTGTTCGAGTTCGGTGCCAATCCGATCGTGAGCGGTTGCCCTGGGTCAATGCTTCGAGCACCTTGGCTCGGGCCGCCTGGGTGTCTACGATCCTCATCAATACGGCGTTGTCCAGGGACCCAACGAAATCTCGATGATCTCCGTGACGGTTGCAGGTAGCAAAATCTGACTCATTCAAACTGTCCTCTGGTGTTGTTGAAATACGCAGATCATGCGCGGACGGACTCGGTTGGCGGAAGGTGATGCTTACCGAGCGGGACCACCGTGCTCGCCTGCGGCCCTTCGGCGCTCTCGGAGTGCTGCGCGACGAAACGCACCTCATCACCAACGGCGAGGCTGTCGAAGTCGCTATTGGCAACGCTGTTGCGGTGGAAATAGATCTCGTTGCCGTCGGCGCTCTGGATAATCCCGCAATTCCGCGCAGGAAGTAGACGCGCGATCCGACCGTGGTGGGGCACCGCGTGCGACTTCACGTCGCCACGCCGATCGCGAACGTAATCTTCGAGCTGGCGGCGGATCGCGTCGAACGCGTCGCGAACCGCGACGTGGGCATCCTCATGCGCGTGATGGGCCTCAGGATCGCGACCCACGGCGATTTCCCTGCCCGGGACTTTGAGGACAACGCGGACGCGGAACAAGTTGCCTTGCTGGTGGCGAGGATGCCGGCACTCGACGACAACCCGGCAGGATATGATCCGATCAAAGAATTGTTGGAGTTCCTCGGCGCGCTTGCGTATTCCGTCCGCAACCGCGTCCGAGGTTTCCATATGACGGAAGGTGATTTGGAGGGGCAGCTGCATCGAATTCTCCTTTCGATTAACGCTGTATGCGAAGGCGGATGTTACAGGTGCCGCAGTACTGCCCTGAGGCCCACGCGGCTGCGGGTTTGGAGCATAGGAAGGGTTTGACAATACTACGCAACGTGTGCAGCAAGCGCCCAGGCGCCTTGCTTCGCATTGATCCAGATCAGCTCAATTCCTTGGCAGCGCCAATGCGGACGGCCGGTTGATGCAAATCAACAACGACTAACAGCATTCAATCGGTGAACCAGCTCCGAACCGGGACTCCTACGGAATTCTGGTCTAACTAATTGATAACTCGTGCGAAATTGCCACATGGGTAGGGGTCCCAATCGGCGCCGATCATGACCCTCGCCTCGCACGCAAATCCACAAGCCAGCTCAGTACTTTGAGCCGATTTATGGATCGGGGTCCTGCCACGATGCTGAAACACAATGGGGCGCTGTTCAGCTTGCTAACGGTCGCCAAGAAGATCGAGCTCGTGCTGCGGAAAATCTGGACGTGCCGCAACAGCTGACGGACCAGATCGCCGCCAATAAGATCGCCCTCACCGGTTTGCCGGACGATGCGGGAGAAAAAATATCGCGCACACCTGGTCGGGCGGCATGCGGAAGCGCGCTGCGCTGGCGAGCGCACTCGCCCTGGATACCGAGATCCTGTTTCTCGACGAGCCCACCCCAAGGGCTCTACGCGATTGCGGCCGACGCATTTGAAGCGCTGATCAAGGCCCTGCAGATCAGTCTCGGCCTCATCTCGACACACTGTTCACGATGCGACGCGTCGCCGTATTGGTCGACAAGAAGATCCGCATCGGCACCGTGGAGCAGCTACTCCACCAAACCGTGTGTTCGCGCCTACCTATCTACAAGGTCCGTCCGGGTGCGCGGCAAAGGAGGTTGGCCGTCAACAGCGATTACTCTTGAACCAGCAAACATCGTGAGGCCTCGGAAAATTCTGGCGACGCCTTACTCATCGACGAGGTTCCCGGCTGATATCTAGTGCGTACAAATCTGATCGGCGGTTTCACCAGCTCTCCGAATACGAATTAGTGCGGATGCCCGAGCCGCTGCGAACAAAGACAATCACAGGGCCCATCGGGTCGATGATGACAATAGGCGCGGAAGCGATTTTGACTTGGAACAGCAGCGTTGGCGGGCTGCGCACTGTATCCAACGGGCGGCGAAACCGCGCCTCGGGCTATTGCGTAATTAGACCGCTCAGTTCAGCGCGCCGGCGGTCCCGAGGCGCACAAGCGCTTCCAGCATGATTCGCTGTCCACCGCGGCGTAATTGGGCCTGCCACGAGGGGATTTTCGATCTGCTCCCCGACCCGTCAGCGATTTGAAACCGCGTTCCGCCCAACAGCATGAGCCTAGCCAGATATGGAGGCGGCGCGCTCCCCTCCAACTGTCTGATCATCGCCGGTGAGGTCGTGCGTGAGCGCTTGACATAGATCAAAGCACTCGTGTTGCGGAGCGTTCAATCTTGATTACTAAACGAATTTGAAAGGGTGAACCATGGCGGTACGAATTGCCATTAACGGCTTTGGGCGCATCGGCCGGCTGGTCCTGCGCGCTGCGTACGAGACGAAATGCGAGGATGTCGAGATCGTCGCGATCAACGACCTAGGCCCCGTCGCTACCAATGCACATCTCCTCAAATACGACAGCGTGCACGGGCGTTTCCCCGGTGAGATCACCACGGGCGACAATTGGATCAATATCGGCCGCGGCAGGATCGCAGTCAGCGCTGAACGCGATCTGGCACAGCTGCCCTGGCGCAATCTCGGCATCGACGTGTCGCTCGAATGTACCGGAAAGTTCACCAAACGGGCGGCCGCGGCGACGCATGTCGAGACCGGGGTGAAGCGGGTGATCGTATCAGCGCCGGCCGATGGTGCCGACCTGACCGTCGTGATGGGGGTCAACCATGGTGAGCTCATGCCCGAGCACAAGGTCATCTCGAACGCCTCGTGCACTACGAACTGCCTTGCCCCGGTGGCCTATGTACTGCAACAGGGCATCGGTATCGAACGCGGTTACATGACGACGATCCACGCCTATACCGGGGATCAGAATACGGTCGACACACTGCACAAGGATTTGCGCCGCGCCCGTGCAGCGGCGTTGTCGATGATCCCGACGTCGACAGGTGCGGCGAAGGCGGTCGGTCTCGTGTTGCCGGCGCTTAAAGGAAAGCTTGACGGCACCGCGATCCGGGTGCCTACCGCCAACGTCTCTTTGATTGACTTCAAATTCGACGCCGCACGCGACACCTCGCGCGAGGAGGTCAACGCGCTCATGGAGGAGGCAGCAGAGTCGAACCGGTTGCGCGGCATTCTCGGCATTAACAAGGCGCCGACGGTCTCGATCGATTTCAACCACGACCCGCATAGCGCAATCTTTGACGTGACGCAGACCCAGGTTCTCGACAAACGCTTCGTCCGCGTCCTCGCCTGGTATGACAATGAATGGGGCTTTTCGAACCGAATGGTCGAGACGGCAGCCTATCTGGCTCGATTTGGGTGAGCACGCAGATCGAGCCCGCCCGCGATCCCTAAGGAAAGTACCAGCCTATGCCAAAATTTCGAACCCTCGACGACATCGCTGTTCGCGGAAAGCGGGTGCTGCTGCGCGCCGACCTGAACGTGCCGATCAAGAATGGCGTCGTGACCGATACAACCCGAATCGAGAGGCTCGCGCCGACGATCGACGCACTCCTTGGCAGGGGCGCCAAAGTGATCGTCATTTCGCATTTCGGTCGACCGAAGGGAAAGAGAGACCCAGCCCTTTCCCTCCGGCCCCTGATCGCGCCTTTAAGCCGGGCGATTGGCGATCGCGACGTGATTTTCGCTGAGGATTGCGTCGGCGACGAAGCAAAACGCGTCATCTCCGCGCTTCGGCCAGGGCAGGTGGCTCTCCTCGAAAATCTTCGCTTCCACAAGGAGGAAGAAGCGAACTCGCCCGATTTCGCAGGTGCCCTTGCCGAGCTCGGAGAGGTCTACGTCTATGATGCCTTCTCCGCCGCGCACCCCGCGCACGCCTCGATTGACGCGCTCGCGCGGTTACTGCCGAATGCCGCCGGGAAGCTGATGCAGGCCGAGCTCACGGCCCTGACGGCAGCACTCGAGACACCGAGGCGACTCGTTCTCGCGCTGATTGGCGGGGCGAAGGTATCGACCAAGCTCGATTTGCTGCGCTATCTGATCGGCAAGGTCGATATCCTCGTTGTCGCCGGAGTGATGGCGAACACATTTCTCTTTGCGGAGGGTCGGGAAATTGGCCGCTCGCTTTGCGAGCGGGACATGGCCGACAGTGCGCGCGAGACCCTCATCGTGGCGCATCGACGGAATTGTCATGTTGTCCTGCCAGAAGATGTGGTTGTCGCCGCCACCCTCGATCCGGAGGTTGCCAGCCGAACGGTAGGGATCGAGGTGGTGCCGAGCGATATGATGATTCTCGATGTGGGCCCACTGACGGTGACACGCATTGCCGCACTCCTCGAGGAGGCAAGTACCCTCATTTGGAATGGACCGCACGGCGCCTTCGAGACGCCGCCCTTCGATCGCGGTACCGTCGCGGTGGCGAAAAAGATCGGCGAGCTCACCCGCGCCGGAAAGCTGCTCAGCGTCGCGGGCGGCGGCGACACGGTCGCGGCTCTGGACGCTGCCCGCGTTAGCGATGAGCTGTCCTACGTCTCTACGGCGGGTGGCGCATTCCTCGAATGGCTGGAAGGCCGCGAGCTACCTGGGGTCACAGCTCTTTGCTCCGGCTGACAGAGACTCATGAGGTTCGAACCGAGGCCCGCAAATTCTCGCCATCACAGGGAAGAGTGTCATGGACCCGTTGGACGTCATGAACAGTAACGTTATCTTCGTAGAACGGGACACACCGGTCAGTGACACGTCCGATCAACTCGTTTGGGTCGAACCGGCCTCTGGAACCATCATTGCTGCTCTAGACGACGAGTAATCGCCGAACGCGTCTGAGCTGCGAGAGCGCAGGCGCTGAGGTTTTAATTGAAGTCTGACGGACAGATAGGCTGCTGAGGTTCCGTAATCGCGCGCCTCTACATAGCAGGAGCGTCAATAATCAGGCTGGGGAGCCAGGGCAAATGAATGCACGTGATGTCATGACTAAAGCTGTTGTATCGGTGCATCCTGATACGTCGGTACGCGAAATCGCTCGGCTGCTGCTCGACAAAGGGATCAGCGCGGTGTCGGTCATTGACAATAATGGAACGCTGATAGGAATGGTAAGCGAAGGCGATCTGATCCGCCCTGACCAGGCGGCGCGCGAGGCGCGGCGCGAGTGGTGGTTGGAGATCCTCGCTGAAGGCGAACAGCTCAGTCCCGAGTTTCTTGCTTGGCTGAACTCTCAGAAACTTGCCGCACGCGCCATCATGTCGGCGCCTGTTATCACCGTGAGCGAGGGTACGGAGGTTGGCGAGATAGCACGGCTACTCGTCGCTCGTCGGATCAAGCGAGTGCCGGTGGTCCGAGATGGCCGCGTCATCGGCATTGTGGCCCGTGAAGATCTCTTGCGCACCCTGGGCCCGAGCAAACCAGACCGGTGATGCCCTTTTGGGATCCGGTGGTATTCGCCTCGGCCAGTCACGCCCGGGGACTGGTTACGGTAAGCAGCCGGCAGAGTATCTCGCCGATGAGAGAACCGCTTCGGATCGTCGTCCCGGTGGATGGTTCCGCCCCGGCCACCCGTGCCGTTGCCCATGCCCTGTCCGTCGTGGCTGGCCAACCTGGGGCGGAAATCGTCCTCGTCAATGTGCAGAACCTGCAGACGCTCGATATATCAGATATTTCCGCAGTGATGACTGTCGAGGTCGACCGACGGCTGGCGGCGCGCCAATCCCGGATCGCGCTGCGCAAAGCGATCAGCCTCTGCCGCAAAGCGCAGGTAGCCTTTGTGATGCGCGCCGAGATCGGCTCCGTGGCCGAGACTATCGTCCGCGTCACGCGCGGGGTCGGCGCCAAACAGATCGTAATGGGCACGCGCGGTCTCGGGAGCCTCGGCAATCTCTTCCTCGGCTCTGTTGCGGCGCAGGTAGTCAAGCTGGCTCAGGTTCCTGTGACTTTGGTGAAATAATCAACTGCCGCATTCTCAACGGACCTCTTTGACGCTGGCCGACGCTTTCCGCGTCGCCTTGAGCCGGTTCAACGCGTGAGCCGGAGAAAGCTGATCGAGAACAAGGGCGCGGAATGGCCCCTAACGCGCAAGTTCGGCTGCGAGGCGCATATGGCGGCCGATCTGCTCGTCGCAGCAAGGCAGCTTGGCCTGCGGCCCACAGCAGACAGACCCGCAGGCTTGGCGCGGCGCAATCGCACATACCGCGTGGATCTTCCGTGCCTGCGCGCATCGCGGACTTTCCCTTGAGTTGCTAAACCTCGGCGGCGGGTTGCCTGCGCATTACCGAGCGTCGGTACCGCCGCTCGCAGATTATGCCGAGGGATCGAGACGACGCTCGCCAATGAATTCGGCAGTAGCCGGCCGAACTTATTTATCGAGCCCGGCCGGTACCTGGTCGGCGATGCCGGCCTGCTGCGCACCGAGATCCTGCTTGTTTCGCGCAAATCGTCGCACGAGCGCGAGCGTTGGCTCTACCTCGACGCCGACCTTTTACAACGGTCTCGACGAGACTCTCGACGAGCGCATCCATTACCGCATCCGCACGCCGCGTGACGGAGGTCCCCGTGGTCCGGTGATCCTCGCCGGTCCGACCTGCGACAGTGCCGATATCCTCTACCGCCGTCATCCCTACGAGCTGCCACTCGATCTCGCGATCGGCGATCCGGTCGATTTCCTGTCGGCCGGTGCCTACACTGCCAGCGTTGCCGCGGTGGCGTTCAATGGCTTTTCCCCGATCCGCAGCTACTTTGTCTGACGTCGGGAGCGAAGAATCGGGGAGCACAGTTATCAAAGATCAAGATGTCACAGGAGAGGTTCAGCAGATCCCCAGAGCCGATCATCGCGGCCTACCGGCACACCAGTCTCGAACGGCAGAAATCGAAAAGTAAATTGGATCGACGCATTGGCTTAAGGCCGCGGATACGGCCGGTATCAGGTCCATCTTGCAGTCTTCGGGAGAATCAGAAATCCGCTCGGCGATCACTGGGTGTGCAAGCGCAGGCGGATATCGGCGCGATGTGATCCCTCTCGGTGGTAGCGGTACTTTGGTGGAAGCAGCTCGACCGGTACGAGCTGCGGAATTCGGACGAGCCAGCTGGTAGCCGGGTGCGGTGCGGGCATCGAAATTGATTCAGATCATCCACGCGCGGCACCCGCCGATCCATAATTAGTCTTGTCCGACCGAAGGGGGTCACAAATGCCGAGCTACCGCGTTCGCTTTATCAATGAAATTCCCCGAAACGAACGGCTTTTCCACTGCTGCCAGCGCTCGATCGTCATTCGATCGGCGCCGAGTGCTGAACGGGCAGTCGAAGCGGCGACGGAGCAGTTTGCCGAGCTCGAAGGTATCCGCGACTGGAAGATTCATGCCGCCCTGATCGAACTGGAGCCGATAGATGTCGCGGAGGCACCGGAGGCTTCCGCGAAATTGCTGACATCCCACACGTCCGAGAGATTTCCCAGAAAAGGGCGTGATACATGAGAAATATGTCCGATATCGTGAGGAACCAGGACCCGGTCACCCTTCCACCGAGCACAACGGTAAGAGAGGCTTGCCAATCCATGCGGGACCGACGCGTCGGCGCAGTCCTCGTGACCCAGGGCGACCGTAGCCTTGTCGGCATCTTTACAGGCCGCGATGCCGTGCACCGTGTGTTGGCCGAGGGAAAAAACGCGGCCCATACGACATTAGGCGAGGTGATGACACCGAGGCCCGACACGATGCCTCCCGGCAAGATGGCGATCGAAGCGTTGCGGCTAATGGAAGATGGCCGCTATCGCCATCTGCCGATTGTCGACGACGGTAGGGTCGTCGGGATCGTTTCACGTTTTGACTTCAGCGGCATGGAACTAGATCGCCTCGACGAGGAGACTGGGCTGTGGGAACGCATGTGACGCAGGAAGCGCGGTCAGTTGACCGGCCGATCAGCGGACGATAGTAACGGGGCAGTTGGCGAGGTTGATCACCTTCTGCGCCAGGCTGCCAGCAAGGAGGCCGGCGAGCCGGTGATGACCACGGCTCCCGACGACGACCAGATCGCCCAGGCGATTCTCGGCTACTGAAATGATCTTTTTTGCCGGGTCACCGAACGACGCCGCGCAAAGATTGGTTGGCGCAATTTACTGGTTCGCAGATCTGCGGCATCGACGAGCGCCGGCGGAGGATCTGGAACGCGTCCCCCCTACCAAAGGAATCGGACAAGGGAAACCGAAAAGAGCTTTGCACACCATCGAATGAGGCGATCTCGGCCCGGCATTGAGCCACATCAATGTGCTGCCTTCTGTGCCTCACTATCAAAATCCAATGGTTTGATGCACAGCGCTGCGCGCGGACCTGGTTCATCCGAGACTTCATTAAAGCATTGCGGGTAAGATTCTGGGATAGGGGTGTCATGCCGGCCAAAACCGAAATTGTCGATTTCTTGGGCGACAAGGCGCTCGTACCGCCGGGATTGCTGGACGCCGCAATAATCGGCAACGAACGGGCCAAGTATGTCTTAAGTCTGCTCCAGATGGCCGCGAGCTATTCGGAGCGCCCGCAACAGGCAGCCGCACCATCTTTGCAAACCGATCGCGAGGCCTGCGGAATTCACGACACCAGCTTCGATCGCAGCGTGGCGGAGACAATTGGCGACGGGCAAGGCAACTTTCATATCCCCGTTGCCCAGCGGCTCGCGGGGATCCTCGATGATGCGTTGGAGGTGATGCTCGCTCCTCTTGCTCTAGTCGCGGGCGAGTGAACGCAGTCGGGGGCGTTGCACGAGCGCTATCGTGAGCGGTTGGATCGGCTCGTTGCTGCGCGGCCTTCAACGACAACGATATGATAAGCGGTGAGACGATTGCCGCGATGACGTCGGGTCGTGCGGCGTCGGGCGATGGCCTTCACCTCCTCAGCATGGATCTACATAAGGGGGTCAATCGACTCCAGAGCGAGATATCGACAGAGGAGGTCGACGGCACCAAGGCCTACGGGATCAACCAAACGGATCGGTCTCTCCTCGCCGCTTTCATGAGGGGTGATGGGGTGGACGCCTCCCCGACGGCCTTGATGTGTCAGAGTGGTGGTGCTGGTCACCACTGAACAGGAGGCGTCCGTGTCGGAAGCTAGCACGATCGGTTTGGACTTGGCGAAGCGAGTGTTTCAGGCACACGGCGCAGACGCGTGCGGCAGGGTGGTATTCCGCAAGCGGCTGCGGCGCGAGCAGGTGCTGGCGTTTTTCGCTGGCCAGCCAGCATGCGTGGTGGCGATG
>Ga0306924_10006079_pt1 | contig 12001 bp, 12 predicted proteins | sample sta12Can44000111_FD_203756 | JGI IMG/M metagenome (GOLD analysis project Ga0306924, IMG submission 203756) | Lab enrichment of tropical soil microbial communities from Luquillo Experimental Forest, Puerto Rico - statanox.12C.anox.44.000.111 (v2)... | ecosystem: Environmental > Terrestrial >... | reverse complement strand
GAGCGCAACTAGCGCAGCCAATAGCGTGCACAAGAGGGGTATTAGTCCCAATCCGGCGCATCCGCCCCATTCTGACAACGTTTCTTTCCATAGAATTTTCGTTGTATACTTGTTTACAGACGCATGTGGAAACGTGATAGTTGCGGAATGGATTGTCCCGACCAGATTCCCAGGAAACTCGTCGCGTGTGAGAGTACCGATCACTTTCGGTAGCATATTGCCGATGGCGTCTGCGACGGCGCCACTCCCCAGATCCCGCCAAGTACGGTATTGCCCAGCGCCCTCTCGACTTGCGGACCCATAAGGACGGCTCCGTCGCTTCTGCCGAGCCAGGAGGTGACTTCGGAGCCGAGCCCGGCCGCTCTGAACTTGTCGATAAACCCGTCTACCCCGCCCGGAAAGGCTGCGATCAGGAGCACGACTTCCAGCACCAGCGGGCGGGCCTCAAACCCAAATCGAGCCACGAGTTCATCGATCGCACTCTCTAGGGAACCCCTCATACCTTTAGCCTCGAAACCAATATTCGCCAGATTCCCGGCAGCTTTGACGCCAGGATGATCCTCCCTTTGACCGGCGTGGACAACGGCAAATCGCCTTCGCTTTCACAAAGTCCAGGGGGTGACGCCTGACCTGCGGTCGCTGTCACCGCTACTGCGCTAAGAGGTCCGCTTCGGGCGTGGGCCACCGTCGCCGTCAACACAAGCGAATGCCCGCAGTGGGGCGAGGCTGTGTGAAAACATGCACGCGCGAAGAACGCGCAGCATTGCTTTCTGTATTGTCTTTCCCCCATAGCGGTCGTCAGTGCTTTTTTTCAGACTGACGAAATCGAGAAAGATTTTCTACGCGCAGATTGAATGCCTGTGTTTTCACACGGCCTCGGTCGAACCTTGCCGCTCGATCTCGGTGGCGCGAATGGCCACCGTCGGCGCATAGCCATCAATTGCATAGTCTCTTGTGATGCACCGCGGCGCGCCGCTCGTGGCTCGGCGAGGCGCGGAACTGATAGCCGATATCGATGATCGCCCGGTCGCCGTGCGGCAGAAAGGTGGACAGGGCCGGAAGCGGATCAGTCGACGCCGACCGCGGCGCGGAGGATTTCGCCGATCGCGCGGTGGAGAAAACACGCCGTTTTCCGCACGCAATATCGTCGGTGCGAAAATGGTAGTCTTCCTCAATACCTGCTTTTTAGCGGTTGGGCGGCGGATGCGCTGCATCCAGTTCGTGAAGGTCACTCGGCGTCAGTGTCAGTGAGAGCGCGACGGCGTTCTCCCGTACATGCTCGGCCGAGCCGGATTCGGGAATTGCAATGACATTGCCACTGCCGATGGTCCAGGCCAGCGCGACAGCGGCTGCCGAGCAACCATGTGCGGCGCCGATACGTGCAAGCGCGGGATCACGGAGCAGGCCAGCGCCAGCGCCGCCGAGCGGTGAATAGGCCATCACCGGCATGCCGTGCTGCTCGCACCATGGCAGGAGGTCACGCTCGATACCGCGATTGTCGAGGTTGTAGAGGACCTGATTGGTCGCGCAGCGATCGCCGTGTGGAACACGGAAGAGGTCTTCCATGTCACTGACCTTGAAGTTGGACACGCCCCAAGCGTGAATCTTCCCCGCCGCGCGCAGGCTCTCGAACGCTGCGACAATGCTCGAGAGGTCGGTGTCCCGACTTGGCCAGTGCAGCAGGTAAAGATCGAGATGATCGGTGCCGAGACGGGCCAGGCTCGCGTCGCAAGCCCGCGCGATGCCGTTGCCTGCCACGTGATTGGGCCACACTTTGGAGACCAGGAATACGCGGTCGCGCTGACCGGCAATGACGCGGCCGATCAATTTCTCAGACCGGCCATCGCTGTAAATCTCCGCCGTGTCGATCACCGTCATCCCGAGCGAAAGGCCTGTGCGCAGCGCTTCTTCCTCAGCGGCCTCCGGATGTCTTCCCTGCGCGAGATTTGCCGAGCCCTGGCCGAGTGCCGGGACAATTGTCCCATTAGGGAACTTTACCGTGGGGGTAGCGGCACGAGCCGATGCGCTCGATAGCGCGAAAATCATTGTGCCGACCGAAGAGAGCGAGGCGCCAAGCACTACGCAAAGCCCATTGAATTCACGCCGGTTCAGCAACTGCTTATTCATATTTGACCCCAGAAGCGGTCCGTCGCGGCCAGCCTCATCGAAATTCGCTCATCGCCGCTCGGGGCTCGACGAGGTGTGACCGAGGACCGCCTAGTCGCCGTGAGGCAGAAAGGTGGTCAGGGCCGGAAGCTGGTCAATCGATACCGATGGCGGCGCCGAGGGTTTCGCCGATGGGGCGGTTGAGAACGAGGTCGGCGATTGCGTCGAGACCGGTTGGCTCGCGGTTGATGATGACCAAGGTGGCGCCGTTGTGCTTGGCCAGTTCCGGAAAGCCGGCCGCCGGGTAGACGACGAGCGAGGAACCGAGGACGATGAAGAGATCGGCGGCCAGGGTCTCGATCTCGGCGCGCCGCATCGGCTCCTGCGGCATCGCCTGGCCAAAGGAGATCGTCGCGGTTTTGACAAAGCCGCCACAGTCATCGCAAACCGGCGCCTCGCCGGTACCTTCGAAAGCATGGCGCAGCGCTTCCAGCTCATAACGCCCCTTGCAGTCCAGGCAATGCGCATAGGTCGTGTTGCCGTGCAATTCGATGACCCGATCATCGGCAATGCCGGAGGCCTGGTGCAGGCCATCGATATTCTGCGTGATCACGGCGGCGGCCTGGCCGCGGCGGACGAGCTCGGCGACCGCGCGATGGCCGCGGTTCGGAGCTGCTGCGCGAAAGGTTTCCTCCATCGCGAAGCGGCGCCGCCAGGTTTCGCGGCGCGCCTCTTCCGAGGCGAGGAAATCCGAGAAGTCGATCGGCGCCATGCGCGTCCAGATCCCGCCGGGGCTGCGGAAATCGGGGATTCCGGACTCGGTGCTGATCCCGGCACCGCTAAAGACGACGGCGCGGCGCGCCTGGGTGATCGCTTGCGCGAGTTCGGCGATTTCTTGATCGTCTGTCATAGGCGAAGTTTGGCAAATGCGGCGCCGCCCGCCAAGCCCGCTATGCGATCTTAGAACCGTGAGCACTCTCACCGCCTATCTCGCCGCCGAAGGCTTTGTCGCCGAACTCGAACGTGAGCTCGGCGCCGTTGAGCGCAGGCACGGACGGTTGCTGATCGCGCCAGGTCCGCCACGGTCCGCGGCCTGGGCGGCGAATGTCTGGCTCGAACTACAAGAAATCACCATCGCGTCGATTTCGGACGCCGCAACAAAGCTGCGTGCGATCCAGCGAAATTGGGTGGCTTATGCGCCGCGCTTCCACCGCCGCGCCGTGTTGATCCAGGAACGGCTGCCCAAGGTCTCCGCCAAGCCGGTCGTTTTCGGGACATCGCCGCCGAGCGCACCGCTCGGCTCGTGGACATTGCTCGATGCCGGGACGATCTTCGCGGCGCCGCACTGTACGAGCCCCTTTCCGAACGGTGAGGTCTGCTTTGTCGAAGACCGCAGCGGCCCGCCTAGCCGCGCCTATCTGAAGCTCTGGGAAGCCTTGACGCTGGTCGGTCGGCAACCGGGGCCGAACGAGATTTGCGTCGATCTCGGCGCGAGCCCCGGCGGCTGGAGCTGGGCATTGTCGAAAATGGGGGCGCATGTGATCAGCGTCGACAAGGCGGCGCTGGCGCCGGAAGTCGCCCACCTGCCCGGGATCGAATACCGCCGCGAGAGCGCGTTCGCGCTCGACCCGCGCATGATCGGCCCGATCGATTGGCTGTTTTGCGATGTTGTGTGCTACCCGCCGCGGCTGCTGGCGCTGGTCGAGCGCTGGCTCGCCGTCGGCACCTGCCGAAACTTTGTCTGCACGATCAAATTCCAAGGCGAAACCGATCACGACACTGCCCGCCGCTTCGCCGCCATTCCCGGCTCGCAGCTGCGCCACCTGTTCCACAACAAGTACGAGCTGACCTGGATCAAAATCGGGTAGCATCGACGCCGCTATTTGGCCGATGGGAGGAAATTCATGGATCTAGGTTTGCGGGGTCGCAAGGCGCTGGTGACCGGTGCGTCGAAAGGGATCGGGCGGGCTTGCGCCGAGGCATTGGCCGAAGAGGGGTGCGATGTCGTGCTGGTGGCGCGAACCGCCGCCGATCTCGAAACCGTGAGAGCGAAGATTGTCGGCCAGCACAATGTCGCGGTGCGGCATTACCCGCTCGACCTCTCCGACAGCCGCAATGTCGACAAGCTCGCCGAGGAATGCGCCGATACCGAGATCCTGATCAACAATGCGGGCGCAATCCCCGGCGGCAACATTGATGGGATCGACGAGGCGCGCTGGCGCGCTGCCTGGGACTTAAAGGTTTTCGGCTATGTCAACATGACGCGCCGCTTCTACGCACTGATGCGCGAGCGCAAGAAGGGGGTCATCATCAACATCATTGGCGCCGCCGGCGAGAACCCGGATTTCGATTACGTCGCCGGCTCGTCCGGGAACGCCTCGCTGATGGCGTTCACGCGTGCGATGGGCGGCACCGCGCCGCGCGACGGGCTGCGCGTCCTTGGCATAAACCCCGGGCCGGTCTTGACCGACCGGCTTATCACATTGATGCGCACCCGCGCAGAGACCCAGTTCGGCGACGCCGAGCGCTGGACCGAATACATGAAGCCACTCGCCTTCGGCCGCGCCGCCAAGCCGGAGGAAATCGCCTGGATGGCGGCGTTCCTCGCCTCTGACCTTTCGGGCTACACAACCGGCTCGATCTGTACGATCGACGGCGGTGGCTCGAGCCGCCGCTCGGCGTTGTAGGATCGTTCGCTCGTTCTGTCTTTTCAGCGCGCGGTGGCTTTAATGAAGTGGGTGCGCTGGGAGGGCGCGGCGGCCTAATGTGCGCAGCAGTGCGTAAGCCATCGCGGCGAAACTGCCGCGCCGGCTGCCGTAGTTTTCACTCGGGCCGATAATCGACCCTATCAATGCCGCACGCCCGCCGTGGTGAAGGCGGCGCTGACAGGTTCCTGCATTTGGTCGAGAACAATCGCACCAACCACTGCAAGCACGATCGCCGCGAGGCAGGCGGTGACGAAAATGCGCATAGTCGGTTCCTTTGTTGACTCATCGTGCAAGGTAGGATCGCGTAACTTGTGATTTCAAGCGCCTGCCGATGGTGGACGCGACGAGGCGGATCTGCGGTTGGTACGCGGCAGGAGGCGGGGCGTGTCCTCGCATTGCCGCGGCACTTGGCGCTGGAACGGCGTACATGCGTCTCTCACTGGGACGCTTGATCTGGTGTGTCATATTGGTCGGGGCGGCTGCCGCTCGCGGCCCGGCCGAGGCGCAACTTCGCGGACATGGCGGGCCGATCCGCGCGTTGGCGCTCTCCGCCGACGGCACTACCGCGCTCTCCGGGAGTTTCGACACATCGGCGATCCGCTGGTCGCTTCGCGACAGTCTCGCCGAGCAGGTTTTGCGCCTGCATGAGGGCGCGGTAAACGCCGTCGCGATCCTCAATGATGGCCGCGCCGTGACAGCGGGCGCCGATGCGATTATCGGCATTTGGACGCCTGGGAAGCCGGTGCCGGATAGGATCCTGAGAGGACACGAGGGGCCGATCGTCGCGCTCGCGGTATCACCAGATGGCGCAACCCTCGCCTCAGCGTCATGGGATCGAACGGTTCGCCTATGGCCGCTTGCCGGCGGGCCGGCGGCCACGCTTGAAGGTCACCAGCAAAACGCGAACGGCGTGGCCTTCGCACCCGATGGCACAGCGGTGGTCAGCGCCGGCTATGACGCGACGGTACGCATCTGGCCGCTAACCCGGGCGGGCTCCCCGATCGCCGTGGAGTTGCCGGCGCCCCTCAACGCCGCGACGACGGCGCCGGATGGCGAGATCGCCGCGGCCGCCGCCGACGGTCACGTCTATTTTCTGTCTCCCTCGGGACTGCGGTTCGGCACAATAGAAGCTCTGCCGGCCCCGATCGTCGCGCTCGCGATCTCGCGCGACGGCACGCGTATCGCTGCAGGGGGTGTCAACGGTGCGGTCGCAATGATCGATCGTCAGAGCCGAAGCGTACTGCGCACATTGGCTGGGTCGGGCGTGCCCGTGTGGGCGGTGGGGTTTTCGCCTGACGGCCGCACATTGCTGACCGGCGGCGGCGACCGCACAATCCGCCGCTGGGACGCGGAAAGCGGTGAGTCGCTCGATCCTCCGGAGAGCGGAGTTGACGATCCGCTGGCTGTCTTCGCCGGCGAACCCGGAGCTCAAGTGTTTCGCGCCTGCGTCGCCTGCCACTCCCTTGCGCCCGACCAAGGCAGCCGCGCCGGTCCCAGTTTTCATGGCATTTTCGGACGGCGGATCGCCAGCCTGCCCGGCTACAATTATTCCGAAGCCCTCAAGGATCTCGATATCGTATGGACGCCCGAGACGCTGGTGAAATTGTTCGAGATCGGCCCTGCCCGCTACACGCCGGGCACCAAAATGCCGGAACAGCGCATCGGTTCTCGCGAGGACCGCGACGCGCTCGTCGAGTTCCTCGAGCGGACGACCCGTTGATCAGGATTCGCCCTTGATCTCGCGCTCACGCAGATAATCGTCGGTGGTGCGCAGCTTCGGCCGTTGCGGCGCGTCATGCGGATCGAAGGCTTCCTCGGTGACGGCGATAACCCGGCAATCTCCGCACATCTTGATCAGATCGAGCCGCGGCGGCGCGCTCCGGTACATCCAGTGCGTGCCCTCGAGTTTGCTGAGGACGCTGTCGATCGTGCTTTTGACGCCAAAAGGTTTGCCACAGCGGATGCAGTGAAACGGCTCCTCCTCCCTGAGGACGCGCGTTGCGGCGGCGGCGCCGAACGCGAGGCGCGGGAGGAGCGTGATCACTTTCTCCGGACAAGTCGTCTTGCACAGGCCGCATTGCACGCAGGCATCCTCGGAGAAGCGCAGCACCGGCCGGTCGGGATCGTCCGAAAGCGCGCCGGTCGGGCACGCCGAGACGCAGGAAAGGCACAGTGTACAGCCGTCGCCGATCTCGACGGCTCCGAACGGCGCTCCCGCGGGCAAGTCAATCACTTCGGTTTCGGCGGAAGCCGCGCGCCGGAGTTCGTGCAGCGCAAAACGCAACACCTCGCGGCGGCCTCCCAACGGTTCGAAGCTCGCGGGCCGCGGGACGGGTGCGCCGAGCGTGATTGCGTGCAATGCATCGCCGAGTGCGAAAGGATCGTCGGTCTCGATCGTCGCAATACGGGTTCCGTCGAGGCCGAGACCGGCGAGAGTGGCCTCTGCGAGCGCGATCGTGTGGTAGAGGCCCGCTGGATCGTGGCGCGGCTTGGCGTGCAGCAAAATCCGCACCGCCGCCGCGCCATAGGCGAAGGCGGCGGCGATGCATTCGAGCCCGATCTGCGTCACCTCGTTGACAGCAAGCGGCAGCACATGTGCCGGCAGGCCGTCGCCGTGCCGGGCGAGGGCGTCGATCAGCGCGCCACCATGCGCCTCGTCGTGAAGCAGCAGAACCGGGGGAGCGCCACCCGCCTGGCGATAGACGGTGAGCAGCGTGCGCAGTTTGCGCAGCAGCGCATCGGCGGGCGGCAGGGCGTAACTCGCGGCGCCGGTCGGACAGACCGCGGCGCATTGGCCGCAGCCGGCGCAGATCTTCGCGTCGATCGAAACGTGATCGCCGTCCGGTACGATCGCACTCGTCGGGCAGAGATCGAGACAGCGGTGGCAACCGACGATACGCGAGCGCGAATGGGCGCAAAGCTCGGCATCGAAGGTGATGTAGCGCGGCTTGTCGAAGCTGCCGACGAGGTCGCGTGCGCGCAGCACGGCTCTGAGCATGGCGCCGGGATCCCTCGGATCGGCGCGCAGATAGCCGTCCCGCAGATCAGCGGCGGGGAAAAGCGGCGCGCCGCCCGAGAGGTCGAGCACAATATCACAGCGCGATGTTGCATTGTCACGCGACGGAGCGAAAAGCAGCGCGTCGCGTGAGGAAGGCTGTGGCAAGGAATAATCGTCGACGGTGAGCTCAAACGCACCCAGATAGCCTTTCGCTAAGCGGATCGTTCCTTTGGCGATCGGGAAATCTGTCGTGCGCGGCGGGATGATCTGATCGGGCCGTGTCAGCAGCACGGTGACATCGAGATGCTCCTTTAGGAGGGTTGCGGCCTCGATCGCACCCTCGTCACGTCCGTAGACGAGGAGTACGCCAGCGCTCTCGAGCTGTACGAAGGGAATGGCTGGCATCGGCTCACTGGCAGCGGCGGCGAGCGCCGCCATTTTCGGACCGGCTTGGGCCGCGTCAGCCGACCATCCGGCGCTTTCCCGCAAATTGACGAACCGCAGATCGGCGCGCCCATCCTCGGTCATTTCGCGGAACAGCGCCTCTTCCTGTGTGCAGCTGACCGTGAGGGGCCCACCCGAGTCCGCGAACGTGCGAAACCTGTCGAGCTCCGCCCGGCAGAACTGGCGGCCGGTGACAATATCGAAGTTGCGGCAGCCGCGTGCGAATGCCGCCGTGTCGAGCGGCATCGTGTCTTCACACGTACAAACCACGAGGGTGCGCCGATCAGGCATCAATTTGCTCGCCAGGCGCGATGCGCCGGTGGGACTAACCGCGGACGGATGTTATATTGTTTCCGGATCGCAGGTAAGGCCATAACTTGGTGATGACCCACGTTGAAGTCTTAGTGTCTGACCTGGAATGAGTCCAGCAGTTGCAGTAACTGATCGTCGCCCCCGCGAAAGCGGGGGCCCAGGGCGACCGCTCGAATACTTGCAGCCCTGGGTTCCCGCTTTCGCGTCGCTTTCGCGGGAATGACGGTGTTTGATAAGAAACTGCTTCACTTGGGCTCATTCTGGGTCAGGCTCCTAGGTTAGTCTAACTTAGTTAGCCCGCTGATACTGGCTTATATGGGCCACGTTTTTTCCAGCTCGCACTTCCCTCGGCCTTTGAGGCGCCGCGAGTTTTTTCTCCTTCTGGGCGGTGCGATCCTGGTGACGCACGCCCTCCGCGCCCAGCAGCTGGCGTTACCGGTGGTCGGTTATCTCGGCCCAGGTGCGCCGGAATCAGCTCGCCCATTCCGTGGTGCATTTCTCGATGGCTTAGCAGAAGCCGGCTATGTCGAGGGGCGGAATGTGGCGATCGAGTACCGCTGGGCCGAGGGCAAATATGATCGTTTGCCAAGTCTGGCGCGCGAATTGGTGAGCCGCCAAGTGGCTGTGATTGTCACGGGTGGTGCTACCCCGACGGCGCTTGCCGCCAAGGCAGCGACCGAGACGATCCCGATCGTCTTTGTCCTCGGCTCGGACCCGGTTCAATTTGGCCTTGTAAAGAGCCTTGCACGGCCCGGTGGCAATGTGACGGGCGTAACTGTCCTCGACGTCGAATTGATCCCGAAGGCCTTCGAACTGCTTCATGAATTGGCACCCGCAGCCACCACGATTGCGGTGCTGGTGAACCCGAACAACGTACTCGCCGAGACTCAAACGAGAGGGTCAGAGATCGCGGCCGATAAACTCGGCGTGCGCTTGCTGCTCCTGATTGCAAACAATCAAAACGAGATCGATACGGCCTTCGCCACGCTAGTCGAACACCGGGCTGGCGCTCTTCTGGTAACTGGCGAGCCGCTCTTCTTTGGCGCAGCGCGCGATCAACTCATCGCCCTGGCGGCCCGCCATAAGGTTCCGACAATCTACCAGTTTCGGCAGCTCACGGAGGCTGGCGGTCTCATTAGCTATGGGACCAGCCTAGCCGACGCACAACGCATAAGCGGTGTATACGCCGGCCGCATTCTCAGGGGCGAAAAGCCGGCCGATCTACCGGTGCAACAGTCGACAAGAGTCGAACTGGTGATCAATCTCAAGACTGCAAACGCGCTCGGGTTGACGGTCCCACCATCACTCCTCGCACGTGCCGAAGAGGTGATCGAGTGAGTCAATGTCCATGACCAAAATGCAGCGGGAGCAGCGTTGGGGTACCACCAGGCACAATATGCGTAGCCTCGATCTGCCGCCGCCGTTTCGGCTGCTGGTGCTGCGCGAAGCGGGCGATGCATTCGCCCACGCCTGTGCCCACGCCCCCAGGCTCGGCGCTGGGATGCTGGTTTTCGTCGGACGGTTCGACGTCGCGGAATTTGCAGTCGTACTCGAGCCAGAGGAGGAGCTAGGCGGTGCCCGCCGCAGCTTCTATGCCGGCATGTCGGCGATCGCCGATGCGCTCTCTGCGCTGGCTCCGCCCGAAACGCCGATCGCGATCGAATGGCCGGACCGGCTGGAGGTTGGTCGCGGCTTTGTCGGCGGCGGCCGTCTCGGCTGGCCGGAGCTTGCCGATGAACATGCGAGACCCGATTGGCTCGTCTTCGGCGCCGTCATTCGCCTCGTTTCGCTGACGATGGCTGTCGACGGAGTTGGCGAAACGACCCAGTCGCCGCCTTCTTCGTCAACCCGGCGCAGGCCGGGGTCCAGCCTGCCGCGGCACGAGCCCTCCGAAGAGTTTAGTAACGCATCGCCATTGCTTGACGATCCCGGGGCGACGGAAGCCTTGGTCCCGGCCTTCGCCGGGACGACAAGGGGGGCCATCGCTCACAAAAGCCCGGGGTTGATGCATTCAAAATACCGGCTGCCAACATCGCTGGCAGATGAAGGGTTTGGCGAAGCCACAGCGGAACGCCTGGTCGAAGGCTTTGCTCGCCACCTCATGGTTGTGATTGACCGTTGGCAGGAGGGCGGCTTCGCCGCAATCGCGCCAGGCTATCTTTCGCATCTGCGGCCGGAGCGCGGTGTGCGGCAGGCGATCGACGCGAGCGGGAATCTGCGGATCGAGGGAAGGGGCAGGCCGGCAAAATCTTTGGATTTACGCGCCGCGCTCGCAATGCCGTCATGGCTCGAACGCTTTTGCGGCGATGGACGATGAGCGAGCTCGTCCGCCGCATCGCTGTCGGTATCGTCGTCGAGCGGCGCAAAGCCACCTCGCAATGGGCCGATTTTCTTTGGCGTCCTGTCGCGGTGCTCGCAGGATTGCCGGACACAGCCGCGTGGACGCCGCTGGCGGAGAGCGGCGATGCAGTCACCTATTACGCCGGCGCGGGCGACATCGCGCTCTATAGATCGGAGGCGGAAAACTATCGGCGGAATCTGATATCGGTCGCGCCGGCGATCTGGGTCGCGATGCATGCGACCGGCGGCGAACCGCCTTACGTCATTGGTGGCGTGACCGCCGACCCGGCGGAGGGGGAGGGATGGACCGAGCCCGGTCAGGCGATTGTCGAAGCCGTCGCGATGTCGGAATCCCTGCGCGATGAGATAGCGGCCTTCGTCGCCCAATACCCCGCCCAACCGGGCTTCGTAAAGCGCCAACGCGACCGCGCCAATCCGGAGGCTCTGGCGCGTCAGGCTCGGCAGATCCGGAGGCGCGATGAGCGGCGATGAACCCTTCCTGGCACGCTGGTCGCGGCGAAAGCGCAATGCTGCAGCGCAGTCGGATGCCGAGAAGAATCCGCCGCCGCGCGCGGCCGAGTGGGCAGAACCCGCGTCCCCGACCACCGGCGAGCCCCCTTCAGCGACGCCGCTGCCGCCGATCGAATCGATCGGGTCCGCTTCGGACATCAAGGCTTTCCTCGCGCCCGGCGTGCCGCCGGAGCTGACGCTTGCGGCGCTTCGCCGGGCCTGGACAGCTGATCCCGCGATCCGCGATTTCATCGGCCTGTCGGAGAATGCGTGGGATTTCAATGCCCCGGATGGGGTGCCTGGCTTTGGCTCGCTTGATCTTGAGAAGGTCCGTCGACTCGCGGCCAAGGTGTTGGGTCAGCCGGAGGTGGCGGATCCGACCTCCGCCACCGTCCCGGTTGTGGACGCTCCGGTAACGTCGGCGGAGGCCGCTGTAATAGCCCCAATCGTAGAGGCGCCGCAAAGTATTGCTGCAGCGCAGCACGAAGATGATGAGAGAAAAGCGCACGAGTCTTGCCCCCGCCGCCATCATGGCGGCGCGCTCCCGCAATAATCGGCGCCCGTTTAGCCTATTGACCGCCGC
>Ga0306924_10006077_pt1 | contig 12003 bp, 9 predicted proteins | sample sta12Can44000111_FD_203756 | JGI IMG/M metagenome (GOLD analysis project Ga0306924, IMG submission 203756) | Lab enrichment of tropical soil microbial communities from Luquillo Experimental Forest, Puerto Rico - statanox.12C.anox.44.000.111 (v2)... | ecosystem: Environmental > Terrestrial > Soil... | reverse complement strand
GGCGTGGTCGGCGCGGTCGGGCACCGCGAGGATCGAGTGCCTGACGTAGCAGGCCGACAGCTCCCTGAGGTTCTCCAGGATGGCCACCAGCCGCGGGCTGCTCCCCGACTCGTCGATGACGCGGTGGAAACTGGAGTTGTAGTCGGCCCACCGGCTGGCGTCGGTCTCCGACTCCATCGCGGCCAGCACCCGCACCGCGCGCATGACGTCGTCCTGGCTCGCGAGGCTCGCGGCCCGCGCGGCCGCGAGCGGCTCGAGCAGCATCCGGACCTGGTAGATGTCCTCCAGGTCGCTCCGGCAGAGCTCGCGCACCACGGCATCCCCTGTTTCTTCCATCCGGACGAACCCCTCCGCCGCGAGCTCGCGGAGCGCATCGCGCACCTGCCGGGGGTCGGCCCCGAACTCGCGGGCGATGCTCGCCCGGACAAGGCGGGTTCCGCCCGGGATGGTCCCGGACACGATGGCCCGGTGCAGGACCAGCTTTACCCGCTTGGGCCCGTCCTGCCCGCGCGGTGCGGCGGGACCCGGGTACGGCCGGGACGACGCGCCCGAACCGCTCCGTCTGGCCATGGCATATATGGGACGGCGCATGTCAGACTCCTTGCGACTATCGGGGGAGCAGCGCGACTTCGCCGGTGGTGCCGTCGATCGCCGCGAGCCAGGAGGTTCTGAGCGGGCCATCGCCGATCACCGATTGCGCCTGGCAACCCGTCACCATGGGCACCGCAAGGCTGCGCGCCACTTCCGCCAGGTGGGAACTGGCCGCACCGGTGCGAGCGATGAGGCCGCGCGCGCCGAACAACAGCGGTGCGAGTGCGGGCAGCGGGTGGTCGACAAGCAGGATCGCGTCGAGGCAGGCGGCAGCGGGCCGCTCGTGCGGCCGGCACGGGACCAGCCGGCCCGCCGCCGTGCCCGCCGCCGCTGGCCGCCCGCGCAGCCGCTGCCCCCGCGCCCGAACCGCGGCGGCGAGCAGCGGCATCCATTCCCGAGCGGCGAGGCGCTCCGCGTCCTCGCCAGCCATACCCGGGCCGGCACCGGGGTCCGTGCCGGTCACACCGGGGTGGAGGTTATCCGCCCTGACCCGCGAAGCTCTTGACTGGAGCAGGAAGACCTTGCCGTTCAGTACCGCCCATTCGATTGTGTTATCGCCGAGCAGCAGGTGGATCCTGGCCGCCAGCCAAGCGACAAGCCCGGCCACGCGAGGGCCGATAAGCCCGGCCAGGCCGGAGCCACCGGACAGGGCCGCCCGCGCCGGGGCCGTGGCCTGCCCGGCCAGGGCGGCGGGCACCCGCAACCGTGCGTACACGCCGTCGGCCCAGCCGGCCAGCAGGGCGCCAGGGTGGCCTGCCACGCCCTCCACGTCCACCTCGGCATCGCCGTCGGGGCGCCGGTTCACGCGGGCGGTCCCGCCCGCGTCAGGACGCAGTTCCGGCTGGATGACAAGGGCGAGTTCCAGCGCTTCCGGAGCCAGTCCTGATGAGTCGAGCCGGGCCAGCGGATCCGCCGCGAACGCGGCGGCCCAGCAGCTGCGGACCGCGGTCTCCGCATCCTCGGGGCCGACCTCGGCGATCGACGAGAAGGCGCCCGACCAGAGCGGATCGCGCTCAAGCGGGCTCGAGGAACGAACGATCACCCGCCCGCCGAGCCTCGCGACGGCCGCCGTGAGTTCCTCGCGCAGCACCGGGTCAAGCGGGCACGACAGGGCGGCGCGCCGGGCCGCGGCCGGATCACCGCCGCGCACCGCCGCCGCGGCGGCGGCCAGCGCGGGACGGCTCTGCGCGCATGGCACCACCCAGCCTGGGAGCACGGGCGCTCCGGCGCGCATGGCTGTCGAGAGCCGGGCCGCCTTCGCCCCGATGACGCTGGCCGCCGCCGCGGTGTCCAGCGGCAGCAGGTGGCGGAAGCCCGTGGCCGGCACTGATCCCCCGGTCAAGGTATTTCGATGATCTCGTGGGACTTGTAGCCCGACAGCAGCTCGTGCCCATCGTCGGTGACCAGCAGCATCTCCTCCAGACGGACGCCGAACTCATGCACCTTGCCGTGCTGGGTCTCCAGCGCGAACACCATCCCCGGCCTGATCTCCTCCGGGTAGTCGAGCGACCAGATCCGGGAGATCACCGGCCGGTCGTACTGGGCCAGGCCGAGACCGTGCCCCCACAGGTTGGCCGCGGCCTGATCCTCTTCCTCGTACCCCCAGGCTTCCTTGGCCGAGGGCCACTTGCTCGCGATGTCGCGCGTGGTGACCCCGGGGCGGACCACCTCGATCGCATCCCACAGCCACTTGTGCGCGGTGTCGTAGTAACACTTCATCTCGTCGGTCGGCCGGCCGCCGACACAGTAGGTCCGGTATACGCACGACTTGAATCCGTTCCAGGTGAGCGCGGCCAGGTCGATGATGACGAGCTCGCCGGGCCGGATGATGCGATCGGAGAAGTTACGCCAGTTCGGCCACGCGTTCGGGCCGGACGAGACGATGACGTCTTCCACGTCTTCGACGCCGGGGGTGTTGTAGAGGTACTCGAAGCCGAAGGCGGCGACTTCGTTCTCGGTCAGGCCCGGCCGGAGGAACTGGGTGAACTCGTAGTGCAGCGAATCACAGATGGCGCCGACGATCCGGGAAGCCTTCTGCTCGTCCGGGCTCTTGATCGACCGGGCCTCCATCATCGGGGTCATGCCGTCGGCCCAGTGGATCCCGGCACGCTGGAACGCCTCGATCATGTTGATGTCGATGAAGTCGACGCCGAGCGGCTTGCCGAGTACCCCGGCATCCTCCAGGTCGTTCATCAGCGCGCTGGTGAACTTCGACACCTGGCTGGCCGCCGCCGGGCCGGCGGCTCCCTTGATCCAGCTGTATGAATACCGGATGTTCTCCTTCGGTATCCACGGGTTGTGCACCTTCAGGTGAATGCCGATGTCACCTTGCTCGTAAACGATGGGCTCCCTGCCCTCGCACAAAACCACGTACCGCAGCCCCGGCTTCAGCCGGTTCCATCCCGGGGTGTAGGTGGACGAGACGTACCGCATGTTCTCGTCGTAGAACAGCAGCAAAGCGCCGAGGCCATGCCGGGACATCGCCTCCCGTGCCCGGGCCAGCCGCCACTGCCGCACCGAGGCCCAGTTGATGCCCTCTTTCCAGTCCGAGCTCAGGCCGCCGAACGCTTCCTTCATAGGTGCTGTCCTTCCGGGGGCCGGGAGTCACTATCCTGTTTAGTAACACTTCAAATGCTGCGACGAACAATCGCAATACTAAACAGTGTGACGCAGAAGACAATAGCAAGCGACAGATCGAAGAGTAACGTTACACGTGCTATGTCTGAGTCAAGCAGCACTACCGTGAGCGGGCCCGACGCCGACCTCGCAGGCGGCATCGGAAGGCGGCTGGCGGCGCACCGGACCCGGCGTGGTTTCCGGATCGCCGAACTGGCCCGCGGGGTCGGCGTGACCCCGAGCCTGATCAGCCAGATCGAGCGAGGTCAGTCCAGGCCCTCGGTGTCGACGCTGTTCGCGCTGGCACAGGCGCTCGACGTGCCGGTCGACGCGTTCTTCCGGGAATCGCCCCGGGAATCGCCCCAGGGATCGCCCCCGGAATCGCCGCAGCCTTATCAGGCGCCCGATGGAGTTCAGCAGGCCAGCGGACGGTACCTGGTACGGAAGCAGGACCGGGCCGTCATCGACATCGAAGGCGGCGTGCGCTGGGAGCGGCTGACGAGGAACACCATCGACCACCTGGACTTCTTCGAGCTGATCTACGAGCCAGGCGCGGAATCGCATCCCCGGCTGTACACCCATCCCGGGACCGAGATGGTGCTGGTGACGCGAGGAAGCCTGGAGATCACGGTCGGATTCGAGCGCTACCGGCTGGAGCCGGGCGACAGCATCGACTTTCCCTCCAGCATGCCGCATAGGTACGTGAATCCGGGAGACGAGACCGCCTACGCGGTCACCACGATCTTCTATGACTGCCCGGCCGAGCCATCCGAGGACGGTAGCCGCGACAGGTCCCCCGACGGGCACCTCCCCTAGACCCCATGGGGAGCTGACATGCTGGCGGCGGTGCTCGACCGGCCTGGGACCGTTACCGTGCGGGACATCCCGGCGCCGCGGGCGGACGCGGGGCTCGCCCTGGTCCGGGTGACCCAGGTGGGCATCTGCGGTACCGACCTCAAGATCGCCGCCGGCGACATCCCGGTTCCCGCCGGCCGGGTCCTCGGCCACGAGATGACCGGCTGGGTCGAGGTTCCCGGCCGCCGTGGCATGCCGCCAGCCGGTACCGCGGTCATGGTCAACCCGGCGATCTTCTGCGGCGTCTGCGATATCTGCCGCGGTGACCTGCCGCACCTGTGCCGCCACGGCGGGCTGCTTGGCCGCGATGCCGACGGCTGTCTCGCGGAGGTGGTGGCCGTCGAGGAAACGCTGCTGCACCCGATTCCGGATACGGTGCGCCCCGATGCGGCCGCGCTGCTGCAGGTGCTGTCCACGTGCGTGCACGGGCAGTCCGGGCTGCCCGCATCCCCGGCAGGCAGCGCGGTGGTGATCGGCCTGGGCGTTGCTGGATTGCTGCACCTGCAACTGCTGAGGGAACGCGGCCTGCGGACGATTGTCGTGGTGACTCGTTCGGCGTGGAAACGCGACCTCGCGCGGCGTTTCGGGGCCAGCGTGGTGGCGGCCCCCGATGAGGCCGCGGACGCGATCGCGGACGCGACAGACGGACGCGGCGCGGGCATCGCCATCGACTGCGCCGGGACGGCGGCTACCCTCAGTCAGGCAATCAGGCTGGCTGGTGCGGGGGGAACCGTGGTGGCGTTCGGCATCCTCGCTCGTCCGGCCGAACTCCTCCCCTATGAGTGGTACATCAAGGAACTCACGATCCACAGCCCGCGGGCCGCCCGGCCCCGCGACTGCGACAGCGCCATCAGGCTCTGCGCGCAGCAACGGCTGGATCTCGCGTCCCTCGTGACCGCCCGCTTCCCGCTGGCGCGGCTAGCCGATGCGCTGGCCGCCAGCCGCGACCCGGCACACTTGAAGGTCGTCGTCGACCTAGCCTCCGGCTGACGGGGCTGCGCGCCTGATCCGCACGAGCGGGGTCAGCTGTTGGCTAGGCCTCGCCGGCGTCGTGTGCGAGCAGCGCGATCTGGACGCGGTTGTTGAATCCGAGCTTCTCCAGGAGATGCGAGACGTGCGCCTTCACCGTGGCGATGCTCATGTAGAGCTCGCGGCTGATTTCGGCGTTGGACTTGCCGCGCCCGATCGCGACGGCGACCTCGCGCTCGCGCTCGGTGAGGCGGTCGAGTTGCTCGCGGGCGTGCCGACGGCGCTCGCCGCCATCGCTTCCCGTCACGTGCCCGATCAGCCGGCGGGTGATCGCGGGGGACAGGATCGGCTCGCCGGCCGCGACGGACCGGATAGCACCGACGATGCCGGCCGGCGCGGTGTCCTTGAGGAGGAAGCCGCTGGCGCCGGCCTGCAGGGCACGCAGGACATGGTCGTCGGCGTCGAAGGTGGTCAAGACGATGACCTCGGGCGGGCGGTCGCGCCGGCGCAGAATTTCGGTGGCCGTCAGGCCGTCCATCCCCGGCATGCGGATGTCCATCAGCACGACGTCGGGCTCGCGTTCGGCAACGGCGTGCTCGACCTGGCTGCCGTCAGCGGCCTCGCCGACGATCTCGATGTCGCCTGCGCCCGCGAGGAGCATGGTGAGCCCGGCGCGGACCAGCGCGTCGTCATCGACGATCAGCACCCGGATCTGCGCGCTCACTGCGCCGCCTGCGGCCACGGCAGCCACGCGTGCAGCCGGAACTGGCCATGCTCGTCCAGCCCGTGCTCGAAGCGCCCGCCGGAGAGCGTCGCCCGCTCGGCGAGGCCGAGCAGGCCCGCGCCGGTGCCGGGGATCTTCGGTTCCGCGGTGGCGAGCGCGGGCACCGGGTTGCGCACCTCGATGGTGAGACCGTGACCGGGGGCGCCGTCGAGGCGCAGCTCGACCGGGGCCGCGGTCGCGTGCTTGCGCGCGTTGGTCAGCGCCTCCTGGACGATCCGCAGCGCGTGCCGCCCGATTGCGTCCGGGACGGCGGCCAGGTCCGGCAGGCCGACCTCCGCCTGGATGCGCATGCCCGCGGCGCGTGATTCCTCCAGCAGGCCCGGCAGCGCCGCGAGCGTCGGCTGGGGTGGCTCCGGTCCGGGACCGTCGGGCCCGTCCCGCAGCACGCCGATCACGGCGCGGAGGTCTTCTAGCGCCTGGTGCGCGCTGGCGCGGATCACGGCAGCGGCGCGCGCGACCTCTTCGGGTGGCGCGTCCGGCCGGAACTCAAGCGCGCCGGCGTGCAGGCTGAGCAGGGAGATCCGGTGCGCGAGCACGTCGTGCATCTCGCGCGCGATCCGGGTGCGCTCGCCGTAGCGGACCTGCTCGATGCGCAGCTGCTCTTCTGCGTCGGCGCGGCGGGCGCGTTCGCGCTGCGCCTGCAGGCGAGTGCGGCGGAACATGCCCCAGGCGACGACCACCGCCGGACCGAACGTGCCGCCGAGGTAGTACACCGCCGGCGAGACGCCCCCGGGGTGGATCGCACGCGCCAGCGGCAGCAGCGCGACCTGCGCGGCGGCGACCAGGAACGCCAGCTGCCAGCGGCGGTAGGCGGCGACGGTATAGAGGCTGACGACTCCGGGCACCCCGGCCGCTGGCGAGACCACCTGGACCGCCACCACGGCGAGCCCGACTCCCAGCGGCCAGCGGCGCCGCCACCACAGGGCCAGGCAGGCCATCGTCGCGCCGATCGCGTCGATCACCAGCAGCGGGCCGTGCAGTCCCTGCCGGGCGCTGGTCATGGCAGAAGCGAGCGCGAGCACGGCGGCGAGGAGGAAAAGGACGCTGTCGACGATCCAGTCGCGCCGGGTGCGAGCCGCGGCCGGCGCGTCGTCGTCCTCGCGGCGGAAGGCTTGGCCAAGGATGGCACGTACGGCGAACATACCGGCAGCCTAGGCGGCGCCGGACGCGGCTGAACAGACGACCGAAGTCGACCGGATCACCGACTTTGGTTGCTGCGCGATCGCCCGGCGGCCAATAGCCCGCAAAGCCGCTCGCCGCCAATCCTGGTGCCCGTGATTAATAGACGGCACCGAGGAGATTTCCCATGATGCACAGGTTCTTCGCCGCCACCGGGCGGTTCGCGGTCCGGTTTCGCTGGGCTATCGTCGCCGCCTGGGTGGCCGCGACCGTCCTTGCCGCCCTGTTTCTTCCGTCGCTGGCCAGCGTCATCAAGGAGAACAACGCTGACCTGCTGCCGGCCAGCAGCCCGAGCGCGTCCGCCGCCCGGCTGGCCACCCCGTTCCACGGCCCGGATCAGACACCGGTCCTGGTCGTCATCGCCCGCGGCAGCGGCGCGGTCACCCCCGCGGACCGCACCGCCATCGCGCGGCTGGCCGACCGCCTAGCGAAGGTCGCCGACGTGCAGCAGCTAAAGGACCTCGGCGAGAGCGCCGACCATCAGGCGGTGCAACTGGAGGTCCTGGCCGGCCTCGACGTCGCCCCCACCGCCACCACCCCGGGCCCCGCTCAGCAGCAGCTGGTCGCGGGCCTGCGCGACGCCATCGCGGCCAGCGCGCTGCCCCCCGACCTGCACGGCCACCTGGCCGGCCCGGTGCCTGCCCAGGCCGACGCCAGCCAGACCAACCAGAAAGCGGTCAAGCTGGGCCTAGAGCTGTCCATCGTGTTCATCGTGGCCTTGCTGCTCATGGTGTTCCGCGCGCTGCTGGCGCCGCTGCTGACCCTCGCCCCCGCCGTGCTGGTCACCCAGCTCGCCGGGCATGTGGTCGGCGCGGCGGGCAAGGCCGGCCTGCCGGTGTCACCGCTGACCCAGATCCTGTTGATCATCTTGACCATCGGCGCGGGCACCGACTACGGCCTGTTCCTGGTCTTCCGGGTCCGCGAGGAACTGCGGGCCGGCCGCGCCCCGCATGAGGCGGTCACCCGCGCCCTGGCCCGGGTCGGGGAGTCGATCACGTTCTCCGCCGCCACCGTCATCGCCGCGCTGCTTACCATGCTGCTGGCCACGTTCGGGCTGCTCTCCAGCGTCGGCGCCCCGCTGGCCATCGCGCTCGCGCTCATGCTGGCGGCCGACCTCACCCTGCTGCCGGCGCTGCTGGCCATCGTCGGCCGGGCCGCGTTCTGGCCCTACCGCACGGCTCGCGGCACCGGGCGCACCGGCTGGTGGGGACGCGTCGCAGGCCGGGTCGTGGCCCATCCCGCCGCCACTCTCGCCTTCGGGCTGGTCGTCTTCGGCGCGCTGGCCACAGCGGTGCTCGGCTACCGGCCGGCCGGCCAGGCCGCCGCCCCGGCCGCCCCCGGCGGCTCGGATTCCGCCGCGGGCAATGCGCTGCTGGCCGCTCATTTCCCAGTCGCCGCCAGCAATTCGACCGCGGTAGTGCTGCGGTTCGGCCAGCCGGCCTGGAGCGACCCGGCACCAGTCGCCACGGCGCAGCGACGGCTCGCCGCGCTGCCCCAGTTCGCCAGCCTGGCCGGCCCGTTCGGCGCCCTCACCCCCGGCCAGCTGACGACGCTGCATGCCGCGCTCGGCTCCCCTGCCGCGATGCCCGCGGTGCCGCCACCGGGGAGCCGCATCCCGCCCGCCTCGTGGGCGGCGTATGGCGCGGAACGCCAGTTCATCAGCCCCGACGGGCGGACCGTCATGTTCGACGCCAGGCTGGTCGACGGTGACCCAGGCTCGAACGCCGCGCTCCGCCAGGTGCCGGCCCTCCGGGCGGCCGTCGCCGCCGTGGCCCGCAGCACCGGCGCCAGCGCCTACGGCGTCGCCGGCGACGTGCCAGCCGCCTACGACGTGGGCCAGGTCTACAACGCTGATCTGCTGCGCGTCTTCCCGGTCGCGATCATCATCATCGGGCTGCTGCTCGCGCTCGTCATGCGCAGCCTCATCGCGCCGCTCTACCTCATCGCTTCCGTGGTGATCAGCTACCTGGCGGCGTGGGGCGTGTCCGTCCTGCTCTTCCAGGACGCCGCCAGGGCTGGCGGGCTCTTCTACGGCATCCCGTTCCTGATGTTCGTCTTCTTGCTCGCGCTCGGCGAGGACTACAACATCCTGGTGATGACCCGGATCCGGGAAGAGGCCAGCCGGGTCCCGCTGCGGCAGGCAGTGACCGCGGCCCTGCAGCGCACCGGTCCGACAGTCAGCTCCGCTGGGCTCATCCTGGCTGGCACCTTCGCAGTCTTCGCCCTGGCAGTAAGCAAGCAGCCCGGCGGCGGCTTGTTCATCCTCTCATCCATCGCGATCGGCATCCTGATGGACGCCTTCCTGGTCCGCAGCCTGCTCGTCCCCGCCACCGTCGCCCTGCTCGGCCGCTGGAACTGGTGGCCATCCAGCCACGGCACACTCAGCCAGGCCGACCCGGAACCCGAGCCCGCACCAGCACACGACCGCTAACCACGGCCCCAGGCGGGATGGAGGCGTGCCTCCATCCCGCCAAGCCGCGAGGCCAGGCAAAGCTCCAGGTCAGAAGTCCCTGCACCCAACTCCTTCTCCCGAACGGGCCGGGCTGTCTCGGCAACCCGGCAGTGCTCGCGCGGTCAGCTGTAATTTTCATGCCCGTGCGAGCTATCCCAAGGGCCTGACCTGGCCAAAGGACATCGCGCTTGGCAGCTTCATCGCTTCCGGCCTGCCGCCGCCGTAACGTCCCCGAATGCCGATATCGCACAGATGTCGTGAAGGGAGACGTGACCGGTGTCGTGGATAACTAAGGCGACAGGCCTAGTCGCCACCGGGCTGCTCGCGGCCGGGATGACCGTAGCCGGATCGGCCGGCGCGCGGGCGGCAACCACCCAGCTATGCCAATCGCAGACGGCGGCCGTCGCTGGCGGCACCTACACCGTGCAGAACAACGAGTGGGGCTCCAGCGCGGCGGAGTGCATCACGACCGACGGCAACGCCAACTTCACGGTCGCTAACTCCTCCATCAGCAACGCCACCAACGGCGCGCCGGGCGGCTACCCGTCCATCTACCAGGGCTGCCACTGGGGTAACTGCACGTCGGGCGGCCTGTCCGGAAACCCGGTCCAGGCATCAGCCATCACGACGGGCAAGGTCACCACGAGCTGGAGCACCACGCAGCCCGGCGGCAGCAGCGCCTACGACGTCGCCTACGACATCTGGTTCAACCAGACCCCGACGACGTCCGGCCAGCCCAACGGCACGGAGCTAATGATCTGGCTGAACCACAACGGCCCGGTCCAGCCGTTCGGCTCGCAGGTCGCCACCGGCGCCAGCATCGGCGGGCGCGGCTACAACGTTTGGTTCGGCACGCAGGGGTGGAACACTGTCTCCTACACCATGACAACCCCTGCCACGTCGGTGAGTGGCCTTGACCTCGCGCCGCTAGTTCAGGACGCGATCAGCCGCGGGTACATCCAGCCGTCCTGGTGGCTGATCGACATCGAGGCCGGCTTCGAGCTGTGGCAGGGCGGCGCCGGGCTGGCGACCAACTCCTTCTCGGTGAACATCGGCGGCTCGAACCCGACTCCGGCGGCCTGCTCGGCGACGTACTCGGTGGTGAATTCCTGGGCAGGCGGCTACCAGGGCCAGGTCGTCGTCAAGGACACCGGCACCAGCCCCAAGAACGGCTGGAAGCTTGCCTGGACCTTCCCCGGCAACCAGCAGATCACCAGCTTGTGGAACGGCGTCTACACGCAGTCCGGCCAGCAGGTCAGTGTGACCAACCAGTCCTACAACGGGACGATCCCCGCTGGCGGCTCACTCACGGTAGGGTTCACGGCCAACGGGACCAGCGCGGCGCCGACGAGCATCACCTGTTCCTGACGGGGCCGTCGGCCGCGAGGCGCACGGTTGCGGCACTTGGCCGCCGCAGCCGTGCGCCCGCGGCAATCTCGCCGCCGTCACAAGTCGGTAAGAACGCTCCCGGCCGCGGGCGGCCGGAGGGTCTCAGCGCCCGGCGAAGCTCGCGGTGGCCAGGACAGTACCGTCGGCGCTGACCAGCCACGCGCGGGTGAGCAGGCTGTCATCCCCGGGATCGGGGCCGCCCCAGGCGCCGTACCCGCCGGCCAGGCGGAACGATCCGACGGTGGTCACGTGCCCGTCCGCCCCGGCAACACGGCAGGCCACCGTCTCGTTTCCGGAGCCCAGATCCACGGACATGTACAGCCATCCCGGGCTGCCGTCGTACACGTAGATCTTCCCGACCGCCCGGTGGCTGGCCGAGGTCAGGGCGGCGGAGCTCAGCGGGGACCGGGCCGGCGGCGAGGCAGCGAAACGCAGCCCCCAGCCGCCGGCTAGGCCCGCCCCGACGACGGCCAGGGCGACGGCCGCCACGGCCAGCATCCGGCGAGTGGCGCCAGCCCAGCCTCGGCCCGTCTGCCCGCCGGCATTACCGCCGCGGTGGAACATCCGCCCGATGCGGCGGCCGGCGGCCGGGCTCGGAGCAATGAGGCCGATCCGCGTCATCACGCCGATCTCGAATCCCGGCGGCGGCTCGCAGGCGGGCAGCAGTCCGAACAGTTCCTCGCCCGTCATCATCTGCCGACGGACGTTCTCCCGGCACGCCTCGCACCGGTCCAGGTGCGCGAGCGCGTCCGCGCGCTCGCGGCCGGTCAGGGCGCCGAGCGCCAGTTCGGCGGCCACGCCGGCCAGTTCGTCGCATTCCATGTCGTTCAGCTCACTAATCGCCTGCGTCCTGCGGACTAAGGCGGCCCCCGCACCTTGCGCATGCAGTACCTGGTCCGGATTTTCGGCGCGCCTCAAGCGGCACGCCGGAAGCGCACGAACGCGATCGCGAGGCTGGCATCGCCTGCGCCGCGTCCTGCAAGTAGCACTCCGTCCGGCGGTAGCTCAGCCGGGGTTCGCATCGTCCGCACACTCTAGGTACGCGCGCCGGGCCGTAAGAGATTGCTGCCTTAACCTCCGGGGCGGCCTCCAGCAGCATCCGGCCCGAGTCCCGCAGCAGCCCCAGCACCCACTCCAGTGGCGATTGTTTATACAAGGAGAATCGTTT
>Ga0306924_10006072_pt1 | contig 12006 bp, 5 predicted proteins | sample sta12Can44000111_FD_203756 | JGI IMG/M metagenome (GOLD analysis project Ga0306924, IMG submission 203756) | Lab enrichment of tropical soil microbial communities from Luquillo Experimental Forest, Puerto Rico - statanox.12C.anox.44.000.111 (v2)... | ecosystem: Environmental > Terrestrial > Soil... | reverse complement strand
CGCATCGGACAGAACTTGTCGCCGGCGACGATCCGCAATGTCATGGCGGATCTTGAGGAGGCCGGGCTGCTCTACGCGCCGCACACTTCCGCCGGCAGATTGCCGACCGAGGCGGGGTTACGGCTGTTTGTCCATGGTCTTCTGGAGATCGGCCGGCTCGCCGAGGACGAGCGCCGCAGCATCGAAAGCCTTTGCGTCGCACGCGGTAAGAGCTTGGCCCAGGCGCTGGAAGAGGCGACGAGCGCGTTATCGGGTCTGTCGCATTGTGCCGGGGTCGTCGTCGTCCCCAAACAGGACCGCCCGCTGAAGCACCTGGAATTCGTCCACCTTGGTCCCGGTCGCGCGCTCGTCGTTCTGGTCACCGAGGACGGGCTCGTCGAGAACAGGGTGATCGAGGTACCCCTTGGGTTGCCGCCGGCAGCGCTGGTCTCGGCGGGAAACTATCTCAATGCCCGGCTGATCGGACGGACGATCGAGGAAGCAAAGGAGGAGATCGCCGAGGAGATCGCGTCGAACAAAGCGCAACTCGACGAGCTGACCTCGAAGCTGGTGGCGGCGGGCCTTGCGAGCTGGGCGGGGGGTGCGGAGGGTAGCGCCCTGATCGTGCGCGGTCAGGCGAACCTGCTCGAAGACGTGACTGCGCTCACCGACCTCGAAAGGCTGCGCACGCTGTTCGAGATGCTCGAAACGCGCGAGACTATGCTACGCCTTCTCGATGCCAGCAAGCAGGGGGAAGGAGTGCAGATCTTTATCGGCGCCGAGAGCCACCTGTTCGGAGTAACCGGGTGCTCGGTGGTGATCGCTCCCTACCATAACAGCCGAGAGCAGATCGTCGGCGCGATCGGGGTAATCGGCCCTACTCGACTCAACTACGCTCGGATCATTCCGATGGTGGACTATACCGCCAAGGTGATCGGGCGCCTGATTGGATAGGACGACTGATGAAGGATACGGGAAAGGAATGGGGGGCAATCCCCGCCCACGAAGCAGCGGCCGCGAACAACAATGTCGACGACGTCGGCGAAGACCCGGTCGCAACCGAGGCAGTAGAGCCATCGGCCGAAGAACGTGTTATCGCGCTCGAGGCAGAGCTCGCGGCGCATAAGGATCAACTCCTGCGGGCTCTTGCCGAGACCGAGAATGTGCGACGCCGCGCTCAGCGCGAGCGTGAGGATGCGTCGAAATACGCGGTTGCCGGCTTTGCGAAGGAGTTGCTTACCGTGGCCGACAACCTGCGCCGAGCGCTTGACAGCCTGCCAGAGTCCGAGGCCAGAGACGAGCGTACGCGCGGTCTTCTCGCCGGTGTCGCGGCAACCGAGCGCGAGCTCCTTTCGGTCTTCGAACAGCACGGCATCCGGCGCATCGATCCGGACGGCGAGCGTTTCGACCACAATCTGCATCAGGCGATCTTCGAGGCTGAGCGGGCGGGTAAGCCGGGGGGTATGATCATCGAGGTGCTGCAGCCCGGCTACATGCTGCATGACCGTCTGCTACGGCCTGCAATGGTCGGCGTTGCAAAAGAAACCTCGAAGCCGGCGGAGCCTGTCGAACCCGCCGGCACCGGGGCCTGAGCGTTGCGCAACCCGTGTGTCCCGGCCGGTTGTAAGCCGCTTGCCGACTCACATATATAACCCTAACCACAGTCAGGGGATGGCTGAACAATTACTTCCCGGGGGATCGGGACGGTGCTTCCCCGGGCCGTCCGGTCCTGCTTTTGAAAAGAGGTGTCCATGAGCAAAGTCATCGGTATTGATCTCGGCACGACGAACTCCTGCGTCGCCGTGATGGAGGGGAGAAATGCCAAGGTGATTGAGAACAGCGAGGGCATGCGTACCACGCCCTCGATGGTTGCCTTTACCGAGTCCGGCGAGCGTCTGGTCGGTCAGGCGGCAAAGCGTCAGGCCGTGACCAATCCCGAGAATACGTTCTTCGCGATCAAGCGCCTGATCGGGCGCCGCTTTACCGATCCGATGGTGAAAAAGGACACCGATCTCGTCCCCTACAAGATCATCACTGGTGACAATGGCGACGCCTGGGTCGAAGGTCGCGGCAAGAAATATGCGCCATCGCAGATCAGCGCCTTCATTCTGCAGAAGATGAAAGAGACCGCCGAGGCCTATCTCGGCGAGACGGTCACTGAAGCGGTGATCACGGTTCCGGCATATTTCAATGATAGCCAGCGCCAAGCAACCAAAGACGCCGGCAAAATTGCCGGTCTCGAAGTATTGCGCATAATCAATGAGCCGACCGCGGCCGCGCTAGCTTACGGCATGGAGAAGAAGGGCAGCGGCACGATCGCGGTTTACGATCTCGGCGGCGGCACCTTTGATATCTCGGTGCTTGAGATCGGCGACGGTGTCTTCGAGGTCAAGTCGACCAACGGCGACACCTTTCTCGGTGGCGAAGACTTCGACAAGAAGATCATCGACTATCTCGCTGACGAGTTCCGCAAGGAGCAAGGGATCGATCTGCGCAACGACCGCCTCGCCCTCCAACGACTGAAGGAGGCGGCGGAGAAGGCCAAAATCGAGCTGTCGTCATCGGTGCAGACGGACGTGAACCTGCCCTTCATCACGGCGGACCAGCATGGGCCCAAGCATCTCAACCTCAAGCTGACCAGGTCAAAGCTCGAAGCGCTGGTCGACGACCTGATCCAGCGGACTATCGGTCCGTGCGGCAGCGCTCTCAAGGATGCCGGGCTCCGCGCGTCCGAGATCAACGAAGTAATCCTGGTCGGCGGCATGACCCGCATGCCGAAGGTCATCGAGACGGTCAAACAGTTCTTTGGCAAGGAGCCGAACCGCAGCGTCAATCCGGACGAAGTGGTGGCGGTCGGCGCGGCGATTCAGGCAGGTGTCTTGAAAGGCGAGGTCAAGGATGTCCTGCTGCTCGACGTGACCCCGTTGTCGCTCGGCATCGAGACTTTGGGCGGCGTCTTCACCCGACTGATCGATCGCAACACGACGATCCCGACCAAGAAGAGCCAGACCTTTTCGACCGCGGAGGACAATCAGACGGCGGTCACGATCCGCGTGTTTCAGGGTGAGCGCGAAATGGCGGCGGACAACAAGCTGCTCGGCCAATTCGATTTGGTCGGCATCCCGTCGGCGCCGCGGGGCATGCCGCAGATCGAGGTGACCTTCGACATCGACGCTAACGGAATTGTGCAAGTCTCCGCCAAGGACAAGGCGACCGGCAAGGAGCAGCAGATCCGTATCCAGGCGTCAGGTGGGCTCTCCGAGGCCGATATCGACCGCATGGTCAAGGATGCCGAAGCACACGCCGAGGAAGACAAACGAAAACGCGAGCTGGTCGAGGCGAAGAACAGCGCCGATGCGCTGATCCACACGACCGAGCGGACGTTGAACGAGGCTGGCGACAAGGTGCCGGAGAGCGACAAGCAGGCTGTACAGCAGGCAATCCAGGCCTTGAAAGATACCGTCGGCAGCGACGATGCCAGCCAGATCAAAGCCAAGACCGAGGCCCTGGCGCAGGCTTCGATGAAGGTCGGCGAGGCGCTCTACAAGGCGCAACAGGCACAGCAGACCGGTGCCGGCGAGGGTGGTCCTTCGCCGGGCGGCACAACCGCGGGCGGTGGCGACGACAAAGTCGTGGACGCCGACTTCGAGGAGGTCGACGACCAGAAAAAACGCGGCTCCGGCTGATCGACGTCATTCCCGTGATGGGATCGGATGCGGCTACCCCGGCGGGCTTCCCGCCGGGGTGAGGCTTAATGGCAGCCCTCTAATCGGACCCCCCGACGGTCATGGCGAAACAGGACTTTTACGAAACCCTCGGCGTCGCCAAATCGGCGAGCCCGGACGAGCTCAAGCGGGCCTATCGCAAGCTCGCAATGCAGTACCACCCCGATCGCAATGCCGGCGACAAGGGCGCCGAGCAGAGATTCAAGGATATCAGCGAAGCCTACGATATCCTCAAGGACGATCAGAAGCGCGCCGCCTATGACCGCTTTGGTCATGCCGCCTTCGAACAAGGCGGAGGGCATGGCCCGGGCGGTTTCGGTTTCGCAGCCGGCGGCTTCGCCGACATTTTCGACGAGATGTTCGGCGAGTTCATGGGCGGCCGGCGCGGCCAAGGCGGGCCGAGCCGCGGCAGCGACCTGCGCTACAATCTCGAGGTCTCGCTGGAGGAGGCCTACCGCGGCAAGCAGACCACGATACGCGTCCCGACGCTGGTCGCTTGCGAGCAGTGCAAGGGTAGCGGCGCGGAGGCCGGTTCCAAGCCGATAACCTGCCCGAGATGTCACGGTCGGGGACGCCTGCGCGTGCAGCAGGGTTTCTTTACGCTCGAGCAGACCTGCACCGGCTGTCAGGGTGCCGGGCGGGTCATCGACAACCCGTGCAAGGCGTGCGGCGGGCAGGGCCGCACAAGGCGCGAGAAGACATTGTCGGTCAACATCCCGGCCGGGGTCGAGGACGGCATCCGGATGCGGCTTGCCGGAGAAGGCGAAGTCGGGATCCGCGGCTCCGCGGCCGGCGATCTCTTTGTCTTCATCAGCGTGACCCCGCATCGCATCTTCCAGCGTGACGGCGCTCACATTCATTGCCGGGTGCCGCTGCCGATCACGACGGCGGCCCTCGGCGGCACGATCGAGGTGCCGACGGTGGACGGCGGCCGGACGCGCGTTACGGTGCCCGCCGGCACCCAGTCGGGACACCAGTTCCGCCTCAGGGGCAAGGGCATGACCGTGCTGCGCTCGACCGCGCGCGGCGACATGTTCATCGAGGCGGTGGTAGAGATCCCAGTCAATCTGAGCAAACGGCAGCAGGAGCTGCTGCGCGAATTCGAAAAGGAAGGCGAGAACCGCCGCACCCACCCCGAAAGCGAAGGCTTCTTCGCCCGCGTCAAGGAATTCTTCGACGATTTACGAGAATAGGCCCGGGCTCGTGCTGGGCGCCAAACGATCGGCAGAGTTTCCCTACCAGGATGTTATAGCGGCGTCCCGACCGCTCCTTGAGGCTCTGATATAAGTCTTCCTTTGGACGCTGGGGCCGGCCGTGATGCGAGTTTTCCCGCGAATACCCTGTCCGGCAGGGAAAATTTTGGCGGCGCGAGCTACTCCGCCGCGACTGGTTCGCGGTGGATCGCCAGCGATGCCGCATCGTTAGCCTTGGCGAGCACTGCGCCTAGAGACTTCTGCATCTCCGAGAGCTTGGCGGACTGCTCTACCTTATGGCCGAACAGGTTCTTGACGTAGAAGACGTCGACGACCTTTTCGCCATAGGTCGAGATCTTCGCGCTAGAGATCTGCAGATTGAGCCGGGTCAGCTCGCGGGTCAGCTCGTAGAGTAAGCCCGGGCGGTCGCGGCCATTGACTTCGATCACAGTGTGCGAGGCGCTTGCTTTGTTGTCGACGAGCACGCGGGGCATCACAGTGAAAACCTGCATTCGGCTCGGAAAGGCAGGTGGGCGGGCGAGCTCGCGATGAGGCTTCAGATCGCCGGTCAGCACGTTCTCGAAAATCACCGCGAGCTTGGCCAGCTTGTCCGGACGATCAAAAGAGCGGCCCGCCAGATCCTGGACCCAGAAAGTGTCGAGCGCCATTCCGTTTGACATCGTCATGATCTTGGCGTCGACGATATTGGCTCCGCTGACCGCCAGCGCACCGGCGATCCGCGAAAAGAGGCCGGGGTGATCAGCGGTATAGAGGGTAATTTCGGTGACCGAGCAATGCAGATCGACGCGTTTTTCGACGGTGAGTGGTGCGCCGCTCCTTTCGGCCTCGCGCATGAGTCGGGCGTGTCGGGCATGCGTCTCAGGGTCGAAGGATAGCCAATAGAACGGGTAGCCGCGGCTGGTGAAAGTCGCGAACTCTTCCTCACTGAAATCGGAGAGCAGCCGCCGCGCTGCTGCCTGAGCGGCGGCGATGCGCGAGTCCTGTGCAGCGACCGTGAGCCCCCCTGACATTACATCGGTCGCCCGATGATAAAGCTCGCGCAGCAGCGCCGCTTTCCACCCATTCCATACATTGGGGCCGACGGCACGGATGTCAGCGACGGTCAGGATCAGCAGCAGCTTGAGCCGTTCCGGTGATTGCACCCGCTCGACAAAGTCGTCGATGGTCTTCGGGTCCCCAATGTCGAGCTTGAAGGCGGTGCCGCTCATTAGGAGGTGCCACCGCACCAACCAGGCGACGGTTTCGATCTCTTCGTCCGAAAGCCCAAGCCGCGGGGCAAGCTTGACAGCGATCTGCTCGCCGATCTCCGAGTGGTCACCGCCGCGGCCCTTGGCAATGTCGTGCAACAGCACCGCCAAGTAGAGCGCACGGCGCGAGACGATCTCTGCAACGACCTCGGTCGCCAGCGGGTGCTCCTCCGTGAAACGCCCGCTTTCGATCTTGTGCAGGATCCCGATAGCAAAGAGCGTGTGCTCGTCGACCGTGTAATGGTGGTACATGTCGTACTGCATTTGCGCGACGACGCGCCCGAAATCGGGGATGAAACAACCGAAAACCCCGGCCTCGTTCATCCGCCGTAGCGCCGTCTCGGGATCCTTGCGCGAGGTAAGGATCTCGATGAACAAGCGGTTCGCCTCGGGATCCTCGCGCAGCCGGTCGTCGATCAACCTCAGCGATTGGCTTGCCGCCCGCAACGCGCGCGGGTGGATGTCGAGCCCGTGCTCCTGCGCGACATGAAAGAGGCGGAGGAGCGCTACCGGGTCTTTCTTGAAAAAGTCCTCGCCCGGTATCGTCAGCCGCTCGCCGTCGAGCACAAAGCCATCGAGCGACCGGCGACCGGCGCCCCAGCGGACCCAAGAAAGCCGGCGCCGGCGCTTCTGGTCGGCTTCGAGGATCGCGCAAAAGATCCGGGTCAGGTCGCCGACATCCTTGGCGACCAAAAAATAGTCCTTCATGAACCGTTCGACCCCGCGGCCCCGCTGATCGTCGGCGTAGCCCATCCGCAGCCCGATTTCGGCCTGCCGGTCGAAAGTCAGCCGCTCCTCGGCGCGCCCGGCCAGGTAGTGGAGATGGCAGCGGACCGTCCATAGGAAGCTCTGCGCATGATCAAAACGCAGCGATTCCTCGGCCGACAGCACACCCAACTCGACCAGCTTGCCGATATCGTCGGTGCGGTAAATGTACTTGGCGATCCAGAACAGCGTGTGTAGGTCTCTGAGCCCGCCCTTGCCCTCCTTGATATTCGGCTCGAGCTGGTAGCGGCTGTCGCCAACGCGTTGATGCCGCGCATCGCGCTCGGCGAGCTTGCCTTCCACGAACTGCGCCGCGGTGCCGCGCACAATGTCGGAATCAAACCGCCGCTTGAGATCGCGGAACAGCGCCTGCTCGCCCCACAAGTAACGCGCTTCGAGCAACCCGGTGCGGATCGTCAGATCGGATTTGGCTTGGCGCAGGCATTCCTCGACCGAGCGCGTCGCGTGCCCGATCTTCAGGCCGAGGTCCCACAACAAGTAGAGCAAATATTCGACGACTTGTTCGGTGTGCGGGGTGCGCTTGTAGGGCAGCAGAAACAGCAGGTCGATGTCGGAATAGGGTGCCAGCTCGCCGCGCCCATAGCCGCCGACCGCGACAATCGCCAGCCTTTCGCCCGAGGTCGGGTTGGCGAGCGGGTAGATGTCACCGGTAACGAGATCGAACAGCGCGCGGATCATCTGGTCTATTAGAAAACACTGCTCGCGCATCACCGCGGCGCCATCGCCGGTGGCCTCGAAGCGGCGGCGGATCTCGGCGTGTCCGGCGGCCAGCGCCGCCTTCAGCGGAGCTATGAAAGCGCCGCGATCAGGTGCCGGACAGGAGACCGCTGAAACGACAACCGACAATTGCTCCGCGAGCGCCCGCCGATCGATGATGTCCCGTTGCCTGACGATGCTGGACATATCGCTCATCCCATGTTTGGGAGTGCTTGCCGCAAATTATCAAACACCGCACCGAGATATATTGTAAGCGGCGGTAAAATTCACCGTTATCGATCGCGGGAGCTGGGCGCAGCGGATGCCCGAGCCATTTCGAGTAGAGGTTTCCTCACTACAGACCACAACGGCGCTGGTTTACCGCGCCGCGACGAAGCATCCTGCTGGTGTCACGCTGATCCTCGGGCGCGGAGCCGGCGCCGGTCAGACCAGCGACTTCATGACGAGCTTTGCCGGCGGATTGGCAGCCCGCGGCATCGACACGATCACCTTCAACTTCCTCTACAGCGAGCAGGGCCGCCGCCTTCCCGATCCGAACGACAGGCTCGAAGCCTGCTGGCGTGCCGTGATCGAGGCGGTTCGCGAGCGAATTGTGTCAAGCAATGATCGGTTGGCGATCGGCGGCAAATCGATGGGCGGGCGAATTGCCTCGCAAGTGGCTGCCGCCGGCGTCGCCGGGCTCGCGGGATTGGTATTTCTCGGCTATCCGCTGCATCCGCCGGGCAGACCAGATCGCCTTCGCGCACAGCATCTATCCGCCATCAAGGCCCCGATGCTGTTCGTTCAAGGTTCGCGCGATGCCTTTGGCACACCCGACGAGCTGCGCCCGATCGTAACCTCGCTCAGGCCGCCGGCTGATTTCTATGTTGTCGAGGGCGGCGACCACTCGTTCAAGGTTCGTAAAGGAGCAGGCGTCGTCCAAGGCGACATCCACCGCATGATCCAGGATCATATCGCAGCCTGGCTGTGTGAGCTGGCCGCGGTCAAGAGAGCGCGATGAGCGAGGCCGGGACGGCGCCGCGCAGCAAGGTCTTGCGCGCCTCCCATTGGGTGGCGGCATCGAAATCCACGAGGAACTGCACCTCCGCACCCGCGAGGAGCGCCACCGGCAGCCCGGCGCAGTAGAGCACGCGATTGCCGGTCAACGCAGCGAGCTTTGGCCCGGGTGTCAGGATGCCGGCAAGGTTGAGCGGATCGGCCCCGGAGAGCGAGATCCACTCATCCGAAGCCGGCTTGCGCCGTACTTCGCGCAACATGCCGACCGCGTCGGGAAGCGCAAATTGCTCACCGGAGAAGCCGGCAACAAAGCGGCCACCGCGGATTTCACCGCGGGCTTCGAGCCTGCGATAGACGCGCAACAGGTCGCGCCAGGGCGGCAGCCAGGGCGCCTCGCGTTCCAGCAGCCGCCAGAACACGACCCCGTAACGCAGCAGCAGACTGCGAGCCAGGTGTTCAATGGCTTCGGGCTTGCCCTGGGGCACCGGTGGCGCACGACGTGCCAGCGCCCAGCGCCCGGCTTCTTCCATGCGGAACACGGCAGCGCGCCGGCGCCGACCGCCGCCGCGCCGATCAGCCGGGACGAGAAGCGCGCGCAATCCGGCAAAACTGTCGGAATTGACGAGGCCCGAGGCGACCAGTTCGGCCAACGCCTCTTCGACCTGCGGGCCCAACAGCCCGGTGCCTTCGACGAGCTCGTCGAAGAAGGATGCGCCATATCGGCGAATGTAGTCGGCGACGGTTTGCGCTCGGGAGCTCAAAGCAACCGGGTCCGCGGTCGCGGACAGCGATGCCCATAGCGGCGCGTGACGGCGCGTCAGCAGGGTAATCGGCGTCGTTCGTACCGGGCTGGCAATGCGCTCGTTACCGTTGGGGCGCGGATTGCGCGGTCTGAGCCGCACCCAGGCGATCCGCCCCGACAGACATTGGTCGTCGAGCCAAGTGGGCTCGTATCCAGTGAGCCGCGCCGGCAGGATCTCGGTCTCCCAGGCGCCGGCCGGCGCCTCGAAGCCTTCGAGCTGCCGCACCAGGATCTCGACCGCATCCGGACCTTCCATCCGCGCGTCCGCCGCAACCCGCTGCCAGCCGAAGAGAAAACGCAGAAATTCGACCGCGGCGACCGGCTGGATCTCGGCGCGCAAGCGGCCCACCGTGTAGCGGTGGATCCGCGCGAGCAACCGGCGCTCACACCATTCTTCGACATCCGCGGTCCCGGCAAACCGGCCGCGCATGGCGAAGCCCTCGGCCTCGAGCGCTGCGAGCCCGGCGGCAATTTCCCCGGGCCCAAGCCCAAGTGGCGCCGCGAGAGCATCGGCCGTGGTCGGGCCAAGACCCTCGAGCCGGCCGCGCAGGATTTCGGTCAAAGCGTCTTCGCGCGACCAGTTCTGCCCTGCGTACTCGTCTGGGGCGCTGATCGCCGGATCGAGTTTTGCTTTCGGCCACAGGGCGAGGAACTGAGGCAACCGCTCGGCCGCGACCCATAGGACTACGCGGATATCGTCATCCCCGCGAACGCCGGGATCCGGCGGCCCCTGAACCCCCGCTTGCGCGGGGGTGACGGGTAGACCAGCTAGCACCGTCAGCCGGGTAGCACGTCTGTCCTGTGTCAGCTGAGCAAGCCAGTCCATCCATCGAGGTTCTGCGTCAGCCTCTCCTGCACTGAAAAACCCGAGCCAAGTGAGCGCGTCGTGCAATTCGTCGGCGTCGGCGGGGTCGGGCCAGGCTTCGCCGCGCACCCGTGCGATCGCCTCGGGATCGAGCCGGCCGATATCGGCAGCGGCCTCCGGCGCCAACCAGCGCCGGCTCATTACCGCCTGGGTCCGCCGTTCCTCGAGCGGCGCATCATCGAGATAAGCGTAGGGGCGCGCCGAAAGGACTTCGAGGGCGAGCGGCGAAGGCTCCGTCAAATCGCGCGTGACGACTTGGATTTCGCCCGCTTCGAGACGGGTCAGGATCTGCGTCAGGCCGTCGATGTCCATGGCGTCGACCAGGCAGTCCGTGATCGTCTGGCGGATCAGCGGATGGTCGGGGATCTCGCGCTCGCCAACCAGGTTTTCGGCGCAGGCAACCTGGTCGGGAAATATCGCCGCGATCAGATCCTCGGCGTCCATGCGCGCCAGCTGGGGCGGCACCTTCTTGCCACCGCGAAAGCGAGGCAATGCCAGCGACACCCCGGCGACCCAGCGCCAGCGCGTGACGAACATCGGCGCGTCGAGCAAAGCCTGGATCAGCACCGACCGGATGCTGGCCGAGTGCAGATAATGGCGTACCTCGCCGAGATCAAAGCTGTGCGCTCGCGTCAGGGACAGCACGATGTTGTCTTCGGTTGCCGCCGCCTGCAGCTCGAAGTTGAACCTGCGGCAAATGCGTTTGCGCAGCGCCAGCCCCCAGGCGCGGTTGATGCGGCTGCCATAGGGCGAGTGGATGACGAGCTGCATGCCGCCGGTTTCGTCGAAGAAACGTTCGAGGACGAGCGTGTCCTGGGTCGGCAGAATGCCCAATGCCGCATGTGCAGAAGCCAGGTACTCGAGCAACTGCTCGGCGGCGGGCTCGGCGATGCCGATATCTTCGACCAGCCAGCGCAGTGTGCTCATCCCTCCAGGGTTGCCCGGCAAGCGGGCGTCGATCTCGGCTCGCAGCCGCGACACCGACTGCGACAGCTCGTCGGTGCGGCCTGGCGCCTCGCCCAGCCAGAACGGGATATTGGGCATCATGCCCTGCGCATCTTCGACCCGCACGGTGCCGCGTTCGACGCGGAGGATGCGATAAGCCGCGTTGCCGAGCTGGAAGACGTCGCCGGCCATGCTCTCGACCGCCCAATCCTCGTTGACGCTGCCGATGACCTGGCTTTCCGGTTCAAGCAGTACTTGGTAGTCGGCGGTGTCCGGGATCGCACCACCCGAGGTCACTGCGGTCAGCCGCGCGCCACGCCGGCCGCGCAGCACGTGGTTGACGGCGTCGTGATGAATCAGCGCGCCGCGCCGGCCCCGACGGGTCCCAAAGCCTTGCGCCAGCATGCCGATAACGGCGGCAAAATCTTCGCGCCCCAGCCCCCGATACGGCCAGGCACGCTGGAACAGTTTGAAAAGCTCATCCTCTTTCCATTCCCGTGATGCGACTTCGGCGACGATCTGCTGCGCCAGCACATCGAGCGGTCGTTCGGGGATCGACAGGCGATCGAGCTCGCCGCGCTTGACGCTATCCAGCAACGCCGCGCACTCGACGAGCTCGTCGCGTGACAGCGGGAAGAGGCGGCCCTTGGGAGTGCCGTCGACAGCGTGGCCCGAGCGGCCCACTCGCTGCAGAAAGGTCGCGATCGAGCGCGGCGAACCGAGCTGGCAG
>Ga0306924_10006064_pt1 | contig 12012 bp, 10 predicted proteins | sample sta12Can44000111_FD_203756 | JGI IMG/M metagenome (GOLD analysis project Ga0306924, IMG submission 203756) | Lab enrichment of tropical soil microbial communities from Luquillo Experimental Forest, Puerto Rico - statanox.12C.anox.44.000.111 (v2)... | ecosystem: Environmental > Terrestrial >... | reverse complement strand
TCTCCCCGCTGGCCACCAGCACCGACACGGGGCGCAACTGGACGCCCGGCCTGCTGGACGCCGGGCTGGCCGACACGCCCGGCGCCATCGCGGTCGGGCCGTCGGGGCGCATCCTCGCGCTGCTGCAGGACGGCACCATCCAGGCGGCATCGACGGCGAGCGACGCGGCCGCCGGGCGGTGGGCGCCGCTGACCACGTTCAAGGCCCTGGCGGCGTCCGCCCCGGGGCGCGCGTGCGGTCTGGAGGGCGTGACCGCTGTCTCGTTCGGCCCTGATGAGAACCCGATGGCGGCGGGGAGCTGCGCGCGGCCGGGTGCGGCCGGGGTCTTCACCGACGCCGGCGGGACCTGGCGGTCGGCGGGGCTGGCCCTTCCCGGCGGGGGCCGGGTCCGGGTGCTCGGCCTGACCGCCCTGGCCGACGGCAACGAGGCGCTGCTGGCCACGCGCCACAGCCTGCTCGCGGCGTGGTGGGATGGGACGCGCTGGACCGTGTCGGGCCCGGTGACGGCGGGCGGCATGCGGGCGCTCGGGTTCGGGTCCGGCGGGAGCGCGTGGCTGCTGCCGGGCGTCGGGCGGGCCGAGAGCATCGCAGGCCCGGGGAGCGCGTGGCGGGCGCTGCCACCGATACCGGCGGGAACCGGGACGCTCGCGCCTGGTGCCGGCGGATCCTATGACGCGCTGGCCGTGTCCGGGTCCAGGCTGACCGTCTGGCGGCTCGCCCAGCGGGCCTGGGGCAAGATCCAGCAGATCAGCGTGCCGCTCCAGTACGGTTCGTCCGGTTAGGAGCGTGATGAACTACCTCACCAGCCACTGGTCCTTCGACCCGTTCGGTGTCCTGGCCCTGGCCGTGGTCGCCTGGCACGAGACCGGGCTGTGGCGGCTGGCCCGCCGGTCCCGGCCGGACCGTACCCGCCAGCGGCGGCTGCGGTCGCTGTGGTTCTACGCCGGGCTCGCCGTGCTGCTGCTCGCGGTGGAGTCGCCGGTCGACTACTGGGCCGGCGACTACTTCTTCGCGCACATGGCCCAGCACCTGCTGCTGATGTTCGCCGCGCCGTCGCTGATCGTCGCGGGCGCGCCGTGGCAGCCGCTGCTGGCCGCGCTGCCCGGCCGGTCCGGGCGCGGCGTGACCCGCGGCGTGCTGGCCGGCCGCTGGTCCCGGCCGCTGCGCGGGTTCGGCGCGCTGCTGCTTCGGCCCTGGGTCTCGGTGGGCCTGTTCAACGCGGCGATGATCGCCTGGCACCTGCCCGGACCCTATGACCTGGGCGAGCGGAACGAGGCCGTGCACATCTGGCTGATGCACGGCACCATGTTCGCCGCCGGGGTGCTGTTCTGGCTGCAGTTCATCCCGTCCCCGCCGTTCCGCCGCCGGATGCCGCTGCTGTCCCAGGCGGGCGCGCTGCTGGGCACCAACGTGGTGATGATCGGCATCGCGATGACGCTGAGCATCTTCGTGCAGGGTTCGGTGTACCCGGTCTACCACCACATCCCGGGCGTCACCCTGCCTCCGTTCGCGGACCAGCAGATCGGCGCGGCCATCCTGTGGGTGTGCGGCGACTTCTGGGCCTTGCCGGCGATGATCGTGATCGTCCGCCGGATGGTGGCCACCGAGGGCAGCATGAGCGCGGCGGTGGACAAGATCCTCAGCCGGGGCTACCGGGACTCGGCCCGCCCGGGTTCCTGGGGCTGGGGACGGCCGCAGGCGCTGGCCGAGCTGCGGGCTCAGCCGCCTTCCTCGCCGGAGGCCGAGCCGTGAAGCGGGCGCCGATGCGCGCGGCGGGGCCGGGCCATGTCCAGCGGGGCGGCGTCCAGCGGGGCGGCGTCCAGCGGGGCGGCGTCCAGCGGGGCGGCGTCCAGCGGGGCCGGGCGCAGGCCGTTGAGGTCCTCGCGCCGATGGGTCCTGGGGTTGTCCGGGCGGCGAGCCAGGTGCGCCGGGCGCTCTTGGTGGGCGGAGCCTCCGCTGTGCGCGGTGTGCGGCGTGATCACGTCGGTGATCTTGCGCAGCCCGCCGAAGGCCGACGAGCGCGCCACCATCACCACGCCGACGATCAGCGCGGCGATGCCGCCGGCCTCGATCGCGAGCTCGCCCGGCGAGATCTGGATCCGGTCGCCGAACACCACGATGCCGAGCGCGATGCCGGCCACCGGCTCACCGGCCGCGATGGTGGGCAGCGAGGAGTGCAGGGGCCCCGCGCTGAACGCGTTCTGCATCAGCCACAGCCCGACGATCCCGGCGCCGAGCAGGCAGTAGGGCGCCCAGTTGGTGAGCAGCACGCTGACCGGGTGCCCCTGCAGGATCTCCAGCGTCTGCCTGGTCAGCGCGTCCTGGATGCCGAAGACCAGGCCCGCCGCCAGGCCCACCAGGACGGCGCGGGCATTTCCCTGGGTGCGGTGCCCGACCTGCACCGCGACGAAGGCGATGCCGGCGATGATCGCCGCCGCGGGCCAGTGCGAGAACGAGCCGAACGACAGGCCGATGGGCTTGGTCGACCGGGACAGCGACAGCAGGGTCACGCCGACGATCAGGATCAGAGCACCGGTCACCTCGCTCCACCGGACCGGCTGCCTGGACAATGGAACCGCCAGGATCAGCGCGAACAGCAGGTAGGTGGTCAGCAGGGGCTCGACCAGCGACAGCGCGGCGTGGCCGATCGACCACGCCGCGAGCAGCTGCCCGGCCACCATGCAGGCGATGCCGATCAGCCACCGGGGCTTGCGCAGCAGGTCGGTGATGAGCCGCAGGCTCAGGAAGCGGCACTCGGGCTCCTGCCGCGCGGCGTACTGCTGCAGGACGAAACCGATCCCGAGCAGTACGGCCGCGATAAGCGTGGTCGCGTAGTCCACATCCAGGTCCACGTGCTCTGTCTTACTAGGTGCCAAATGTGCGGATATCTAGGACAACGTGCAGAGCTGACGGCGGGTTTCGCCTGGCAGCGCGACACGGGTGCGGCGACTGCCCTTCGATCGTACGTTAGCCGCAAGCCCTGACAACTCCCGCCGCGCCGACTCGCTAAACGTCCCATGAACCTCATAGTGCCCCTCGCGACGTGATTGGCCTTCCATCGTTATCGGGGAGAACTGGCCGACGAACCGCTATCCCCGCTGCTAACAGGCCGAAGTACTATCATGAGATCGTCGGCAGGCGTGATTGCCATAGCTTGGGGAAAGGGTGCTGACGTGGGGGTCAGGCATAAGACTGTCAGGAAACGGGCCGTGGGGACGCGTGAGCGCATCGTCGCGTACCTGGCGGAATCGGGCGAGCTCTTCGACACCAACGGGATGGCCAGCACGCAGCTGGCCGCCGCCGTTGGCTACCCGGGTTCGAGCGTGGCGTTCGCGCAGCTGCTGTCGGGTATGGAACGTTCGGGACTGATAGAGCGGGAGGTCCGGGGCAAGCGGACGTACCGGATCGGCCTGGGCCCGGCGCACGGCGGGCCGGCGCGGTTGATGGCCCGTTTCCCGGCCGGGACCTCGGCCAGGCTCCCGGGCGGGGCTGGCGGCCCCGGCGATGCCGGGGCGGGCGGGTTCGACTACGACGAGCTGGCGCGGCGGCTGCTGGTGCAGGTGGTCAGGCAGCTGGTGGCGACGGACGCCGAGGCGAACACGCCGGACCGTTCGGGCCCTGCTGACCAGCCCGCCGCTCCGGATCCCTCCGCCCTGCAGGAGACGGTCAGCGGCCTACAGTACGAGCTGGCCACGGCGTGGACCAAGCACGGCAAGCTGGCCGAGGAGAACGTCCGGCTGCGGCAGCAGCTCAAGGCCGCGCAGCGGTCGCTGGCGCTGGTCGCCGAGCAAGTCCGCAGGCTACCGGCCGGCTCCGACCTGAACAGCCACGAGGTCATGCTGCTGCAGCGGCTGCTCATCTCGGAGCCGGCCGCGGACAGCGCGGGCGAGCCTGCCACGGAAGAGCCCAGCCTGCTCGGTCAGCGGCGCAGGTAGACGCGGGCCGCGTTGCCGCTGAGCACGCCGGCCAGGACGTCGCCGGGCAGGCCGAGGGCGGTGATCGTGCGCGCGTTCCTGGCCACGCCCGGGACGCCGGGCCAGTCGCTGCCGAAGATCCACTTGCGGGCCAGCGCGGGCAGATCGAACCCGGCGTAGTAGTCGGGCAGCCGCTTCGGCGGCAGCCCGGCCAGGTCGAGCCAGACGTTGTCTTCGGCCAGCGCCAGCTCGGCGGCGTCGGCGTACCACTGGCCCCGCCCGCCGTGCGCCAGCACGAACGTGACCCCGGGGAAGTCGGCGATGACCTGGCGCATCAGCCCGGGGTCGCCCGCTTCGGGTTCCGAGCCGGGGAAGATGCTGCCGCCGGTGTGCACGATCACCGGTACGCCGCGTTCGGCGCACAGATGGTAGAGCGCGTACAGGGTCCCGGCGCCGGGACGGAACGCGCCGTGCACCGGGTGCAGCTTGACCGCGACGGCACCGAGGCCCAGCTGGCGGGCGGCTTCGGCGGCCGGCTCGGCGTGCACGGCCGGGTTCACGTTGGCGACCAGGCGGAACCGGACCGGGTTGTGCGCGATCAGCGGCAGCAGGTCCTCGACCGGCTGGGTCCCGGTCGTCCGCGGGCTGTACTCGGCGAACAGCAGCGCGGTGTCGACGCCTTCGGCCTCCAGCATGGCGTCGAGCCTGGCCGGGACCGGGTCGCCGTCCGGGCCGAAGACCGCCTGCCAGCCGGAGTCCTGGCCGAAGTCGGCCGCCCACCGCATCCACGCGGGCGACACCGTGCTCAGCCGGGGCACGTGCATGTGGGCGTCGGTGACCGCCAGGCCGTCGATCACGGATCACGGCCGGTTGAAGGGGTCGAAGGGGTTGAAGGGGTTGAGGGGGTCGGAGGGTTCCAGGCGCCGCAGGCCGGCCCGGTGGACGCGGCCGGACTCGATGTAGGTCTGCACCGAGTCCGCGGTGAAGCCGGCGGGTACCCTGGTCCGCTTGACCTTTGCCGGGACGCCGGCGACCAGGGCGCCGGGGGGGACCTCGAAGCCCTCGGGCACCAGGCACGCGGCGGCCACGATCGCGCCGGCCCCGACCGTGACCCGGTTCAGGGTGACCGAGCCGGAGCCGATCAGGCAGCCGTCCCCCACCACGCAGCCCTCCAGGTGCGCGTTGTGCCCGACCACGCAGTCGGCGCCGATCAGCGTCGGCCACTCGTGCGTGCAGTGCACCACGGTGCCGTCCTGCACCGACGTCCGCGCGCCGACCTCGATCCGGCCGTGGTCGCCGCGCAGCACCGCGCACGGCCACACGGACGCCTCGGGTCCGATCCTGACCCGGCCGATGACGACCGCGTCCGGGTGGACGAAGGCGGTCTCGTGGATCTCCGGCTCGTACTCGCCCAGCGCGTAAATCGGCACCCTCGGACCCTATCGTGCGGCCCTCAGGTCGAGCACGCCGAAGCGGTGCTGGTCCCACAGGTGCAGGGACGCCAGTTCCGGATAGGGGACGACGTCTGGCGGGTCATCGAAGATGCGGGTCAGCCGGCGGCCCGGCGCGTACGGCGGCCAGCCGGGATCGCCGTCGGCAGCGAACGCGGCCCACTCCGAGCGCATCAGGTCGCCGAGGGCCACCGCACTGGCCGGCGGCTCCGGGCCGAACAGCATCTGCCCGAAGCCCTGGTACATGCCGAACACCAGCGGCACGTCGAGGGCGTGGCAGGCGCCGAGCCCCGCCTCCGAGGCGGGGTAGCTGACCTGATAGAGGAAGGTCTGCCCGCCCGCGGCGGCGTGCGCCTGGGCCAGGTGCAGGGTCGGCATCCGGAACAGCCAGTCGGAATTGACCAGCTCGAACAGCGTCTCCGCGTCCGCGCCCGGATAGGCTTCGCGGTAGGCGGCCTCGCCCGCCGCACCCTGCTTATTTCCGGCTGCGAGCGCGCGCAGCGCATCGCTGGCCATCTCGTCGGTGATATTGCCGCGCAGCCCGCTCATCACGGTGAACAGACGGAATTCGTCCCGGTTGTGCCCGGTGAGCAGGTCGACGCCACGGCCGGCGCCGGCCACGAGTGCCCGCCACGGGGCCGCGGGCAGCACCTCGCCGTCGACGACCGGCGAGAACGGCACGCCGGTGCGACCCACCGGCCCCCACCGGTCCCGGTGGTCGGCGGGGCGCACCGCGTCCGAGGCGGCGGTCAGCCGGGCCGGGTCGGCGGCGGCGAACGCCTCGGTGGTCGGGGGCAGCCCGGCTTCGGCGGCGATGGCGGCGGTGACATCGGCGGCCAGCGCGGGCGTGAAGAACGTCCCGGGCACGCTCTGCGCGATCGCACGCCGGAACAGGCCATCCGCGGCGGGCATGACGAGCAGCGACGCGATCGCGCCCGCGCCGGCCGACTCGCCGAACACCGTCACCCGGTCCGGGTCGCCGCCGAACGCGGCGATGTTCTCCCGGACCCAGCGCAGCGCGGCCACCTGATCGAGCAGCGCCCGGTTGGCCGGGACGCCGGGCAGGTAGGCGTAGCCCTCGACGCCGATCCGGTGGTTGAAGGTCACCACCACCACGTTCTGCCGGGCCAGCACCGTGCCGTCGTAGCCGATCTGGCTGGCGGCGCCGAACCGGTAGGCGCCGCCGTAGATCCAGACCATGACCGGGAGCCGGGCCGCGCCCGGGTCCGGGGAGAACACGTTGACGGTCAGCCAGTCATCGGGGTCGGCGCCGGGAGCGACCGGCGCCATCGGCATGAGCATGAACGCGGACTGCGGCGGCGGCGGCCCGAACACGGCCGCCTCCCGCACGCCGTCCCAGGACCGGGCCGGGCGGGGGGCGGCGAACCGCAGGTCACCGACTGGTGGCTGGGCGAACGGGATGCCGCGAAAGACGGCCACGCCGTTCTCCGTACGCCCGCGGACCTGCCCGGCGGCCGTGCGGACCACGGGCTCGGTTACATCCATGCGCACCCCCTCCGGGGGATGAGCCGGAATATCCGGATGCGGACCCCTGTGGCCGCCAGGAAGGAGATTACGCCACCGGGTCGAGCAGGACGACGGGAATCTCGCGAGGCGCGGCCCTATCTGCACCGGTAGGGTCGGGCCTATGGCCGCCGATCTCATCCCGCACGAAGGCGACCTGGAGCCGGACGAGGACTACGAGGGCGTCCTGTTCGGCGACGCCTCGTTCGCCGACGCCGACGCCGGGCACTGCCACTTCCTTGACTGCTCGTTCCGCAACGCCTCGTTCGACGGCGGCCGGCTGCGGAAGGCCCGGTTCACGGGCGTCACACTGCACGAGACCAGGTTCGTGGGCAGCGATCTGGCCGAAACCGGCTGGCAGGACGTCACGCTGTCCGGCTGCGCGCTAGCCGGGGTGCAGGCCTTCTCCGCCTCGATGCGCCGGGTGACGTTCCGCGGCTGCAAGCTCGACTCGGTGAACCTCCGCAGCGGCACGCTCACCGACGTGACCTTCGAGGACTGCCTGCTGCGGGACGCGGAGTTCGGCGGCGCCACGCTGCGGCGGGTCAGCTTCGGCGGCTGCACGCTGGCGCGCGCGGATTTCGCCAAGGCGACCTGCGCCGAGGTGGACCTGCGCGGCGCCGAGCTGGGTATCAGCGGCGGGTACGAGTCGCTGCGCGGCACCACCATCGACAGCGTCCAGCTGGTCGCCCTGGCTCCGCTGCTCGCCCGCCACCTCGGCATCACGGTCACGGACTGATCCGGTGCTGGCCAGGCACGGGGGTGCGGGTCACGGTGGGGACATCGTCCGGGGACGCGGAGCTCCCGGTCGGCCTGCGTTCGGTCACCGGGAGCAAGGATTGGACCGGCCTGCGAGGCCGACCAGCCACAGGTCCACCGCCGGAGTGGCCGCTGCGCTCTTTGGTGACCCCATGGCGCGCGATCACCCGCCGTACGGTGATGCCTGTGAACGCTATGGAACACAAGCGGCTAATGATGCAACCCGCCAGGAAAAAGACCGGGGAAGAAAGGGGCTTTGGGGAAGATCCGGTGCACCATAGACCCCCGGATCTTCCCCAAAGCCCAGATCATCCCCGGAAAGTACGACGTATCGCACTGATGAGCGAATCAGTTGGGCTGATGGGATGGAAGAGACCAGTGAGGCATCCAAGCGGCTGCCGTTAGGCAGCCATGACGGAGCCCGAACGAGCCGGGCGCGTGCCCCGGCGTCAGGAGAGGGCGCGTATCTCGCGGGCGAAGGCTTTGGCGCGGTCGCGGTAGTCCTTGAAGTGCCCGAAGCTCGGCGCGGCCGGGGACAGCAGCACGATGCCATCGGGCTGAGCCCAGCGGAATCCCGCCGCCACGGCGGCGGCCAGGTCAGGACAGTCGGTCACGCCTGCGAAGCCTGGGACGGAGGCGCCTGGGGCGGCGGCTTCGAGCTGGGCGCGGATGCGAGGGCCGCTGTCGGGGAGGGTGAGGACGTAGGTGGGGGCGTCGCGGGCCACGATTCCGGCGGCCAGGGGGGCGTAGTCGATGCCGCGGTCGTGGCCGCCGACGATCAGGGCGATGCGACGGGCCGGGAAGGCGTCCAGGGCGGCCAGGGTGGGCAGCACGTTCGTGGACAGGCTGTCGTCGATGAAGGTGACGCCGCCGACCGTGCCGACCGGGGTGAGCCGGCTCGGCAGCGGCTCGTAGCCGGCCGCCGCCGCGCGCAGCGCGGCGGTATCGGCGGCGCCGGGCACGCCGAGGGCGACCAGGCAGCGGCGGGCGATGAGCGCGTTGCGGCGGTTGTGGCGGCCGGGCAGGCCGAGCGGGTCCATCCAGTCGGCGCCGGGGTCGTCGTGCTCGCTGACCCACTCGACCCGCGGGCCGAGCAGCGCGGCGTGCTCGCGGAGCAGGCTGCTGTCGCCGTTGGCCACGGTGAGCTCGGCGCCGGGCTGGGAGCACGCCGACAGCTTGTCCCGGTAGTACTGCTCTACTCCCCCGTGCCAGTCCAGGTGGTCCGGGTGCAGCGAGGTGACCGCGACGACAGGCGTCGAGACCGGCAGGTCGGCGGCCTGGTAGCTGGAGACCTCGATGACCCAGTAGTCGAAGTCGCCCGCGTTGTCCGGGTCGTAGGGCACGGCGCCGATGTTCCCGCCGACCATGCACCGGCCGCCCAGCCCGGTGATGAGGTGCCCGGTGAGCGATGAGGTGGTGCTCTTGCCCTTGGTGCCGGTCACGCACAGGACGCGCCGCAGGTCCGCCTCGGCCAGCCACAGGCCCAGGCCGCCCACCACCGGGACGCCCGCCGCGGTCAGCCGGGCCACGTCGGGTCGGTACCGGGACAGGCCCGGCGTCTTGACCACCACGTCGCAGCGCCGGAGGGCGGCCAGGCCGCCGTCGCCGGTGGCGAGCACCGGGCGGCCGTCCACCGGGCCGGACGGCCGGTCGTCGACCAGGACCGGTTCGGCCCCCAGGGCCAGCAGCTTGCGCAGGTTGGCGTGGCCTTCCCGGCCCAGACCCCAGACCCCGGCCCGGGCGCCGGCCAGGTCGGACCAGGAGAGCTTGGACCGCGATGCCGTCACCGGTACCGGTCCGGGATGAAGTTCCGGCCGACCGGGCGGAGCATGGCGGCGATCTCCGCCTCGGACGGCGCGTCCGGCCAGCCGGCCACCTCGGCCGCGAGTTCCTGCAGCAGGCCGGTGTCCGCGCGGTCGTCCCGCCGCGCGGCCAGCAGCACCGCGGCCCGGCACTCGGTGACCTCGCCGACGCACTCGAACGGCTTGGCGCCCGCGCCGAGCAGCGACCGGAACCTGGCCGCCAGCGCTGGATCGTCCAGCGGCTCGCCGGCCACGGCGAAGATCTGCCGGAGCGCCCCGGCCGGCAGGAAGGGCGCGAGGATGAGGTCTATGAACGCGCACTTGTCGCACTGACCACACCAGTGGGCGAATCGCCGGGCCCGTTCGGCGTAAAAGGCCTTGTTACAGCTGCGGAACGAGGCGTGATACGGCCCGAGCGCGGCGAACCTCTCTCCCACCCACAGCTCGGTCCGGTCCCTGAGCCAGGAAAAATACTCCGGCAGGTCGGGGTTCCGCGCCTGGCCGGAACCCTGATCCGCCAGCACGCCGCGGAAGGCCGCCTCGAACTCCTCGCTCTTGGAGAACTGGTGGTTGACCGGGCGCCCGGCGTGCTCCAGGGTCGGGACGGACGCCGACCACTCGTTGGACATGACCACGGCGTCCCGGTCGGCGAGCACGGCGGCCAGCACGGCGATCGCGGACAAGATGCCGGTCACCGGCACGTGGCCGTTGAGGAAGCCGAGTTCGGCCGAACGCAGCAGTTGCGGGTCGATCTCGCGCTCGGCCCGGACGACCGGCAGCCCGGTCACCGCGGCCGGCTGCTCGATCGCGTCGAACCGGTCGGCGGGCCTGCTCACCACGAACAGCGCGACGTCGGCTCGCCGCCCGACCTGCTCGACCGTCACGATCGAGTCGATCCCGCCGCCGAACGGCACCAGCGCCCGGAGCGGGCCGGGCGGCGTTTGCGGTGCGGAGGGCTCGTCCGGGGCGCGGCGGGCATCGAGGGTCAGCGCGGTGAGGTCGAGGTGGTTGCGGTGGGCGAACTCGCCCAGGCCCTGGAGGTAGAACTCGCGGAGGAAGGCTTCCTCGGCCGCGGTCAGCGCGGTCTCGCCGAGGTCGATGACACCGGGCGCCGCGGTCTTGTAGTACGAGACGCCGGACAGCAGGAACACCAGCCGGGCGGCCGCGCGGGCCGCGTCGGTGTGCCAGCGCTCGCTTCCCCCGTGGCCCGGCAGCGTGACACGCTCGGTGAACTCGCGGCCGTCCAGCTCGTAGCGGCAGGTCAGCACCCCGTGCTCCGCATCGATGGCGTGGTCGCGGTAGCGGAAGACGCCTCCGCGCGGCTCGCTCATCGCTCACCGCCGGGCCGCAACCGGGCGGCCAGGGCGAGGCGGCCGCAGGGCCGCGCGGTGCGGTCGCTGAAGAAGGTACGGTCGCTGACGAAACGGCCGGGGGCCGGGCCGGTGGGGATGCCGGCGGCATGGATCCGGGGGCCGGGGACGCCGGCCATGCGGAGGGCGTGGCCATTGGCGGACGGCAGGTCCAGGAGCCAGCGGCCGCGGGCGGACGGGTCGGGACGGATGAACTCTGGCGCGGCCGGGCCGAACGACCGGCTGACGGCCTCGTGGACGTCGGGGCCGACCTGGTAGCGGTCCGCCCCGACGGCGGGGCCGATCCCGGCGAGGACGTCGGACGGGCGTGTGCCCAGGCCCCGCATGGCGGCGACGGCCGCGGCGGCCACCCCGGCCACGGTGCCGCGCCAGCCCGCGTGCACGCAGGCCAGGACCCCGGCCACCGGGTCGTACAGCACGATCGGCACGCAGTCCGCGGTCAGGATGGCGAGCACCACCCCGGGTGAGGCGGTGACCAGCGCGTCGGCCCCGGCCCTCTGACCGGCGCTGGCGACCCCGCCGGCACTGCCTATGGCGTCGTCGAGACGGAGGGCGCCGCTTCCCCGGTCGGCCTCGCCGACGACACGGACGCCGGCGCCGTGCACCTGGCGGGCGAAGACGAAATCCCCGGGGGCCGCGCCGAAGGCGGCCGCCAGCCGGCGCCGGTTCTCGAGCACGCAGCCCGGGTCGTCACCCACGCTCAGGCTCAGGTTCAGCGTCGCGTAGGGCCCGGCCGACACCCCGCCGGAGCGCGCGGTGACGGCGGCGTCGGCGCCCGACGCGTCCAGGGCGGGCCAGGTCAGCAGGTTCAGGCCGGCGGCCGCGCGGAACGCGGTGGCAGGGGGTGAGGCGGTATCGGAGGTCATCGTTGGTGTGAGCTTAGCGGCCCGCGGCGCGGGTTTAATCGTGAGGCTCCAGGATCGAGGCGCGCGGGCGCGACGGCGCGACGGAAAGCGGACAAGTTTTGGAGAGGCGGGCCTGGCTCGGAACTGATCGATGCGGCCGGCCGGCGGCTTCATCGCCGCGGCCGCCGCGCCGGTGGGTTGACATGTCTACCTACTAGAAGGTAAAACTGTGGGCATGGTGAGCACGGCGGAACGCATCCTGGACACCGCGCAGGCGCTGGCGCAGGTGCGGGGGTACAACGGCTTCTCCTATGCCGACATCAGCGCGGAGCTTGCCATCACCAAGC